>Ga0308171_1001280_pt1 | contig 35564 bp, 33 predicted proteins | sample PhyGR1_FD_202135 | JGI IMG/M metagenome (GOLD analysis project Ga0308171, IMG submission 202135) | Phyllosphere microbial communities from UC Gill Tract Community Farm, Albany, California, United States - DLSLSG.R1 | ecosystem: Host-associated > Plants > Phyllosphere > Unclassified | place: USA...
GACTTCGCTTTCCAGTTCAAGCGCCAGGAGTGCCTCATCCTCCACGATGATAATGCGCAAATTCATGATTCCTTTTCATGTCCCACCAGCAGCGTCACGCTGACGATCGTCTGCCGGCCATTTTGTTTTCGTTTGATTTCAGCACTGACTTGGCGTGCGCATGTTTCCAGCAACATCTGACTGAAACGCTGTTCTTCCTCATCGACCTCGACCGGATCGGTCGTATCGGCCACCTGAATGAGGAAATGCCCGTTCAGCCTCTTAACCGTTACCTTGATGTCGCCGCCACCATCACCCAGACCGCGCCTGACGGCATCGCCCACCAACTCGTTGACGATAAGCGACAGGGGCGATGCTTTGTCTGCGGGCACATAAACCGGGGATAGATCCAGCGTGACATTGATATCGGTGCGTTTCAGCTGGCTTGTCAGATTGACGACGAGATCTTCGGCGAAATCGGCAACATCGAAACGGGCGATATTGTCGAACGTGAACAGCTTGCGATGAACGGTGCTGAGGGCCTCGATGCGGTTCAGCACCGATTTCAGCGTCGCGCTCGCCGTCTCGTTCTCCGTCATTCGCTCCTGAAGTTTCACGATCGACGCCATCGTCATCAGGTTGTTCTTGACGCGGTGATCGACCTCGTGGACCAGCATGGTTTTTGCGTCGAGCGCATCGCGAAGATCCTTGGTGCGGCGACTGACTTCTTCTTCGGCAAGGTTACGGGCTTCGGCGAGCTCTGCTTCCTTGTCCTTGATGCGGGTGAAATCGAGCTGGGAGGCGAAATAGTAGATCACCTCTCCCTTATCATCCCAGACAGGGCTGACGAAGAGAGCATTCCAGAACTGCGTTCCGTCTTTTCGATAGTTCAATATATCCACGGAGACCGAGGTTTGCGCGCTGATAGCGTCGCGGATTTTGGCGACCGCCTGGGGATCGGTCCTCTCGCCCTGGAGAAGACGACAGTTGCGGCCGATCAACTCATCGCTGCTATAGCCCGTGAGGTCATTGAAGGCCTTGTTGCAGAAGATGATCGGGTTGTCGTCCTGCTTCGGATTGGTGATGATCATCGGCATGCGGGTTGCCTTGAACGCTGCCGCAAAAGGGTCTTCCGATGCATGATCGGCAAGCAAACGCTCACCGGCTCTACGCGCTTCCAGAGGCAGCAAATAATCGACCATGAATTTTTCCGCACTTCACCCCATGCGTAATCCGCTTGCGGCAGGAAAGTTCCCGGCTGAAGATTATTTTCACCGCCTCGTCATCTGCTCGTTGGACGGCGGAATTTTGCGTGGAGGCGCACTGCTGATACGCAGTATCGCCTCCACATTATCTTTCTCTCAAAAGACTCTGCGCAGCTTGGCATCGATGGAGTGCCTGTTGCCGCCTCTGACCGCAAAGAACAGAAAAATCGCCGACCACAGGATGGACTTCTCTGCCCCGCCGAGCCCTTCCGACTTGACGATCCAATGGAAATAAACCGTCACCATCAAGACGATGAAGGCGGCGAAAGCCGCAGGACGCGTGAGGAGCCCGACTGCGACAAGAATGCCGCCAAAAAATTCCGTTGCCGCCAGCAGCGGCGACCAGAAGACGCCGGGATAGAAACCCAGGCTTTCCACCATGCCGACGGCGCCGAAGGGATTGGTGATCTTGCCGAAGCCATGCGTCACGAGAAGCACGCCGGCGACGACACGCAGAACCGTTTCCACAAGTTCGTAGGTGCCGTTATAGATCGGCGCGACAGCCGGGACGATCAATCGTTCACGAGAAAGCTCATTATGTGGCACAAGAATACTCCGTTGATTGCAATTCCTGACCATCTGCAACAAGCTGCCGTTCGCGCAAGTTGCGCTCGTTCAAAACATGACAAACTAAGTAATATTTCCGTGAGTTTATATGAGGACGGCTGAGATGGAAGTCACTGTAAAACCCCGCGTTTCGATCACCTACTGCACACAGTGCAACTGGCTGCTACGTTCTGCTTGGATGGCGCAAGAGTTGCTCAGCACCTTCTCGGACAGTCTCGCAGAGGTCGCACTCGTTCCGGCCACGGGCGGCCGCTTTGAAATTACTGTGGATGGGGCACTGTTGTGGGAGCGGAAACGCGATGGCGGTTTTCCGGGCCCCAAGGAGTTGAAACAGCGCCTGCGCGACATGATCGACCCGGACCGGGATCTCGGCCATCTCGACCGGCAGAAGAATGAGGGGCTGGATACGTAATACTACAAGCAAGCCGGCTGGCCGCTATCAGGAATCAGCGCATGGACGGTGCATCGTCGACGGCCCAATATTTGATTGATCGACTTACATTCCAGTATCCACCTCAGGCCCAGCAACGATGTTTTTTGATGAAAAAACAAGGATTGTCACAAAACTTCAAAATCCCTGTTGACACCAGCCGCCTGCCCCCGTACATGGCTCCTCGTCGCCCAGATGGCGGAATTGGTAGACGCGCCAGCTTCAGGTGCTGGTACTCGCAAGGGTGTGGAGGTTCGAGTCCTCTTCTGGGCACCATTCCATTCTAGATTTTCTTAGGAAAATCAATTGCATCAATACGTTGATATGCTCCCGAAGTACACTTTTAGTACGGTAGGGAGTACAATTGAAGCTAATCCTCACATTGAAATACGCTCGCAAAATCAAGTCGGGATTTGGCTATCGCCGTGATTTCCCGCCTGATGTTCGTAGCGGTATAGGCGCGGTTACATTTACCAAATCTCTCGGGAAAACTGAGAGCGAAGCCGCTAAGCAATGGCCTTCTGTGAATGCAGAGTATGAGCGGCTAGTAGCGATTGAAAAACGCAAACTCTCCGGCCAGATGTCAAAGCATGAAATCTATCAGCTAGGTATCGAGCGCCTGAGAGCCATGGGCTTTGAGCCGAACCCCGATGACTTGCAGCATACGTCCGATGAAGAGTGTCATGAGGATGAAGCACGGCGCGTAGCGGCTGATGAGATTATAGCCGCGTACCCGATATCAACTGAAACAGGCCACCCGTTGCAGATGGACAAGGTGGATGAGTTTGTAGTTAGGGCGCTTGCCGGTGGCGCACCGCGACCACCTGAGCCAACACTTGCTGATGCGGTCAAGCTCTACAAGTCGGAGCAAATTTCGGGTTCGGACCTTGAGATTAGGAAGACATCGCAGCGAGTGGACCGCGTTGTTACCCGTATCGAAAATGCTTTGGGGAGAGACCCTTTGATAACGCGAGTGTCGCGACATGATGCACGGAAAGTTCGTGACCACATGTTATCCTTGGGGACTCTAAAGCCGTCTTCGGTTCGCCGGGAACTGAATATTGTGAAGGCGATCTTCAATCACGCGAAGAACGAGCTTCAGCTTCAGGGCTTCGAAAACCCCTTCAACAAGCTTCCAATCGCCGGTTCAAATGAAGACCCTGAAGGAAGCCTTCGCGACCCGCTGCCTACCGACGTGCTAAACGCTGTCCGCGCACGAATTTTAAACGGCGCTGGAAGCGAATTGAGGTTGATCTGGCAGTTACTTGAGGGAACTGGTTGTCGTGTAGCGGAGATTACCGGGCTGCGTAGAAATGATGTCACGGTAGATGGCGAGACGCCTAACATCACTGTCACATGGCACGAAAGCAGACGCATCAAGACGCTTTCGTCACGCCGTCATGTGCCTCTCGTGGGTGATGCGCTGGTAGCAGCAAAGGAAGCCTTGAAGCTCAGCAAGGGTAAAACCATGCTCTTTCAAGAATACGGCGGCGAGAACGGCCCAACCAACGCCTCTGCGGCCCTGATGCGCCATATTCGCAAGGTTTCGAAAGAGGAGCGGCATGTGGTGCACTCGCTGCGTCATAATATGGCTGATAAGCTGCAACTCGCGGAAACACCGGAACTCACAAAGAACCTCATCCTCGGTCATGCCTTGGGAAGCGTAGGTAATCGGCACTATGGCGGCGATACAGCGAAGCTTCGCGTCACCACCGCTGCCATGCGAAAGGCTTTTGAGTTGGGGTGACGACCGTATATCGCAGGATGGCCATCATCGTGAGCACACCTACTTATCGATGGAGAATCAATTGGGTATTAAGAGCCCCCCCAGCACGTTCTGGCTAAATGACACGAAGATATCTGAGAAAGACATCAATAAAGGCGCTCTTACGCGTTACGTAACAAATCTACTAATCGTCAATGAGGACCCAACATACCAATTATCTTTGCGAGGCTCATTGACGTTAGTTCGTTTTGATACGCGTTACTTAGGAATTTGCTGTCGGCATCAAATAAAGGGCTGCGACATCGAGAAAATTGGGATTTTTCTGTCTTGTGGGAAGACCATTGTTACATCGAATGGCGGCTTTTGGCTGGCGAATGACAATAGCATTGACGCATTCGACCTACTTCTCTTAGACTTTTCTGATACTGTAAAAGAACACCCCGAGTTAGCATCCCGTTTTTTTGCTTTCGATGAAACGCCACCCGACTATTCAGGTGTTTCACCACGTCTTTTGCAAGTCTCGGGCTTCCCGTATTTCCATCAGAAATACGAGCTTGACAACGGCTTCTTCGGTTCTACCAACTTCACTTGTATCTGTGACGATCCAAAGGAAATATCTGACCCCTCACTAATCAGGATCACGACATCCTACGAGTTGGACTTTGATCCCGATGGCTTGAGCGGGGGATCGGTATTTTCAGTTCAATTAGACAAAAACATTCAAGGGCGTGTCTTCTTCGCTGGAATTGTTACTAGAGCAGGGAAGAACCACGTCCACTTTATAAAAAGCGACTATATCAAAGTGGCTATGGTCCATGCACTAAAATGTTAAGGTGCTGCATCAGCAGTTTCGACCAGCCAGTTATGTGTGTAAAATTAACGCGATTGTTTCGCCGAAAATAATGAACGATAACAATAGCTTAAATTACCGTTCCATATAGTACAATCGAAACCGGTGCCGGTCCCGTCGATTAACTGCTCATACAGTAAAAACCAAGCGCAATTACCCGCCCATATTGCACATATAAGCGCCGGTTTTCTACAAATTGGGGCCATACTGTCAGCCCCAACAACCCCACACCACCCCCAAAGATAACCCGAAGGCCGCGTATTGCGCGTGAGGCCGGAACGGTAGCGTATGGCGACAAGGACCGAGCATGACCACATCACAACACAGTTTCCCTCAGGATGCACAACGGAAGCCAGTTAGACACCCCGCTACTAGTCCATCAAAATACAGATCATTGACCATCAGTCCCTCAGGCAGACCTTTGGGACGGCGTTATTTTCAGGAGATACTAGACAGGAAGACAGGCGATCTGATTTCCGTCGATCAGGGAGACTGGATGACGGTGAGTGAACTTGCCGAACTCCTTTCATTTGGCCCAAGGCGCACGACCACTGTTCTCCGACACCTTGGCTTTCTTCAAGTCGAGGGCGGTGGCAAGAATAACCGGCACCGTATTTGTCAGTGGGTGGTTGAGCGCGGATGGGGCAAGCGGTGTCACCGCAAGCATGACCGGTTTCCATTCGATGTCATCAGCCCCGAAGCGGTCCAATGGGTAACGGAGCGATGGGATCACGCTCTTGCCGAGATTGAGCAGAAAGCATGTGGTCCTGTGTCTGAGGCGCGACAAACACTAGACACCTTCGAGGCCGCTCGACTGACTGGTGCTATGGGAATTGAGATGAAATGCTATTGGCTAGCAGATCACTGTCCAGCTTTCACACATGACCAAATTGCAAGCTGCCTTTACGTTACGCGCCAGCTAATTGACAGGTATATGGATAGGCGATCAAAACAAATCAAAAATGCGAAAGCATTGAAGGCGATGTACCGGTAGGTGTCTTCAAGACCGCTGTTGCGGTAACGTGTACGAGACCTATACGGAAGAACGCAACATCTCGGAAAATGGCTGATGTCGGAATGCTTTCGATTTGAGAAAACAGTTCTCCTAAACGATTTCCTCTGTCCGGCCTCTCTGTACCCCGAAGCACCCTTTCGCTCATAATTTGCGTTCACCGCAACATGAGAAACCGCAGTCCACGCGGTAACCCTCAACCCCTCGGATAACCCCAAGACACCCGCCTTCACCCGCTGGCCTCTTGGCATGTCCGCTTTTGGCCATCGGCAGGTTTGCCGGTGGTTTCTCATCGTCAGAAGCAAGGTATCTTCACTGATGAATTCCATTACATCCCAAAACACCGGCACTATCCGACCCAACTACGTCATTCGCGAATTGCGTGATGGCGACATCCAGTACATCGCTGAAAATCTCCGTCCGGCAGATGCCAGAGAACTAAAGGCCGTCTACGGTACTGATGATTATGCAAAACGCTTAGAGGTTTCCGCTGAATACTCCGACGAGTTGTTCATCTGCGAAGCGGAAGGAAAGCCCCTCGCTGTCCTCGGTCTAAAAGCCACCAGCCGCCACGATGCCGCAATCTGGTGCTGCGCAACCCGGGCCATCTCAAGTTTCCGCCGTTCGCTTGTGAAGGAAGGCAGGGCCACGATTGAACGCTGGTTCAACGAAAACCCGCAGCTTCGAACGTTGGTCAACTTCACACATATCGGCAACACCGCAAACCACCGATGGCTGAAAGCGATGGGTGCCGAGATATTCCCGAGTGAACCACGGGGCGCTCAGGGTGAACATTTTCATTTCTTCACCATCGAGAGGGCAAGCCATGTGTGATGCAGGTCTTGCTATTGGTCTCGCCTCAGGGATCGCAACCGCAGCCGGTGAGGCAAGCACGAGGAAAAAGAATGCCGCGATGATACGGCAGGAAGCGGATTTGGAACATGCGAACCAAGAGCATCAACGCTTGGTGTCCATCGACGCTGCGAACAAGGAAGGCTATCAGGCCAGCCTTGAGAAGGACCGGGCAGTGTCCTCCATCCGCGCCGCAGGTGAAGGCATGGGGGGTGCCACCACAGGTCTCCGCGTAGCAGAGCAAGAGCGCCAAGGCGCACTCTCGATTGCCAACGCCAAGGACAGGGTGCGCGGTGCCAATGTTGACATGGTTCGGGAAGGAACGGCGACAACCATTCGCGCTCAAAATCAAATCAAGACCATAACGCCCAACCCATTCACAACGATGACGAACATCGCGACCTCAGGGCTTTCCAACTACGGAGCGTTCAAATGAGGAAGGATGATCACATCACCATTGAACTCTTGGGTTCCTATACCTGCCTTCATGTCGAAAGCGGTCTTCTCGTGGACCGTGGGGACCGGAAGAACCGAAACTCCCCAAGAGCGCGCTTGGACCTCTATGCCGTCTACTCATTGACGAAGGTTATGACCCCGAAGCGAAAGTTCACATCATGCGCAAGGCGTTGGACCGCGATGGTTACCTGGCTGTTTTCAAGCGGGACCGTTCTCTCAATGCCTGGGCAAGTGTGGATTGCGTCGAAACCGCGAACCGGTCGCTTCATGTCGTGAAGCATACGCCGCTTCCTGATGCGGTGAAGGGCAAACAACGGAATGCGATACCAAAGGGGAGTGCCGTCGCAAACGGCACCCCTCGCCAATATTCGAAGACATCCGCAACACGCAGCAATTCGCATTACTCCACCGAAAGTAACCCATTATGACCGGTTGGACCCAACAGAAGGATGGGACTTTCCTCCCGTCCGCTGACCTAATGGCGCGTGTACGCGCTAACCCGCAGCAGTACCCCGATGCGGTCTCCGACTTCTCCAAGATCACCGGGAAGTCCGAAGAAGAAGTCCAGGCTATTTTCGATAACCCAGGTTCCTCGGGATTTTGGGGGACCATCGGTGGCACCGCCGTCGATGTCGCTCAGGGTGCCGTCAAGGCAACGGCCATCGCGGCTGAAAATCTCGTCCCCGAGGATTACCTCGGATCGGCGGCAAAGGATATGGCCGCATGGGGCGAGAGCCTCGATCCCAAGTTTGATACGGAGAAAGGCGTAGTGGAAACACTCGCTGAAGGCGTTGGACAAGCGCTCCCAGTCATTGGTGCCACTGTTGGCACGGGCGGTTGGGGTAGTCTCCTCGTGGGTGCTGGCGTTGCTACGCTCACGTTTGAAGATGACCAGAACCTCGCCAACGTCATGCAAGAAATTGCACCAGACGTAACCCCCGACATCCTCGTGGTGCAGCCGGGGGACGATGAGTTGACCGCAACGTCTAAGGCCCTCATGACCAACATCATCACCGATGCGGTCTTCATGGGAACCTTCTCGGTTGCCGCAAAGGCCATCCGGGCCTTTAAGCGGGGCGCTCCTCCTCAGGAGATTGCTGCCCTTGCCAAGGAAGCGGATGCGGTTAGTGCCGATGCGGCATTCTCCACTACAGAGGCCACGGCCATCTCAAAGACTGCCGCCCGGAGGCGCCTCGCAACTCAGGTCGAGATGCGGGAACAGACCGGCTCCTCGATCATCCCTGATGCGACGGTTTCCCCGGATCACCGCAAGGCTTTCCATGAAAGCGTCATGGCTCCCTTCAAGGCACTCAGCGAACGCTCGGCTGATATCGCCGGGGGTCTCGACAAGTTCCGTGTGGAGCGCACTGCTGACCTCGTTTCCTATACTGACTCAGTGATCGACGCGCTTGCCAAGGGTGACCATCAAAGGCTCCTCGCCAACCTGAAGGCCGGTGTGAAGGCGAACAACGCCAACGAAGCTGCCTACATCAATCCGTTTCAGAACTCGGTCCTCAAGGCCACTCTGAAGCAACTGAACGACAACTTCGATGAGATCATTGCGCTCATTCGTGCCGAGCCTGACATCACCACAAAGGCTGCATTCAAGCAGACTATGACGGAGTATCAGGACCTCGTCGGTGACATCGGAGAAATCTACCGGCTCTACGGCTCCTCCGCATCTTACCAGCTTCTCGACCGTAAAGGGGTTCTCCCTGCCGGTGGTTTCGAGGATGTGGTCGCTGCTGAAAAGTGGGCAAAGGATGCCTTCAAGGATGTCGGCTTCGACCTCTTCTCCGACAAGGTGGAGTTCGTTACGGCTCAGGCACTCAAGTGGGATCAGCTAGGTCTGGATGTCACCAAAATCCTTCCCGAACTGGACGACATGTTCACCAAGTTCGATATCGAGCGCCAAGGTGTCCTGTCCAACCTCGGGCAGAACGCCACCGCCAAGCTGACGCCTGAAGAGCGGATGGCAGCTACGGCTTCCTTCGTCCGCATGGTCAAGGACATCCAGTCCACGGCACTCCTCGTTCAGCTTTCGACCACCGGATTGAACGTCGCCTCGGATAGCATCAACAACCTGCTGCTGCCTTTTGTGGAACACGGTCTCGCCAAGGGAAACCTTTCCCGAGCCGGTGCAGAGTATGCCGGTTACCGTGCGGCCCTGAAGACCTCGACGGCCATCGCCAAGAAAGCCTTCCTGTCAGGGAAGGGTGTCCTCGATGACTTCGACCTCATGGAGGGCGCTCACTCCTCGATCCTCGACTATGACAACCTGAAGGGTCTCCCGCGTCTCATGGTTCGGTTGTTCAAGTTCGCTACCGATGCCTCGCTGGCATCCTCGGAGTTCTGGAAGTCCACCCGAGCCTTCGGCCTTGCTTATGCCGATGGTTTGGAGCTGGCCCTGAAATCAGGCAAGGGCAGGGTAGAGGCCAAGCAGATTGCCCGAAAATTCGCTCAGGACCAGTTCGATGAAGCCGGTCACCTGACGAACGTGATGTACCGCAACGATGTCTCTAGGACCTCGTGGCAACAGGCGTTCGATACGAGGTACTCCACCGGAAAACTCGCGCAAGCCGTGGACAACGTGCGGAACCGGGACGATCTAAGCGGCCTTATGGCACGGTCTGCCGTTCCGTTCTTTCGTACGTTGGTAGACATCGGTTCGGATGCCGTGCAGTACATTGTCCCGCCCGGTGTTCCTGCCGCTCTCCGTGCCATGTCGCGAAGCACGAACGGGCAATGGTTGCGTAAGATTCCCAAGACCCTCAAAGCCCTCGACGATTTCACGGGTGCCAATGGGATCGTAGCCCAAACACGGGCAATAGGAAGACACCGCTTAGGTATGGGGATGACCGCGAGCATTCTCGGTGCGGTGGCGCTCCACGACAATGTTGAAATCACCGGGGCATCCGGGACACAGCGGTGGGATGCCCGGAAACGGGCCTTTGAGGAGTATCCGCCGAACTCTCTTATCATCAACGGCGTAGCAACGGACCTATCCCGACTTCTGCCCTTTTCATCTCCGCTCATGTTGGCAGGAATGTTGAGGGACATGGAAATCGAGAACGATCTGCAAATGAAGGGTGGCAACTACGCAGCAGACAACGCGGTGTTTGACAACCTCGTGAATCTCGCCCCGGCGTTGGTCTACACCACAATGACACTGTTTCAGGACAGTTCAGCAATGCAGGGTGTTTTCGATCTAACCGCTGCCGTGGATGAAGCAATGACTGAAGGTGATGCTGGTGCGCTTCTACGGTATTCGCAGAAATACCTTCAGCAGTTCACGCCGGGTCCGTTGAAGATGGTCGCGAAGAATATCAACCTTGACCAGTACGAGGGTTATGATTTCTACAGCGCCTATCTAGCTTCTGCCGGTTTCCCCGTGGGTTTCAAGCGCCTAGACTTCCTCGGAGAACCTGTAGTGCACGGCTTCGGTCGTGGTCTCGATCCGCTGAACATGAAAGAGCTTCATGTGGACGAGCCGGTGCGTAAAGAGTTCGTGTTCCTCAACAAGACAGAGGGACTTGCCGTTGTCCCGCCGCGTCCCGATGCGGTGTTCGATAAGCAGTTCTGGAAACGGCTTGGCGTAGACACGGGCGGCGGTTTCTCGAACGGGAGAATGCCGTCTCTCGTGGAACTTGAAACCTTTACCGGGAGCAACGGGTGGGATGCGTACCGTGAGTACCTATACCAAGGCCGTATGAGCAAGGACCACATGGTGTCCACGGGTGGGTACGGGGACCGCGTTGATATCGGCAAAGTGCTTGTCAGAAAAGGCGAAAACTTCGCTGGTGCTATGAAGCGCCTCGTGGAAACTCCGAGCTATCAGGGGCTTACTGCTGATGCCCGTGCCAAGGTTTGGAATGCGGTATTCGGTGACTTCAAGAAACAGGCGAAAGACCAACTCGGTGACGAACTGGTGGTTAAGCCTGAGGTCTTCGCTGGTAGCCGATACGGCATTCCGATTAATGAGCCGTCATCCTTATCCGAAACAGTGAAGGTCGCTCAGGCTCTCGGAGGCCGCATCCAGACTACAAAGCGGACTCCGTTGGATGCTGCCTTCGAAATTAGGCCGTAAACAACGGGTGGCCCTGAGGTGACACTTGGGGCCACTTCTGAATATAGCCGTAATGTGTTGCTGTGATAGCGAAAAAGCGCCGGGAATGTCTTCAGGTTACCAACGGTGCCTCCGGGTATCTTCGTTAGCGTAATATCTTCGGTAGCCGTGCTTTTTTTATTTCGAAATCTGTGATGACTCGGGGGTCCTTTAGAGCACCCGAGAGGACATCATGGTTAGAATTCGTGGACGTAGTTATCAGGCAGACGTTACGGTGAATGGACTTCGCAAGCGGGTATCGTTCGGTACTTTGGAGGAAGCCAGACTGTTCGAAGCAGCGGCTTTGAAAGGACATCCGAACACAGCTTCACTGGCGTTCAAGCCATTTCACGAGCAGAACTTCGAGTATATTTGGGGTGATAACAAGGCCCCTGAGGCAACCCGCCAGTGCTTAGCCGCGCTCGATAAATTTATTCCGCCAGCAACCTTGATATCAGACTTGAACGCCGCGTTTATTTTGAACGCCGTGGCGCAAATGAAGAAAACGCGGGTTTCCAACAGCACCATCAATCGCCGTCTTGCAACTCTATCGCGTCTCTTGCGTCACGCCGAGAGGTTAGGAGTGATTTCCCAGCGGCCATATATTGAGTTCTTGCGGGAACCGCACGGTCGTGAGCGCGTACTCTCCGACACCGAGGAAAAGCGAATGGACAGATACTTCAAGCACATGGGGCTTGAGGCATCGTGGGCGCTTGCTTTCTTTCTGCTATATGCCGGATGTCGTGTTGGTGAAGCTCGTCACCTAAGCCGAGACCGAGTGTCCGGTAATCAAGCCACATTTCACTATACCACTACCAAAACCACGACGACCCGGAGGGTCCCTCTAGTTGGTCCAGCACGAGTGGCGTGGGACGTAATCTGCAAGATATCGGAAGCGGAATGCCCGTTTTCCATTTTGACAAAAGACACGTTCCGCACCCACTGGGATAAGTTCAGGCAGCGGGAGGGCTTCGCGGAAGACAAAGAGTTTGTCCCGCACATGCTACGTCACACATGCGCTTCGCGACTTGTTTCCAACGGCGTGCCACTCGCAAAGGTGATGATCTGGATGGGGCATACGGCAATCCAAACCACGCTTCGTTACGCACATTTGGCACCAGATGACCTCTTGGGCGTCGGGGATGCCTTGTGGAAGGGCTGAAAACCAGAGGCCGGATTTAGAAAAACTGACTCTTTATAGCGGCGACGCTAAAACAGTCTTCTAAATATTACCGAGAAAGCATCAGTGTAGTGACAGTTTTTTTGAAATAAACTGATTCTCATCAAGCACTTGATGCCATATATCTTCGGTAACGAAGCTATATCGTTAGAAATCCTGAGGCTTTTATTATTCCATTTGAAAAGTTAACACGCCCTTACACCTCACACATGATTTGAGGCACCGCTTAGGAGACAAGAGCGTGACACAGAATTTCTCATTTCGCATCGACTACTTTGACGCTGAAGGCAACCTTCGGAACTCCGAGATACGCGAAACACCGCTAGACCATTGGGACCTGTGCGTCCACGTATTCGACAATCTGCCGAAAGGTATTGAGAACTTCCATCTCACCGAGCTTTGCGAACCTGAGGACATTTCGCTTCCCTCTCTAGCGCTTTGCGCTTAGCCGGATAGAGAGCATAGGTTCCCCGAGGTGGACCCTCAGGGACGCTTGGTTAGTTATTGGTGATCATAGTTCTGATCTTAAAATGGAATATCTTCATCATTAATGTGCCGCGATGTCTTAACCGAAACGCCATTATCAGGGGCGGTAAGCAAAGCAGGTTTCGTAGGAGCCTCCAGCCGGAAAATTTCAGCCTCCTCTTTCTCCTTGTCGTACCCGATAAGTTGAAAAATGGTATTCAATGCCGGGGGCGCGTCTGCCAGCATAGCCGTACCAGCAGCAATCATCGCCAGCGTAGAGAATGCGATACCATAGCTGAGGCGATCTTTATGAAGTTCCGTTCGAAACTCTTCCAGTTTCGCGAGCAGTTTCTTTTGCTTTGCTTCATCAAGGTCTGACATAGACACGGCGTTTCGGAGTTTTGCAATCTCACTCTCGATGATGCCCTTTGTCTTGTTCGCCAGTCGTACAGACAGAGCATCGCGCCCCGATGAATTTCTAAGATAGATTTTCGCGACGACACCGCTCACTACTCGAATGAACTCTTGGACGTTGTCAGAGGATTTAGCATATCTGCTGACATAGCTGACGCCCGTCACGCCTAGTTCCTCGGCGGCGGCGGCCACTACAGTCATATAGGTAGTTCGTACGAGAGTATCAGAATCTGCCGAAGTGTCGGGCGTCATCGCTTCAAACATGTTTCGGCGACATATCGCCTCAAGGGCGGCAAACTTCTTATGGGGATCGGCGGGGAGGCGTTCGTAGTCCGCCTCACTAATAAGATTAAAGCTCATGAAGCCCTTTATGATTCCACAATGGTGTCAGTAAAGCAGGATCACAGATGCGTTTCCATCACAATGCATAGTTGGGTGTGTACGGACAAGTCGCTGATTTATTAGTGAACTGAAATTTTCGGATGTAATTAAGAGCGTCATCTCAGCCCCGCGACTATTTTTCTAAAAAGTTTGTCTCGCCATACGTATATGTGCTGCGGGACCAATCCCCCCGGCACCCCTACATGGAACTTGAAGCTTCCTATACGCACCTTTTTCGAGCGCGACGGCCACCCGTACTTGTTTATACGTTCATAAGTTGCTCGAATGCCCCTCCGTGTCACTAGACCCTGCCCATGTGACTCACTGTGAAATGGCTTTTGGATAGTGTCACAAGAGTGGGTATTGACTTATGGCACGAAAAGTTTCACTTAGTCTAAGAACCTAGTGAACCTATAAGGCCATCTCATGCCATCTTCTATTGTCGGATATGCCCGTACCTCTACCGTTGAACAGATCGCAGGTTTGGAAGGCCAGTTGCGGGAACTACAAGCTGCCGGATGCGAACGCGTCTTCCAAGAGCAAGTCTCGTCAGTCGATAAGACACGGCCAGAGTTAGAACGCGCCCTCGACTATGTGCGGGAGGGGGACACCCTAGTGGTTACCAAGTTGGACCGCCTTGCCAGATCGATGCCGAACCTCATGGAAATCACTTCCAAGCTCAAAGCGAAAGGCGTGGAACTGCGGGTGCTGGCGCTCAACCTCGACACCTCGACACCCACGGGGAAACTCATGTTGAACCTGATGGGGTCTATTGCTGAGTTCGAGCGTGAACTGATGCTAGAGCGTCAGCTTGAAGGCATCGCCAAGGCTAAGGCCGAAGGGAAGTATCAGGGTAGAGCGCCAACGGCGCGGCGCAAGTCTGATGACGTGTTGCGGCTCAAGACTGAGGGCAAGACGGCTGACGCGATTGCAGCGGAATTGAAAGTTAGCCGGTCGAGTGTCTTTAGAATTCTGAGGGATGCCTGAGAGCAGCCCATTTCACGGACATTATAATATTTTTCGTCTCTGTCTCTTCCCACATTTTTCGAAATGAAACCGTGAATCCTGTGGAGCGCAACGTACTGTATAAGGTCGAGTGAAGTCGCGACATTGACCTATACCTCGAGGAGTCACACCATTGTAGTTTGGGATCCTTGGGTTTGGAGCGTTTATTGATGGCGGTTTACGGTGTTATTACTGTGGGAGAAAATTCAGCTTACGACGTCGTGTGGAGAAGATTGCGTAAATATCACGATGAAGAGTTATCTATCCAACGCCTTATGAATCTGCATTCTATCCCCAAATCTCAAAAGGATAATGTCAGGAAACAAGCTCAGCAAATTTCTTATTCACTAACCCAAGCATGGGAGTTCTCTAGGGCAGCCTTGAACGCGGGGTCCAGCACGAAGGCTCTTCTGGCATATTACTCTCTAACAGCATTAGCGAACGTTGAAATATTGTGGTTTGGAAATGGACAAGTTAGCTTTGATCAGCGCAACTCTAAGTACAATAGCCACGGGTTCGAATTGATTAAAGAAAAAAAGCTACTCGACTTTAAGGCTGCTCCGTTGATGACAGACGGAATATTAAGGGGACTGTATGGCCTTTGGAGGCTCAGCGCAAAGCACATGCCGTTCCACGGGTTGGTAACAACAGAATTCCCAACATCGAGCACTGAAACATACAGGAGTTTATCGACTACAGAAGCCCTTAGGGATATCGATCACCCTAGCAACCCAATTTCTCTCGCAGACTGCTTCGCACATCTTCCTGGGCTGTATCAATCAATTGGAGACCACGGCATCGATGCGCAATTGGCTCGGGGCAGGATGTCTCGGAAAGAGAAATTTGACCCAGATATGAAATTCGTACAGTCGAGCACATCGATTGCGGTGCATCCGTGCGACCATTCAATACGTGACAGAGTAATAACGAATTTTAAATTTCCACCTTGCCGGGTTCCCGATGTAGTGATCGCTGATGCGCCATCTGGAGCACTGTTCACATGGACCGATAAGCCGCCACACTCAAAGCAGTACATATCCATGCCAGATGCTTATCCTTGGACCAAGCAAGAAAGCTACTTTGTTGGCAGCGGAGCATATCTTAACGAATTTGGCTATTTTTACATCGGTCTGTATATCACTGGCATGATCACACGTTATCATCCGCAGATGTGGATACGTGAACTCAGAACGATGTCTCACTCCTCTTCTTTAGTCGATGAATTCGTAGAGCATTCGTTGAGTCGAGTGCCGCTACTAACGCTGTCTAACCTGAACGAAGAGGTGATAGTCTATGCTTAGTGTCTGTGGAAATCGCTAGTGAGTTGCGGCTAGAGGATCAGCGCGGTTGCAAAGCTTTCTAATGTCTTGCAGCGGGAGTACGTTTTAGGTACAAACAGTAGTACAGTTAATATTCGGACGCCGGGATCATACAGTAATCAAGATATTGATATAACTGGTTTATTTGAAAATTTCGATGGTAGCGCAGGTGCCCAATTCGCCTCTTCTGGGCACCATTCCTTATTTGATCCTAGCCAGATCAATCACTTAGGCAAAAAATCGAAATTGTGATCTCCCCTGAGGGGGCGATACCTTTGGCGTTAGGATTGTCGATCCTCACTCACGAATTGGGTGTCGAAGAGCGCCGTTTCAGGCAAAGGCTCTTCGCATGCGAGCACGCTTCTACGCACGGATTAATGACCGGGTTCTTCCTGCAAAACTTCTGTTTCAGCAAAAGGGAAGCCGTTCCCAGAGCGCACTGCGCCTAGCGTCCAAACGCAGGGGACGTGTTCAGCAAACGCGGGCTGAACGAAGAACGCTCTTGAAGCGAGTCATGCGGCATACGTGATTTTAGTTCTGCGCGTGCTCTTCACAGGAGGGAGAGCAGGACAGAACGCTTCGTGAGGTCTGGCGATAGACCCTGACCGTGTTGCCTTCATCGATCGACACCAGGACGCGTTCATCAACGATTGCGTTTCCCTCGGCATCCAAGAGTACGAGATTGGTGGTGCCGAAACTGCGTCCGGTCAGCACGATCGTCGTTGCATCGGCAACCGTCGCATCCGCGACCTTCGAATTACCGACAATGACTTTGCTCACAGCGCGGTCAAGTTTCAACACACGCGCCTGATTCATCGAGACGCGGAGCATCTCATCATCCGCAGAGAGCGCAAAAGCAGGCGCAAAACCTAAGACCGCTGCAGCAATTGCAAATCTTTTGATGGTAGAAGACAGCATGAGCGGAACAGACCTTTGGTTATGCTTGGCGCATTTCATCGTCACCACCATGAACGGGAATGGTGAATGAAGACTTAAACGGCGCTCCAAAATGAGAAAGTGCCGCGCGATCAAATACAATCCGACTTGGCTACAGCCTGTAGCATAGCCGCACAATACCAGCGATGTTGCGATGAATTTCCTGCAAGATAGGCTCGCACTATCCTATACTCTTCAGACGTTCTATCCATCAAACGTATTTTATCTTTTAATATTTGGCTTTGTTTACCAAACGTTCGACATTACTCATTTAACGTTACGTTAAGCCCGTTCTTTAAACGCTTGGCAATCGACATTTTGTAGGTTTGCCTCAACCGAACAACGGGAAACAGTTGTCGGCGTGCTGACCAACAACGAATTAGGAGAATCCGCATGACCAATATTTTCGCTCGGTTCCTGAAGGACGAGTCCGGCGCCACTGCCATTGAGTATGGCCTGATCGCGGCCCTCATCTCGGTTGCGATCATTACTGGCGCTACGGCAGTAGGCTCCAAGCTAGACCTTCTGTTCACATCCATTAAAAACAAGCTGGTTGCAGCCACCCCGGCGTAATTTGGATCTGCACAACTATTTTCAGACAGATGAAGAGTTTGTGCCGCCCGGGTTCGGGCGGCATTTTCTTAAAAGAGGGCGCGAACCGGAGGGCGGTTTTGCATGATTATTGCTTCCATTTTTCTTGTTCTCCCCTTATGTTTCGCCCTTGCTGCGCTCACCGATCTTTTTACGATGACCATCCCGAACCGGGTACCCGTCATTCTGCTTTTAGGCTTCATCGTGATTGCGCCGCTCTCCGGGATGGACTGGCACAGTTTCCTACTCAGTCTTTTGGCGGGCTTTAGTGTATTACTTGCTTGTTTCGCATTATTTGCTTTGAATACGATGGGTGGAGGCGATGCTAAGCTGCTCGCCGCTTCTGCCGTTTGGTTTGGGCTAAACACATCTCTCGCTTACTTCATGGTCGCCGTAGCTTTTTTCGGCGGTGTTTTAAGTATTGGGATCTTATTTCTGCGCTCTAGATCAGACGAAATAACAGCATTAGGCATCCCAGTGCCTAACTCCCTGCTCGTTGCTTCAAAGATCCCTTACGGAATCGCAATTGCAGCTGGCGGGTTACTGGCTTATCCGGAAGCGCCAATCGTACAGTCTGCTATACGCGCTTTGATGTGACCAGCTAGCCGAAACGCGATTTAGACTTGCTAATACAGCACATTAATTTCTGATTAACCCAAAACAATCACTTCTTATTAACCATAATTACACCAATGGCAGGCCATCCTCTGGGCAGAGATTCTACTCCAAAGGCCCAGCATGAAGTCCTCACGTGTCGTTATCCTCTCCGTTGCCGTTGTGGCTGCTGGTCTTGCGGGCCTGTTGGCCATGCAGATTTCTGCGCCGCAAGCGGTGGTGGAGAAGGCAGAAGCCATTATCCAGAAAGAGCCGACCGTTAGCGTTCTGGTCTCGGCCGTTAATTTGCCCGTGGGTAGCCGGCTCGACGCAAGTTCCGTACGCTGGGCGCGATGGCCGCAAGGCAGCGTCAATGACAGTTATGTCACCGAGGAAAAACGGCCTGATGCGATCGCCGAACTGACGGGGGCGATTGTTCGCCTCCCGCTTTTCGAAGGAGAGCCTCTTCGCTCCGAAAAGGTCGTCGATTCCAGCACCCGCATCATGTCGTCGCTTCTGCCCGCCGGAAAGCGGGCTGTGTCCACCGAAATATCGGTTGCCACCGGTGCTGGCGGCTTCGTTCTTCCCAATGACCGCGTCGACGTCATCATGGTGCGCAAAAATGAGGGCGGCGGCTTCTTGACCGAAAACGTCCTCAACAATGTCCGCGTTCTGGCGATCGACCAGCAGATCAAGGAAGGGCCTGACGGTACGCCGTCTGTCATTGGCGCCACTGCAACCCTGGAACTGACGCCTGAGCAGGCCAAGATCATTACCGTCGCACACCAGATGGCGGACCGTCTGACCTTGTCGCTTCGCTCCGTTGCGGATGTGCAGGATAGCGACACAGCATCTGCAGATTATCTACTCAGCGGCGAATCCGGCAGACCGGCGATCCAGATCATCAAGTCTGGCTCGATCGTGCGAGAAAATGAGGGAGCCGCACAATGAGCAAGACGAACTCGATCCTACATGGTCTGAAGGTAACGCTCATTGGTGGCATTGCCTTCAGCATTGGCTTTGCAGGCGTTCCCGGTGCATCCCACTTTGGGATCGGCACCATGGATGCGCTGGCCCAAAGTGCCAGCATTCTTCGGATCTCTGAAAGTGGCACGGGCGTGCGCAAGCGCGTGAAGCTTGGTCTGAACAAGGCCCTCGTCGTGGATCTTCCGCAGGATGCCCATGATATTCTTGTTGCCGATCCGAGCATGGCAGATGCGGTGACACGCACGTCGCGCCGTATCTATCTCTTCGGCAAGTCGGTCGGGCAGACCAACATCTTTATCTTCGGTGCCCATGGCGAAGAGATCGTCAGCCTTGATCTTGAGGTCGAGCGCGATATCACCGGTCTTGAGGCCAATCTGCGCCGCTTCATTCCGGATTCGGATATCCGGGTTGAGATCGTATCGGACAACATTGTTCTTTCGGGCAGTGTCCGTACCCCTCAGGATTCCGCACGCGCAGTGCAACTTGCCACAGCCTTCCTCCAGGGCGGTGAAGCAACAACGCGTAACATCACAGCGACCAGCGAAAGCAACGGCGACGGTGCCGTGGCAATCTTTGCGGAAAACCGTCAGAAGTCGTCTATCGTCAATATGCTGACGATCGAAGGCGAAGATCAGGTGACCTTGAAGGTGACGGTCGCCGAAGTCAGCCGCCAGGTGCTCAAGCAGCTCGGCTTCAACGGTTCCATCAGCGGCTCGGGCTCGGATTTCGGTGGAGCGGTCTCGTTCTCCAATCCCGCCAACCTCGGCAACGCGCTGGCGATCGGGGGCTCCGGCAATATCGGGGGCGCCATCGGCAAGGTCGCTCTGTCCAGCTATTTCAACGCTATGGAGCAGGCAGGCGTCATGCGCACGCTCGCTGAACCGAGCCTGACTGCGATTTCCGGCGAACAGGCAAAGTTCTATGTCGGCGGCGACTTTCGTCTTGCCGGCGTTCAGAACGTCACTTTCGACGACAATAATGTGCCGACTGTGACGCGTCAGACCGATACGGTTGAATATGGTATCGAGTTGAATTTCCGGCCGGTCGTGCTGTCTCCCGGCCGTATCAGCCTGAAAATCGAGACCAACGTGTCCGAGCCGACCTATGAAGGCAACGTCGTCTCAGGGAACGGCAACACGAGCCGCGTTCCGGGCAGCACCTATCTGTCGATCCGTAAGCGCGAAGCATCAACAAGTGTTGAGTTGCCCTCGGGTGGCTCGATCGTGATTGCAGGTCTGGTACAGGACAATGTCCGCCAGGCGATGTCAGGCCTCCCAGGTGCGTCCAAGGTTCCAATTCTCGGCACGCTGTTCCGCAGCAAGGATTTCATTCGCAACGAGACCGAACTCGTCATCATCGCTACGCCCTATCTCGTTCGGCCCGTGGCACGCAATCAGATCGCGCGGCCCGATGACAACTTCAGCCCAGAAAATGACTCCGCGACGTTTTTCATGAACCGGGTGAACAAGGTCTACGGCAACAACAGGCAGCAGGTTCAGGCACAGCCATATCAGGGCTCGGTAGGATTTATCTACAAATGACGAAAACGCACCCTATGACGAATTCTGTTTCTTATCTGCGCCTCTCTAACCTCGTCTGCGTGCTCGCTGCGGTCGCTGCCCTGCAGGGATGTGCACGCGATCCACAGACGACGGGCGCCATTCCGGACGACTATCGCACGCGCCACCCGATCACCCTGTCCGAAGCGCAGCACTCGCTGGATATTCCGGTCTCTCCGGCAGACAATAAGCTACCCGGCGAGATGGCCGACAATGTGAAGGGCTTCGTCCAGAATTACGTAGCCAGCTCTACCAGTGTCGTTCAAATGCAGGTACCGACGGGCTCGGCCAATGCGGCCTCGGCGTCCATCATCAAGCGCCAGATCCGATCGGTTCTGACATCCTCCGGCATTCCAGCCGGCAAGATCGTTGAGGTTCCTTATGGCGCATCTCCCTATGGCGATGCAGCGCCCATACGCCTTTCCTATGTCGCCGTCACTGCCATGACGGGCCAGTGCGGCCAGTGGCCCGAAGACTTGAACAGCAATACCTCGTCCAACAAGAACTGGTACAATTTCGGCTGCGCTTCCCAGAGCAATCTGGCGGCACAGATTGCCAACCCCATGGATCTCGTCGGCCCCCGCGGCATGAGCCCAATCGACGCCGAACGGCGATCGGTCGTACTCGGAAAGTATCGCGCCGGCAAGAACACAGCCACCACGAACGACTAAGACGCGCCTCCCAGCTTGAGCGACAGGATCTGACATGAACCCGGTGAACTACGATATTCGGCACAACAACGCAGATGTGCCAGTCGCCGAAGACGCGCTCCGCCCGGGCGAGTTGGAGAGTGTGCGTCCTTTGCCGCGCATCTCGATCCACGCTTTCTGTGAAAGCGAGGCTATGCAGCGGACGATGGAGCGGCTCGCAGCCGACCGGCGGATGAACAAGGTCAGCATGCGGGTGACCAATGGCGAGATCGAAGCGGCTGCGAGAACGTTTTCATCCACGGCTACGCCCAATCTCGTCATTCTTGAAACCCATCGCGATCCATCGACGCTCCTGAGCGATCTCGCACCTCTGGCAGAGGTATGCGATCCATCGACGCGCGTCATCATCATCGGGCGTCACAACGATATCGCGCTCTACCGCGACCTGATGCGCAATGGTATTTCCGAGTACCTCGTTGCACCGATCAAAGCGTCGGACCTGATGGCGTCGATCTCTGCAATCTTCGTCGATCCGGAGGCTGAGCCGCTTGGGCGGAGCATCGCGTTCATCGGTGCCAAGGGCGGTGTCGGCTCTTCCACCATCGCGCATAATTGTGCCTTCGGAATATCGAGCCTGTTTTCCACCGAGACCATTCTTGCAGACCTGGATCTGCCCTTTGGCACCGTCAATATCGACTTCGATCAGGACCCCGCACAGGGAATTGCTGAGGCAGTCTTCGCGCCGGATCGGCTCGACGAGGTTTTTCTTGATCGGCTGCTGACCAAATGTTCCGAAAACCTGTCCATCCTGGCCGCGCCATCGCTTCTTGACCGTGCCTATGATTTCGATAGAGCGGCCTTCCAACCACTTTTGGAGATCCTGCAACGCAGCGCACCGGTTGCGGTGCTGGACGTACCCCATGTCTGGTCGGACTGGACGCAGGCCGTTCTGGCAGAAGTCGATGAGGTGGTCATCACCGCCGTGCCGGACCTGGCAAATCTAAGAAACACCAAGAACCTTCTCGATGCATTGAAGAAGCTGCGACCGAACGACAAGGCGCCGCATCTGGTTCTGAACCAGGTGGGTATGGCGAAGCGTCCTGAGATCGATCCTACCGACTTCTTCGAGCCGCTGGAAATCGAGCCGCTTGCCATCATCCCCTTCGATGTTCAGCTCTTCGGTGCCGCCTCCAACAGCGGGCGCATGATCAGTGAGATCGACGCCAAATCGCCGGTTGCGGAAACCTTCTCCCAGCTTTCGCACGTGCTCACGGGCCGATCGTCGGCCCGCAAAGCGAAACGACCGGGGCTCGGCAAGTTCATGGAAATCCTGAAACGCAAGTAAAACGTGGATTGGTCCACGAGACGACAGACCGGAAGACAAGAGATGTTTGGAAAACGTGGCGGCGAAGGCTTCGGGCGAAGCGCAAACAGTGGACGGCCGGCTTTGCCGGCTGCCCATCCGGCTGTCATGACTGCGCCGCCCGTGATGGACGAACCCCGCCCGTCCCAATCTATCGTTATGCAGCCACCCGCACCTAAGCCTGCTGCGGTTCAAAAGGACACAGGCAGCCAGGCCCGCAAGCGTGTGCGCACCGAGGACTATTATCAGACGAAGGCCCAAGTCTTCTCCGCCTTGATCGACACCATCGATCTGTCCCAGCTTTCAAAACTCGACGGGGAGAGCGCGCGCGAAGAAATCCGCGATATCGTCAACGATATCATCACCATCAAAAACTTCGCGATGTCTATCTCCGAGCAGGAAGAACTGCTGGAAGATATCTGCAACGATGTTCTGGGTTATGGTCCGCTGGAGCCGCTTCTGGCGCGTGACGACATTGCCGACATCATGGTCAATGGCGCCGGACAGACCTTCATCGAAGTCAACGGCAAGACGATCGAATCCGATATCCGCTTCCGCGACAATGCCCAGCTGCTTTCGATCTGCCAGCGCATCGTCAGCCAGGTGGGCCGTCGCGTCGACGAATCAAGCCCGATCTGCGATGCGCGCCTTCCAGACGGCTCGCGCGTCAACGTGATTGCTCCGCCGTTGTCGATCGATGGACCGGCTCTGACGATCCGTAAGTTCAAGAAGGACAAGTTGACGCTTGACCAGTTGGTTCGCTTCGGCGCGATCACACCGGAGGGCGCTGTCCTTCTGCAGATCATCGGCCGCGTCCGCTGCAATGTCGTCATCTCCGGCGGTACCGGCTCAGGTAAGACGACCCTTCTCAACTGCCTGACGAGCTATATCGACCGCGATGAACGCGTGATCACCTGCGAGGACACCGCCGAGCTTCAGCTTCAGCAGCCGCACGTTGTGCGCCTTGAAACCCGCCCGCCGAATATCGAAGGCGAAGGCGAGATCACCATGCGTGACCTGATCAAGAACTGCCTGCGTATGCGGCCGGAACGTATCATCGTCGGCGAAGTCCGTGGACCGGAGGTCTTCGACCTTCTGCAGGCCATGAATACCGGTCACGACGGCTCAATGGGTACCATCCATGCCAATACGCCCCGCGAGTGCCTGAGCCGTATGGAATCGATGATTGCCATGGGCGGCTACACGCTACCGGCAAAAACCGTGCGTGAAATCATCGCGTCATCCGTCGACGTCATCATCCAGGCCGCGCGTCTTCGCGACGGCTCCAGACGCATTACCCAGGTGACGGAAGTCGTCGGCATGGAAGGTGATGTGATCATCACGCAGGACCTCTTCAAATATGAGATCGAGGGGGAGGACTCCAACGGACGCTTGATCGGTCGCCATGTTTCGAGCGGCATCACCAAGCCGCACTTCCACGATCGGGTTCGATATTACAACGAGGAACAGCGCCTTGCTGCGGCCTTGGAGGCGATGGAGCGCAACAGCCAATGACCATGACAATGCTGCTTCTCATCGTTCTCGTCGCCATTTCGGCTGGCTCGCTCGCCTATGTTTTCCTTTTTCCGCAAATCGAGACGGAGAAGAAAACTGCGACCCGCGTCAACCGTGTGAAGGCGGCTGAAACAGACCGCATCAACATGAAAGCCGCGCGTGATCGCCTTCAGGAAACCACCAAGCGTCGCAAGTCGACTCAGGACATGCTGAAGGAGCTGGAAAAAAAACAGAGCGAGAAGGCCAAAAAGCGCAGCAATGCAAGCGTGAAGAGCCTCATTCTTCAGGCCAATCTGTCGATCTCACCCTCCAGACTCTATCTCATCAGCGCCGGTCTTTCTGTGTTCGCGGCACTGGTTGCTCTTCTTTACGACATGCCGCTTCTCGTGGCGCTCGGCATCGGCTTTATTGGCATCCTCGGTGCCCCGCGTTGGGTTTTACGGTTTCTTGTGAAACGTCGTCAGACCAAGTTTCTCGAGGAGTTTCCGAATGCGCTCGACGTGATGTGCCGCTCGATCCGATCCGGCCTTCCACTCAACGAAGCGGTACGGCTCATCGCCTCCGACGGTCAGGAGCCTGTGAAGACGGAGTTCAGACGCGTCGTCGATTCCCAGCAGGTCGGCATGTCGCTACCCGAAGCCATCGAGCGCATGACGCTGACAATGCCTCTGCCTGAGGTGAGTTTCTTCGGAATCGTCATTGCAATGCAGGCACAGGCCGGCGGCAATCTGTCCGAAACGCTCGGCAACCTTTCAAAGGTGCTGCGCGATCGGCGCAAGATGAAAGCCAAGGTCAGCGCGTTGTCGATGGAGGCGAAGGCCTCTGCCGTGATCATCGGAGCCCTGCCCTTCATCGTAGCGTTCCTGGTCTATCTGACCTCCCCAGACTATCTGATGGTGCTGTTCACCGACCAGCGAGGGCACCTCATTCTTGGCTGCTCTGCGGTGTGGATGTCGATCGGCATCATCATCATGCGCAACATGATCAACTTCGAGATTTGAGGCCGTTCCATGTTTGATCATATCATGTCCAGCCTTCTCAACCTGCATTTGATCATCGGTGCTCTTGTTGCCTTTGCAGCTTTCTCCACCGTCTATACATTGGCTATGCCCTATCTGAACCGCGCGGACCTCAACCGACGGACGAAAGCGGTATCGACGGAACGCGAGCGCATTCGCGTGCGCGAACGTGAGCGGACGGATGGCGGGACCAAGGCCGGCAAAGCAAGCCTTCGAGCCACGCAGAGTAAATCCGCCACGAAGATCGTGGAGCGCTTCAACCTGCGTGAGGCGCTGGTGGATGCCAATACGATGAACAAGCTGAAGGCAGCAGGTTTCCGCTCTCAGAACGCGCTGAATACGTTTCTGGCGGCACGTTTCATTCTGCCCTTCATCTTTCTGACCCTCGCAGCGTTCTGGGTCTACGGCCTCAACAACCTTGCCAATTACAGCTTTTTTGTCCGTCTCATGGCTGTCCTGTTGTTCGGCTATCTCGGATTTTACGCGCCGAATATCTACATCTCGAACCGCATCACCAAGCGCCAAAAGTCGATCAAGCGGAGCTGGCCGGATGCGCTGGACCTGATGCTCATCTGCGTCGAATCCGGGACCACCATGGAAATTGCCATGCGCCGCGTGGCAGATGAAATGACGGAGCAGTCTCCGGAGCTTGCGGAAGAAATGGTGCTGACGGTGGCAGAGTTGTCCTTTCTACAGGATCGCCGTGTCGCGCTGGAGAATCTTGGATTGCGCACACAGTTGGACGGCGTGAAGAACGTCGTTCAGGCGCTCATCCAGGCGGAACGTTACGGTACGCCGCTCTCCCAGGCTTTGCGCGTTCTAGCGCAGGAGGGTCGTGACGAGCGCATGAACGAGGCCGAGAAGAAGGCAGCCGCGTTGCCGCCCAAGCTCACCGTGCCGATGATCCTGTTTTTCCTGCCGGTGCTGGTTGCAGTGATTCTAGGTCCCGCCGGTATTCGCGTTGCCGACTCGTTCTGATGACGGTGCCTACAGCGCCAGCCGTGCCGTTCCAGACCGATGATGATGGGTCGCAATGCTGCGGCACACGGCTCCGCCGTCGCTGAGGGGATCTACAAGAAGAAGTGCTTAACGGACTTCCGTCTTCTTGTTCTTGTCGGACAGCTGCGACCAGGCATTTTGCTGAGACAGCATGCCGCGCAGATAGGTGAGGTTGGCCTGCGCCTGCTGAGGAGAGAGCTCCTGCGTGGCGATCTTCTGCGCTTCCTCAAAACGTCCCTGAAGGCCTACGACCAGCGCCAGGTTCTGGCGGATACGGCTATCGGCACCGGGCTGCCCGGCGGCACTGCGCAGATAGGTCTCTGCGGTGCGCGGATCGTTTTGCAGAACGTAGGACATTCCAAGATTTGAGAGGATGCTCGGATCGTTGGGTTTCAGGTCAAGCGCCTGACGATACTTCGTCCGGGCTTCATTGGAACGGCCCAACTGATCCAGAACCGCACCTTCCGCGGAATAGAGGCGCCAATCCGGTCTATCGGGGGTTTGCGCGCGCTGGATGGTGTTGAGCGCCTGTTCCAGCTGGCCGGCGGCAGCCTGCGACTTGCCATAGGCCGCCAGAACCTCACGGTCTGCTGGATAGGCGATCGCCACTTGCTGCATGACGGCAAGCGCCTGTGCGTTCTTGCCCGTCATCATCAAGATGTTCGCGTAGTTGAGCCCCGTGTTGCGATCCTTGGGATTGCGGGCATAGGATGCACCAACCGAGGCTTCCGCCTGGCGCAACTGATCCATGTTCATCTGATCATAGGAGTGCGAGACGGCAGGAGAAATCGATCCCGTCGACATGCGGTCCGGACGGTTCGTGGAGCACGCCGAAAGGCCAAGCGCCAGAACAGCGGCACAGGCACCCCGAAGGAGGATGCGCTTGCTGGCATGATGTGAGGAAATCGCAATCATGATATCGCCCCGGCCCTGTGATCGGATATTTCATCGAAGCAGCGTGCACCACGCAACTTTCGCTCCAGCAATAATCTGTTAACCCTAACAGAGTGTTAATTTGCCCGCCTCAGCCGTTTACGAAAGCAGACAATGGTCCCTTATCAATTCATCGAGCGCGCCACTCCCTTCAGTTCGAAACCTGGGGAGACACTTCCCGTTTTTGCGGTTACGCCCGCCCACATCGATCAGGGTGCCATCGATCCCATCGCCCTCGACTGGGCGAAGAAGGCAGGCTTTAAAGCAGAAGCGGGTGCCATCCTGTTGATCCCTTCTGCGGAAGGCGCTCTGGGCGGCGCGTTGCTTGGGCTCGGGACCAACCCTTCGGAGCTTCCTTTCATCGCCGGAAAACTGGCGCGCGAGCTTCCCGAAGGCGACTGGCATATCGAGACGGCACCGCTCACCGTCAATCGACTGGCGCTCGGCTTTGGTCTCGGCGCCTATCGCTTCGATAAGTATCGCGCCGCCAAAAGCATAGGCCCGAAACTTCTCATTCCCCGCGATGCCGAAGATGCGGAGATCAAGCGCGTGCTGGCCGGTGTCTTCCTGGCGCGCGATCTGATCAACGTTCCTACCAATGACATGGGGCCGGACGAACTCGAGATCGCTTTTCGCAGTCTGGCCGCCCACTACAAGGCGCAGGTTTCCGTCATCACCGGCGACGATCTCTTGAAGGAAAACTTTCCTCTCGTGCACGCGGTTGGCCGCGCCAGTGCCAGCGCGCCGCGCCTGCTGGAAATGTCATGGGGCAAGAAAGGTCATCCTCGCCTGACGCTGGTCGGCAAGGGCGTCTGCTTCGACACAGGCGGGCTCGATATCAAACCCTCCTCCTCCATGGCCCTGATGAAGAAGGATATGGGCGGTGCGGCTAACGTGCTTGGTCTCGCGCTGATGATCATGGATGCCCGCCTGCCCATCGATCTTCGCGTCCTCGTTCCGGCGGTTGAAAACTCCATCTCCGCCAATGCCTTCCGCCCTGGCGACATTTACAAGAGCCGCAAGGGTCTGACCGTCCAGATCGACAATACCGATGCCGAGGGTCGACTGATTCTCGCCGATGCGCTGGCCTATGCCGACGAAGACGCGCCCGACCTGATGATCGACATGGCGACACTGACCGGGGCTGCGCGCGTGGCCCTCGGACCTGACGTCCCACCCTTCTACACCGATGATGAAGACCTTGCGCACAGCATCGCAGAGGCCAGCATCGATACGGACGATCCGCTGTGGCGGCTACCGCTTCATATGGGTTACGATAAGGACATTCGCTCCCGCGCCGCCGACCTTACAAACGCGCCGTCCGGCGGCATGGCCGGATCGATCACCGCAGCGCTCTTCCTCAAGCGCTTCGTCACTTCCACGAAGAAATGGGTGCATTTCGATATTTACGGATGGTCGCTGAGCGAGCGTCCCCACACTTCGGTGGGTGGCGAGGCACAGGCGATCCGCGCTCTGTTTCACTACATCTCCCGCAGCTTTGCGAAGAAATAAGCGGACGCATTTTCATCCTCGCCGCTCAAGGCGAGGATGACCGGGCCGTGTGAGATTGCGGTTCTTGAAGGCGCTTACACCAGGACCTTCTGGTCCTTACGGTCTTCCTGGCCGAAGAACTTCAGATAGCGTTGCACCTCGTCTGCCTCGCCGGTCGCCTTTTGCGGATTGTCGGAAAGCTTGACCGCGGGGCGGCCATTGGCATCGCTGACCTTGCAGACGACCGAGATCGGCTTCAAGCCTTCGATGGTTTTCGGTGCGCAGCCGGCAAAATCATTGGTGAGGTTGGTGCCCCAGCCGAAGCTCATGCGCGCACGGCCTTCGAAATGCTTGTAGGTGTCGATAATAGCATCGACATCCAGTCCATCGGAGAAGATGAGAAGCTTCTTCTTCGGGTCGCGACCCATCTTCTTCCACCACTCGATGATTTTTTCACCGCCTTCGATCGGCGGCGCGCTATCCGGTCTGAAACCTGTCCAATCGGCCACCCATTCCGGCGCATTGCGCAGGAAGGCCGCCGTGCCGAAGGCATCCGGCAGGACGATCAAAAGATTGCCGCCATAGAGCCGATTCCAATCCTTCATCACCTGATAGGGTGCTGCGGCCAAGTCCTCGTCGTTCTGTGCCAGAGCGGCCACGACCATCGGCAGTTCATGCGCATTGGTGCCGACGGCTTCGAGATCGGAATCCATCGCCAGCAATACATTGCTCGTTCCGGTAAAGGCCGGGCCGATGCCTTCCTTCAGCGCTTCGACGCACCAGCGCTGCCACAGGAAGCTGTGGCGGCGGCGCGTGCCGAAATCGGAGATGCGCAGGCCAGGGAGTTCGCGCAACCGCTCCACCTTCGCCCACATCTTGGCCTTCGCACGGGCATAAAGCACGTCGAGGGTGAAATAGCCGAGCGAACGCATGGCGCTTCTCGAACGCAATTCATTGACGATGGCGAGCGCCGGGATTTCCCATAGCGTGGTATCCATCCAGCGGCCATGAAAATTCAGCTCGTACTGGCCGTCGCGCTTGAAGAGCTCATATTCGGGCAATTGATAGCTGGAGAGCCAGGAAAGAAACTCCGGCTCGAAAATCTGCGAGCGTCCGTAGAAGGTGTTACCGGCAAGCCAGATGCTTTCCTTCTTCGTCAGTCGAAGACTGCGCGCATGGTCGAGCTGCTCGCGCAGTTCGACCTCGTCGATTTCCTCTGCAAGCCGAACAGTCTTGGTTCGATTGATCAGGGAGAAAGTCGCATTGACGTCCGGATAGAGCTTCCAGATCATCTGCAACATCAACAGCTTGTAGAAATCCGTGTCGATCAGGCTGCGGATGATGGGATCAAGCTTCCAGGTGTGGTTGTGAACACGGGTCGCTATGTCTGTCTTCGTCATTGCTGCTGCTATCCCCCGCGCCAGACCCTTGCATGAGGCAGGTCCGGCATCGCCGCGCATCTTTAAAGGTCATGAACCTTGTGGGTCAAAGACTTATCTGAAAAGCGCATGGCAAGTCCAGACCGGTTGATGCAGGTATGGTACGCGCGAAAGCCGAAGCAACTTAGAAGTCGGTGGCAGGTGGATTGATGCCCGGATACCAGTCCTTCGACGTCGGCACTCTGGTGCCGAAGAAAGACGTGCCTGACGAGCCGGAGCAGCGATAGCCTTGAACGGGCAGGCCATCGCTGCCGAAAAGATCGCGATAAGGGCCGTTTGGGTTGCTGGATTCAACCACCGTCGAATGGCAGCGATAGCGCTCCTGCGGCTGCAACGTCTTCGGGTCCTTCACGCCAGGCAGATTGGCATAGGCGTCGGGGGCAGGCAGATAACCGTCCTTATAGACGATCTGGGCCATGCTGGCCTGAGGCAGTGCCCAGGCGACAAGGCACACCGTCAGACCGGCAAGAAAACGTCTCAGGCTTCTCATCATGTCGCCTCCCAATGCAAGATAACGTTCATATAAGCAGAGCCTGCGTGATCCGCAGGATGCCTTTCAAAACGTTTTCGTGAGCAATCAAGGACGCCGATAGGCTGTCGGCCTATCATAGAGCCAGCCAATCCGCTCAATGGCCTCGTCGAGATTTTCGCGTGCGACGTTCATCGTATGGCCGTTGGCGTGCAGCAGCGTCTTTTCGTCCTCCATGATGCCCACATGGCCTTTCCAGAAGACGAGGTCGCCGCGGCGCAAGGCATCGCGCTCGATTTCGGTTCCGAGAGACTTCACCTGCATATCCGTATCGCGCAGCGCAAACTTGCCGGTCATCGCCATCGACAACTGAACGAGGCCGGAGCAATCAATGCCAAAGCCGGAGCGGCCACCCCAGAGATAGGGTGTTTCCAGAAAGCGCAGCGCGACTGCGACGTAGTCGCTCGAAATCTGCTGGTCGACGGGCAGACAATGGGCGGCAATCACGCCCTCGCCGTTTGCCGTCATCAGGTAGCGCGTTCCGCGCGTCTCCTCCTCGCCGACGCATGTCAGGCGGCTGCCCATGGAAAGGGCCGCAACGGGTGGCTTTCTAAGTTCAGCGGCGGGATAAAGGAAGGTGCGGGGAGCGATGACGATATGTGTCGCCACTTCCACAGGGCCCACCGCAGCATCTGGAACGTAACCGACATAACCATCAGCCTCAGCCTGCACAAAGGCCCAGCCGTCGGCACTATCGAAGACGCGGATCGGCTCGCCGAGCAGCAGTTCGGTATCGATGCCAGAGGCCATGTCCGGCTTCGGACGAAGCCCGATGATGGGAAGGGCGATTTGCGCGGGTTCGCCTGTGATGAAACGCTGTGCCTCGACCCTGCCTTCAAGTTTCGCATCCGCGATATCGGCGCGGAAGACGTTCAGTCGGCGGTCAAGCGTTTCGGCAGATGTCATGGTCGTCCGGTCCTGATTTTCAAAAGGTCTATCTGACGTTCATCGAACGGCAATGCGGCAACTTTCGAGCATTAAGCTTTTCGTGCTCCATCAATAATCAGATCGCCGAATTTTTCCAGATAAAGCGCGCCAGCGACCGTGCGTTTGATCACCACATTGCGGCGGTCCTTCGCATCGCGCTCACGATCGACAAGACCCATCGCGCCCATGCTGTCGAGTGCCCGCGTGATCACAGGCTTGGTGACGCCAAGTACACTCGCCAAGCCGCGCACCGTGTGCGGTGGCGGCACCAGATAGATCTGAAGAAGAATCGCCGTTTGTCTCAGTGTCAGATCAGGCGCATTGTCTTCCACCTGCGCCAACGCAACGCGATGCCACAAGCCAAGCGCCTGGCTTGGCGACAATTCCACTGGCACGTTCGATCTCTCCGTCCTTTGAACAATCGCGCACATCATCGCGCCAAGCGGTGAATAAAAACAAAACCGCCGCCATCGAAGTTTTCTCTTCGAAATGGCGGCGGTCTGTCTCTGCTCTTTTTGAGCTTTCGCGTCCCCTCTGGACTTGGGAACTTAAGATGCAGGAAGCGTGCCAACCTGCCATTTCGACAATTTGGCGTCTCCGCACCCTCGATTCGTTTCTATCGCGAGGGGTCACGGGCGATTTTTTAAGCGCCCCGCAAAATTAAGATGCATCGACCCTCTACCCTTTGAGGCAGAGGGTCTTGTGCTTCGTCAGACTTTGGCACCATGCGCGGTACCGGCTTCGCGGGCCTTTTCTTGCCTGTTGTAGCGGATCGAAGACCAGAGCGCGATGCCGATGAGGGTCGCGCCGCCAAGACCGGTGATGACTTCCGGAATGTGGACGAGGCTTTGCGTGTACATGATCACCGCGAGGATCAGGATCGCGTAGAACGCGCCGTGCTCCAGATAGCGGTATTCCGCGAGCGTTCCCTTTTCCACCAGCATGATGGTCATGGAGCGCACATACATGGCGCCGATGCCGAGGCCGATGGCGATGATGAAGAGGTTCGATGTCAGAGCGAAGGCGCCGATGACACCATCGAAGGAGAAGCTGGCATCCAGAACTTCGAGGTAAAGGAACGCGCCGAAGCCGCCCTTGGCCGCGCCTTCCAGCATCTGCTGGCTGCGATCGAGGACGCCGCCAAGCACTTCCACCAGAAGGAAGGTCAAGAGACCCCAGATCGCGGAGGTGAAGAAGACATTGGCTGCTTCCGGGCCGAGATCAGGGTTGGTGCTGTTGCTGATGATGCGCGTGAAGATCAGCATGATGATCAAGACGAAGGCGATCTCGATGCCCTTGATCGAGGAATAGGTTGCAATCTTTTCCTCGAACCAGCGGACCCAGTGAACGTCCTTTTCGTGATCGAAGAAGAAGCTGAGGCCTACCATCATCAGGAAGGTGCCGCCAAAAGCCGCAATCGGCAGATGCGCGTCATGCATGATCTGGGCGTAGCGATCCGGCTCGGTCGCGGCCATAACCATAGCCGTCCACGGGCCGACATTGGCGGCAATGACGACGATCAGAAGCGGGAAGACGATACGCATGCCGAAGACGGCGATCAGAATGCCCCAGGTGAGGAAGCGATGCTGCCATTCCGGCGTCATGTCCTTCAGCTTGTTGGCATTGACGATGGCGTTGTCGAAGGAGAGCGAGATTTCCAGCACGGCCAGCACCGCGCAGATGAAGAAGATCGTGGCAGTGCCACTCACAGTGCCGGTCATTTCCCAGCCGAGATAGCCGCCGAGAAGCAGGCCGACGACCGTGACGATAAAGGCCCATTTGAAATAGGAGAGCGTGGATTGCGTGGTGGGGGTCATCACAAAGCCCCCGCAACATTAGAGCAGGAGATGTGCGTGACGTCGCGCGCCAGCACCGAATGCATGGTTGAGTTGTTCATGGGTGTTCATCCGCCGGCGTCATAAGCAGGCGGTACCGACATCGCGAGAGCGCCGTAAAACTCTCGCCAGAGGGGCCCGGCACCAAGGTTTCATCCTGCCCGATGTCAGGGGCAGCATGTCACTCTAGTCTCTCAACTTCGTGATTTCGTCAAGGTCAAAGTTGTTTTTTGGCTGGTCGTCGGCCTCTCCGCGGCTCGATGACCCCTGCTTTACATCTCTTAGGTTGTATCCGGGCACAAGGCCATCGTTGCGGGGTGCGCTAAGGGATCACACCAGATCTTCAATGGGTTGGACTGCTGTCTTGGCCTGTTTGCGCTTCACGGCATTCTCGCGGAAGAAGATGTAGAGTCCCGAGAGAACGATCAATCCGGCGCCAATGACGATGCTGAGCTGCGGCACATCGCCGAAGATCAGCCAGCCGAAGATGACGGCCCAGAGCAGCAAGGTATATTGCAAAGGTGCGACTGTCGCCGCGTCGGCAAGTTTGAGCGCGCGGTTGACCAGCACATGTGCGGTCATCGCGACGATGCCGAGAAGGGCAAGCAGTGACAGATCGAAGCCCGATTGTATCGGAATCCAGCCGGACGGCGTGACGAGAATGGCAACGACACCCGCAAGCCCTGCCCCGATGATCTGCCAGAAGGCCAGCACGGTATCGGGCGTGTTGCGCAGCTGCCGGCCGGACAGCATCATGAAGGCGAAGGCAGCACTGCCGAGGATGGAAAAGAAGGCGGCGCTGGTCAAAGAGGCCGAGCTTGGCTTCAGAGCAATCAGAACACCGACGAACCCGATGCCGATCGCCGTCCACCGCCTCCAGCCGACTTTCTCACCCAGAAGGAAGGGTGACAAGGCGGCCACATAGATTGGGGCGGCCAGCCAATAGGTCATGACGTCAGCCAACGGAAGTGCTGCGACGGCGAAGTAAAAGCAGAAGAGTTCCGCGGTCGAAAAAAAGACACGCGCGACCTGCAGACCGGGGCGCTCGACATTCACCAGTTTCGTCAGCCCAGCCTTCCAGACGATCGGCAGCAGGATAATGACGGCCGCGATGCTACGCACGGCGATGACCTGACCGAGGCTGTAGGTGGAGACGAGGAACTTGCCCATCGCATCGTTGAGCGCGAAGAGCAGCATGCCGAAAAGCATGACCGCGACGCCGAGGCCCGTCGGCGAAAGCTGGCGAAGAAAATTTGGCATGTGTCTGAACTCCCTGACCGCAATGACTCGGCGAGCTTGTTCTCCGAGTCAAGGTCGTCCGGCGCCTATATTAGCTTCATCTATTCGCGTCAGACGGACAAAAGCTGCCGCATCGTATGCCGGAAGCGACCTGCAATTTCATCGCGGCGGATATGTGCGCCGTCGCGCACCACAGGCTTGCCGCCGATCCACACGTCACGCGGCTTGACGAGACTCCCGAAAATCCAGCCGTCGAGAATATCGTCGCCTTGCAGATAGGGAGCCGCTTCCACATTCAAGGATGAGAAATCCGCGGCATTGCCTGCGGCGATCCCGGACTTGACACCCAAAGCCTTCGCGCCACCCGTCAAGGCACCATCGAACAGGGTGCGGCCCGTCGAGCCATTGGCCGGGGCGATAACGTTGCGCGCGCGGTGCGAAAGGCGTTGGGAATATTCGAGCTGACGCAACTCTTCACCGACACCGATCAGCACATTGCTGTCCGAGCCGATGCCGAAAGTGCCGCCATGTTTGAGGAATTCAACGGCGGAAAAGGTGCCATCCCCGAGATTGGCTTCCGTGATCGGGCACAGACCGGCAATTGCACCCTTTTTGGCGACGCCTTGCGTTTCGGCGTCCGTCATATGCGTTGCATGAATGAGGCACCAGCGATCCGAGACTTCGGCATTGTCCAGCAGCCATTCCACCGGACGCCTGCCGGACCAGGCGATGCAGTCTTTGACCTCTTTTACCTGCTCGGCAATGTGAATATGAAGCGGCGCATCGGGCGCCAGTTGCGCGGCAAAGCTCAGCTCTTCCGGGGTCACAGCGCGCAGGCTATGGGGAGCAACGCCGACGACGCTTGCGGGCAAAGCTGAAACCGCCTTGTGGCAACCCTCCAGCAGACGGGCGAAACTGTCGGTCGAGTTGATGAAGCGGCGCTGGCCTTCCA
>Ga0308171_1001285_pt1 | contig 35497 bp, 35 predicted proteins | sample PhyGR1_FD_202135 | JGI IMG/M metagenome (GOLD analysis project Ga0308171, IMG submission 202135) | Phyllosphere microbial communities from UC Gill Tract Community Farm, Albany, California, United States - DLSLSG.R1 | ecosystem: Host-associated > Plants > Phyllosphere > Unclassified | place: USA...
TTGCCGAGACCGGCGCCGGCCAGCACGGCGTGGCCACGGCCACCATCTGCGCGCGCTACGGCCTGGAATGCGTGGTGTACATGGGCGCGGAAGACGTCAAGCGCCAAAGCCCCAACGTCTACCGCATGAAGCTGCTGGGCGCCACGGTGGTGCCGGTCGAGTCGGGCAGCCGCACGCTGAAGGACGCGCTCAACGAAGCCATGCGCGACTGGGTGGCCAACGTGGACAACACGTTCTACATCATCGGCACGGTGGCGGGCCCGCACCCCTACCCGATGATGGTGCGCGACTTCCAGAGCGTGATCGGCACCGAGTGCATCGAACAGATGCCGCCGCTGCTGGCCGAGCAGCGCATCGCCGCCGAGCAGCCCGATGCCGTCATCGCCTGCGTGGGCGGTGGCAGCAACGCCATGGGCATCTTCCACCCCTACATCCCGTTCAAGGCCACCCGCCTGATCGGCGTGGAGGCCGCCGGCGAGGGCCTCGACAGCGGCAAGCATTCCGCCTCGCTGCAGCGCGGCAGCAGCGGCGTGCTGCACGGCAACCGCACCTTCATCCTGCAGGACGAGAACGGCCAGATCACCGAGACGCACAGCATCAGCGCGGGCCTGGACTACCCCGGCGTGGGCCCCGAACACGCCTGGCTGCAGGAGATCGGCCGCGCCGAGTACGTGGGCATCACCGACCAGCAGGCGCTGGCGGCCTTCCACCACCTGTGCCGCACAGAGGGCATCATCCCCGCGCTGGAGTCGAGCCACGCCATGGCCTATGCCATGCAGCTGGCGCCCACCATGCGGGCCGACCAGTCCATCCTGGTGAACCTCTCCGGGCGGGGCGACAAGGACATCGGCACCGTGGCCGACCTGTCGGGGGCCGACTTCTACGACCGCCCCTCCATGCGCGGCCTGACCGTCAAGGGAGGGCCCGCAGCATGAACGGCGTTTCCGCTCAACCTGTGGCCGCCACCGGCGACACCACGGCGACCCGCAACCGGATCGCCGCCACTTTTGCTTCGCTGCGCGAGCAGGGCCGCAAGGCGCTGATTCCCTATGTCACGGCCGGCTTTCCGTTCGCCGACATCACGCCCGCGCTGATGCACGGCATGGTCGAGGCCGGCGCCGACGTCATCGAACTCGGCGTGCCGTTTTCCGACCCCATGGCCGACGGCCCGGTCATCCAGAAGGCCGGCGAAAAGGCCCTGGGGCTGGGCATCGGCATGGCGCAGGTGCTGGAGCACGTGCGCGCCTTCCGCCAGCGCAACCAGGCCACGCCGGTGGTGCTGATGGGCTACGCCAACCCGGTGGAGCGCTACGACCAGCGCCACGGCGCGGGCGCCTTCGTGCGCGATGCGTCGGCGGCGGGGGTCGATGGCGTGCTCATCGTCGACTACCCGCCCGAGGAATGCGAGGCCTTCGCCGCCAGCCTGCGCGCGCACGGCATGGACCTGATCTTCCTGCTGGCTCCCACGAGCACCGACGAGCGCATGCGGCAGGTGGCCCGCGTGGCCAGCGGCTACGTGTACTACGTGTCGCTCAAGGGCGTGACGGGCTCCGGCGCGCTCGACACCGCCGCCGTCGAGGCCATGCTGCCGCGCATCCGCGGACAGTTGGGCGAGGAGATCCCGGTGGGCGTGGGCTTTGGCATCCGCGACGCGGCGACGGCCCAGGCCATCGGCCGCGTGGCCGATGCGGTGGTCATCGGCAGCCGGATCATCCAGCTGATCGAGGACCAGCCGCACGAGAAGGTGGTCGCGGTGACGGTGGACTTCCTGCGCGGCATCCGCAAGGCGCTCGACGCATAGAATACGGCGCTTCCCCCTGAGCGGCTTTCGCCGCTTCCCCCTTCTCTCGCGCTGGCGCGCGGGAAGGGGGACGACGCCGGTGGCCCGGCAAAGCCGGTTCCACGGCGTCCGCTGGCCTGGGGTCGCGCCGGTCTTGAAGACCGTGGCGCGGCGACCCTCGCAATTCATTTGAGGAACACACATGTCCTGGCTCGAAAAACTCCTGCCGTCCAAAATCCAGCAGACCGATCCGACAGAGCGGCGCCAGGTGCCCGAAGGTCTGTGGACCAAGTGCCCGAGCTGCGAGACGGTGCTCTACAAGACCGACCTGGAACAGAACCAGAACGTCTGCCCGCACTGCGGCCACCATCACCGCATCGGCGCGCGGGCGCGGCTCAATGCGTTTCTCGACCCGGAAGGCCGCTATGAGATCGGCCAGGAAGTGCTGCCGGTCGATGCGCTGAAGTTCAAGGACAGCCGCAAGTACACCGAACGCCTGAAGGAAGCGCTGGAGAACACCGGCGAGACCGATGCGCTCATCGTCATGGGCGGCGCGATCAAGAGCGTCAACGTGGTGGTCGCCTGCTTCGAATTCGAATTCATGGGTGGCTCCATGGGCAGCGTGGTGGGCGAGCGGTTCGTGCGTGGCGTGGAGGCCGCCATCGAGCAGAAGGTGCCCTTCATCTGCTTCACGGCCACCGGCGGCGCGCGCATGCAGGAAGGCCTGCTCTCGCTCATGCAGATGGCCAAGACCAATGCGGCGCTCACCCGCCTGGCCAAGAAGGGCCTGCCCTACATCAGCGTGCTGACGGACCCGACCATGGGCGGCGTCTCGGCGGGCTTCGCCTTCGTGGGCGACATCGTGGTGGCCGAGCCCAAGGCGCTGATCGGCTTCGCCGGTCCGCGCGTGATCGAATCGACCGTGCGCGTGAAGCTGCCCGAAGGCTTCCAGCGCGCCGAGTTCCTGCAGACCAAGGGCGCGGTGGACTTCATCTGCGACCGCCGCGAGCTGCGCGACACCCTGGCCCGGAGCCTGGCCATGCTGCAGCGCCTGCCGGCCGACGCGGTGGCCTGAGCCCGCGGCGGGCCGCGCAGGCCACCGCCGGGTTGAATCGTCGATTGCTATAAAAATAATAGCTTCCGGCGCTTGTACATCAAGCGCCGGCAGCTATTTTCATATGTAACGACAGCGGATTGAACCGCTCAGATCAGATCAGATCAGCACCGCCATCTGCAGGTGCCCCAGCACGATCATCACCACCTGCAGCAGCACCAGCGCCACCAGCGGCGACAGGTCTACCCCGCCCAGCAGCGGCACCACGCGGCGCAAGGGCCGCAGCAGCGGCTCGCACAGGCGGGCGATGACGTCGCCGAGCGGCGACTGCGTCTGCACCCAGGACAGCACGGCGTAGACGATCAAGAGGCCCATCAGGCCCGACACCGCCACCCGCGCCATGCCGAAGAGCGCGAACCACGGCACCCAGGCCCAGCCGGCGCCCACGCCCAGGCCGATCACCGCCCAGAGCAGCAGGTACTGCACCAATTGCACCAGGAAGGCGCCGACCAGGCAGGCCACGTCCCAGCCGCCCACGGAAGGGATTACCCGGCGCAGCGGAATCACCAGCCAGTCGCTGAGCGCGAAGACCAGCCGGCCGACCGGGTTGGTGAAGGGCACGCGCTGGCGCTGCATGTAGAGGCGCAGCAGGCAGGCCCCGGTGAGCAGCCCGCCCACGACGTCGAGTAACAGGGAAAAGATCTGGTAGAGCATGGCGGTGGGCCGAAAGGCCAGGGCGAAGGCGGAAGGGCGGGCGGCGCGCGCGTGCCCGACTCGGGCAAACGGCCGACGGGCGGCCCGCGGCGCCCGTAGGATGATAGCGGCCTGCCCCCACCGAGCCCTGCCATGCCCCACCCTCTCGCGCTGTCTTCGCTGCCGCTCTTTCCGCTCGGCACCGTGCTGTTTCCCGGCGGCGCGCTGTCGCTGAGAGTCTTCGAGGTGCGCTACCTCGACATGGTGCGCAAGTGCCAGCAGGCCGGCGCGCCCTTCGGCGTGGTGGCGCTGCGGAGCGGCGAGGAGGTGCGGCGGGCGGGCGCGCCCGAGGAGCGCTTTCACGACGTGGGCACGCTCGCCGTGATCGAGCAGCTGGAGTCGCCGCAGGCCGGGCTGATCCACCTGCAATGCCGCGGCACCGAGCGCTTTCGCATCCAGCAGCGCAGCCAGCTGCCGCACGGCCTGTGGGTGGCCGACGTGGAACTGTGCCCGCCCGACCAGGCCGTCGCCGTGCCGCCCGACCTGGAACGCACCGCGACCGCGCTGGCCCAGGTCGTGGCGCAACTGCGCCTGCGCGACCCCGACTTCACCATGCCCTCGCCCCCGTCCGACCCGTTGGCCGACTGCGGCTGGGTGGCCAACCGCTGGTGCGAACTGCTGCCCGTGCCGCCCGAGCTCAAGCAGCAGCTGATGGCGCTGGACAACCCGCTGCTGCGCCTGGAACTGGTGGGGGACGTGCTGGAACGCACCGGCATCGCCTCCTGAGCACCCGGCCCGCGCCTTGCGGGCCAGCGCAATCCCCGCCCGCTGGGCGGCCCGCACTGCGGCAAACTTAGAATCATGGGTTTTGGCCTCCCGCCCCGCGCCGCTCCGGTGCGCGGCGCATCCTCGTTGCCCCATGTCCGAACACTCCACGCCCACCGCCGCCCCTGACGACAACCAGCTCATCGCGGAGCGCCGCGAGAAACTCAAGGCCCTGCGCGACGCCCAGGCCCAGGGCAAGGGCGTGGCCTTCCCGAACGACTTCCAGCCCGCCCACCGCGCGGCCGACCTGCAGGCGCAGTACGCCGACGCCACCGCCGAGTCGCTGGAAGCGAACCCCGTCACCGTCAGCGTGGCCGGCCGCATGATGCTCAAGCGCGTGATGGGCAAGGCCAGCTTCGCCAGCCTGCAGGACGGATCGCTCGGTGCCACCGGCGGGCGCCTGCAGATCTACGTCACGCGCGATGCGCTGGGCGAAGAGCTCTACGCCGCCTTCAAGCACTGGGACCTGGGCGACATCCTGGGCGCCGAGGGCACGCTGATGAAGACCAAGACCGGCGAGCTGTCGGTCAAGGTGACCACGCTGCGCCTGCTCACCAAGAGCCTGCGCCCCATGCCCGACAAGTTCCACGGCATGGCCGACCTGGAGCAGAAGGTGCGCCAGCGCTACGTCGACCTGATGACCGACGACCAGGCCCGCCGCCGCTTCATCGCCCGCAGCAAGGCCGTCTCGGGCATCCGCGAATTCATGGTCGAGCATGGCTTCCTGGAAGTCGAGACGCCCATGCTGCACCCCATTCCCGGCGGCGCCAACGCCCGGCCCTTCGTCACGCACCACAACGCGCTCGACCAGGAGATGTACCTGCGCATCGCGCCGGAGCTTTATCTGAAGCGCCTGCTGGTGGGCGGCTTCGAGCGGGTGTTCGAGATCAACCGCAACTTCCGCAACGAGGGGGTGTCGGTGCGCCACAACCCCGAGTTCACCATGATGGAGTTCTACGCGGCCTACTGGAACTACCGCGACCTGATGGACTTCACCGAGCAGCTGGTGCGCGACGCCGCCATGAAGGCCGTGGGCACGCTGGAGCTGACCTACGGCGGCCGCGCTGTCGATCTGTCCAAGCCCTTCCAGCGCCTGACCATTCGCGAAGCCATCTTCCAGCACACCGAAGCGGGCGCGCACGTGGACGACGCCGCCTGGCTGACCAGCGCGCTCAAGAAGCTGGGCCTGTCCGAGGAGAAGAACCGCCTCTCCACCCGCACGCTGGCCGGCCTGCAGGTGCTCTATTTCGAGGAACTGGTGGAGGACAAGCTCTGGGAGCCCACCTTCATCATGGAACACCCGACCGAGATCAGCCCGCTCGCCCGCGCCAACGACCTGCGCCCGGAAGTGACCGAGCGCTTCGAGCTCTACATCACCGGCCGCGAATTCGGCAACGGATTCTCCGAGCTGAACGACGCCGAGGACCAGGCCGCGCGCTTCAACGCGCAGGTGTCGGCCAAGGATTCCGGCGACGACGAGGCGATGTACTTCGACCACGACTTCGTGCGGGCGCTGGAATACGGCATGCCGCCCGCCGGGGGCTGCGGCATCGGCATCGATCGGCTGATGATGCTGCTCACCGACAGCGCCAGCATCCGCGACGTGATCCTCTTCCCGGCGCTGCGCCGAGAGCACTGACCGCCATGGCCGCCACGCCCGCCACCCCTGCCGCGACCCCGGACGGCCCCGTGGGCGACGGGTTCACCGTGCTGGTGGTGGAGGACCAGTCGTCGGTGCGCGCCGCCCTGTTGGCCGAGTTGCGGCATGCGAACGTGCACGTCATCCACGAGGCCGACTCGGCGGAGCTAGCGCTCCAGCAGTTCGTGCAGCACCGGCCGGACCTGGTGCTGCTGGACATCCGCCTGCCGGGCAAGGACGGCTACTGGATCGCGCAGCAGATGCGCGAGGCCGAACCCGGGGGGTGGACGCCGATCATCTTCCTGTCGGGCCTGGACAACGAGGTCGACGTGTGGCGCGCCATCGAGGCCGGCGGCGACGACTACATCGTCAAGCCCGTCAAGCCCATCGTGCTGGTGGCCAAGCTGCGGGCCATGCGCCGGCTGCTCGACATGCGCCGACGCCTGGTGGCGCTGACCAACGAACTGCACGTCGCCAACCAGCAGCTCAACGCCATCGTGGAGATCGACGCGCTTACCGGCCTGGTCAACCGCCGGGGCTTCGACCGGGTGCTGCACAACGAGATCATCGCCGCGCGCCGCGAAGGCACGCCGCTCACCCTGATGCTCTGCGACCTGGACCACTTCAAGCGCCTGAACGACGCGGCCGGCCACGTGCAGGGCGACCACTGCCTGAAGGAAGTCGGCCGCCTGCTGCGCGAGGTGTGCGTGCGGCCACGCGACGTGGCGGCGCGCTACGGCGGCGAAGAGTTCGCGCTGATCCTTCCCAACACCCCCCGCTCCGGCGCCATGACCTTCGCCCGAGCCCTGGGCCGGGTGCTGGAGACCCGCGCCCTGCCCCACCCCGATTCGCCGGTGGGCCCGGTGCTCACGCTCTCCGGCGGCATCACCACCTGCCTGCCGGATGCGGGCACCAGCGCCGAAGCGATGGTGATGCGCGCCGACCAGGCGCTCTACGCCGCCAAGGAACAGGGCCGCAACCGGTTCTTCAGCTTCGAGATGCAGATGGACACCGTCGAGCAGCGCCCGGGCGGGGTCGGGCCTTGACGGCTTCAGCCCTGCATGCGCGCCTGAAGGACGCGCTGCCGTTCTGGGTGCAGGACTGGCTCGACATCATCGTGCCGGGGCTGCAGATCCTCGCCATCGTGGTGGTGGCGATGCTGCTGCAGCGCGCACTGCGCCGGCTCATCGCGCGGGCCGGCGCGCACTACCACTGGCCGCTGGAGATGATGGTGCCGATCAACGGCGTGCTGCGCTGGCTCATCATGGGCAGCGCGGTGCTGCTGGTGCTCGAACGCATGGGCGTGTCGGCCACCGTGCTGTGGACGGCCTTCACCGGCTTCGCGACCGTGGGCGCGGTGGCCTTCTTCGCCGCATGGAGCGTGCTGTCCAACCTCTTTTGCGCGCTGCTGATCTTCACCGTGGGGCCGTTCCGGCTGGGCGACTACATCGAGGTGCTGGACACCGCCGAAAAGCCCGGCGCCAAGGGGCGCGTGGTGGACATCAACCTGCTCTACACCACGCTCGAAGACTACGGCACCCCGCCCGACCACCCGGCGCTGCTGCAGATTCCCAACACGCTGATGTTCCAGCGCGTGGTGCGGCGCTGGAAGGGCGGGCCACCACCACCACCGCCAGCGCCAGCGCACGACGCGCAAGCCGAGCCGGCGGCGCAGGCCGGCCCGGCACAAGCTGTCGGATCGACCACCGCGCCGGCACCCGCCAGCGCCGCCCTGCCGTCCGCCTGACGCGGCCGCTCACCCGCCATGGGGCCGGTGGTGCTCGCCCTGGGGCGCCCGGTGTTCTGCCGCCGGCGCGTGCGGCTGGGCATGCGGCGGCTGCTGCGGACGCGGTTCGGCCTGGGGCCGATGCTGCTGCTGCACAGGCGGCATGCCGGCGTTGGCGTGCGTGGGGTGCATGGCTTGCGTGGATTGGGGCTCGGCGCGGGCCATCGGGCGGGGCGGCTCGGCCATGCGGGGCATGGGCGTCTCCTCGCGCCACCGCTCCTGGCCGCGCTGCCGGCCATCATCACGCAGGGCCGCCGCGCGTTGCGCGCCAGAATCGTTGAAGGCCGCCTGCATACGGTGCCGCGGCTCGGCGGGTGGGGCCGAAGGCATTGCGGGCCGCTGGGCTTGTGCGACGGGCGCGGCCGGCATGGCTGCGGCGGCGCGGCGCTCCGGCGCCGGCCCGGCCTGCGCGGCCAGCACGCCGGCCCGCTCGTGGCCCGTTTCACGGGTGGCATCCCGCCCGGCCTCCCGACCCTGCCCTGCCGCCGGCATGCCTGCCGTGTCGGCATGGGGCGGCACCAGCCCTTGCACGGGTGCGGCCGGCCCGCCCCCCTGCGGCATGCCCTGATGGGCAGCCGCATGGGGCCGCAGCGGCGCCGAATGCGGCGTGACCGGCATGGCCCCCTGCGGGTGGGCCGGGCTGCCCTGCTGCACCGGCGACAGCGCGGTGGACAGCGCCAGCGCGCGCGGTGGCGTGGGTATGGCAGGGGCCGGGGCCGCCCCGGGCCGTGGCGGCGCGAAGGCGGCCATGGCCTGCGCCGGGGCGGCGAGCGCGCTGGGCGGGTGCATCGCAGGCAAGGCCACCGGCGCACCGGGCGCGGCGGCCGGGTCATTGTTGTTGATGGTCGTGTGGTTCACGGTGACGTGGTTGTGCACGTTCTCGATCACCGTGCGGGAGTTGGACACGTACGTGGCCCCCCGGTACACCACCACCGGCTGCACGGTGGGCGGCGGGGGCGGGCCGTTCACCCAGACGGGTGGGCGCGGCGGGCCCCAATGCACGTTCCACGCATTCCAGCCCCAGGTGGCGACGGCACCCACCACCACGCCCGAGCCGAACACCAGCCAGGGCGACGGCCCGGGCTGCGCGGTGACCACCACCGGAGGCGGCGCGACCCAGCGGTAGCCGGGGTAGACGGCCACCGGCGTGCCGTAGACCTGCTGCGGGTCGTAGCGCGGCACGTACACGGTGGCAGGCTCGGCCGGCTCGATGGCGATCACCGTGGGCGGCGGCGCCACCCGGGGCGGGCCGGCATAGAGCGGCACGGCCGGCGTGACGGCGGCGGGCGCGGGCACCGGCTGGGCGAGCGGCGCCGAGGCGGTGACCACCTTCAGCCGGGGCGAGCTGCGCAGCGTGCCGGCCTGGGCGGCCCGCCCGCGCATCACCTGGATGGCGTTCATCACATCGGGCGCGTCATGGAAGTACGCCTGGCCCAGCGCGGTCGTCCAGGGCAGGTTGGAGGCCAGTTGCTCCAGCACGTTCGGGAAGGCAGTGAGCGCCTTCACGCTCGGGTCCCAGGGCTGCGCGTCGGCCGCCCTCGCCAGCGCATCGCCGCGCAGGCCGGGGTTGCGGGCCAGCCAGCTTTCGGCGTTGGTGATCTGGTCGGGGTAGGTGGAGGCGGCCAGCACCTGCGCCACCAGCCGGTCGGGATAGAGCGCGATGGGCGCGACCATCTGGTAGAGGCTGTCGGCGGGCGGCGGGATGTAGGCGACCGGAGTGGCGGCAGGCGCCGACGCGGCGGCCTGCGGGGGCGTGGCGGCCGGGGTGTCTGCGCTCGGGCGCTGGCAGGCGCTCAGCACGCTGGCGGCCAGCAGGGCCAGCACGAGGGCCCGTGGGCGTGGCCATTGCAGGAGGCGGTTCAGGCGCGGCTGGCGGAGGGCACCGGCCCGGGTCGGGTCGGCATGGGCGGCTGGCTGTTGCATGGCGGTGGGCTTTCGAAGCGCGGCCACGGGGGTGGCGGCCTGCCCCTGCAACGCGGCACCGCCCAGCCGGCGTTGACCGGGCTACAGGCACACCGGCCTGGGCTTTTGGCGCGCCGGCCCCCTGCATTCAGGAGCGCGGCAGCCCGGTTTCCCTCTGAGCGGCACGGACGGATCGGCGCCGGGGTGCGCTGCCGCCGGCTTGCAATCGAGCACGGCAGTGACCGCCTGTTACCGCCCCGCAAAGCGCCAGATACACGAGAAAACCGTGCCGCGGCCGGCAGGCCGCGCTGCCCAGCCCCGGCGGCTCATGGCAGGCATTCCAGCGCCGCCATGTAGGCGGGCTGGAGCATGAGCTCGTCCCATGGCTGGGGCAGCGTCTCGGGCAGCAGGGCCAGGCGGCGGGCCTCGCTGTCGGCGCTGGGCTGCCAGCAGCCGTCCACGGCGGCGGCTTGCAGGCCCTCCAGCACCTCGTCGAGCACGCGGCTGCCGTTCAGGCTCTGGTTGCACAGCAGCACCAGGTCGCAGCCGGCGGCCAGCGCGGCCAACGTGGCCTCGGTGTAGCCGACCGGCTGGCCTTCGATGCGGCGGGCCCCCTCCATGCTCAGGTCGTCGCTGAAGATGGCGCCGTCGAAGCGCAGCTGGCCGCGCAGGATGTCTTGCAGCCAGCGGCGCGAGAAGCCCGCCGGGCGCGGATCCACCCGGGGGTAGATCACGTGGGCCGGCATGACGGCGGTGAGCGTGCTGGAAAGCCAGGGGTACGGCGCCGCGTCGTCGGCCAGCAGCGCCTTCAGGCTGCGCCGGTCCACCGGCACGTCGGTGTGCGAATCGGCCTTCACGAAGCCATGCCCCGGGAAGTGCTTGCCGCAGTGCGCCATGCCGGCCTGCAGCAGGCCGTGCATCAGGCTCTTGGCCAGCAATGCGACGACGCGTGGGTCGCGGTGGAAGCTGCGGTCGCCGATGACGCCGCTCTCGCCGTGGTCGAGGTCCAGCACGGGCGCGAAGCTGAAGTCGACGCCGCAGGCGCGCAGCTCGCTGCCCAGCACGTAGCCCGCCGCCGTGGCGGCGTTGGTGGCGCGCAGGGCGCCCTCGCCGGGCCGGGCCTTCGCCCCCTGGCCGTCGTCGTCCCACATCTGGCCGAAGGCGCGCATGGGCGGCAGGTGGGTGAAGCCGTCAGTGCGGAACCGCTGCACGCGGCCGCCTTCGTGGTCCACGCAGATCAGCAGGTCGCTGCGCACGGCCTTGATGGCGGCGGTGAGCTCCAGCAGCTGCGCGCGGCTCTCCCAGTTGCGCGAAAAGAGGATGACGCCGCCCGCCAGCGGGTGCGCCAGGCGGCGGCGGTCGTCGGCATTCAGGGTGGTGCCGGCCACGTCGAGGATGAGGGGAGCGTGTTCGATCGTCATTTTGCTATTTTATTCATAGCACCATGTGCCGGATACACCAGCGCCCTGGGCCATTTCGATGAGGGTTTCAGGGGGTTTGCGCACCGCCCGCCGCCTCCACCACGCAGAAGCTGGCGGCGTAGTCGGTCTCGTCGGTGACGGTGATGTGGCAGTGCAGGCCGCGCGCCTCGAACCAGTCCTTGAGCGCGCCGTGCAGCACGATCTGCGGCTTGCCGCTGGCCAGGTTGGCGATCTCGCAGTGGCGCCAGGTCATGGGCATGCGCATCCCCAGGCCGATGGCCTTGCTGAAGGCTTCCTTGGCGGAAAACCGGGTCGCCAGAAAGCGCAGCCCACGCTCGGGCCAGCGTGCGCTGCGGCGCCGCCAGACGGCCAGCTCGGCCTCGGACAGCACTTTCTCGGCGAAGCGGTCGCCGTGGCGCTCCAGGCTGGCGCGGATGCGGCGCACGTCGCAGATGTCGGTGCCGATGCCGTAGATCATGTGTCTTCAGTGCCCCATCAGGCTGCAGCGCTTGATCATCATGCGCAGATAGCTATGAAAATAGTAGCAATGCCATCGACGGTGGGCAGCGGTCAGCGGGCCGCCATGCCTTCGTCGATGCAGCGCTGATAGGCCTGCACGGTGGCGGCATACCCCAGCTCCAGGGCGTCGGCGATCAGCGCATGGCCGATGGAGACTTCCAGCAGCCCCGGCACGCCCTGCACGAAGGCGGGCAGGTTCTCGCGGTTCAGGTCGTGGCCGGCGTTCACGCCCAGGCCCACGGCCAGCGCGGCCTGGGCCGCTGCGGTGTAGCGCGCCAGCTGGGCGGCCAGCGCGGGCGTGCCCCAGGCGGCGGCATACGGTTCGGTGTAGAGCTCCACCCGGTCGGCGCCCACGGCGCGCGCGGCGGCCATCTGCTCGGGCACCGGGTCCATGAAGAGGCTCACGCGCACGCCCAGGGCGCGGCATTCGGCGACCAGCGGGGCCAGGCGGTCCGCATCCTGCGGAAAGCTCCAGCCGTGGTCGCTGGTGAACTGGTCTTCGGTGTCGGGCACGAAGGTGGCCTGCTGGGGGCGCACCGTGCGGATGAAGTCCATCAGGTTCTGCGACGGGTTGCCCTCGATGTTGAATTCGCGGCCCGGCCACTGGCGCATCAGCTCGGCCAGCTCGTGCACGTCGGCGGCGCGGATGTGCCGCTCGTCGGGCCGCGGATGCACGGTGATGCCCTGCGCGCCGGCCTCCAGGCACAGCCGGGCGGCGCGGGTGACGCTGGGAATGCCCAGGTGCCGCGTGTTGCGCACCAGCGCCACCTTGTTGACGTTGACCGACAGCGCCGTGCGTGCGGCGTGGGAGGGGGATGGGGTCGTCGGGTTCATAGCAGTTGCAGATCGATCATGAGCTGGCGCGTGCGCAGCAGCGGGCTGCCGCAATGGTATTGCAGCAGGGCGCGCAGCTGGGGCTTGAGCTCGAAGGTCATGGGCGCGACGGCGGACGAGGCGATGGCACGCAGCGTGGTGGTGTAGCTGCCGGGTCCGCCCGACTCCAGCGCGCCATGCAGCGCCAGCCACTGCGCGCCGGGCAGCGTGGCCCGGTCGCCCGGCTGGGCGGCGCGCAGTCCGGCCTCTGGCACCAGGGCATAGCGGGCAGCGGGCTGCAGCGGCGCCAGCGTCATGGTTTCGGCATCGAGCGCGGGCAAGAGGCCGATCTCGCGCAGCAGCAGCAGCTCGAAACTGCGCAGCACCGGCTCCAGCGCGTCGCCATGCTCGCCGCTGCCCAGCACGCGCACCACGCCGGCGTAGGCGTCGAAGAGCGGCGGGTGGGGGTCTTCCCGCGCCAGCAGGCGCATCAGCAGCTCGTTGAGGTACAGCCCCGACATCAGCGCATCGCCCGTCGGCATGACATGGCCGCCAACCCACTCGGCGCCCTTCAGCACGTGCACCTCGCCCTGCCCTTCCCCGCCGCCGGCCGTGTAGCCCACGCGCAGCGGCTGCAGCGGCAACAGTACGGGGCGGAAATTGGAGGTCGGCTTCTTCGCCCCCTTGGCCACCAGCGCCACCCGGCCGTGGTGGCGCGTGAACACGTCCAGGATCAGGCTCGACTCGCTCCAGTCGTAGCGGTGCAGCACATAGGCCGGTTCTTCGGAGATGCGTCGCGCGGGCATGGTTTGCTATGCAATCAATAGCTGCTTGCGCAGACGGATCAAGCGCGAACGGCCGATTTCATGGGTATTGAGCCGTCAACGCGGCAGCAGGTTCACGCAGCCGCCGGCAGCCAATGCACCGCCACGATTCCGGAGGCCGCGGAGCAGGCCACGCCAGCAGACGCCGCGGAACGGGCTTTGCCCGGCCGCTGGCGTCGTCCCCTTGGGGGCTGAGGGCCGCGGCTCCGGGCCTGCCTGCGCAGGCCTGGACGTGCCCGAAGAGCTGCCGACTCTGGCGGCTGCACGGAGGCGCGGAAGGCGACTCAGGGGGGAGTCATTCATACCCGAAGGACCGCACCCGCGCCTCGTCATCGGCCCAGCCGGAGCGCACCTTCACCCACACTTCCAGGAACACCTTGGCGTCCATCAGGCGCTCCATTTCCTGGCGCGCCTCGGTGCTGATGCGCTTGAGGCGCTCGCCCTTCTCGCCGATCACCATGGCCTTGTGGCCATCGCGCTCGACCACGATGGTGGCGGCCACGCGGATGAAGCGCTTGTGGGTCTTGCTGGGCTCCTCGTCCATCTTGTCGATGACGACGGTGGAGGTGTAGGGCAGCTCGTCGCCCGTGAAGCGAAAAAGCTTCTCGCGCACCGTCTCGCTGGCGAGGAAGCGCTCGCTGCGGTCGGTCAGCTCGTCCTCGCCGTAGAACCAGGGCTGCTCGGGCAGGTATTTGGCGCAGATGCCGAAGAGGCGCTCGATGTCGCCCTTGTTCTTGGCCGACATGGGCACGAATTCGGCGAACGGGTGGCGCTCCTGCATGCCCTTGAGCCAGGGCGCCAGCTCGGCGCGGCGATGCACTTCGTCCAGTTTGTTGGCGATGAGCACCGTCGGAATGCCGGGCTTGAAGAGCGACAGCACCTTGGCGTCGGCCAGCGTGAAGCTGCCGGCCTCGACCACGAAGAGGATCAGGTCCACGTCGCCGATCGCGCCCATCACGGTCTTGTTGAGCGACTTGTTGAGTGCCGTGCTGTGCTTGGTCTGGAAGCCCGGCGTATCGACGAAGACGAACTGCGTGGCCTCGCGCGTGCGGATGCCGGTGATGCGGTGCCGCGTGGTCTGCGCCTTGCGGGAGGTGATGGAGATCTTCTGCCCCACCAGCGCGTTCATCAGCGTGGACTTGCCCACGTTGGGCTTGCCGACGATGGCGATCAGCCCGCAGCGCTGGCCGGCGGCGTCCACGGCCGGCGCGGCGCCGGCGGTGACGGGGCCGGCTCCCGGCTTGGCCGCGGCGAGCATCGCCTCCAGGTCGTTCTGGCCGGCAGCGCCCGTCTCTTGAGCGCCACCAGCTACGTTTTTGGTAGCGTCTTCGGAAGTCATGCTTTCTTTGCTTTCTGTAGGGCGGCCAGCAGCGCCGCGGCGGCCGCCTGTTCGCCGGCGCGGCGCGAGCCGCCGATGCCGCGCTCGGTCAGGCCCAGGTCGGGAATTTCGCACTCGACATCGAAGGTCTGGCGGTGCGCCGCCCCCACGGTGCCCACCACCCGGTAGAGGGGCAGCTTCATTTTGCGGCCCTGCAGCCACTCCTGCAACGCGGTCTTCGGGTCCTTGGCGGCGGCCTGCATCTGCGGGTTGACGTCGACGGCCTCGAAGAGCCGGTGCACCAGGGCCTCGGCGCGGGCGTAGCCGGCGTCCAGGTAGACCGCGCCGATCAGCGCCTCCAGCGCGTCGGCCAGGATGGATGGGCGCAGCTTGCCGCCGGACTTGGCCTCGCCCTCGCCCAGGCGCAGCACCTCGGGCAGCTTCAGCCGCAGGGCCAGGCCGTGCAGGGTGTCCTGCTTGACCAGGTTGGCGCGCACCCGCGAGAGGTCGCCCTCGGGCTGGTCGGCCAGTTGCCGATAGAGCAGGCTGGACACCGCCAGGTTGAGCACCGAGTCACCCAGGAATTCGAGGCGCTCGTTGTGGTCGGCGGAAAAGCTGCGGTGCGTGACGGCGCGCTGCAGCAGCGCGGCGTCGGCGAAGGCGTGCTGCAGGCGGTCCTGCAGCGTGGAGAGACTGGGTGAAAGCACTCGGGGGGCAGTGGTCGGTCGATTACTTGGTGGAGTCCTGGAAGCGATACACCAGGTAGGCGGGGCCGGCCAGCGGGATCTCGCGGGAATAGCTGTACGACACGACGATGCGGTCGTTGCGCTTGGTCACGTCCAGGTCGCTTCCCTTGACGGACTTGATGTCGTCGATGGTGGCGGCGCGGTCGAACGAAGCGCGCACCTCGGGCACCGTGCTGCCCTCGCGGGCGGCCTTGTCGGCGGCCTTGCGGATCGCCTGGTATTCGAGGAACACCGGCACCGACTGGCCCACGATGGCGAAGGCCGCCACGAGGAACACTCCGGTCAGGATCAGCCCGATGAACGAAAGGCCGCGCTGGCGCGAGCGGGCGGCGGCAGCCGGCGCACGGCGTGGGTGGCGGCGATTGTGCGAAGTGGTGGCCATGGCGAATTTCCCTCTTTCTTGTGTCGAACCGTTGAGGCGGCAGCCGCGTCCGGAAACCCTGCCCCGGGCGCAGTGCCGCCGATGCCTGCTCCGCGCCGCCGGCGAGCCCGCCGCCCCGCCGAAGCGCGGGCGTCGGCGCCGACGCCACCGGCTCACTGGAAGGAGCCGATGCGGCGCAGGTCGCCGAAGTTCATCCAGACGAAGAAGGCCTTGCCGACGATGTTGGCGTCCGGCACGAACCCCCAGTAGCGCGAATCGAGCGAATTATCGCGGTTGTCGCCCATCATGAAATAGTGGCCCTCGGGCACCTTGCAGACCACGCCTTCGACGCTGTAGCGGCAGTTGCCGCGGAACTTGAAGTCGCTGGCGCCCTGCACGAAGGCGGGTACCTCGGGGTTGTTCAGGATGCCGTGGCGGCGGTCGCCCACCTGTTCCTCGAACTGCTTGAAGTAGCGCATGGCGTCTTCGTCGAAGAAGTCGGGCAGCGCGGTAGTGGGCACGGGCGTGCCGTTCACCGTGAGGCGCTTGTTCAAATAGGCCACCTCGTCGCCGGGCACGCCCACCACGCGCTTGATGTAGTCCATGCTGGGCTGGGGCGGGTAGCGGAACACCATCACGTCGCCGCGCTGGGGCGCCTGGCCCTCGGTGATCTTCTTGTTGATGACCGGCAGGCGGATGCCGTAGGTGAACTTGTTCACCAGGATCAGGTCGCCCACGCGCAGGGTGGGGATCATCGAGCCCGAGGGGATCTTGAACGGCTCGAAGAGGAACGAGCGCAGCAGGAAGACGATGGCGATCACCGGGAACAGGCCGGCCGTCCAGTCGAGCCACCAGGGCTGCATGAGGATGCGGCCCTTGGCCTCCTCCACATCCACGTCGACCTTGGCGATGCCCATGCGGTCGAGCTCGGCGCGGCGCTGCGCCGCCGCATCGTCGATGGCCTGGGCCGCCTGGCGGCGGCGGGGCAGGAAATAGAAGCGCTCGGCCAGCCAGTAAGCGCCGGTGACGACGGTGGCGAGGAAGAGCAGCAGGGCGAAATTGCCTTCGATCCTGCCCGTCAGCCAAGCGCCGACATAGCCGAAGAACGCGGCGATTACCAGTGAGGTGAGGATTTGCATCGGGTTCAATCTTCCACTTGCAGGATGGCGAGGAACGCCTCCTGCGGCACTTCGACGGAGCCGATCTGCTTCATGCGCTTCTTGCCGGCCTTCTGTTTTTCGAGCAGCTTGCGCTTGCGGCTCACGTCGCCGCCATAGCACTTGGCCAGCACGTTCTTGCGCAGCGCCTTGATGGTTTCGCGCGCGATGATGTTGGCGCCGATGGCGGCCTGGATGGCCACGTCGTACATCTGGCGGCTGATGATCTCGCGCATCTTGGCCACCACGGCGCGGCCGCGGTACTGCGACTGGGAGCGGTGGACGATGATCGACAGCGCATCGACCTTATCGCCGTTGAGCAGGATGTCCACCTTCACCACGTCGGAGGCACGGTACTCCTTGAACTCGTAGTCCATCGACGCGTAGCCGCGCGACACGGATTTGAGCTTATCGAAGAAGTCCAGCACGATCTCGCCGAGCGGCATTTCATAGGTCAGCATGACCTGGCGGCCGTGGTAGGCCATGTTCATCTGCACGCCACGCTTCTGGTTGGCCAGCGTCATCACCGGGCCTACGTAGTCCTGCGGCATGTAGAGATGCACCGTCACGATGGGCTCGCGGATCTCTTCCAGCCGGCCCTGGTCGGGCATCTTGGAGGGGTTCTCGACCATGATGACCTCGCCATCGGCGCGCACCACCTGGTAGACCACGCTGGGCGCCGTGGTGATGAGGTCCTGATCGAACTCGCGCTCCAGACGCTCCTGCACGATCTCCATGTGCAGCAGGCCCAGGAAGCCGCAGCGAAAGCCGAAGCCCAGCGCCTGGCTGACTTCGGGCTCGTAGTGCAGCGAGGCGTCGTTGAGCTTGAGCTTCTCGAGCGCGTCGCGCAGGGAGTCGTACTCGCTCGCCTCGGTGGGGTACAGACCCGCGAACACCTGGGGCTGGATCTCCTTGAAGCCGGGCAGCGCCTCGGCCGCCGGGCCGGCGTTGTTGGGCAGCTTTTTTTCCAGCGTGATGGTGTCGCCCACCTTGGCGGCCTGCAGCTCCTTGATGCCGGCAATGATGTAGCCCACCTGCCCCGCGTCGAGCGAATTGCGCGGCTCGTTGGCCGGCGTGAACACGCCCAGGGTATCGGCGTTGTAGACCGCGCCGCTGGCCATCATCTTGAAGCGCTCGCCCTTGAGCAGGCGGCCGTCGACCACGCGCACCAGCATCACCACGCCCACGTACGGGTCGAACCAGCTGTCGATGATCATCGCGCGCAGCGGGCCGTCGGCCTGGCCACGGGGCGCCGGCACCTTGGCCACGATGGCCTCGAGAATCTCGTCGATGCCCATACCGGTCTTGGCGGAACACGGAATGGCCTCGGTCGCGTCGATGCCGATCACGTCTTCGATTTCAGCCTTGGCGTTGTCGGGGTCGGCGTTGGGCAGATCCATCTTGTTGAGCACGGGCACCACTTCCACGCCCAGGTCCAGCGCGGTGTAGCAGTTGGCCACCGTCTGCGCCTCCACGCCCTGCGATGCGTCGACCACCAGCAGCGCGCCTTCGCAGGCCGACAGCGAACGCGAGACTTCGTACGAGAAGTCCACGTGGCCCGGCGTGTCGATCAGATTGAGGTTGTAGACCTGCCCGTCCTGGGCTTTGTACTGCAATGCCGCCGTCTGGGCCTTGATGGTTATCCCACGCTCTTTCTCGATGTCCATCGAGTCGAGCACCTGGGCTTCCATCTGGCGCTCCTCCAGGCCGCCGCAGCGCTGGATCAGGCGGTCAGCGAGCGTCGACTTGCCATGGTCGATGTGCGCAATGATGGAAAAATTTCTGATGTGGTTCATCAACGGAAAGCGTCAAGTGATTGAATTGAAACGGCGCGCACAAGAAAAAAGGGCGCGTCAAATGGCGACGCGCCCTGAACCAACAATCATTGGCAACTGCGATAGTTGGATCTTCATTGTAGGCAAAAAGGACTTCAGGGAAACCCCACCCCTTCCCACCAGGAGCACGTTGCCACTGTGCAACGAGAAATTTATCAACAGCTTATTCACAGACCGAACAACAACTTACTGAACAACGTGTGGGCGATCTGTGGATCACCTGTGCATGACCAAATGCCTTCCCGCATCGTGGACGGCCCAGCCTATTTTATGACCACAGGTAGGAAAGAAGGCCTTGCATTCTACCGAAAACGATACATAGGCTGAGCCGTCGAAGTGAGCGGGAACTCACCCCAACGCGCCCAGGCAAAAATGTAACGGCTGCCGTTTCACGGGCAAGGGGCCTTTAACCCGAGCCCGCCCAGGGGACTTATGGCGTCGCCACTGCACCGCACCCGGCGGTGCTCCCCTGTTACCGGGCAGGACGGATCAGGGCGTACTGCGCCCACTCGCCCCGGCGGAACAGCACATTCACGGGCTTGGTCTTGTCGGCCTTGGCCAGCACCGCGTCGAACTCCTTCACGCTGCCGATCTCGGTGTTGGCGATGGCCAGGATCACGTCGTTCTCGCGCAGGCCGGCGCGGGCCGCCGCCTCGGCAACGGCCACCACGCGCACGCCGCCCTTGATCTTCAGCTCCTTCTTCTGGGCGTCCGTCAATTCGGCCACCGACAGGCCCACCTGCTGGGCCGCGGGCGAGGGCTTGGCCTTGCCCGCGTCGCGCTCGGCCGCCTTGGCGACGGGCTTGTCGTCGGGTTCGACCTCGGCGATCGTGATGGCCAGGTCGCGGGTGGCGCCACGGCGGAACACCGTGATGGTGCTCTTCGTGCCGGGCTTGGTGTTGCCCACCAGGCGCGGCAGATCGGCCACCTTCTCCACGGCCTTGCCGTCGAAGCGCGTGATCACGTCGCCGGCCTCGACACCTGCCGTGTCCGCGGGAGAACCCGCCTCCACGCCGCGCACCAGCGCGCCCTGCGGCTTGCCCAGGCCAATGGATTCGGCCACGTCCTTGGCCACCGGTTCGATCTGCACGCCGATGCGCCCACGGCTGACCCGGCCGGTGGCGCGCAGTTGCTCGCTCACGCGGATCGCCTCGTCCATCGGGATGGCGAACGAAATGCCCATGAAGCCGCCGGAGCGCGAGTAGATCTGGCTGTTGATGCCCACCACTTCGCCGCGCATGTTGATCAGCGGGCCGCCGGAGTTGCCGGGGTTGATGGCGACGTCCGTCTGGATGAACGGCAGGTAGTCGCCCGTGTCGCGCTGCTTGGCGCTGACGATGCCGGCGGTGACGCTGTTGTCGAGGCCGAACGGCGAGCCGATGGCCATGACCCATTCGCCCACGCGCAGCCGGTTCACGTCACCGACCTTGACGGCCGGCAGGCCCGTGGCGTCGATCTTGACGACGGCCACGTCGGTGCGCTTGTCGGAGCCGACGATCTTGGCCTTGAATTCGCGCTTGTCCGTCAGCGTGACGATCACCTCGTCGGCGCCCTCCACCACATGGTGGTTGGTCATGACGTAGCCGTCGGATGTGAGGATGAAGCCCGAGCCCACGCCGCGTGGCTGCTCCTCCTGCTGGCGGGGGCGCTGCGGCGCCTGCTGGCGCGGCATGTTGGGCACGGGCACGCCGAAGCGGCGGAAGAATTCGAGCATCTCCTCGTCCATGGTGCCCGGCGCCGGGCGGTCGGAGGCCTTCTCCAGCGTGCGGATGTTGACCACCGAAGGACCGACCTGGTCCACCAGGTCGGTGAAGTCCGGCAGGCCGCGGGCAGCGGCGACGGCCTGCGCATGGGCGGTTTGGGGCGGCAGCACGAGCAGGCCGCCAGCGAGGGCGATCACGCCCGCCAGCGTGCAGGCATGCAGGTTTTTCCAATCGATCCGGGACATCATCGGCTTCTCCATCTGGGTCTGTTGCGTCCTGTGCGGCGCGGGTATGAAAACGATAGCGTGCTTCTCGGAAGCGGCCAGCCGCATTTGGTTCCGCGCAGCGCGACATCGAGCGTCTGCGTGGAGGTGGCTCCGTCACCCGCCCCGCCTGACGCGGCGCAAAGGCGGGACGACAAAACGGCCTGCGAAACAGGCGTCTCGCAGGCCGATGAACCGACCCCGTGCCAGCGGCCCCCTTCAAGTGCAGGCCGGCCGGGCCGTTTCAACGGGTCGGAGCCTCGAAATTGGCGTTGCGCAGGAAGCCCGCCGGCATCTGCAGTGCGGTGGTGCTGCCGAACTGCTTGTGCGCGGCCAGCAATTCGTCCAGGCGGGGGTCGCGGATCATGATCTGCTTGCCGTTCAGGCTACTGCCGTTGTTGCCCTGGTTGTCGGCCACGGCGATGGTGGCGCCCACCGGCGCCGGGGCGGTCACGCCGGGAGCGGCGGCCAACTGAGTGGCGGCGGCCGGGCCCTGCAGGCCCGCGTAGGTGTTCCAGCCGATGGCGGCGACGGCGGCAAGCGACGCAAAGCCTGCGACCATCTTCCACTGGAAGACCCCCGCATTGGCGACCTTGGCCGCGGCCGCCTCGGCGTCGGCCACCTGGGCGAGCTCGCCCGAGGCCAGCATGGCGGGGTGGGTGGCGGGATTGGGATCGCGTGAGATTTCGGCGCGCACCCGGTCGAGCAGCGCGCTGCGGTAGGGCGAGGCCAATTCGGACGAGCGCAGCACGTCGCCCACCACATGGTAGGCATGCCAATGGGCGCGCCCGGCATCCGTCGCTGCGAAGGCCATGGCCTGCGCGAATTCGTCGTCCTGCAGCTGCCCGTCCGCCAGGGCGGAGAGCTGCTCTCGCATTTTCACATCGTCATTCATGGTGTCACCTGCATTGCTAGCACTGCCCATCCGCTGCGGCCCATCGGGCCGCGATGCCTACCACCGCTTGCCGGACTGGTTCTCCAGCAGCGGCTTGACCCGCGCCGAAATCGCCTCGCGGGCCCGGAAAATCCGGGAGCGGACGGTACCGATGGGGCAGTTCATCGCCACCGCGATCTCGTCGTAGGTCAGCCCTTCGATCTCGCGCAGCGTCACGGCCTGCCGGAGGTCCTCGGGCAGGGCTTCCATGGCCGCGTTCACCGCCTCGGCGATTTCGCGGGCGGCCAGCACGGTCTCGGGCGTTTCCTCGCTGGTTAGTTCGCTGCCGACGCGGGAAGTTTCATCATCTTCGTCGCCACCCCGCAGGGCACTCTCCGTGATCAGCGGATTGCGCTTGATTTCCATCAGCGCCTTCTTGGCCGTGTTGACCGCGATACGGTAGAGCCAGGTGTAGAACTGGGCATCTCCCCGGAACTGGTGCAGCGCGCGGTAGGCACGGATGAAGGTCTCCTGGGCGATGTCCTGCACCAGATCGACGTCGCGCACCATGCGCCCGATGAGGCGCTCGATGCGGCGCTGGTACTTGATGACCAGCAGCTCGTAAGCGCGTTGGTCGCCGGCCACGGTGCGCTCCACCAGTTGGAGGTCGCTGTCGTTGCCGTTGGGCGGGGGCGAGGAGGCTGTCATGGATGAGAGGAAGGGCTGCGGCCGCCGTCTGGGGAGGAAGGGGACGCCGCAGTAGCGTCGCCCGCCGGACGGGCGCGCGAATATACCGCACGTCGGAACGCCGGCCACTGCTGCGGCGCCTGCCGCCGTTCCAGGGCAAGCCAGAGACGGCGCCCTGCTGGGCGAGCCGACACCAGCAGAAAGCCCTGGAAGTCGAGATGCACGGCGGGCGGCGCCTGGCAGGCAACCGGCAAGGCCGTGCCTGCCACGGCCCACCACCACTGCGCGCCATCCCATTCGATGACGCCCCGGGGGCTGCGCACCCAGGTGACGGCGGCCAGAGCCGCCGTCGACGACCAGAGGCCCAGACCGATGACGATGGGAGCCAGCCCGCCGGCCGGCGCGCCCGACAACCACCATGCCACGATCACCACCGCGGCGGTGGCCACCACGGCCGCCAGCGCCGCGCCCAGCAGGCCGCTGCGCGCCACCGGGAAACGCACGGCCGGCGGGTGGCGGGGGTGCGAGGCGGACACGGTGGTGAAGGCCATCGGCACGGCGCTCCTCCCGACGCCCCCGGGTGGCCGGAAGGTCAGCGCCGCAATCGCGTTCAGACGCGCTTGAACACCAGCGTGCCGTTGGTGCCGCCGAAGCCGAAGTTGTTCTTCACGACCACGTCCAGCCGCATGTCGCGCGCTTCATTGGCGCAGTAGTCCAGGTCGCACTCGGGGTCCTGCTCATGCAGGTTGATCGTGGGCGGAGCCTTCTGGTCGCGCAAGGCAAGCACGCAGAACACGCTCTCGATGCCGCCGGCGCCGCCCAGCAGGTGGCCGGTCATCGACTTGGTGGAGCTGACCACCGTCTTGTAGGCGTGGTCGCCGAGCGCCGCCTTGATGGCGTTCGTCTCGTTCAGGTCGCCCAGGGGAGTCGAGGTGCCGTGCGCGTTCAGGTAATCGACCTGCTCGGCGTTCACGCCGGCGTTGCGCAGGGCGGCCTGCATGGCGCGGCGGGGGCCGTCCATGTTGGGCGCGGTCATGTGGCCCGCATCGGCGCTCATGCCGTAGCCAGCCACCTCGGCGTAAATCTTGACGCCGCGTGCCTTGGCGTGTTCGTACTCTTCGAGCACCAGCACGCCAGCGCCCTCGCCCAGCACGAAGCCGTCCCGTCCCTTGTCCCAGGGACGCGACGCGGTCTTCGGATCGTCGTTGCGGGTGGACAGGGCGCGCATGGCGGCGAAACCGCCCACGCCCAGCGGCGAGACGGTCGCCTCGCTGCCGCCCGCCACGATCACGTCGGCATCGCCGTACTCGATCTTGCGCGCGGCTTCGCCGATGCAGTGCAGGCCCGTGGTGCAGGCCGTCACGACGGAAAGATTGGGGCCCTTGAAGCCGAACCGCATCGACACGTGGCCCGCCACCATGTTGATGATGGATGCCGGCACGAAGAAGGGCGTGATCCGGCGCGGCCCGCGGCTCGCCAGTTCGCCATGCGTGTTCTCGATCAGCGGCAGCCCGCCGATGCCGGAGCCGATGATGCAGCCAATGCGGGTGGCCAGTTCCTCGTCCAGCGCTTCGCCCGTGGGCAGACCGGCATCCTGGACGGCTTCCTGCGCTGCGGCGATGCCGTAGTGGATGAAGCTGTCCATCGTGCGCGCGTCCTTGGCGCTGATGTAGGAGTTCAGGTCGAACCCCTTGACCTCTCCCGCGATCTTGCAGGCGAAGTTCGACGCGTCGAACTTGGTGATGAGGTCGATGCCGGACTGTCCGGCGAGGATGTTGGCCCAGGCTTCGGCCACCGTGTTGCCCACGGGGCTGACGCAACCCAGACCGGTCACGACAACGCGACGACGGCTCATGCGTTCATACTTTCTTGGGTTCGCAGCGCCCGCCGGGCGCCATCGCGCGGGAAATCAGGCTTTTTGGTTGTTGTTGGCGTAGTCGATGGCGTTCTGCACCGTCGTGATCTTCTCTGCGTCTTCGTCAGGGATCTCGATGCCGAACTCGTCTTCCAGCGCCATCACCAGTTCCACCGTGTCCAGCGAGTCTGCACCCAGGTCGGCGACGAACGCCTTTTCGTTGGTGACTTGGGACTCTTCAACGCCGAGTTGTTCGGCAATGATTTTTTTGACACGTGCTTCGATATCGCTCATGGTTTCCCTCAGGGGGTTGTGAATGAATCCGCGATTCTAGCCGCTTCGGGGATCGGTCCCCTCGGCAGCCCGCCGCACGGAAATACGGCGCCAACTCTCGTCAATTACATGTACATGCCGCCATTGACGTGCAATTCCTGCCCCGTCACGTAGCCGGCACCTGCAGAAGCCAGGTAAGCGACCGCATGGGCGATGTCCGCCGGGCGGCCCAGGTGGCCCAGGGCGATCTGCGACAACAGCGCCTTTTGCTGCTCTTCCGGCAATTTGGCGGTCATGTCGGTGTCGATGAAACCCGGCGCCACGCAATTGACCGTGATGCCGCGGCTGCCCAGTTCACGCGCCAGCGCGCGCGTCATGCCAGCCACGCCGGCCTTGGAGGCTGCGTAGTTGGCCTGGCCCGGATTGCCGGAGGCGCCCACCACGCTGGTGATACTGATGATGCGGCCGAAGCGCTGCTTCATCATCGGGCGGATGGCGGCGCGACTGCAGCGGAAGACGGCCTTCAGGTTGGTGTCCACCACCGCGTCCCAGTCGTCGTCCTTCATGCGCATGGCCAGGGTGTCGCGGGTGATGCCGGCATTGTTGACCAGCACGTGCAGGCCGCCGTATTCCTTGACGATGGCGTCGATCAGCGCGTCGACGGCCGCGCCGTCGGTGACGTTCAGCGCCACGCCCTTGCCGCCCTGCGGGCCCAGCGCGGCCTGGATGCGGGCCGCGCCCTCGTCGGTGGTGGCCGTGCCGATCACGCGCAGGCCCCGGCCGGCCAGTTCGGCCGCGATGGCCGCGCCGATGCCGCGGGTGGCGCCGGTTACCAGCGCGATGTGGGGAGTGGATGCTTGGGAATCGCTCATGCCAGGAGATCTCGGGTTTCGGCCAGCGTGGCCGGGTCATACAGGGGAACGCCGACCAGTTCGGGGTCGATGCGCTTGGTCAGGCCGGCCAGCACCTTGCCCGGGCCGCACTCGACGATGTGGGTGACGCCGCGGGCCTTCAGCGCCTGCACGCACTCCACCCAGCGCACGGGGCCGAAGGCCTGGCGGTAGAGCGCATCGCGGATGGCGTCGGCATCGCCCTGCACTGCGACGTCGATGTTGTTGACGACGGGAATGCGGGGCGCGGCCAGCGACAGATCGGCCAGCGCGGCCCGCAGCTTGTCGGCCGCCGGCTTCATCAGGCTGGAGTGGAAAGGCGCCGACACCGGCAGCGGCAATGCACGCTTGGCGCCCGCGGCCTTGAGCAGTTCGCAGGCCTTGTCGACACCGGCCTTGGTGCCGGCAATGACGGTCTGGGCGGGGTCATTGAAATTGACGGCCTCGACCACTTCGCCCGACGCGGGATCGAAGGTGCCCGCCGCTTCGGCGCAGCCGGCGATCACGCGCGCGGCATCCATGCCCAGGATGGCGGCCATGGCGCCCACGCCCACGGGCACGGCCTCCTGCATGGCGGCGGCGCGCAGGCGCACCAGGGGCGCGGCCTGCGCGAGGGTCAGCACCTCGGCGGCGACCAGCGCGGAATATTCGCCCAGCGAATGGCCGGCCAGGGCGACGGGCTCAGGCCCGCCCTCGGCCCGCCAGGCACGCCAGGCCGCGATGGCGGCAACGAGCATCACCGGCTGGGTGTTGGTGGTCAGGCCCAGGGCCTCCTTGGGGCCTTCATGGATCAGCCGGGCGACATCTTCACCCAGGGCATCGGAGGCCTCCTGGAGCGTCTGGAGGACGGCCGGATGGTCGCCCCAGCCATCCAGCATGCCCACGGACTGCGAGCCCTGGCCAGGAAACACGAATGCAAAAGACTTCGACATGTTCACTCAGAATTCAGTAGGGAAAAGTGGCTCAAGCGCCCGTCATTCAAGCACCTGACGCTACATTTTCAATAGCACCGCACCCCAGGTGAAGCCGCCGCCCACCCCCTCGAGCAGGACCGTCTGGCCAGGCTGGACCTGCCCCGAGCGCACGCCATGGTCCAGCGCCAGCGGGATGGAAGCCGCCGACGTGTTGCCGTGCTGGTCCACTGTGACGATCACCTTGTCCATGGACAGCTTCAGCTTGCGGGCCGTGCTCTGCATGATGCGGATGTTGGCCTGGTGCGGGATCAGCCAGTCGATGTCGGCCTCGGTGAGGCCCGCCTTGTCCAGCGTGGCGCGCGCAGCTTTCTCGAGCACGCCCACCGCCAGCTTGAAGACCGCCTGGCCGTCCATCTTGAGCAGCGGATCGCCCAGGATCTGGCCGCCCGAGACATTGCCCGGCACGCACAAAATGCCCACGTGGCTGCCGTCGGCGTGCAGGTCGCTGGACAGGATGCCCGGCTGCTCGCATGCCTGCAGCACCACCGCGCCAGCACCGTCGCCGAACAGCACGCAAGTCGTGCGGTCATTGAAGTCGAGGATGCGGCTGAAGACTTCCGCGCCGACCACCAGCGCCCGGCTGGCGGCGCCGGACTGGATCATGGAGTCGGCCACCGCCAGCGCGTAAACGAAGCCGCTGCACACCGCCTGCACGTCGAAAGCCGCGCAGCCATTGGCGCCCAGCTTGTTCTGCAGGATGCAGGCGGTGGAGGGGAACACCATGTCCGGCGTGGACGTGGCGACGATGATGAGGTCGATGTCGCTGGGCTGCAGGCCGGCCGCGTCGATGGCGCGGCGCGAGGCCTCGAGCGCCAGGTCGCTGCTGGAGACATCGGGCGCGGCGAAGTGGCGCGCCCGGATGCCGGTGCGTTCCACGATCCATTCGTCGGAGGTTTCGATGCCCCGCCCGGCCAGTTCCGCGACCAGATCGTCGTTGGACAGACGGCGTGGAGGCAGGCAGCTGCCGGTGCCTGTGATACGGGAGTAACGTCTCATCAAAGTGTGGCCGCGGCCGTCCGGGGCGCTGGCAGCGTGTCGGCAGGGGCCAGAAGTGGCGCTGCATGCGCCACCCGCGTCCGGACGCGGTCGAGCAGGTTGTTGCGGGCTGCATCATACGCCCGGTTCAAAGCCTGCTCGAAGGCCATGGCGTCGGCCGATCCGTGGCTCTTGAAGACCAGGCCGCGCAGCCCCAGAAGCGCCGCGCCGTTGTACCGGCGGTGATCCATGCGCTTCATGAGCGCAGATAGCACCGGATAGGCGACGATGGCAGCGAGTTTCGTCAAGGCGTTGCGCTTGAACTCCTGCTTCAACCCGCCGACGATCATCGACGCCACGCCCTCGCTGGCCTTGAGCGCCACATTGCCCACGAAACCGTCACAGACGACGATGTCCACCACGCCCTTGAAGATGTCGTTGCCTTCGACGTTGCCGTAGAAGTTGAGATCGCCGGTTTTACCCGCCGTTCGCAGCAGTTCGCCAGCTTTTTTGATGACTTCGCTGCCCTTGATGACTTCTTCGCCGATGTTGAGCAGGCCCACCGAAGGCTCGCCACCCTCTTGTAATGCCGACACCAGCGCGGAGCCCATGACGGCGAACTGCAGCAGGTGCTCGGCCGTGCAGTCCACGTTGGCGCCCAGGTCCAGCACGGTGGTGGCACCGCCCTTGTCGTTGGGCATCTGTGTGGCGATGGCAGGCCGGTCGATGCCGTCTAACGTCTTGAGCAGATAACGGGCGATGGCCATCAGGGCGCCGGTATTGCCCGCCGATACGGCCGCCTGCGCGGCGCCATCCTTGACCTGCTGGATGGCCACGCGCATGGACGAATCCTTCTTGCGGCGCAATGCGACCTCGACCGGGTCGTCCATGGCCACCACCTCGGTCGCCAGGACGGCCGAGGCGCGCTCGTGCACCAGGCCCTTGACGCCGTCTGCCGTGCCCACCAGCAGCAGGCGGGCGTCGGCGTGTTGTTCGAGGAAATGGCGGCAGGCCGCGAGGGTGACGCTGGGGCCGTGATCGCCCCCCATGCAGTCAACAGCCAGTGTGATCATGGGCGACTTGTCTGGACCGCGACGCGGCCCGATGGAGTGAATGAACGACGGAAAAAAGAAAGGCCCGCGCTACGAATGATGTAGCAACGGGCCTCAGCGGCCGGATCGGACGCTCGAGCCGGATCAGGCTTCGGACTTGTTCTTCAGCACTTGGCGGCCACGGTAGAAACCGTTGGGGCTGATGTGGTGGCGCAGGTGCGTTTCGCCGGTGGTGGCTTCGACGGCCGTACCTGGCGTGGTCAGCGCGTTGTGCGAGCGGTGCATGCCGCGCTTGGAAGGGGATTTCTTGTTTTGCTGAACAGCCATGGTGGGCTCCTGAGTCTTGAATGAAGGGTTGGTAAAAACGCGACCCAGCCCATAAAAAGACACGAGGGGATTCGCGCGAAGCCCTCGATTATAGCCGAATCGCCATTTGCACCGCCAGGGCGCCGCTCAGCCGCCATCCTTGGTGTTGCGCAGAGCCGCCAAGGCCGCGAACGGATTGGGCTTTTGCGCGCTGGCTTCCTCGAAGTCTTCGTCGCTCGAGGCCATGGTGACCGCCGTGGGGCACACCTCGTGCCGGGGCACCACCGGCAATGCCATCAGCAGCTCGTCCTCGATCAGCTCGCGCAGGGCGAACTCGCGGCTCATCGCCAGCAGGTCTTCCTCGCTCTCGTCGTCCAGCGCTTCGGCGGTGGCTTCGTCGGCCACGAAGCGGAACTCGCGGTCCACCTCGAGCGGAATGTCGACGGGCGCCAGGCAGCGCTGGCAGGTCATCGGCACCGTGGCATGGGCCTTCAGGTGCAGCCACACCTGGCCTTCGATGCCGTGGGTGGAGCGCACGTCGCCGTCAGCCTCCCAGCTCACCTGCAGATCGGGGTGCAGGCCTTGTGCCTCGCTGGCCAGGCGCTCGTATTTCAATAGCGAATCCTGGCGCGACAGATGGCCGCCCGCCTGGGCGAAGGCCTTCACATCCAGCCGGTCAGGAGAGTATTCCTTGGTCATGCATGCAGTGTAAGAGAATCGCCGCATGCCCGATTCCCGCCCTGCTTCCAGCTCCGCCTGCGCTTCTGCGGCGCCCCGTCCGCTCATCCTCGGCTCCACCTCGCGCTACCGCCGCGAGCTGCTCGGCCGGCTGGACATCCCCTTCGACGTGGCCGCGCCCGACGTGGACGAAACCCCCCAGCCGGGCGAGGCGCCACGCGAGCTGGCGCTGCGCCTGGCACTTGCCAAGGCGCACGCGGTGGCGACCCAGCACCCGCAGGCCATCGTGATCGGCTCCGACCAGGTGGCCGACCTGGGCGGCCAGCCGCTGGGCAAGCCCGGCACCCACGAGCGCGCCACGGCGCAGTTGCGGCAGATGCGCGGCCAGACCGTCGTCTTCCAGACCGCCGTGGCGGTGGTCTGCAAGGCCACCGGGTTCGAGCAGGTCGAGCTGGCAGCGGTCGAAGTGCGGTTCCGCGACCTGGGCGACGCCGAGATCGAACGCTATCTGCGCGCCGAGCAGCCCTATGACTGCGCAGGCAGCGCGAAGAGCGAAGGCCTGGGCATCGCGCTGCTCGATGCCATCCACAGCGACGATCCCACCGCGCTGATCGGCCTGCCGCTGATCCGCACCTGCCGCCTGTTGCGCGCCGCCGGGTTGGTGCTGCCATGAGCGCCGCACCCCACCCTGCCCCGCGCGGCACGCTGTACCTGGTGCCCGCGCCGCTCGATTTCGGCTGCGACACCCAGGCCGACCTGGCCGCCGTGCTGCCGGACGGCACGCTGCGCGCCGCCGCTCGCCTGACCCGCTGGATCTGTGAGAACGCCAAGAGCACCCGGGCCTATCTGAAGCGCGTGGATGCGGTGCACCCGCTCGCCGCCCCGCTGCAGGCGCAGCAGATCACCGAGCTGCCACGCGAGGTCCACAAGAAGGGCGACCACGGCGGCGCGGGCCATGTCGCGTTCGACGCGCGCCCGCTGCTGGCCGAGGCGCTGGCCGGCCACGACGTCGGCCTGGTCAGCGAAGCCGGCATGCCCGCCGTGGCGGATCCGGGCGCCTCCGTGGTGCGGGCCGCGCACGACCTGGGCCTGCGCGTGGTGCCGCTGGTGGGCCCGGTGTCGCTGCTGCTGGCCCTGGCCGCCAGCGGGCTCAACGGCCAGGGCTTCGCGTTCACCGGCTACCTGCCGCAGGACGGGAGCGAGCGCGCCCAGCGCATCCGCGAGCTGGAATCGCTGGCGCTCAAGCAGGGCCAGACCCAGCTTTTCATCGAAACGCCGTATCGCAACGCCGCCCTGTGGCAGGCGCTGCTGCAGACGCTGCAGCCGAACACGCGGCTGGCCATCGCCAGCGGCCTGACGCTGCAGACGGCGCGCACCGACAGCCGGCTGGTGCGGCAGTGGCGCCAGCAGCCCGAGGCGCCGGACAACCGCACGCCAGCGGTGTTCCTGATCGGGCGGTGATGCGAACACGCGCCCATTCTCGAGGCATTTGCTATATTAATGATAGCTACGACCGCTTGATGCATCGGCGCCTGAGGCGGTTTTGATGCTGGATCCGGCTGTGTGACGCTATAGAAAAAAAGCGTGGCGGCCCTCGCAGGCCCCACGCTCATCGGGAGGCAGCGGACTCCGGCGCCCGCGCCCCAACCACCTTTTTTCTCAGCGAATCGCAGGCGCCGTCTTCAGCGCATGCACGGCGGTCTCGCCCACCGCGGCGCCGAACTTCTTCACCAGCCGCTCGGCCACGTTGTCGCGGCGGGTGTAGTCGATCACCTCCTCGGCCTTGACCACCTCGCGGGCGACGTAGTCCAGGTTGCCCAGCTTGTCGGCAAGGCCCATGTCCACCGCCTGCTGGCCCGTCCAGAAGAGGCCGCTGAAGGTTTCGTCGTTGATCTTCAGGCGGTCGCCCCGGCCGGCCTTGACCACGGCGATGAACTGCTGGTGGATCTGGTCGAGCATCTGCTGGGCGAAGGCGCGCTGCTTCTCCGTCTGCGGGCTGAAGGGGTCGAGAAAGCCCTTGTTCTCTCCGGCGGTGATCAGGCGGCGCTCCACGCCCAGCTTTTCCATGGTGCCGGTGAAGCCGAAGCCGTCCATCAGCACGCCGATGCTGCCGACGATGCTGGCCTTGTCGACGAAGATCTCGTCGGCCGCCGAGGCGATGTAGTAGGCCGCTGAGGCGCAGGTTTCTTCCACCACGGCATAGACCGGCTTGTTGTACTTGGCCTTCAGCCGCACGATCTCGTCGTTGATGATGCCGGCCTGCACCGGGCTGCCGCCGGGCGAATTGATCAGCAGCACCACGGCCTGGGAGCCGGAGTCCTCGAACGCGCTGCGCATGGCGGCGACGACGAACTCCGCGCTGGCTTCGGCACCCGCGGCGATCTCGCCCTTGATGTCGACCACGGCCGTGTGCGGCGTGGACTTGCTGACCGTGGCCGCGTCGCGCTGCAGCAGCAGCCAGGCGATGGCGATGGCGAACACCAGCCACGCCAGGCGCGTGAAGATGCGCCAGCGGCGCGCGGAGCGCTGCTCGGCCAGGGTGGCGAAGACCAGCTTTTCCAGCACGTCGCGTTCCCAGCCGGGCTGGCCTGCCGCCGCCTTTCTTGCTTCCTTTTCAGGAGCAGCCTGCGCCCAGAGGTCAGGCGCTGGAGGTGGATTGTCCCCGTAACCCGAGGGGTCGTTGCGGGTTGGATCGGTCATGGATCAGGACTCTGCGGGTTGGAGGTGAGGGGAAGTATGCCAGTGCACCTGGGAGGCACTCTCAGACAGTGTGATTTTGACCAGTCCGCCCCGGCACGGGCCACCTGCGCAGGCGCCGGTGTCGGGCCGGTAGGCCGCACCGTGGGTTGCGCACAACAGCCACTGGCCGGTGTCGTCGAAGAAGCGGCCTTCCTGGTAGTCCATTTCCATCGGCACGTGGGTGCAGCGGTTCAGGTAGGCGTGCACGCCGCCGCCGAAGCGCACGGCGAACCCGCGGCAGGCCTGCCCGTGGAACCGCACGTCGAATCCGACGGCGCGGCCGCCTTCGATCAGATCCTGCGAGGCGCACAGGGGCACGGCCTTCGAAGCCGGCGGCCCTGGAGCGGGATCGGGCGACCGCGACGGGCCGGTGATGCGGCTTTCGGCCATGGCGTTCAGCCGTGCTGCAGGAGGCCGTCGTGCAGCTCGCGCACGGAATTGGCGACGAACAGCGGCCGCAGCGCGGCGAAGCCGTCCGCCGAATGCGCGCCGTAGGTCACGCCCACGCTGGCGCAGCCGGCCGCCAGCGCCATCTGCAGGTCATGCGTGGTGTCGCCGATCATCAGCGTGCGCTCGGGCGGCACGTCGAACTCGGCCATCAGCTCCTGCAGCATCAGCGGGTGCGGCTTGCCGGCGGTCTCGTCCGCCGTGCGGGAGCCGTCGAACACGCCGCGCAGTTGCACCGTGTGCAGGGCCTCGTCCAGCCCGCGGCGGTTCTTGCCGGTCGCCACGGCCAGCAGGTGGCCGCGGGCGCGCAACGCGTCCAGCAGCGGCAGCACGCCGGGGAACAGGCTCAGGTCGTCCTGGTGCTTGAAGTAGTGGTAGCGGTAGCGGTTACCCAGCTCTGTGTACTTCTCGGGCGGCACGTCGGGCGCCGCATGGGCCAGTGCCTGCATCAGGCTCATGCCGATCACCCAGGCGGCCTGCTGGTCGGTGGGCACGGTGCCGCCCACGTCGCGCACCGCTTCCTGGATGCAGCGCACGATGATGGCGGTGGAGTCGTAGAGGGTGCCGTCCCAATCGAAGGCGATCAGGTCGAAGCGGCGGGGGCGGGATGCGGGCATCAGGGGGTTCCGGAAACGTAGTCGGCCAGGTCGGCGGGCAGCTCGGCGCGCAGTTCCACGCGCTCGGCGGTGGAGGGGTGGTTGAACTGTAGCCGCCACGCATGCAGGAACATGCGCTTCATGCCCAGCTTCTGTAGCCGGCGGTTCAGGTCGAAGTCGCCGTACTTGTCGTCGCCCACGATGCCGTGGCCCTGGCTTGCCAGGTGCACGCGGATCTGGTGGGTGCGGCCGGTCTTGATGGTCACCTCCAGCAGGCTCATGGCGGGCAGGCCCTGGCCGGGGCGGGGCGGCAGCACCGAGCGCACCTTGACCAGGGTGATCGACCGCATGCCGTCCGGGTCGTCCGCCGTGGTGGTGCGTACGCGGCGCTCACCGTCGGCCTGCAGGTACTTGTGCAGCGGCGTGTCGATCACCTTCTTGTTGGCGGGCCAGGTGCCGGCCACCAGGGCCAAATAGGTCTTGCCGGTCTCGCGCTCGCGGAACTGGTCCTGCAGCGCCACCAGCGCGGATCGCCGCTTGGCCACGAGCAGGATGCCGGAGGTCTCGCGGTCCAGCCGGTGCACCAGCTCCAGGAATTTCGCCTGCGGGCGCGCCTGGCGCAGCTGCTCAATCACGCCGAAGCTCACGCCGCTGCCGCCGTGCACGGCCGTCCCGGCGGGTTTGTCGATGGCGACGAGGAAGTCGTCTTCGAGCAGCACCGGGAATTCCCGCGCGGGCGCCGGACGCTCGGCCTTCTCCGCCACCTTCTCGGACACGCGCACCGGCGGCAGGCGCACCTGGTCGCCCGCTTCCACCCGGGTGTCGGCGCTGGCGCGCCCCTTGTTGATGCGCACCTCGCCGCTGCGGATGATGCGGTAGACGTGCGTCTTGGGCACGCCTTTCAAATGACGTATCAGGAAGTTATCGAGCCGCTGGCCGGCGGATTCCGCGTCGACTTCGACGGTGCGGGCGACGGCGGGCTGGGCGGCCGGCGCAAGGGCCGTGGACGGTTTGCCCCCTATAATGTGTTTCACCTGCGCTACGTTGTGTAAGTGGTTGATTTGTCTGGAGTTTAGTCCACCCAGCCCGACAAGCCGCGCAGGAAGGTCGATTGCCCACGGGCGTCGTGTGCGCGGATTGCAGGCCGGATGCCTGTGCAGCCACATGCCGCGCGACAGGCTGACAAATTGAAACACTGAATACGGAATCCCCAAGCCGGCAGGCCGCCCCACACGGGCACCGCACGCCGGCGGATCGAAGCGACAACTATGTGGGCATTGCTGGCCTGGATCGTGACCCTGTGGCAGAGGCGCCAGCCTCTGGCATGGGTGCGCCACGCGCCCGCAGCGCCCGTCCGGCAAGCGCTGTCCGCTATACCTTTCATAGCGATCACCTGCGCAGCCCGGCTCGCCCCCATCCACGCGCCACCACCCCGTCTGCGAAGCTAGCCGCTTGGCAGTGGCGGGGCATCCCGGCCATTCCACTTTTCGTTTCGATGCGTCAGTCCAGGCAGTCACGGCTCCTCCAGAGCCCGTCATTGGTTTGGAAATCCGCGGCCCGCGCGGCCCGCAGTTGAAGTCACACAGACGACTGCTGCCGGGCGCGCCGCAACGACAACGAAAAGGAATCGCATCATGAAGCGGATGCTCATCAACGCCACGCAGCCCGAAGAACGCCGCCTGGCCATCGTCGACGGCCAGAAGCTGCTGGACTACGAGATCGAGGTCGAAGGGCGCGAACAGCGCAAGGGCAACATCTACAAGGCGGTCGTCACCCGCGTGGAGCCATCGCTGGAGGCCTGCTTCGTCGACTACGGCGAAGACCGCCACGGCTTCCTGCCGTTCAAGGAAATCTCCCGCCAGTACTTCGCCGAGGGCGTTTCGCCCAACCAGGCGCGCATCAACGACGTGATCCGCGAAGGCCAGGAACTGCTGGTGCAGGTCGAAAAGGAAGAGCGCGGCAACAAGGGCGCGGCCCTGACCACCTTCGTGTCGCTGGCCGGCCGCTACGTGGTGCTGATGCCCAACAACCCCCGTGGCGGTGGCGTCTCGCGCCGCATCGAGGGCGAAGACCGGGCCGAGCTCAAGGAAGCGATGGACCAGCTCGAATACCCCAAGGGCATGAGCATCATCGCGCGCACCGCCGGCATCGGCCGCTCGGCGCCCGAACTCCAGTGGGACCTGAACTACCTGCTCAAGCTCTGGACGGCCATCGACGGCGCGGCCAAGGGCGGCAAGGGCGCCTTCCTGATCTACCAGGAATCGTCGCTGGTCATCCGCGCCATCCGCGACTACTTCAACAACGACATCGGTGACATCCTCATCGACACCGACGACATCTACGAGCAGGCGCACCAGTTCATGGCGCACGTCATGCCCGAGCATGCCGCCCGCGTGCAGTTCGGCACGATCAGCAAGTTCGGCCTGATGGAAATGAGCCGCCAGCGACTGAAGCCCGCGCTGTCGGAAGGCTCGTCCATCCCCTGCCCGCGCTGCGGCGGCTCCGGACACAT
>Ga0308171_1001286_pt1 | contig 35414 bp, 29 predicted proteins | sample PhyGR1_FD_202135 | JGI IMG/M metagenome (GOLD analysis project Ga0308171, IMG submission 202135) | Phyllosphere microbial communities from UC Gill Tract Community Farm, Albany, California, United States - DLSLSG.R1 | ecosystem: Host-associated > Plants > Phyllosphere > Unclassified | place: USA...
GGCCAGGGTGCGGCTGTGCACGGTCGGCACGTCGGTATGCAGCAGGCCACCGCGCGCGAGTTCGCCGAGGATGCCGAACACACCGCCAGCGCGATGCACATCCTCCATGTGGTACTTCGGCGTGTTTGGCGCGACCTTGCACAGCTGTGGCACACGGCGTGACAGCGCATCGATGGCATGCAGGTCGAAGTCCACCTCCGCTTCCTGCGCGGCGGCCAGCAGATGCAGGATCGTGTTGGTCGAGCCGCCCATCGCGATATCCAGCGTCATCGCGTTCTCGAAGGCTTCGCGGGTGGCGATGCCGCGTGGCAATGCACCCACGTCTTCGCCGCCGTACCAGCGGTGGCACAGTTCCACGACCACGCGGCCGGCGCGGCGGAACAGCTGCTCGCGGTCGGCATGCGTGGCCAGGGTCGAGCCGTTGCCGGGCAGCGACAGCCCCAGCGCTTCGGTCAGGCAGTTCATCGAGTTGGCGGTGAACATGCCCGAGCACGAGCCGCAGGTCGGGCACGCACTGCGCTCGTACTCGGCGACCTTCTCATCGCTGGCGCTTTCATCGGCGGCGATCACCATCGCATCGACCAGATCCAGCTTGTGCTCGGACAGGCGCGTCTTGCCCGCTTCCATCGGCCCGCCGGAGACGAACACCACCGGGATGTTCAACCGCAGCGCGGCCATCAGCATGCCGGGGGTGATCTTGTCGCAGTTGGAAATGCACACCAGCGCATCGGCGCAGTGCGCGTTGACCATGTACTCCACCGAGTCGGCGATGATCTCGCGGCTGGGCAGCGAATACAGCATGCCGTCGTGGCCCATCGCGATGCCGTCATCCACCGCGATCGTGTTGAACTCCTTGGCCACGCCGCCGACCTGCTCGATCTCGCGCGCCACCAGTTGCCCCAGGTCCTTGAGGTGCACGTGGCCGGGCACGAACTGGGTGAATGAATTGGCGATGGCGATGATCGGCTTGTGGAAGTCGCCATCGGTCATCCCGGTGGCGCGCCACAGGGCGCGGGCGCCGGCCATGTTGCGGCCGGCGGTGGAGGTGCGGGAGCGGTACTCAGGCATGGTGGCTGGCAGGATCTGGCGGGCCGTGGGGGCGCGTTTCACCCTGATTCTGCCGAAAAATTCCGGTTGCGTTTGCAACCGTTGCCACCGCTGTTTTGCGGGCAAAACCTGAAACCGCGTTCAGCTCGGCGACGGTGCCGGTTTTGGTTGTTGGCGGCGATCAGGCATGATTGGGGAGATAACCGAGAGGGGGGCATGACGCCATGAAACGTTCCAGGACCACTGCGCTGCTGCTGATGAGCGCTGCGCCACTGCTGTTCACCGCCTGCCAGAAGAACGAGGCCGTGCAGGTGCAGGAAGGCTTGTACACCTCGGTGCAGGCCTGTACCGAAGCCACCGGCGACCCCTCCAGCTGCCGCAACGCCTTTGCCGAGGCGCAGAAGCAGTCGGCCGATGCCGCGCCGAAGTACGCCTCGCGCGAGGCGTGTGAAGCCGAATACAGCGCCGAGCAGTGCGTGGAACAGAAGACCTCCACCGGCCATTCGTTCATCGGGCCGATGATGATGGGCTTCTTCATGTCGCAGATGCTCAGCAACCGCGGTGGCGCCGGCCTGGCGCAGCAGCCGGCGGCCGCCCCGGCGTACCAGGACAAGGCCAAGGGCTGGGCACGCCCGGCACCGGGTGGCAGTGGTGGCCTGAACACCGCCAGCGGCATCGGCGCGGGCAAGGCGGGCCTGGCCCCGGTCACCAGCACGCCCAACCGTGCGGTCACCGCCAGCCGTGGCGGGTTCGGCAACACCAGCAGCAACCGCAGCAGCTTCGGCGGCTGATCGATGCAGCGCGTCCGTATTGCCGAGCGCAGCCAGTGGCGCGCCCGGGCCGAGGAATCGGGTTTCCGGTTCCACACGATCGATGGCCTGCCGTACTGGGATGAAACCGCGTATTACGCCTTCACCCTGCGCCAGATCGAACAGGACATCGAAGACCCCAGCGCGCAGTTGCATGCGATGGCGATGGACCTGGTGGATGAGGTGGTCGGCAGCGAACAGCTGATGGACCAGCTGGCGATCCCACCGCAGTTCCGCGACTGGATCGCCGAGAGCTGGCGCCGCCGCGAGCCGCACCTGTATGGGCGGCTCGATTTCGCCTACGACGGCACCGGCCCGGCCAAGCTCTACGAATTCAACTACGACACCCCGACCTCGCTGTTCGAAGCCTCGTTCTTCCAATGGCAGTGGCTGGAAGACCAGCGCAACCAGAACCGCTTGCCGGCCGATGCCGATCAGTTCAACGCGATCCATGAGGCCCTGGTCGAGCGCTTCGGTGAACTGGCCGCGCAGCTGCCGCCACCGCTGTATTTCAGTGCGGCCGGTGCGTCGGAAGAAGACCAGGGCACGGTGGCCTACCTGCGCGACTGCGCGGCCCAGGCCGGCCTGCGCGGCGAAGCCATCGCGATCGAGGATATCGGGCTGTCCGAAGACGGGCGCTTCACCGCGCTGGACGACACCGTGATCGGCAGCCTGTTCAAGCTGTACCCGCTGGAAGATCTGATGACCGAATCCTTCGGCCAGGCGCTGCCGGGCTCGGGCGTGCAGCTGCTGGAACCGGCGTGGAAAGCGATCCTCAGCAACAAGGGCGTGCTGCCGCTGCTGTGGCAGCGCCACCGTGGCCACCCGAACCTGCTCGCGGCCGAGTTCGACGACGGCAGCGCGCTGCCGCGCGGCTGGGTGCGCAAGCCGTTGTTCTCGCGCGAGGGCGCCAACGTGGCCATGCACCTGGCCGACGGCAGCTGGCAGGAAAGCGAAGGCCCCTACACCGGCCCGGCGATCCGCCAGGCTGCGCATCCGCTGACCGCCTTCGATGGCGGTTATCCGCTGGTCGGCAGCTGGGTGGTGGGCGACCAGGCCTGCGGCATGGGCATCCGCGAAGACAACAGCCGGATCACCCGCGACAGCGCGCGCTTCGTGCCGCACGCGATCATCGACGAAGCGCCGACCCGCATCTACGTGTGAGGGTGCCGCGCCGCCACGCCCGGTGGGCGTGGCGTACCGTTACAGCAGGCCGTCGCGCTTGACCGCCAGGTAGCGTTCCACCAGTGCGCCGGGCAGCGCATCGGCGGTGACATCCAGCACCATCACCCCATGCCGGCGCAGCGATTCATGGGCGTCGTCGCGCTGCTGCAGATAGCGCGCGATCTCGCCGGCACGCACCGCGTCGTGCACGCTGTGCACCTCCGCGTCGAGCGCCTGGTCCAGGTCGCGCTCGCGCAGGCTGGCCACGCACACCAGGTGCTGGCGCTGCAGCAGCCGCACGGCGACCAGCAGATCCTCGATGTCCTCATCGCGCACGTTGGTGACCAGCATCACCAGTGCACGGTGGCGCTGGCGCAGCGACAGTTCCGTGGCGGCGGCCAGGTAGTCGGTGGCGACCGGCTGGGGCTGCAGATCGTAGCTGGCGCGCAGCAGCGTATCGATGGTGCCCATGCCGCGGCGCGGCGCGGCCCAGCGGCTTTGCCCGCCGGCAGCGAGCAGGCCCACGCCATCGCCCTGGCGCAGGGCCAGGTAGGCCACCACCAGCGCGGCGTTGAGCACGTGGTCGAAGTGCGAGAGACCACCTTCGGTGGCCAGCATCCGGCGCCCGGTGTCGATCAGCAGCACCAGCTGCTGGTTCTGTTCGTCCTGGTACTCGCGCGAGATCAGCTTGCGCGCACGCGAGGTTGCCTTCCAGTCGATCTGGCGCAGGCTGTCGCCGAGGCGGTACTCGCGCATCTGGTGGAAATCCGTGCCCTCGCCGCGGCGACGCTTGAGGTGCGCGCCGACCAGCCGCGAGGCCTGGTCGGCACTGAACAGCGCAAAGCGGGTCAGCGGCGCGAAGTTGGGATACACGCGCACCGTCATCGCCGGTGGCAGCACCCGGCGCTGGTGCCACAGCCGCCACGGCGCATGCATGCGCACGTGTACGCCCTCGAACGCGAACAGCCCGCGTGTGGTCGGGGTCAACCGGTAGTCCACGCTGCTGCTTGCCAGCGGCTTGAGCGCCAGCGTCCGCGGCAGCCCCTGCAGCGCCCAGCCACCGGGCACCAGATCGAACACCTCCACGCGCTGGCGATGGCTGGATTCCAGCCGCAGCCGCGCGCTGCGCTCCACGTTCAACGCCAGCGATTCGGGCAGTTCGCGGTGCACGCTGGGCGAGGGGCGCCGGGACAGCCGCAGCAGGTCCAGCCCGGCCAGCAGTCCGATCACCCCGGCGGCGGCGAACCAGCTCCAGCGCGGCCACACGCCCAGCGCAACCGGCAGGCCAAGCAGCGCCCAGCCGCCCAGCACGAGCAGCAGCAGCGGTGCCGGCCTCATGCGCGGCGCCTGTGATGGACGTGCCGGCGGCTCATTTGCGCGGTGCTTCCACCTTGGCCAGCAGGGCGGTCAACGCATCATCGGCGCTCTGCCCTTCGATCTGCAGCTCCGGGGCCAGCGCGATGCGATGCCGCAGCGCGGGCCGCACGATCTCGCGCACGTCATCGGGGGTGACGAAATCGCGGCCGGACAGCACCGCCTGCGCGCGTGCCGCGCGGACCAGCGCGATGCTGCCGCGCGGGCCGGCCCCCAGTGCGATGCCCGGCCAGCGGCGCGTGGCGGCCACGATGCGCACGGCGTAATCGATCACTTCCGGGTCCACCGTGATCGCGGCGGTGGCGCGCTGCAGTTCCACCACGTCGGCGGCGGTCAGCACGCGCGGTACCTGGGAGAGATCGAAATCGGCGGCGCTGCGGCCGGTGGTGATCGCATCGACCATGCGCTTCTCATCCTCCAGCGAGGGATAGTCGATGAGCACCTTCAGCAGGAAGCGGTCCAGCTGCGCTTCGGGCAGCGGGTAGGTGCCTTCCTGTTCCACCGGGTTCTGCGTGGCCAGGGCCAGGAACGGCGGCGACAGCGCGAACGCCTTGCCTTCGATGGTGACCTGGCCTTCCTGCATCACTTCCAGCAGTGCCGACTGGGTCTTGGCCGGGGCCCGGTTGATCTCGTCGGCCAGCAGCAGGTTGGTGAACACCGGGCCGCGACGGATCTTGAAGCTCTCCGTCTTCGGGTCGTACACCGCATGGCCGCTGACATCGCTGGGCATCAGGTCGGGCGTGAACTGCACGCGGCCGTAGTCCAGTTCCAGCGCCTGGGCCAGCGCGCGCACCAGCAGCGTCTTGCCCAACCCGGGCACGCCTTCGATCAGCACATGGCCGCCGGCCAGCAGCGCGATCAGGATCTGGTCGAGCACCTCGGGCTGCCCGATGAAGGCGCGGCCCACGGCCTCGCGCACGGCATCGACACGGGCGGCCAGGGTGCTGCCCGGGGCCGGGCCCGGTGCGGCGGCGGGAGACAGCGGCGGCGGGGTGGCAGGCTCGGTCATAGCAGGTTTCTCATCTGGATCAGCAGGCGGATACGGTCGCGCAGGCCGGCGGTATCGCCGGCGGCAGGCGGGTGCAGGGCGGTCTGGACGCGGCTGTGCGGCCAGTGCAGCAAGGTCGCGATGGCATGCACGCGGTCATCGCCCTCCAGCGCCGCCGCGGACGGCGCGCGCCGGCGCAGGCGTTGCAGGAAGGCGCGTTGCACCGCCGCGTACAGCAGCGGTGCCTGGCCGAAGCGCAGCAGCAGTTCACCGCTGGCGCGCACGTGTTCGAGCAGCGAACGGCGCTCGGCGGCGGGCGAGGGCACCTCGCTGCCCAGCCGCTGCGCGCGCGCCCACAACCAGCCCAGCAGCGCCAGCAGCAGCGGCAGCCACACCGGCCAGCCCAGATAGAAGGCCCGGTTCCACAGCGAGGGCGGGCGCGAGGCGTACACCAGCCACATCGTGCCCTTGCCATAGTTGGGGTGCAGCACCTGCCGGGCCAGGTCGCGGTGGGCCTTGTCGTGCAGCCCATCGACGCCGCCGGGTTTGCTGTCCGCGTCGGTGATGCCGCTGCGCCGCACCTGGCCCTGCATGAACTCCAGATCGGCAGCCACATCCAGCGTGCCCTGCGCATGCCGCAGCCGTGCATACACCAGGCCGGTGCTGTCATCGCCCCAGCGGCGCTCGATGCGCACCTCGTCGCTGGGCAGGACTTCAAAGCGGCGGCCGCGGCAGAATTCCACATGCTGCGGATCATCGCGCACATGGAACGGCTGGCACTGCCGGTCGAACCCCACGCTGTTCACCCCGAAGGCATCCAGCAGCGCGCCGTTGCGGTCGATGTCCTTGGCCACGATAGGCGGCGTGCGCACGACCAGGTGGCCACCGCGGGCCACCCACGCCTTGAGCGCCTGCGCGGTGGAAGGCGCCAGCTCGGCACTGTCCTGCAGCAGGACCAGCGTATCGCCCGGCTGCAGCGCCATCTGCTGCAGGTCCACGCGCGGCAGCGAGGTGACCCGCACGCCGTCGGCACGCAGCGCCTGGCCCAGCACGTACAGCGGGTTGTATGCCGCTTCGCCCTGGGGCGGCAGCTGTTCGGTGGTGGTGGTGCGCTCGTGTGTGCGCATGAACAGGATCGCCAGCGGTATGCCGACCACCAGCACGCCCAGCGCAACCAGCATCCAGCGCAGGCGCGGGCTCATGCGCGCCACCGGAACTGCGTGTGCAGCGTGCTGGCCAGGGTGTCGAACGCCTCCTGGTCGGGCAAGCGGCCGGCGTACGCGGCGTACTGCCAGGTGCGCACGATGCTGGCGAACAGCGTGCGGTCGGCCTCTGCCGGCATCCGCCGCGATGCCCGCAGGCACTGCGCTTCGGTCGCGCCCGGCGGCAGGGTGACCTGCGCGCGCTCGGCCATCGAATCCACGCTGGCGCGGTACAGCAGCGCCAGCGCCTGGCGGGGCCGCCCGTCCTGCCACAGCGCCCGCGCCCGCGCGGCCGCCCCCGGTGGCACCACCTCGGGCACGGCGATGGCGTCTTCAACGACCGCCGAGGCCTGCACCCTGCGCCGCGCACCGGAACCGCGCAGCCACGGCAGCCAGCGCCGCGCGGTCAGCAGCAGGACCAGCACCAGCACGCCGATCGAGCCCCACAGCGCCCACTCGGCCACCTGGGCCGACAGCAGCGCGGCGGCACTGCGGTTGGCCCTGCGAGCTTTCTCAGCCGCGTCGCGGCGGGCTTTTTCTTGCTTGGCCGCATCACTGAGCGTGCGCTCCCAGCGGCTGACCTCGCGCGTGGGACTCTGCAGCGGATCCTCGTAGGCGCGCTGCACGGCTTGGCGGAACCCGGCGGTATCGGCCGCGCTGCCGGCGAAGAGGGTTTCCTGGCGGTTGGCCGGGTCGTTTTCGTAGGTCAGCGGCACCTCGTACTCCGGCGCCGCTTCGTCCTGGTCCTCGTCGCCGGCATCTTCATCGGTCGCATCGGCTGGCGTGGCATCGCCGTGCGCGTGCGTGGCCGATTTGCTGTTCGGGTTGGGCGCAGCCTCCTGCGCCTGCAGCCGTACCGCCGGCCACACCAGTACCAAGGCCAGCACCAGCAGCGGTGTGGCCTGCTGCAACCGCGCGCGCAGGCGCCGGAACGCGATTTCCACGTCCCACGCTTCCATCTGCGTGCGCCGGTCCAGGTACAGGCCGAAGCCGGCCCCCACGTAGAACGGCCCGATGAGCGTCGCGGCAAACCAGAACAGCAGGTTCAACGCGAACTGCATCCACGCCGGCTGTTCCTGCGAGGCCAGTTCCCAGGCCGAGCGCCAGGAGTCGGAAAGCAGCTCCAGCGGAATGAACATGAATGCCGCGGCGATGCTGCCCAGCACCAGCACCACTTCGAAGGTCATGCACACTGCGGTGAGCAGCAGGCCATTGCCAAGCACGGCGCCGGCGATCGCGCGGCGGCGCAGTTGCCGGTGCGCCGGATCCGAGCCCTCCAGCAGGTTCACCGGCAGCAGTACCGCGCGCAGGGGGCTCAGCCGCCGCCAGCCCAGGTAGCCCCAGAAACCGCTCCAGCCCCAGTGCCGCTGCGCGCGCAGTGTCTGGCCGGTGCTGGGGGCATCACCGAACACACCGCGCGAGATCACATACAGCGCACTGCGCTCGAACAACGGCTTGAGCCACCACATCAGCAACAGCGCCCAGCCGAACGCATCGGCCCACCACGCCAGCGCGTTGAGCACGGCGAACACCGGCAGCGAGACCAGCACCCACGGTGCCCAGATCGCCGCGGCGTGGCGGCGCACCAGTGCGGTGCCCAGCTCCATGGCTTCCCATCCCGAGCGCGCGCGCAGCACGACGGTGAGCTGGTCAATCCGCATGCGCCGCTCCGCGTCCGCCGCGCCACAGCCACACCAGCACCAGGGTCCACAGCAGCGCGCCCACGCTGTACTTGCCCCAGGCCGGGATGGCCGCGATCGACGACCAGAACGCTTCGATGAAGGCCGCCACCAGCAGCATCGCCGCCACGCCCAGGCACAGCTGGGCGCCGATCATGCCGCCTTCCACCAACGCATCGATGCGCCGGCGGCGGCCGGGCGCCAGCAGCTTCATGCCCAGCTGCAGCCCGGCGCCGCCGGCGATCACGATCGCCGTCAGTTCGAACGCGCCATGCCCCACCACGAAACGCCAGAACGGCGCGCCGTGGCCGATGTGCTGCAGGTGCCCGGCGACCGCGCCGATGCCCACGCCGTTGAACAGCATCACCAGGATCGTGCCGATGCCGGCCAGCAGGCCGAACGCGAACGTGCGCAGGCCGATGCTGATGTTGTTCAGGACGTAGTAGCCGAACATCTTCCAGTCGGTGCCGCTGTCGCGACCGAGGCGCTCGGCGGCCGGGTCGTACATGCGCTCGTAATCGGCGATCTGCGCGTTGTCCATCAGCGCGTGGATCAGCTCCGGGTGCCATTGCAGCAGCGCGAAGCTGCCCACCAGCGGCACCACGAACAACGCCGCCGCCACCCACATGCTGCGCCACTGGCTGCGCACCAGCTGCGGGAAATCGGCGAACAGGAACTCGATCGCGCGCCAGGCGCGCGGGCGCGGGCTGCGGTACAGCAGCTCGTGGCCGCGCTGCATGATCAGCTGCAGCCGCGCCACCAGCTGCGGGCTGTAGCCGCGGCGGCGGGCGAGCGCCAGCTGCTGGCACAGCCGCCGGTAACGCTGCGGGAACTGGGTGTCATCGAAGCAGCCGGGATCGGGGTGCCGGCGTGCTCGCCGTGCATTCGCCCCGCGCACCGCGAGCCAGTGCTCCAGCGCCTGCCATTCGTCCTGGTAGCGGATGACGAACTGTTCCTGTCTCATCGCCGCCCCAGCAGCCAGTTGGCCATTGCATACAGCCGCAGCACGCCTACCTGGCCATGGCTGTCGGTCAACGGCGAGGCGATGTCGCCCAGCTCCTGCTGGCGCGGATTGGACAGGCGCGGCGCGCGTTCGGCGAAGGCCACCACCGCGACCTGTTCGGCCGGCTGCAGCGGCTGCGGCGGCGCCAGCACGCTGTCGATCGGTACCCGGGTGACCTGCAGCGCGGTGTCCTGGTGGATCACCAGGGTGCCGGCGACGAGGTCGCCGAGGCGACGCCCATGCCCGTCGAACAGGCTGGACACCAGCCCCACCGCATAGCCGAAGGGCAGCATGTCCACGGTGCGCAGCAGGTTGCGGGTGATCGCGGCCATCCAGCCGACCGGGCCGCCATCGCGCGCCACCACGCGCAGGCCCATCGCGCGCTTGCCCAGGGTCTGGCCCCAGCAGGCTTCCTGCACGATCGTGTAGGCCCACATCAGCGCGAACATCAGGCCCAGGTAGAGGCCACTGCCGAAATCACCGAGGAAGGCCAGCGGAATGCTCAGCACCATCAGCGCCCCGATCCGGATCACGAAGTCGATGGCCCATGCCACCGCGCGCGGCAACGGCCCCGCGGCGGGCAGGTGCAGCGGCACGCCCTCGGGGGTGATCACCTCGCAATACGTATCCAGCATCGGCGCGCTCATCCAAGGCGCATCGATGCGGCGGGGGCGGGGTAGGTCCGGTAACGCCGGCATCCACTCCGGTCGGCTGCCTGCGGCATGCGGTTCTCGACTGTTCCTGGTCGGCTGGGGACTTTACCGCGCGCGCGGCCGGATTGCACCGGCGGCGCCCGGATCAGCGAAGGTAGGTGTCCTTCAGCCGGACGTAGTGGTCGGCCGAGTAATGCAGCGATTCGATCTCCTTGTCGCTGAGCAGGCGCGCCGGGCGTGCCGGATTGCCCAGCCACAGCTCGCCTTCGCCCACCACCTTGCCCGGCCCGAGCACCGCACCGGCACCCAGGAAGCCATGCGTTTTTACTTCCGCGCCATCCAGGATGCAGGCGCCCATGCCGATCAGGCAGTAATCGCCGATGGTGCACGCGTGGATGATGGTGCCGTGGCCGACCGTGACCCCTTCGCCGATCAGCGTCGGAAAGCCGCCCTTGTTGAACGGGCTGTGGTGGCTGACGTGGATGATGGTGCCGTCCTGGATGTTGCTGCGCGCGCCGATCCGCACATGGTTGACGTCGCCGCGGATCACCGTGCCCGGCCAGACCGATGCGTCATCGCCCAGGGTGACATCGCCGATGATGGTGCAGGCGGGGTCGACATAGACGCGCGCGCCGATGACGGGGGCTGTGTCCAGATAGGGGCGAAGAGCGGGCATGCAGGACTCCGGAAAGACAGGGAAACCACGACGCAGCGCTGGCGCGGCATCGGGGAACACCGGCGATGATAACGCGCGCATCGCCGTGCCCTGCACGCAGCGGCCGGTGCGGCCGGCATGAAAAAGGCCGGAGCAGTCGCTCCGGCCTTGCATGCGGTGCCGCAGGTGGAGGCGCGGCCTACTTCGTGGCGGGCAGCGCGTAGGCGATCACGTAATCGCCCCGGTCCGGCGACTGGCGTGCGCCGCCCGCGGTCACCACGATGTACTGGCGCCCGGTCTTCGGCGAGACATAGGTCATCGGGCCACCCTGGCTGCCGACCGGCAGGCGGGCCTTCCAGATTTCCTTGCCGGTGTGGCTGTCCCAGGCACGCAGGTAGTAATCCTGGGTGCCGGCGAAGAACAGCAGGCCCGACTGCGTGGCCAGCGACGGCCCCAGCGTGGGCATGCCGACCGGGATCGGCAGGTGCATCTTCACGCCCATCGGGCCGGTGTCGCGCACCGTGCCCACCGGCACCTGCCAGGCGATCGTGCGCGTCTTCAGATCGACCGCGGTCATGGTGCCGAACGGCGGGTTCTGGCAGGGAATCCCGGCCAGCGACACGAAGCGGTCACGCAGCGAACCGAACGGCGTACCGGTCTGCGAGGCGGCGCCCATTTCCACGCCGCCGGCCTTCTGGTTCTCCATCTGCGCGCGCGGGATCAGCTTGCTCCACAGGCCGATGCGCATGTCGTTGATGAAGGCATAGCCGGTGGTCGGATCGACCGCGACACTGCCCCAGTTCATGCCGCCCAGCGAGCCGGGCCACTGCAGCGAGAGGTCTTCGCCGGGCGGGGTGAACGCACCGTCGTAGCGCATCTTCTTGAACTGGATCCGGCACAGCATCTGGTCGATCGGGGTCGCGCCCCACATCTGCGATTCGGTCAGCAGCTGGGTGCCGATCGAGGGCATGCCGATCGAGAACGGCTGGGTCGGCGAGTAGCGTTCGCCGGTCGCGTTGCCCTGCGGCACCGCACGCTCTTCCACCGCGGCGATCGGCGTGCCGTTCTCGCGGTTGAGCAGGAAGATCTGCCCGGATTTGGTGACCTGCAGCAGGCCCGGCTGGGTGCCGCCCTTGCCGTCGGGCACGTCCACCAGCGCCGGCTGCGCGGGCAGGTCGTAATCCCACAGATCATGGTGGACGGTCTGGTAGACCCAGCGTTCGCGCCCGGTGCGCACATCCAGGGCCACCACGGCCGAGCTGTACTTGTCGTCCTGCGGCGTGCGTTCACCGGCCCAGGCATCGGGCGTGGTGTTGCCGGTGGGCAGGTAGACCAGGCCCAGTGCCGGGTCATACGCCATCGAGGTCCAGACGTTCGGGGTGGCGCGGGTGTAGTGGATGGCAGGATCGAGCGGCGTCTGCGGGGCTTCCTTGGCCAGGTCCCAGACCCACGCCAGCGCGCCGGTGTGCACATCGAAGGCACGCACCACGCCGGAGGGTTCGTTGACCTCGATGTTGTCGGCCACGCGGCCCCCCAGCACGATCAGGTCGCCGGCCACCAGCGGCGCGGCGGTGAGCGTGTAGAAGCCGGGCTTGATCTCGCCCATGCCCGCGGTGAGGTCGACCTTGCCGTTGTCACCGAAGCCGGGGCACGGCGTGCCGGTGTGCGCATCCAGGGCGAACAGGCGCGCATCGATGGTGGTGGTCAGCACGCGCTGGCGGCACAGCGCCGGGGCCGGCGTGATCGCCGCTTCCGGGCTGCCTGCGGCCGGCGTGGCGGTGGCGGCCACGGGGGTTGCTGCGGCTGCGGCGGCCACCGCACTGGTCAGGGTCTGGCCGGCGGCGTCGTCATCGTAATAGCCCAGGCCGCGGCAGCGCTGCCAGTTCGGGGCGGTGGCCTCGGGATCGAATGCCCAGCGCTTGGCGCCGGTATCGGCATCGATCGCCACGACCTGGTTGTGCGGCGTGCACACGTAGACCGTGTCGCCGACCTGCATCGGCGTGGCTTGGTCTTCGGCGCCGAAGCCGTTGCTCTCCGGCACATCGCCGGTCTGGAAGCGCCAGGCTTCGGTCAGTTGGCCGATGTTGTCGCGGGTGATCTGGTCCAGCGCGGCGAAGCGGGTGCCTGCGGTGGTGTTGCCCCAGTGCATCCAGTCTTTCTGCTCGCTGCCCTTGGCCACCGGGACCAGGGGCGGTGCATCGCCCTGGGCGGCCACCACCGGGCGCAGTACGAATGCGCCGCCCAGCGTGCCCAGCAGGCCGACGAACAGCACACCGGCGACCGCATAGCCGCCCTTGCCGCTGCCGCTGCCGTCGCTGCGGCGCAGGACCGGCCAGGCCAGTGCGACCAGCATGGCCAGCACGGCCGGCAGGACCAGCCGCGAGACCTGTGGCCAGAACGCCAGCCCGGCATCGGCCAGCGCCCAGATGACGGTGCCGATGAAGGCCACCGCGTACAGCACGGCGCCCGCGCGCCTGCGCAGCGTCAGGCCGATGCCGGCCAGCAACGTGGCAACGCCCATCAGCACGAAGTACAGGCTGCCGCCCAACTGAGCCAGGCGGGCGCCGCCGATGGCCAGGGTCAGGCCGAACAGCACCAGCACGATGCCCAGCAGCGACACCAGTCCGCGGCACAGCGCGGAGGGAGTGGATCGGTTTTCCATGATGCGATTCCTCGATGCACGTCGGGAACGAACGGACCTCGCCGGCCGGCAGTCAGCGGCCAGGCGATTCTCACCGCGCACGCACTGTGCGCAAGGTGAAGGTCATCGTTCGTGGGTGGGGGCATGGGCAACGCGCCCGTGCAGGCATCGTGGGGTCCTTCCAGCGCCTGCCGGCGCGCGGACCCCGCCTTGCCATGCCGCTATTTTCCGCCTGCAGGGCGCGCTGGACTGTGCACAAACGGTCCCATCACACCCAACGGACTGTTCCACGGGTGGGCCGCCCGCGTGCCGGTGTCAGGCCACGCGGGTGCGGCGTGCGCGCTCCAGATGCACCAGCAGCAGCGAGATCGCCGCCGGGGTCATGCCGGGGATGCGCTGGGCCTGGCCGATGGTCTGCGGCCGCACGCGCTCGAGCTTCTGCTGCACCTCGGCCGAGAGGCCGCGCACGCCGGCGTACTCGAAATCCGCCGCGATAGGGGTGTTCTCGTGACGCTGCTGGCGCTCGATCTCGTCGCGCTGGCGGTCCAGGTAGCCGGCGTACTTCACCCCGATCTCCACCTGCTCGGCGACCTTGGGATCGGTCACGGCCGGGCCGAGCGAGGGCACCTGCATCAACTGGGCGTAATCCAGTTCCGGCCGCTTGATCAGGTCCAGCACGTTGGTCTCGCGGCTGACCGCGACGCCCAGCGTGGCTTCCACCTCACGACCAAGCGCATTGCCCGGGGTGGCCCACAGCGCACGCAGGCGTGCGGTTTCCTGCGCGACGGCCTCCTGCTTGGTCTGGAACGCACGCCAGCGGCGCTCGTCGACCAGGCCCAGCGCGTAGCCGGGACCGGTCAGGCGCACATCGGCGTTGTCCTCGCGCAGCTGCAGCCGGTATTCGGCGCGGCTGGTGAACATGCGGTACGGCTCGTTGGTGCCATGGGTGATCAGGTCGTCGACCAGCACGCCCAGGTAGGCCTCGTCGCGGCGCGGGCACCAGCCGGCCTCCTCGCGGGTGGAACGCGCGGCGTTGAGCCCGGCCAGCAGGCCCTGTGCGGCGGCTTCTTCATAGCCGGTGGTGCCGTTGATCTGGCCGGCGAAGAACAGGCCGCCGACGGTCTTGGTCTCCAGCGTGTTCTTCAACCCGCGCGGATCGAAGAAGTCGTATTCGATCGCATAGCCGGGGCGGGTGATGTGCGCGTTCTCGAAGCCGCGCATGCTGCGCACCAGCGCCAGCTGCACATCGAACGGCAGCGAGGTGGAGATGCCGTTGGGGTAGATCTCGACCACGTCCAGCCCTTCGGGCTCGACGAAGATCTGGTGGCTGGCCTTTTCGGCAAAGCGCACCACCTTGTCCTCGATGGAGGGGCAGTAACGCGGGCCGATGCCTTCGATCTGGCCGCTGTACAGCGGCGAGCGGTGCAGCGCGTTGCGGATGATCTCGTGGGTACGCTCGCTGGTGTGGGTGATCCAGCAGCTGACCTGCGCCGGGTGCTCGGCCACGCTGCCCAGGAAGGACATCACCGGGCGTGGTTCGTCGCCGGGCTGTTCTTCCATCAGGCTGTAGTCCAGCGAACGGCCATCGATGCGCGGCGGTGTGCCGGTCTTCAACCGGTCGATCACGAACGGACGCTCGCGCAGGCGCGCGGCCAGCGTGGTGGCCGGCGGGTCGCCCATGCGGCCGGCCGCGTACTGGGTCTCACCGACGTGGATCTTGCCGGCCAGGAAGGTGCCGGCGGTCAGCACCACGGCCGCCGCGCTGAAGCGCAGGCCGGTCTGGGTGATCGCGCCGCGCACCGCATCGCCTTCGATGATCAGGTCATCGACCGCCGCCTGGAACACGGTCAGGTGGGGCTGGGCTTCGACGATCTGGCGGATCGCCATGCGGTAGAGATTGCGGTCGGCCTGGCAGCGCGTGGCGCGCACGGCCGGGCCTTTGGAGGCGTTGAGCGTGCGCCACTGGATGCCGGCGCGGTCGGCGGCATGCGCCATCGCGCCGCCCAGGGCGTCGATTTCCTTGACCAGATGGCCCTTGCCGATCCCGCCGATGGCCGGGTTGCAGCTCATCGCGCCGATCGTTTCCACGTTGTGGGTCAGCAGCAGGGTCCGTGCGCCACTGCGGGCCGCAGCCAGCGCGGCTTCGGTGCCGGCGTGGCCGCCGCCGATGACGATGACGTCGTAACGGTAGAAGGAATCGGTCATTTCAGTGGGGCTCGGGCTGGGCCCGCGGGGCCCGGAACCGCCCTGGAGGCAGGGCGCGGGTGGCGATTTTAGCGCCAATCGGCCGGATCGATGAAATCAACCCTCAAGTTGGCACGTTTTCTGCAGATAACCCAATAGCACCCAGGATGGCAGGCGCCCATCGCGTTACGGACCGGAATTGGAACAGGGGCCGGTCCATGCGCATCCCGGGGAAGCAGAAGGGCCGGCAGTCGGGGGACTGCCGGCCCTGTTTTTTTGCCGCCGCGCGCTGGAACGACAGGGCGTACAAACAAAAGGCCCCGCCATTGGCGGGGCCTTCTGCGTTGTAGGTGCCGACATCCGACGGGGCCGGAACAGGGGGGATCCAGAGATTCCCGGCGGATATCGACATAGAACTGAATGTGACGTCACGTGTCGCTTTTGGCACTTTGTGACGGTGACCGTCACCGCCCGGCTAGATTGAACTGCCGGGCACGTGAAAATCAAGATCTAATCAGGGCTCAACTGTGCGCTGCTTCGCACTGTTCATATTTCGCCACGGCGAACCGTTGTTGCGCGGCGCAGCCGGACGCGGTGCCTGGGCCGGGCGGGCCTGCGGCGGGGCCGACGGACGCTGCTGTTGCTGCTGGGGGCGCTGCTGCGGCGGGCGGCGCTGGCCCAGCGAATCCATGTTCCGCCACGGCGAGCCGTTGTTGTTGGTCGGCGGGCGCGGGCGATCCGGCGGGCGCGTCGGCTGGCCACCGTTGCCATGGCCGGGACGCGGCGGCGGACGGTGGTTGTGCGGCGGGCGATAGTTCGGGTAGGGGCGATAGACCGGATAGCCGTAGCTCGGGCCGTAGCCGTAGCCACCGCCGTAGCCGCCGCCGTAATAGCCACCGCCACCGTAGTAGCCGCTGCCATAGCCGTACGGGTAGCCGGCCGGATAGCGGTACTCGACCGACGGCGCGCCGTGGTAGTAGCCATCGCGGCCACCCCCGACGTAGTCATAGGTCGCACAACCGGACAAGGCCAGCAACAGGCCACCGGCAAGGAACAGACGCATCTTCATGATGGGATCCCCCCAAAGGGTATGCGACCAGCTTCGGCCCGCCGCGTTGAATCAGCCCTTAACTCGGCCTGAGACGAATGAATGGTTGCCATGCTGACACGTTCAGGAGAAATGTTGCGAAGCGGAGGCTTACGTTAATCTTGCGTCATGAGTGATTCACCCTTGCCCGGTGTGGACGATGTGCTGGCCGCTGCGGCCCGCATCGCCCCGCATGCCCACCCCACGCCGGTCCTGCGTTCGCAGACGCTGGACACCCTGTCCGGCGCGCGCCTGGCCTTCAAGGCCGAGCACCTGCAGCGCGGCGGCGCCTTCAAGTTCCGCGGCGCCTGCAACGCGGTCTGGGCACTGGATGCGGGGCAGGCCGCGCGCGGCGTGGTCACGCATTCCTCGGGCAACCACGGTGCCGCGCTGGCGCTGGCCGCACGCACCCGGGGCATCGCCTGCCACGTGGTGGTGCCCGAGGGCGCGGTGGCCGCCAAGCTGGCCAACATCGTGCGCCATGGCGCCACCCTGTGGCGCTGCGAGGCATCCATTGCCGCGCGTGAAGCGATGTGCGCGCAGGTACAGGCCGAAACCGGCGGCACCCTGATCCATCCCTACGCCGATGCACAGGTGATTGCCGGCCAGGGCACCGCCGCGCTGGAACTGCTGCACGCCGCACCCGACCTGGACGTGCTGGTGGTGCCGGTGGGCGGGGGCGGCCTCGCGGCCGGGACCCGGCTGGCCCTGCAGGCGCGCGCGCCGCACGCGGACCTGGTGCTGGCCGAGCCGAGCGGGGCGGCGGATACGGCCCGCTCGCTGGCCGCCGGCGAACGCCGCATCGCGTTCACCCCCGACACCATCTGCGATGGGCTGCGCGGCACGCTGGGCGCGCCGAACTTCGCACTGCTGCAGCACGCCGCCAGCGTGATCACGGTGGATGACGCCGCCACGGTCGCGGCCATGCGGCTGCTCTGGCAGGTGCTGAAGCAGGTGGTCGAGCCCTCTTCGGCGATTGCCCTGGCCGCCATCCTGGCCGAACCGGCGCGGTTTGCCGGCAAGCGGGTCGGTGTCGTCCTCTCCGGCGGCAACGTCGATCTGGATGCACTGCCGTGGGGTGGTGCGTGAGCCGGCGCCACCGGACCGGGCTGCTGGGCTGGCTGTGGCGGCTGTGCATCCTGCTGGCGGCATGGCTGCTGGGCGTGACCGCGTGGATCGTCTGGGTGGGCGAGCGTGACCAGGCCGCGCAGGCCGACGCGATCATCGTGCTGGGCGCGGCGGCCTACGACGCCAAGCCCTCACCGGTGTTTGAAGAACGCATCCGGCATGGCCTGGATCTGTACCAGCATGGCTACGCGCCGCTGCTGATCTTCACCGGGGGCTATGGCGGCACCGGCGCGCGCTTTTCCGAATCCCAGGTGGCGCGCCGCTATGCGCTCAAGCAGGGCGTGCCGGACAACGCGATCCTGATCGAAACCGCCTCGCGCACCACCCGCCAGAACCTGATCGAGGCCCGCCGCCTGATGGAGCAGCGCAAGCTGCAGCGGGTGATCATCGTCAGCGACCCGCTGCACATGGCGCGCGCGCTGCGCCTGTGCCGCGAGCTCGGCATCGACGCGCTGGCCTCTTCCACGCCGAGCACGCGCTTCCGCAGCTTCCACACCAGCTGGCGCTTCCTCGCGCAGGAAATCTACTTCTTCCACCGCGACCTGTTCCCGCAGTAGCGTCGGGCAGGCCATCGCGCCGGCACTGCCGGCGCTGCCGCGCGTCAGGGCTGCCGGCGCCGGATCGGAATCGCCGATACCGGCACGCTGGCCACGTCCTGCCCACGCTCGCGGATCGGCGCGCCGGCTTCCGGTGCCCAGGCATGGGCATAGATCACGTCCCAGCTGCTGGGCAGTTTGCCGTCCTCGCGGCGCAGCGGCTCGTAGGCGGCGCGCGCGGCCTCCAAGCGCCCGCGCCCGGTCAGCGTGCGACGGCGGTCGCGGCGCGCGTTGGTCGCACCGAGCGCCTGCAGTTCCTGCAGCAGCGCGTCCAGGTCGGCATAGGTGAGCGTGAACAGATCCCGGTCCAGCACCGGATCCCGGAAGCCGGACATCATCAGCGCATCGCCGAACTGCGCGATCGGTGCGAACCGGTTCACATGCGGCACCGCATCGGCAGCGAACGCATCGCGTAGTTCGATCAGGGTTTCCGGGCCGAAGGTGGAGCACAGCAGCAGGCCGCCGGGCTTGAGTGCACGCCGGAACCCGGCGAACACCGCCGGCAGATCGTCGACCCACTGCAGGCACAGGTTGCTGAAGATCACATCCACGCTCTGGTCCAGCACCGGCAGCGCCTGCGCATCGCCACAGACGCGGGAGAACGGCTTCCACCAGCCGGCCTGCTTCTTCGCCTCGCGCAGCATCGGCGGGGCCAGATCGAGCGCGATCACCTGCGCCTTGGGCCAGCGCTTCTTCATCGCCGCACTGGCGTGCCCGGTCCCGCTGCCGACATCGAGCACCACCTGCGGCTGGCGCGCTTCCAGGTAGTCCAATGATTCGAGCAGGCGCTTTTCCACCTCGCGCTGCAGCGCCGCGGCGGCATCGTAACGGGGCGCGGCACGCGAGAACGCGCGGCGGACGTGGTGCGGGTCGAGACTGGACATCAGGGAGTACTCACGGCGGAAACGGTAGCGCGAAAAAAGTCAGAAGGTGCCCGGGTAGGCGCCGCCATCGATCAGCAGATTCTGCCCGGTGATGTAGCCGGCCTGCGCGCTGCACAGGAACGCGCAGGCGGTGCCGAATTCCTCGGCGGTGCCGAAGCGGCCGGCGGGGATGTGGCTGCGCTTGCGCTCGGCGATCTGCGCCGCGTCCACGCCCTGCTGCTGCGCCATGAAGGCGAAGTTGCCGCGCAGCCGGTCGGTGTCGAACTGGCCGGGCAGCAGGTTGTTGAGGGTGACGTTGTGGGCCACGGTCGTACGCGCCAGCCCGGCGACGAAGCCCGTCAGGCCCGAGCGCGCCCCGTTGGAGAGCCCCAGGATGTCGATCGGTGCTTTCACCGAGGAGGAGGTGATGTTGACCACCCGGCCGAAGCCGCGTTCGATCATGCCGTCCACGGTGGCGCGGATCAGGGCGATCGGGGCCAGCATGTTGGCATCCAGCGCGGCGATCCAGTCCTCGCGACTGAACTGGCGGAAGTCACCGGCCGGCGGCCCGCCGGCGTTGTTGACCAGGATGTCGACCTGCGGACAGGCGGCGAGCGCGGTCGCGCGGCCCTCCGGCGTGGTGATGTCGGCGGCCACCGCGATCACCTGGCCGGCGCCGGGCAGCGCGCGCAGTTCGGCCGCGGCCTGATCCAGCGCAGCCTGGCCCCGGGCGACGATCACCACATGCGCGCCTTCGCGCGCCAGGGCGCGCGCGCAGCCCAGGCCAAGCCCCTTGCTGGCGGCGCAGACCAAGGCCCAGCGGCCGGCGATTCCAAGATCCATGGGTCAGTTCCGTGAGGGGGGAGAGGCGCACATGATCGACGATGTGCGGCCGGGATGGGTCAGGGCAGGGCGGCAACGAAGTGTTGCAGCTGGGCGGCCACGGCGTCGGCATGGGCCAGGAACGGGGCGTGGCCGCCGTGCGCGACCACATGCGTCTGCGCGCCGGGCGCCCTGGCAGCGGCGGCCTGCATCGCGCGGGCGGACACCAGCCGGTCGCGTTGGCCCGCCAGCCACAGGCTGGGCATGCGCAGGCCGCGCAATGCCCCGCGCAGGTCGGTGTCACGCAGCAGGCGCAGCCCTTCTTCCAGCGCACGCGGCGCCGGTTCGCCGCGCGCGACCAGCATCGCGCGCAGCGCGCGCAGTTCCTGCCCGGCATCCGCCGCGCCGACCGCATCCAGCGCCAGGAAGCGTTCCAGCGTGCCGCGGTAGTCCTGCGCCAGGTCCTGCGCGAACTGCTCGAACACGCCCGGCTCCACCGCGTGCGGCCAGTCCTCGCCACGCACGAAGCGCGGGGTGGCTGCAATCATCACCAGCGCGCGCACCTGCGGCAGCGTGGCCGCGGCATGCAGGGCGAACAGTCCGCCCAGCGACCAGCCGCACCACACCGCCGGTGGGGTCCTGCTGGCGATCGCATGCACGACATGCGGCAGCCGCAGCGGGGTGGCATCGTCGCGGCTGGCGCCGTGCCCGGGCAGGTCCACCAGGTGCAGCTGATAGTGTGCGGCGAGCCGGTCCACCAGCGGCGCGAACACGCCGCCGTGCAGCGCCCAGCCATGGATCAGCACCAGTGCCGGGCCCTGGCCGATGACCTGGATCTGCATGCTCACGCCGGTGCGGTCACGCGCTCAGGGCATTGAGCGCCTGCGGGTGCAGCACGCTGTCGCGGGCATGCGCGATCGCATCGATCAGCGCACGCACCTGCATCGGCGTGTGCAGCGCCGACAGACTGACGCGCAGGCGCGCCTTGCCCTCGGGAACCGTCGGCGGGCGCACCGCGCTGACCAGGAACCCGGCGGTTTCCAGCGCGGCCGACAGCGCCATCACGGTGGATTCGGCGCCACACAGCAGCGGCTGGATCGGCGTATCGGACGGCATCAGTTCCAGCCCGTGCTGGCGCGCGCCCGCACGGAACACGCCGATCAGTTCGGTGAGTTTTTCGCGGCGCCAGTCATCGCGCCGGGCCAGCTTGACCGCCGCCAGCGACGCAGCCGCCTGGGCCGGTGGCACCGCGGTGGTGTAGATGTACGGGCGCGCGGTTTCGGCCAGGTGGTTGATCATCGCGTCATCGCCGAGCACCACCGCCCCGCAGCCGCCCAGGGCCTTGCCCAGGGTGGCCAGCTGCAGCGGAACGTCGGCCACGCCGAGGCCGGCTTCGGCGACGCAGCCGCGGCCGTTCTGCCCGACCACGCCGACACCGTGCGCATCATCGACGTACAGCAGCGCTTCCTGCATGCGTGCCACCAGCGACAACGAGCGCAGCGGCGCGATATCGCCGTCCATGCTGAACACGCCATCGGTGACCAGCATCGCAGCACCGTCGGACGCGTTCTTCAGCTGCCGCAGCGCGCCCTCGGTATCCAGGTGCGGATAGCGGCGCAGGCGGCAGCCGGCCAGGCGCGTGGCATCGAGCAGGCTGGCGTGGTTGAGCCGGTCCTGCACGCAGACATCGTCTTCTTCGCTGAGCAACGCCTGCTGGACCGCCAGATTGGCGGCGTAGCCGCTGCCGAACAGCAGCGCGCGCGGATAGCCCAGCCACTCGGCCATTTCGCGCTCCAGCGCCTCGTGCAGCGCGTGGTGGCCGCAGATCAGCTGTGACGCGGTTGCCCCGGTGCCTTCACGTGCGGCGGCATCCTGCAGCGCGCTGACCACGCCGAACTGTTGCGACAGCCCCAGGTAATCATTGCTGCAGAAACCGGTCAGCCATTGGCCGTCGATCTCCAGCTGCACGCCATCGCGACGGCTCACCGCGCGGCGCACGCGGGTGCGCCCCTGGGCGTCGCTGAGCTTGCGCTGGGCCTGGATGCGGTCGTGCAGGTCGGGGCGGGCCATGGTGGTCGGCTGGCATGGGTGGGCAGCTAGCGTACCCGGTTGCCGGGCGTGCTGCTTCACCCGGCAGGACGGACGGCCGGTCCAGCTTCGTGGCCGGTGGCGTTCAAGGTGAGGTCGGCCGGCTCGCTGCCGCGGCAGTGATCGCCATCGGGCGCAGGCCGAGCCGTGCGAACAGGGCCTGGTCGCGTGAGGTCTCCGGGTTGCCGGTGGTCAGCAGCTGTTCCCCGTAGAAGATCGCGTTCGCGCCGGCCAGGACGCACAGCGCCTGCAGCTCGTCGCTCATCGCCTCGCGCCCGGCCGAGAGCCGCACCCTCGAACGCGGCATGACGATGCGGGCGACCGCGATCATCCGCACGAACTCGAAGGGATCCAGTTCGGCGCTGCCCTGCAGCGGGGTGCCGGCGACCTGCACCAGGCGATTGATCGGCACCGAATCCGGATGCGCCGGCAGCGTGGCCAGCGCCTGCAGCAGGCCGGCGCGCTGTTCGCGGGTCTCGCCCATGCCGACGATCCCGCCGCAGCAGGTCTTCAAACCTGCTTCGCGCACGTGGGCCAGCGTATCCAGGCGATCCTGATACTGACGCGTGTGGGTGATCGCGGCGTAGTACTCCGGCGCGGTGTCCAGGTTGTGGTTGTAGAAGTCCAGCCCGGCCTCGCGCAGCGCGGTGGCCTGCGCGCCGCTGAGCATGCCCAGCGTGGCGCAGGTCTCCAGGCCGAGCGCCTTCACCTCGCGGATCATCGCGGCCACCCTGGGGATGTCGCGGTCTTTCGGCGAACGCCAGGCCGCGCCCATGCAGAACCGCGAGGCGCCGCCCGCCTTGGCCTGGCGGGCCTTGGCGACCACATCCTCGAGGGCCATCAGCTTCTGTGCGGTGACGCCGGTGGTGTAGCGCTGCGCCTGCGGGCAGTACGCGCAGTCTTCCGGACAGCCGCCGGTCTTGACCGAGAGCAGGGTCGAGACCTGGACCTCGGCCGGATCGAAGTGTTCGCGGTGCACGCAGGCAGCGCGGTGCAGCAGCTCGGGCAGCGGCAGGGCGAACAGGTCGAGCAGTTCATCGCGGTGCCAGTCGTGGCGGATGACGGAAGCCATGGGGGTGTCCTGACAGATAACGGAACGAAAGCGCGGCAGTCTGGTGAGGGCTCTCCTTTCTGTCAACTTAGTGCTTGTACGTAAAGTTTACATGGCGGTGCGATGGCTGGGGCTGCAGGCCCTGCCGCTGCGGTGCCTGGTCTGCGATGCGCCGGGCGAGGACGGGCTGGACCTGTGCCGGGCGTGTCACGCGGCCTTGCCCTGGAACCGGCATGCCTGCCCGCACTGTGCGTTGCCGATGCCCGACGCCGAGCCGGCCGACCACTGCGCAGCGTGCCTGCGGCAACGGCCGCGCCAGGCCGGGGCGGAAGCGACCTTCGTGTATGCCCCGCCGATCGACCGGCTGCTGCTGCGCTTCAAGTTCCACCAGGACCTTGCCGCCGGGCGGCTGCTGGCGCAGCTGATGCAGCAGCGCGTGCCGGCGTTCCTGGAGGGCCCGCTGCTGCCGGTGCCGCTGCATCGCCGCCGGCTGGGCACGCGCGGGTACAACCAGGCGCTGGAACTGGCCCGGCCGCTGGCGCGGCATACCGGCTGCGGGGTCTGGCAGGGCCTGCAGCGCATCCGCGCCACCGCGGCTCAATCCTCGCTGGATGCGCAGGCACGCGGCGACAACCTGCACGATGCGTTCGCCGTGCGCGGCCACCCGCCGCACGGCCTGACCGTGGTGGATGATGTGATGACCACCGGCGCCACCACCGATGCGGTGCTGCGCGAACTGCAGCGGGCCGGGGCCGGGCCGATGCATGTGTGGGTGTGCGCGCGGGTGCCGTGAATCACGGCAGGACGGCCGTGCTGCAGCGATGGGCCGGTTTGGCGATACTGCCGGTCCACTTACGGATCGAGGACAGGGGCATGCGCAGCGTTCTGCACGGAGCGGCGATGATGATGGCGCTCGGGCTCGGGCTGACGGCCTGCCAACCGTCCGCGCGCGCGCTGGACACCGCGCACGCGCCGGTACCGGTGGGCGTGCCGCCGCTGGCGCAGGCACGCCTGCAGATGTGGGAAGTGGCCGATCCCGTGCACGGGACAGATCGTGGGCCGACCGTGCGTTTGAACGATCGCGATGGCACGGCGCTGCTGCTGGTCGAGCCGGCGCTGTTCACCACCGCCGACATCGCCGCGGTGTGGCTGGGCCGCGACGAGGCGGGCACCACCACGCTCAACATCCGCGCGACCGCCGATGCCGCGCCGCGGTTGATGAAGGCCACCGAAGCACGCGTGGGCCGCCGCATCGCGGTCAGCGTGGGCGACCAGGTGATCACCGCCGCGACCATCGCCGGACCGTTCGGCCTCTCGATGCAGATCGCCGGATTGGAACAGCCGGGTGAGGCGGAGCGGCTGTACGCGCAGATCACCGGCAAGGCGCCCTGAGCGCGACGAACGCAGCAGGCAGCGGCGCGCCAACCCTGCACGGTGTGCACGGTTGAAAGGCAACAACAAGGGAAGTGGTGCGCCCGGAGGGATTCGAACCCCCGACCAATGGCTTCGGAAGCCACTACTCTATCCGGCTGAGCTACGAGCGCGTTGTCCTGCTTCCCGCCGGGCCGCCTGGTGGGGCCACTGACCGCCGAGACGGCGCGGGAGGAGCATTCTATCCGCAAACGCGGCGCAGGTCTGCCCCCCTTGATTCAACCGGATGGGTGCAGGCGGGAAGGCGAGCCCAGGCGGTATCCTTGGCGGATGGCTTACGAACGATTCGACGCGCCCGAGGCGGCGCCCCCGTCGCGCTGGCGGCACTACTGGACACTGATGCGCGCTGATCGCCCGATCGGCACCCTGCTGCTGCTGTGGCCGACCTGGTGGGCGCTGTGGCTGGCCTCGGGCGGACTGCCGCCGCTGTGGACGTTGTTCGTGTTCACCGCCGGTGTGTGGCTGACCCGCTCGGCCGGTTGCGTGATCAACGATTACGCCGACCGCTGGCTGGACCCGCACGTCAAACGCACCAAGGACCGCCCGCTGGCCAGTGGGGCCGTCTCCGGCCGCGAGGCGCTGGCCCTGTTCGCCGGGCTGATGATCGTCGCCTTCGCCCTGGTGCTGACGCTGAACTGGCTCACCATCGCGATGAGCTTCATCGGCGTGTTCCTGGCCGCCAGCTATCCCTACCTCAAGCGCTACACCCACCTGCCGCAGGTCTACCTCGGCATGGCCTTCGGCTGGGGCATCCCGATGGCCTTCGCTGCGGTGCAGGGCGAGGTGCCGGTGATCGGCTGGCTGCTGTACGGCGCCAACATCCTGTGGTCCACCGCGTATGACACCTGGTATGCGATGGTCGACCGCGATGACGATCTGAAGATGGGCTCGCGGTCCACCGCGATCCTGTTCGGCGATCTGGACCTGGTCATCCAGGGCATCCTCTATGCGCTGTTCCTGGGCACGATGGCGCTGGTTGGCCTGCGCGCGGGGCTGGGGGTCTATTACGGCCTGGGCGTCGGCGTGGCCGCCGGGCTGATCGCCTATGAATTCTGGATCGCCCGCAAGCGCGAGCGCGATCCCTGCTTCAAGGCCTTCCTGCACAACAACTGGGTGGGCGCCGCGTTGTTTGCCGGCATCGCCGCCGCGTTGGCGCTGTAGGGCCTGCCGCGCTGCGTGCACCCGTACGACCAATAGGCGACTGACAGCGCCGCGGCCGACCGGCAGAATCAACGCCATCGACAGGCTGGGGAGGGCAGGGGATGGCGACTTCGACGGTGGTGCAGGACGGCTGGATGGCGCGCGCGGCACTGCGCTCGGCTGCCTGGGCGGAAAAGTGGTTCCCCGATGCCTATGTGTTCGCGGTGCTCGGCGTGGTGATCGTGGCCGCCGCCGCGATGGGCTTCGGCGCTACGCCGCAGGCCACCGCCACCGCCTTCGGCGAGGGCTTCTGGAGCCTGATCCCCTTCACCATGCAGATGGCCTTCGTGGTCATCGGTGGCTATGCGGTGGCGACCGCGCCGATCGTGGCGCGCTTCATCGATCTGCTCGCCCGCGTGCCCCGGACCGGGCGTGGCGCGGTGGTGTACGTCGGCCTGATCAGCATGCTCGCCTCGCTGCTGAGCTGGGGCTTCTCGCTGGTGTTCGGCGGCCTGCTGGTGCGCGCGCTGGCCCGCCGCGAAGCACTCCACATGGACTACCGCGCCGCCGGCGCCTCGGCCTACCTCGGCCTTGGCGCAGTCTGGGCGATGGGCCTGAGTTCCTCGGCCGCCCAGCTGCAGGCCAACCCGGCCAGCATGCCACCCGGCCTGGTCGAGATCACCGGCGTGCTGCCTTTCACCGAAACCATCTTCCTGTGGCAGTCGATCGCGTTGACCGCCGCGCTGATCCTGGTCTCGCTGCTGGTCGCCTGGCTGACCGCCCCGAGCGCCGCCACCGCACGCACCGCCCGTGACTTCGAAGGCGCCGCCCGCGCCGAAGCCGAACCGCTGCAGCCGCGCACGCGGCCCGGCGAATGGCTGGAATACAGCCCGCTGTTGACGGTGCTGCTCTCGCTGCTGGCCTTCGGCTGGCTGTTCGGCGAGTTCGCCAACAAGCCGGTGGTCACCGCCATCGCCAACCTCAACACCTACAACTTCCTGTTCATCTCGCTCGGGCTGCTGCTGCACTGGCGCCCGCGCAGCTTCCTCAACGCCGTGGCCAAGGCCGTACCGAGCACCACCGGCGTGCTGATCCAGTTCCCGCTGTATGGCGGCATCGCGATGATCCTCACCCACGCCACCGGCAGTGGCGATGAGACCCTCGCCCATCGCCTGTCCACACTGTTCGTGCACATCGCCACCACCGATACCTTCGCGCTGGTGATGGGCGTGTACTCGGCGGTGCTCGGCTTCTTCGTGCCTTCCGGTGGCGGCAAGTGGATCATCGAAGCGCCGTACGTGATGCAGGCCGCCAACGAACTGCAGGCGCACCTGGGCTGGGCGGTGCAGGTCTACAACGCCGCCGAGGCGCTGCCGAACCTGATCAACCCGTTCTGGATGCTGCCGCTGCTGGGGGTGCTCGGCCTGAAGGCGCGCGACATCGTGGGCTTCACCTTCATCCAGCTGCTGGTGCACATCCCGCTGGTGCTCGGCCTGCTGTGGCTGCTCGGCATGACGCTGACCTACGTGCCGCCGGTGATGCCGTGATCGTCATCTGCGCGTCATCTGCCGCGCAGGCCTGCTGCCACGCCTGTTCATCGGCGTGCGCGGCGCAGATGCAGTGGCCGGCATAAGCCGATTCGAACCGTTCATATGCGGCCGCGCGCTTACTGCTGAAAGGGGTTGAGGGCGAAATGGCGCGGCGACTTGTGCGCCTTGACGCAGTCGTACACAAACCGCCACGCCTCGTTAACCTTCCGCTGCAGAGGATGGCCCGTCCGCGACATTTCGTTTGCGGCAACCGGAGAATCGAGATGGCTCAGCAGAACCAGCAGAATCCGAACCAGCGCGGTGAGCAGGACGAACGCGGTCGCGACCAGCAGCAGCAACAGCAGCAGGAACAGCAGCAGCGCAACCAGAACCAGCAGCAGGGAGGCCAGGACGAGGAAGAATGACCTCGGCCTGCCACACCGCTGCATGTGTCTAGAAGCCCCGCTCCGGCGGGGCTTCGCGCAGGTGGCCCCTGGTCGTGGTGCAGGGGATCGCGTAGCGTGGGAATCACCCGTTCGATGGAACACACGATGCACGTCACGCTGATCCGGTGGGCCCTGCTGTGGCTGCTGCTGGCGATGCCGGGGGCCCCTGCGTGGGCGGCCACGGTGCCGATCCCGCCGCTGGACAATCCGGTGATCGACACCGTCGATGCGATCACCCCGGGCCAGGCCGTGCAGCTGCGCGAGCAGGCCTACGCGCTGCAGGAACGGCGCGGGGCCCAGCTGCAGATCCTGGTGGTGGCCACGACCGGCGATGAGGGCATCGAGGCGTATGCGCAACGGGTCTTCGATGTGTGGCGCATCGGCCGCGCAGGCATTGATGACGGCGTGCTGGTGCTGGTGGCGGTGGACGACCGACGCGTACGGATCCAGACCGGCTACGGCCTGGAAGGCGCGATCCCGGACGCCTATGCCGCGCGCATCATCGACCAGACGATCCTGCCGCGCTTCCGCCAGGGCGAGATCGGGCAGGGCATAGTGGAGGGCACGACGCACGTGATCGGCCTGATCGACGGTGAGCCGCTGCCCGCGCATGAAGGCGGTCCCGGCAGCCGCACCCTCCCGCGCGACTGGCGCCTGGGCGACACCGTGGTGCTGCTCACGCTGCTTGCCGGCTTTGCGGTGGGGCGCTGGCCGCGCCCGGCCGGTGCCGCGGCGACGCCGCAGGCGGCGGAAAAAAAGCGCGGCAAGCGCAGCCGGAGCGCCGCACCGAGCGTCCCTTCTACCTGGTGGCGACGACCGTTGTATGTGATCGGCATCTGGCTTGCCGGGCTGGCCACCTGCGCCGCCGTGGTGCCGGGCGAAACCCTGCCGTTCGCGGTAGTGCTGGGCCTGCTGGTGCCGGTGGCGGCCGTGCTGGGTCGGGTGTGGCCGCAGTTCCGCGCGCTGCGCGTGGTGATGCTGAGCGCGCTGGCGATCAGCGGGGTGTTGAGCATTGCGTGCGTGGCCACGGGCCGGCCGGTGCCGAGCCTGACTTTGCACGGCGTGCTGATGCTCACCCTCGGCATCGCGGTGGTGCTGATCGGCCTGCAGGTGGCGGCGCTGCACGCGCGCTGGCGCCTCGGCCGGGGCGGCTTCTTCGTCCGGCTGCTGCTGCTCTCGTTGCTGACCCTGGCCTTCGCGGCAGGCGTGGCGTGGATGTACGTCAACCACGGCCGGGGCGAGGCGCTCGGCCTGTCGCTGGTCGGCGGCTTCCTGCTCTACTTCGCGTGGGCGTTCGGCATGGCCGTGCTGCAGAAGGGACGCGGCGGCGGTGGGAGCAGCGCTTCCAGCAGCCGCGATCGTTCCAGCAGCGGCGCCAGCGACTGGTCCGGGGGCGGTGGGCGCAGTGGCGGTGGTGGCGCGTCCGGCAGCTGGTAGCCGCCGGGCCGTTGCGCACTCACGCCGCGCGGACGTGCCAGCCCAGCGTGGGGTCCTGCACTGTCGCTGCGGTGACACCGCTGAGCTGCACGCGCAGCCCCTGCGCATTCGGCAGATCCTTCTGCTCGGGGAACCAGCGGCGCGTGGCATCCACCACGATCAACAGGCCTTCGTCATCGCCCAGCGGCGCGAAATGCGCATTCGGCGGCGAGAGCGGTTCCAACCCGAACGCCGCCTGCAGCTCGGCCTGCGCGGTCGCCACGTGCGCAGCCGGCAGGCCGACCTCGCTGATGCAGGTCATCTCGCTGCCGTGGAACGGGCCGGTGCGGGTGGCGGCGGGCAGGCGACGGCGACCGATCAGCTCCAGGATCCATCCCTCCGGACCGGTGAAATAGATCGACTGCGAATCCCAGCGCCCATCGAAGGTGAAATGCTCGCGCTGTTCCGCATCGCGCTGCAGCGTGGCGCGCGCCTTCAGCCACCGGGTGGCCTCGGCGAAACGGTTGTCCGGGACGTTGAAGGCCAGATGCACGCCACCGACCGGGTTGCCCCCGGCCGGCTGCAGCCGCAACGTGCTCCAGCCGATCCGTACCGCGTCACCGTCCACCGGCAGTTCCAGCACCTCGCGGCAGTACGCGGCGGCAGCGGCGACATCGGAGACAGGCAGATCGATCTGTTGGATACGCATCGGGAAAACACCTCGTTTCGCTGGCCCTCATTCTGCCGCACCTGCACGGCAGGCGGCGTGCCTGGCCCTGCCTGGCGGCGCCACCTCCTCACCCGGGGTTGCACAGCCCTCTGCTAAAACACCTTGCACTACCCAAGGAGAACTCCCCAATGGGCATGCTGGTCGACGGCAGCTGGCAGGAAGGCACCGCAGGCGGTGCCGAGCAGGATGGCCACTTCAAACGCACCGAATCCACCTTCCGCCACTGGCTCAGCGCCGATGGTCGCCCGGGGCCGGACGGCGAACCCGGCGTTGCGGCGGCGCGCGACCGCTTCCGCCTGTACGTCAGCCTGGCCTGCCCGTGTGCGCACCGCACCCTGATCGTGCGCGCGCTGAAAGGGCTGGACGCACTGCTGCCGGTCTCGGTGGTGAACTGGCACATGGGCGCGCAGGGCTGGACCTTTGCGCCCGGCCCGCAGGTGACGCCCGAGCCCGAGCGCGGCGCGCGCTACCTGCACGAACTGTACGCCGCCGCGCAGCCGGGCATGACCGGCAAGGTCACCGTGCCGGTGCTGTGGGACCGCGCGCGCGGCACGATCGTCAGCAATGAATCGTCCGAGATCATCCGCATGTTCAACACCGCCTTCGACGCACTGGGTGCGCGCGCGGGCGATTTCTATCCCGCGGCACTGCGCGGGGAGATCGACGCCGTCAACGAACGTGTGTACGCCACGCTCAACAACGGTGTGTACCAGGCCGGCTTCGCCGCCACGCAGCAGGCCTACGAGGAAGCGATCGGCCCGCTGTTCGACACGCTCGCCTGGCTGGATGCACGCCTGCAGCGCGATGCGTGGCTGGTGGGCGGGGTGATGACCGAGGCCGACATCCGCCTGTTCACCACCTTGATCCGGTTCGATGCGGTGTACTTCGTGCACTTCAAGTGCAACGTGCGACGCATCGCCGACCATCCCGGGCTGCATGCGTTCGTGGCACGGATGATGGCGATCCCGGAGATCGCCGCGACGGTGGACATGACCCACATCAAGCAGCATTACTACGGCAGCCACCGCCACATCAATCCGAGCGGGATCGTCCCGGTGGGGCCTGCGCAGCTGTATTGAGCGCGATGCGCCGCCGTCCGGCACGGGGCGAGGCCCGGATCGAGTGATTGCCAGTGCGAATCATTCGCATATGCTACCGTGGAGGATGCGCCGGGCCACCCCCACGGTTCGGTGCTGCCATTGATCCTGTCCGTCGACAACACCGCGCACGCCTGACGTGCGCGGCGTGGGGGTGTCTGTCCGAGGATCCCCCATGCGTCATGTTGCTGTGTGTCTTTTCACCTTGTTGCCGCTGCCCGCGCTGGCCCAGGTGGCCCCCACCGCGCGCGATCTGGACGGCATCACCGTGCGCGCTACGCAGGAAGGCCGCTATGCCGCGCCGCGTGCCAGCACCGCCACGCGCACCGATGCCGCGCTGCTCGATGTCGCCCAGTCGATCCAGGTGGTGACCCCGGCGATGCTGGATGACCAGCGCGTGCGCAGCCTGGACGATGCGCTGCACAACGTCAGCGGCATCATGCAGGCCGCCACCCGCGCCGGCACGCAGGACGCTTTCCTGCGCCGCGGCTTCGGCAGCGATTCGGCAGGCTCGGTGCTGCGCGATGGCGTGCGCTCGATGCAGAACCGCAACTTCAGCGCCACCACCGAACAGGTGGAAGTGCTCAAGGGACCGGCCTCCTCGCTGTACGGCATCCAGGAACCGGGCGGCGTGATCAATGTGATCAGCAAGCTGCCCCAACAGATCCAGCACACGCGGCTGCAGCTGGACGCCAGTGACGTCGGCGGCAGCGGTGTGATGCTCGACAACACCGGCGCCATCGGCAGCAGCGGGCTGGCCTACCGCGCCATCGCCTCGTATGAAGACACCGATTACTGGCGCGATTTCGGCAGCCAGCGCCGCAGCCTGCTCGCGCCCTCGCTGGCGTGGCGTAACGAAGCGACGGAGGTGGTGTTCGCATTGGAGCACACCGCGTACGACATGCCCTTCGATGACGGCACGCTCTTCGTGGAAGGCAAGCCGTTGGCGATCCCGCGCGAGCGGCTGTTCACCGAGCGCTATTCGGCGATGGACGGCACGACCGATTTCGCCAACCTGCGCCTGCGCCATGCGCTGTCCGAACAGTGGACGCTGCGTGCCAACTACGCCTTCAACCGCAACCGCTACGACGACGTGCGCGTGCGCGCCGATGGCTACGACGCCAGCACCGGCCTGCTGCGCCGCCGCTTCGATGGCCGCCAGGGCGTGGACGATCGCTCCCGCTACCTGGTCGCGGACCTGCTCGGGCACCTGGGGCAGGGGCCGGTGCGGCATGAGCTGCTGCTCGGCGTGGACCGCGAGAGCACGCACAACCACACCGACGGCGAGATCGCCCGGCTGCGCGTGGGCGGCTTCGATGTGTGGAACCCCGTGTACGGCCAGGTGGCCGCGCCGACGCTGATCGCGCCGGAGTCGCGCAATGCGAATGCCGAGCTCACCACCACCTCGGTGTTCGTACAGGACGCCGTTTCGCTTGGCGAGCGTTGGGTGGTCTCGGCCGCGCTGCGCTGGCAGCAGTGGGAGCAGCGCGAGGGCATCGGCACGGACTACGCCGTGACCCAGGATATCGATGGCAACCAGGTGCTGCCGCGGCTGGGCGTGGTCTACAAGCTGACCCCGCAGGCGTCGCTGTATGCCAACTACGCCACCTCGTTCACCCCGAACCTGTCGAGCAACCCGGGCCAGGCCGCCTTTGATCCGGAAGAAGGCAGCGTGCACGAGATCGGTGCCAAGCTGGATCTCGGCGAGCGCATCAGCGCGACGGCGGCGGCGTACCAGATCACCAAGCGCAACATCGTGATCAGCCTGGATGACGACACCGCGCGCGCGATCGGCGAGGCCCGCTCGCGTGGCATCGAGCTGGATGTGGCCGGGCGCCTGACCAGCGCGCTGAGTCTGGTCGGCGCGTACGCGTACACCGATGCCACCATCACCGAGGACAGCCCGGAGACCGTGGGCAACGACCTGCCCAACGTGGCCCGGCACCAGGCCTCGCTGAGCCTGATGGCGCGCCCGCAGTGGCAGACCGGCCCGGTGCGCTGGCGCTTCGGCGGCGGCGTGCGCTACGCCGGTGCGCGCCAGGCCGATGAAGCCAACAGCCTGGAGCTGCCCTCGTATGTGGTGGTGGACCTCTCGGCCGGCGCGGACCTGCGCCTGGGTGGGCGCGCGGTCTCGCTGGACCTGGGGCTGCGCAACGCCTTCGATCGTGATTACTACCCCTCCGCCGATGGCGCGAGCCGGGTGATGATCGGTGAGCCGCGCCGGCTCGAAGCGCGCGTGCGGGTGGATATCTGATCGGCCAGGGCTAGACACCGCCACCCCGATCCAGCTGCCGGTACCCGATCGCCTCCGCCACGTGCGCGGTGGCGATCGCCGCCCCGTTTTCCAGATCCGCCAGTGTCCGCGCCACCCGCAGGATCCGGTGCATCGAGCGGGCGGAGAGCTGCAGCTTTTCCACCGCGCTCTCCAGCATCTTCTGGTCCGCGTCGGCCAATCGGCAGTGCGCGCTGAGTTCGGCCGGCAACAGGTGCGCGTTGGGTTTGCCGGCGCGGGCCAGCTGCAGCGCCCGCGCGGCCACCACACGGGCGCGCACCGCTGCGCTGTCTTCACCGTGGGGGGCGCTGTCGCGCAGCTCACGCGGTTCCAGCCGCGGGACATCCACGTGCAGGTCGATGCGGTCCATCAGCGGGCCGGAGATGCGTGCGCGGTAGCGCCGGATGCTGTCCAGGCTGCACAGGCAGCGCCCACTGCGGTCGCCGGCCCAGCCGCAGGGGCAGGGATTCATCGCCGCCACCAGCTGGAACCGGGCCGGAAAGCGCTCGCTGCGCGCGGCCCGGCTGACCACCACGACGCCCGATTCAATCGGCTCGCGCAGCACTTCCAGCGCATGCCGTGACCACTCGGGCAGCTCGTCCAGGAACAGCACGCCGTTGTGCGCCAGCGAGATCTCGCCAGGCCGCGGAAACGGCCCGCCACCGACCAGCGCGGTGGCACTGGCCGTATGGTGAGGCGCCCGGTACGGCCGTTGCCGCCAGCGCCCGGCATCGATGCCAGCGCCGCTGCAGGACGCCACGCTGGCGGTTTCCAGCGCCTCCGCTTCGGTGGCATCGGGCAGGATGCCGGGCAGGCGCGAGGCCAGCAGCGTCTTGCCGCAGCCGGGCGTGCCCAGCAGCAGGAGGTGGTGGCCACCGGCGGCCGCAACCTCCAGCGCCCGGCGCGCCTGCAGTTGGCCGCGCACGTCGCGCAGGTCGGGTACCGGCAGTGCAGTGGATTCGGCGGCCACGGCCACCGGCAGCGGGCTACCGGCCACGGCGGCGCAGACCTCCAGCAGGGTGCGCGCGATCCGCACGTCGGCGTGACCGGCCAGGGCTGCCTCGGCCGCGTTGGCCGGGCCAAGGATCAAGGTGCGCCCGGCGGCGGCGGCGGCAATCGCGGCCGGCAGCGCGCCGTCCACGCCGCGCAGTTCACCGGTCAGGGCCAGCTCGCCCAGGAACTCGAACCGCAGCAGCGCCTGCACGTCGATCTGGCCGCTGGCGGCGAGGATGCCCAGCGCGATCGCCAGGTCGAAGCGGCCGCCGCCCTTGGGCAGATCGGCCGGGGCAAGATTGATGGTGATGCGCCGCTGTGGGTACTCGAACTGCGCGCACAGCAGCGCCGCACGCACCCGTTCGCGCGATTCGCGCACGGCGGTTTCGGGCAGGCCGACGATCTGCGTGGCGGGCAGCCCGCCGGACAGATGCACTTCCACGCGCACCGCAGGGGCATGTACGCCGGCGCGGGCACGGCTGTGCACCAGCGCAAGGCTCATGCGGTCGTTGTCGGGGTGCAGGGCATGTCCACGACAATGCCAGCGGGCGGCGGCGCGCAGCATCGGCGCATGCCGCGTGTGCGGGTAGGGCGGCACCGCTGCCGCTGGAGTGGAGACGACAGTGCGGCAGGTGCGATGGAGCTTCGGTGGCGGCGTGCGCTACGCCGGTGCGCGCCAGGCCGATGAAGCCAAGAGCCTGGAGCTGCCCTCGTATGTGGTGGTGGATCTGCCGGCCGGCGCGGACCTGCGCCTGGGTGGACGCGAGGTCTCGTTGGATCTTGGGCTGCGCAACGCCTTCGATCGGGATTACTACCCCTCCGCCGATGGCGCGAGCCGGGTGATGATCGGTGAGCCGCGCCGGCTGGAAGCGCGCGTGCGGGTGGATATTTGATCGTCCAGGGTTAAACACCGCCACCCCCCTTGGACTTAGAGGGCACCCTGATCTCCAATGCTGTGAGCCAGATCCCCAGGCCTGGGCTGTACGAATTCCTAGAGTACGCGCAAGGGTAGTTCGATCAACTTTTCGTGTTCACGACGGTGGATGAAATGCGCTTCCGTCGGATCGACGCGCTGCTGGTTACGGAAGGACAAGCGCCGGTGTGGTTCGCCCACTTGGGTTGCACGGTCTGGAGTGGCCCGACCAAGGATCTGACGTACGTGTCGTCAACTCTAGGAAAAGCGCTACTGTTGATGACCACGACGTCCCCCCGAGATTGAGTAGCGGAGCGGTTTGGAGTCCAATCCTCAATGACAAGGAGATTGGACGTGAAGAAGCGCTTTTCCGAAGAGCAGATCATCGGCTTCCTACGCGAAGCTGAGGCCGG
>Ga0308171_1001288_pt1 | contig 35234 bp, 34 predicted proteins | sample PhyGR1_FD_202135 | JGI IMG/M metagenome (GOLD analysis project Ga0308171, IMG submission 202135) | Phyllosphere microbial communities from UC Gill Tract Community Farm, Albany, California, United States - DLSLSG.R1 | ecosystem: Host-associated > Plants > Phyllosphere > Unclassified | place: USA...
GCTTCAGCCGCCTCAAGCACTTCCGCCGCTTCGCCACCCGCTACGATCGACGCACCGTCCACTTTACAGGCTTCGTCCACCTCGCCGCTGCCATGATCTGGCTACGCTGAATGTCGATACAGCCTAGAACGGGGTCAGGACGATCTGGACCGTTGATCCAGTCGGGCCAGCAAACGCACCCAGATGTCCGGAAGCCGCGTCGGCCGCGAATAAGCCGAGCGGAGCGCGCAGCCGATATCGTCCGTGCGGCGCGGCGCACGAACAATCCGAATATCGCTGATCCCGTTATCGGTGCTCATCATGACAACATAACCATGCAGAACTTGACAAGTTGCAAAAATTCTGAACCGAGAGCGTTAAGGTCTGTGAAAGCCTTTTGTGTCTGCGCGTCTGGCGGCCTACAAGCAAACCGATGACCGGCTCCATTTCCCCACTGACCGACGCCGTGGCCCGTGCCCGTCGCCATTCCTCCTTTCTTGCGATGGTGATCGACCGCGAACCCGCGATCGAGGCGGCGGCGCTGGAGGGCAGGCTGCTCGATCGGCAGGCGGTGGCGGGCAATCTGCCGGTCGGTACGCGTCTGCGTCGCGAGCGGCGCGCCCTGGCGCTGACGGTCGCGCTCGGCGATCTGGCGGGCGTATACGACTTGACGGCCGTAACCCATAGGCTGACCGATTTTGCCGATCGCGCCCTGGACGAGGCGATCCGCGCCGCGATCGAGGAGCGCACGCCGGGCGCCGAGCCGGTTGGCTTCGCCGCCATCGCGCTGGGCAAGCAGGGGAGCCGCGAGCTCAACTATTCCTCCGACATCGACCCCATCCTGATCTTCGATCCCCAGACGCTGCCCCGCCGCCCGCGCGAGGAGCCCGAGGATGCGGCGGTGCGGATCGGCAAGCGGGTGGTCGAATTGCTCCAGGCACGTGACGGCGATGGCTATGTGCTGCGCGTCGACCTGCGACTGCGTCCCTCTCCGGAAGCGACGCCGATCGCGATCCCGGTCGAGGGGGCGATCGCCTATTATGAAAGCCAGGCGCTGACCTGGGAGCGGGCGGCGTTCATCCGCGCGCGGGCGGCGGCGGGCGATCTGGCGCTGGGCCAGCGTTTTCTGGATGCGATCCGGCCGTTCGTCTGGCGGCGGGCGCTCGATTTTGGGGCGGTCGGCGAGATTCGCGACCTGACCCGGCGGATCCGCGATCACCATGCGCAGGGGCAGGCGATGGGCCCCGGCTATGACCTGAAGCGCGGGCGCGGCGGCATTCGCGAGATCGAGTTTTTCGCGCAGATCCACCAACTGATCCACGGCGGCCGCGATCCCGCCTTGCGCGCGCCCGCCACCCGCGACGCACTGGCCCGGCTGGCTGAGGCGGGGCGGATCGACGCGGGCGAGGCGGCGGCGTTGTCCGACGCTTATGTCCTGCTGCGCACGATCGAGCACAGGGTGCAGATGATCGACGACCGCCAGACGCATCAACTGCCGCTGGGCGAGGGGACGACACGCGTCGCGCAGTTGCACGGTCTGGCCGATGGCGAGGCGCTGGTCGGGCTGCTGGCGCCGGTGACCGCGCGGGTCGGCGCGATCTATGACGCGCTCGACGCCGATGAGCGACCGCGCCTGCCGCATGATCCGGTGCTGCTGAACGAACGGCTGGCGGCGGCGGGCCTGAAGGATGTCGAGGCGGCGACGCGGCGGATCGCGGCATGGCGTGGCGGCGACTATGCCGCGCTGCGCAGCCCGGCGGCGCGCGAGGCGCTGGACGCGGTGCTGCCGACGCTGGTCGAGGCGCTGGGCGAGGCGCCCGACCCCGATGCCGCCATCCTGAAGCTCGATTCGCTGTTCGAGCGGATGACCAGCGCGATCAACATCTTCCGCCTATTGGAGGCGCGGCCCGGCCTCGCCAGCCTGACCGTCGCGATCCTCAGCCATGCGGCCCCGCTCGCCACCGAACTCGCGCGACGGCCGGCTCTGCTCGACGGGCTGATCGACGCCTCGGCCTTCGAGCCTTTGCCTGCGGTCACATTCCTCGAACGCGCCATGCGCGGCGGCGAGAGCGGGCAGGATTATCAGGACCGGCTGGATCATGTCCGCCGCGTGGTGGGCGAGTTGCGTTTTGCCTTGGGTGCACAGATCGTCGCGGGTCGCGCCGATCCGCTGGAGGTGGCGGGCGGCTATGCGCGCGTTGCGGAGGCGGGGGTGGGCGTGCTGGCCCAGGCGACGGTGGACGAATTCACCGCCGCGCATGGCCGGGTGCCGGGCAGCGAGCTCGTCATTTTGGCGCTCGGCCGTATGGGCGGTGCGGCGCTGACCCACGCCTCCGACCTGGACCTCGTCTATCTGTTCACCGGCGACTTTGCGGGCGAGTCCGATGGGCCGAAACCGCTGGGCGCGACGCTGTATTATAATCGGCTGGCGCAGCGGGTGACGGCGGCGCTGTCGGTGCCGACGCAAGCCGGGCCGCTCTATCCGGTCGATACGCGGCTGCGGCCGTCGGGGACGCAGGGGCCGCTGGTCGTCTCGGTCGAGAGTTTCGCGCGCTATCAACGCGAGGATGCCTGGACCTGGGAGCATATGGCGCTGACCCGCGCCCGGCCGATCTATGGCTCGGACGCGGCGCGGGCAGAGGTGGCGGCGATCATCGCCGATGTGCTGGACGGCAACCGGCCGCCCCGCGACGTGGGCGTGGAGGCGGGCGAGATGCGCACCGAGATGGCGCGGCACAAGCCGCCGCAGGGGCCGCTCGACATCAAGCTGCTGCCCGGTGGTCTGGTCGACCTGGAGTTCGCGGTCCACCGTGCGCAGTTGATCCATCGGACCGGGTTCGATCCCGATCTGGGGCGGGCGATCGCCGCGCTGGTCGCGGACGGGCTGATGCCCGCAGGCATGGCGCAGGCGCATGACGTGCTGACCCGTGCGCTGGTCGCCTTCCGCCTGCTGGTTCCCGATGGGCAGGAGCCGCCTGAGGCCACCCGCCCGCTGATCGCACGCGCCATGGGGCTGCCCGACTGGACGGCGGTGGTTGCCACGCTGGAGGCGACGCGGCAGGAGGTGGCGCGAGTCTGGCACGGAGATGAAGATGCAGCACGGTGACGCCATTCCGGCGGTGACGGTCACGACCGCGAACGACGAAAGGCTGGCGCTGGGCGATCTGGCCGGGCCGCTGGTCGTCTATTTCTATCCCAAGGACGACACCAGCGGCTGCACGCGCGAGGCGCAGGACTTCACCGCGCTGGCCAGCGAGTTCGAACGGGCGGGCGTGCGCGTGATCGGTATCTCCAAGGACAGCCCGGCCAAGCATCGCAAATTCGCCGAGAAACATGCGCTGGCGGTCGAGCTGGTCAGCGACGAAGACGGTACCGCCTGCGACGCGTTCGGCGTCTGGGGCGAGAAGCAGATGTACGGCAAGACCTATATGGGCATCGAGCGCGCGACCTTCTTGTTCGATCGCGACGGCAAGCTCGTGCAAAGCTGGCGCAAGGTAAAGGTGCCCGGCCATGCCGAGGCCGTGCTGGAGGCGACGCGGGCGCTTTGACGACGATCGCGCAAGGATGCGCGGCGGTGCTGCGCGAAAGCGATCCGCTGGCCAAGGTGAAAACAGCGCGGGCGGTGGCGCGCGGCTGGCGTCGGGGTGCGCTGGCGCATGATTTCGATGTCGCCATGCCCGAGGCGCCGGGGCGTCCCGATCGTCCCGAACTGCTGCCCCCTAACCGGATGCCCAAGCGCGGGCGGGGCGGATCGGAAAAGGGGCGGATCGCGCTGCTCCATGCGCTGGCGCATATCGAGTTTTCGGCAATCGACCTGGCCTTCGACGCGGCGGGGCGGTTCGGCGTGCAGTTTCCGCGCGCCTTTGTCGATGACTGGATATCGGTCGGCGCGGACGAGGCGATGCACTTCGCGGTCCTCGATCGCCGGTTGCGCACGCTGGGCTCCGGCTATGGCGCGCTGCCTGCCCATGCCGGTCTGTGGGAATCGGCGGAGGCGACCGCGCATGATGCCATGGCGCGGCTGGCCGTGGTGCCGATGGTGCTGGAGGCGAGGGGCCTCGACGTCACGCCCGAGACGGTGGCGCGGGTCCGTGCCGGGGGCGACGAACCCTCGGCGCGCATCCTGCAGCGTATCTATACCGATGAGATCCGCCATGTCGGATTCGGTGCGAAATGGTTCGGGTATCTGGCCGCCGGGCATGACATCGAACCCGCCCGGCACTGGCAGATGCTGGTCCGGCGGTACTTCCGGGGGGTCGTTAAGCCACCGTTCAACGTTTCGGCGCGCGAGTCAGCCGGTTTGACGCGCGATTTCTATGAACCCCTTGCGGACATGGAACCCGTGAAGGCACAAGCTGACCGTCTGTAACGCGGTGGGGCTGCGCAACAGCATAGGATGAACGGAGCCGTCGATCCCGACTATGGGATTGTTCGGCGAGAGCATGTCGGGGTTCGATGAACAAGCTTGCACTTCTGGGTAAATCGTTTGCATCGCGCGTCCGATCTGTTGTTGCCACCGCCGCCGTCATCGGCCTGATCACCCCCGCGGCCTTTGCCGCATCGGCACCCGCCGCGCCCAAGGCGTCGAGCCGGGCCCCGGCCTCGGTCGGCGGTGAGTTCATCCCCGCCAACAGCGTCGAAGCTTCGGCCGACCTGCGCACCGACCAGCAGTTTCGCACCCTGTTCCAAAGCTGGAAGAAGATGGACGCCCGCCAGAACGGCGTGATTGCGATCCCGTCGGTCCATCCGGTCGAAAAGCTTCAGTTCACCAGCAATTTCGGCATCCGCTCCGATCCGTTCCGGGGCACCGCTGCGATGCACGCCGGGGTCGATATTCCGGGTCCCGTCGGCACCCCGATCTATGCCACCGCCGACGGCATCGTCGACCATGCGGGCTGGCAGGGCGGTTACGGCAACCTGGTAGAGGTCAATCATGGCAAGGGCATTGCGACCCGTTATGGCCATCTCTCCAAGATACTGGTCGCCGATGGTGCGCGCGTCACGCGTGGCCAGTTGATCGCGCTGATGGGTTCGACCGGCCGTTCGACCGGCCCGCATCTGCACTATGAGGTTCGCATGGACGGTCATGCGGTCAATCCGGTGCCGTTCCTGACCACTGGCGACTATCTGACCGCGTCGCAGGATCATGCGATCCACCAGATCCCCGTCTCCAGCGACGGCCCCGCCGCGCAGGACTGACGCGCACATTCCTCCCCAAGCTATGCTTGGCGAGGGGGACCATCGCAAAGCGATGGTGGAGGGGCATGGGGCGATCGCGGTATATCTGCAACCACCGGTGACACCCCTCCGTCAGGCCTTCGGCCTGCCACCTCCCCTTCCAGGGGAGGAATAGTCCCCCTGATCGGGATTGCCCCTCCCGCCGCCCGCGCCTATCTGAACCGTATGGCCACCAGCATTTCCGAAATCGCGCTGACCCCGGCCGCCGCGGCTCGCGTCGCGACGATCGCCGAGCGTCAGAACAAGCCCGCCATCCTGCGCCTGTCGGTCGAGGGCGGCGGCTGTTCGGGCTTCCAGTACAAGTTCGGCCTGGCCGATGCCCCGGCCGAGGACGATGCGGTCGCGCTGACCGATGGTGTCACGCTCGTCGTCGACAGCATCAGCCTGGACCTCGTTCGCGGCGCGCAGGTCGATTATGTCGAGTCCCTAGGCGGCGCGGCGTTTCAGGTGAAGAACCCCAACGCGGCCTCGGGCTGCGGTTGCGGCACCAGCTTCTCGGTCTGACGTGAAGATCACCACCTATAACGTCAACGGGATCAAGGCCCGGCTGCCCCGGCTGCTCGAATATCTGGCCGAGGCGGATGCCGATATCGTGTGTCTTCAGGAACTGAAGTCCAGCGACGAGACCTTCCCTATCGAGGATATCGAGGCCGCCGGGTACGGCGCAGTGTGGCATGGGCAGAAGAGCTGGAACGGTGTCGCGGTCCTTGCGCGTGGGGCCCAGCCGGTCGAGCGCCAGCGCGGTCTGGCGGGCGAGGATGAGGACGAACAGAGCCGCTACCTTGAATGCGAGGTAAACGGGCTGGTCGTCGCTTCGCTTTATCTGCCCAACGGCAATCCCCGGCCGGGGCCGAAATTCGATTACAAGCTGCGTTGGATGGAGCGGCTCGCCTCGCGGGCGCGGGCGCTGCTGGCCGAGGAAGTCCCCGCCGTGCTGGCTGGGGATTATAATGTCATCCCGAATGACGACGACACCTTTTCGGTCCCCGCGATGGCCGACGACGCGCTGATGCAGCCGGAGAGTCGGGGGGCCTATCGCCGCTTGCTGGCGCAAGGCTGGACGGACTCGCTGCGCACCCGCGCACCCAAGGGCGGGGTGTGGACCTATTGGGATTACCGGGCCGGCGGTTGGCAGCGCAACGAAGGCTTCCGCATCGACCATCTGCTGCTCAGCCCGCAGGCCGCCGACCGGCTGGTCGATGCGGGAGTCGACAAAAGCTATCGTGGACGGGAAAAGGCGAGCGACCATGCCCCGACCTGGGTGAAGCTGCGCGATCAGTAAATCCTCCCCTGAAAGGGGGGGTGGCAGGCCGCAGGCCTGACGGAGGGGTATAACGGCTCGCGTCGGCGCGGCTCACGAGCGGTTACACTCCTCCACCACCGCTGCGCGGCGGTTCCCCTCCCCTTGCAGGGGAGGAATTTAAAGCGTTTATCCCACCTTGATCCTCGAACAGAGACCCACGATGCGCCGCGCTGTCTGCCTGATCCTAGTCACCCTCGCACTCTCCGCCTGCGACCAGCGTGGCGGTTCCGATGTCCGCCTGGCGAACGCGGAAGCGCAGGAGCGCGCGCGGCAGGAAAAGGTCGCCAAGGAGATGGTCGCGCAGACCGAGGATCAGGTGCGGGTCAAGATGCTGGAGCAGCGTCTGGCGGCGCTGGAGGCTCAGGTCGCCCTGATGCAGGGGGACCGCAAGCTGCTGGACGCACAACTGGTCGAACAGCGATTGAACCAGATCGAGGCGGGGCGGATCGCGGGCGATGCCGCTCCGGTGGGTACGCCGACACCGGCGGCCAGTCCGACTGCTGCGGGGCGAAACAGCGCCCCGCCGTCACCGGCAAGGGCACCCAAGGCCGCCGCGACACCGTCCGCACGCAAGCCGCTGGTCCTGGACCTGCGATAGTCGCGCACGGACGGAGTGGACGCCCCGGCATGGTGGCCAGGGCGCAGGTGACGGTTACTTCTTCAGGTGCGCCGAGATGTACTTGTTCATCTCGAACATCGTGCACTTGTCCTTGCCGAACACCTTCTTCAGCTTGTCGTCGGCCAGGATCTCCCGCTTGTTCTCGGGGTTCTGCAGGTTGTTGGCCTTGATGTAATCCCACACCTTGCTGATGACCTGGCTGCGCGGCAGCTTCTCGTTGCCGACGATCGCGCCCAGTTCCTCGGAGGGCTGAACCGGTGCGTGGATGCCGGTGCCCGTGGTTGCGGTGGCCATGATATTCCTTCCCTTAATCCTTCTGCGCCCCGACCGTGTCGGTGGGTCGCGCGTGAATCACGCTTTTTTCAGCGCGTCCGCCTTGTGCGCCGCCTTTCCGCCGTTGTCACTCTCTACTATGTATTGCGGCTCGTCCTTGGAGGCGCGGACCGTGTGGCCCTTGATCTGGGTGTCGCTGGTCTGCTTCTTGACGACCTTGCCCTCGGCGGTGCCGCCATGGCTGTTCCATTCGACATGATCGCCCTTCTTGAACTCGGTCATCGTCGCTCTCCTGACTGTTGAGGCGTACCAATCCTTCAGGGCTTTCGTTGGTTGCACCGGCGCGCGCCACGGGGCATCAGGGCGGCTCCCAAGGAGACAGGAACCATGAAGACCCGCGCCGCCGTCGCCTTCGAAGCGAAGAAGCCGCTCGAAATCGTCGAGCTCGATCTGGAGGGCCCCAAGGCCGGGGAAGTCCTGGTGGAGATCATGGCGACCGGCATCTGCCACACCGACGCCTATACGCTCGACGGTTTCGACAGCGAAGGGATCTTCCCCAGCGTGCTCGGCCATGAAGGTTGCGGCATCGTGCGCGAGGTGGGCGCGGGCGTCACGTCCGTGGTGCCGGGCGATCACGTCATTCCGCTCTACACGCCGGAATGCCGCCAGTGTAAGTCGTGCCTGTCGGGCAAGACCAATCTGTGCACCGCGATCCGCGCGACGCAAGGCAAGGGCCTGATGCCCGACGGCACGACCCGGTTCAGCTACAAGGGCCAGCCCATCTTCCATTATATGGGCTGCTCGACCTTCTCGAACTTCACCGTGCTGCCGGAGATCGCGGTGGCGAAGATCCGCGAGGACGCGCCGTTCGACACCAGCTGCTATATCGGTTGCGGCGTGACGACGGGTGTCGGCGCGGTGGTCAACACCGCCAAGGTGCAGCCGGGTGAGAATATCGTCGTCTTCGGCCTGGGCGGCATCGGCCTGAACGTGATCCAGGGCGCCAAGCTGGCGGGCGCGGGCCGGATCATCGGCGTCGACATCAACCCCGCGCGCGAGGAATGGGGCCGCCGTTTCGGCATGACCCACTTCCTCAACTCCAAGGGGATGAGCCGGGCGGAGACGATCGCCAAGATCCTCGAACTCACCGATGGCGGCGCGGACTATAGCTTCGATGCGACCGGCAATACCGAGGTGATGCGCACTGCCCTGGAATCCTGCCATCGCGGTTGGGGAACCTCGATCATCATCGGCGTGGCCGAGGCGGGCAAGGAGATCAGTACGCGGCCGTTCCAGCTGGTCACGGGCCGCAACTGGCGCGGCACCGCGTTCGGCGGTGCGCGCGGGCGGACCGATACGCCCAAGATCGTCGACTGGTATATGAACGGCCAGATCGAGATCGACCCGATGATCACCCACCGTCTGACGCTTGAGGAGATCAACAAGGGCTTCGACCTGATGCACGCAGGCGAGAGCATCCGCAGCGTGGTGATCTTCTGATGTTCAGCCATGTCATGCTGGGGGCCGACGACATCGATGCGGCCAAGCGCTTTTATGACGCCACGCTCGGCGTGCTGGCCGCGCCCGAGGGGGTGATCGATCCGCTCGGGCGGCTGGTCTATAGCCACAAGGGCGCGCGCTTCCTGATCTCTAAGCCGATCGATGGCCATCCTGCCACCTACGCCAACGGCGCGACTTTGGGCTTTGCGATGGACTCGCCCGGACAGGCCGATGCCTGGTATGCGGCGGGCTTGGCCAATGGCGGCACCGCGATCGAGAACCCGCCGGGCATTCGTGAGGTGCCGGTGGGCAAGGTCTATCTGGCGTATCTGCGTGATCCGACCGGCAACAAACTGTGCGCCCGGCATCTGGTGGAGGCGGCCTGATGTACACGCATGTCATGGTCGGATCGAACGACCTCGCCCGGTCGAAGGTCTTCTACGACACCTTGTTCGGCGCGCTCGGCGGCAAGCCGGGAATGCGGAAGGGCGAGCGCATCCTCTACCTCCATAACGGCGCAGCCTTCATGATCACCCGCCCGATCGACGGAGAGGCCGCAACCTTCGCCAATGGCGGCACGATCGGCCTGGGCGCCGCCGATCCGGCGCAGCTCGACGCGGCCCACGCGGCGGCGGTAGCGCATGGCGGCACCGCGATCGAAGCGCCGGTGGGTGAGCGCCAGACGCCGATGGGCCCGGCCTATCTCGGCTATCTGCGCGACCCGGACGGCAACAAGCTGTGTCTGGGTTGTCGTCTCCCCGCCGCATGAGCGACAGCGGCTACATCCTGACGCTGGCGTGCCAGGACCGGGTCGGCATCGTCGCGGCCGTGTCGGGCGCGCTGGCGGAGATCGATGGGTTCATCCTCGACAGCCAGCAATATGCCGATCTGGGGACGGGGCGCTTCTTCCTGCGCATCGTCTTCACCGGGCAGGGGGAGCGGTTCCCCGCCTCGGTCGCGGGGGTGCGGGACGCGCTGGCCGAGCCCGCCGTGCGGTTCGGCTTCGATTGGCATGTCGCCCCCGCCAGCGAGCGGCCCCGAATGCTGATCGCGGTGTCGAAGGGGTCGCACTGCCTGAACGATCTGCTCCATCGCTGGCGGACCAATACGCTGCCGGTCGAGATTGCCGGCGTCGTCTCCAACCATGACAGCTTGCGGCCGCTGGTCGAATGGCATGGCCTGCCCTGGTATCACCTGCCGGTCAGCGACGCCAATCGCGCGGAGCAGGAGGCGGCGATGCTGACCCTGATGGAGAGCAGCCAGGCCGATTACTTCGTCCTCGCCCGCTATATGCAGGTCCTGGGCGAGCGGCTGGTCGCCGCGCTGCCGGGGCGGTGCATCAACATCCATCACAGCTTCCTGCCCGGCTTCAAGGGTGCGCAGCCCTATCACCGGGCCCATGCGCGCGGCGTGAAGCTGATCGGCGCGACCGCGCATTTCGTGACCGCCGACCTGGACGAAGGGCCGATCATCGAACAGGCGGTCGAGCGGGTCGATCACCGCGCCAGCGTCGACGACCTGATCCGCATCGGCCGCGATATCGAGGCGCAGGTGCTGGCTCGCGCGGTCGCCTGGGTGGGCGAGCGGCGGGTCTTCCTCAATGACAAGCGGACGGTGGTGTTCCGATGACGATCGAGACGATTTCGACCTCCAAGGCGCATGGCGGTGTGCAGGGCGTGTACGCGCATGACAGCGAAGCGACGGGCACGCGCATGACCTTCTCGGTCTTCGTGCCGGAGCATGAAGAGGGCGAGACACTGCCCGTCCTCTGGTATCTGTCGGGCCTGACCTGCACCCATGCCAATGTCACAGACAAGGGTGAGTTTCGGGGCCCTTGTGCCGAACACCGGGTGATCTTTATCGCGCCCGACACCTCGCCGCGTGGCGAGGGGGTCGCGAATGACGATGCCTATGACATGGGGCAGGGCGCGGGTTTCTATGTCGACGCGACGCAGGAACCCTGGGCGAAGCATTTCCGGATGCGCACCTATGTCGAACAGGAACTGCCCGCGCTGATCGCCGGACATTTCCCGGTCGTCGACATGGGCGCGCAAGCGATCACCGGCCATTCGATGGGTGGCCACGGTGCGCTGACCATCGGCTTGCGCAACCCGGATCGCTTCCGCAGCGTGTCGGCCTTCGCCCCCATCGTCGCACCGTCCCAGGTGCCCTGGGGCGAGAAGGCGCTGGGTGGTTATCTGGGCCCGGACCGCGCGGCTTGGCGACAGGCGGATGCGATCGCGCTGATCGAGGACGGTGCGCGGCTGCCGGACCTGCTGATCGATCAAGGCGATGCCGACCAGTTCCTGGCCGAACAACTCCGCCCCGAATTGCTGGCCGAAGCGTGCGAAAAGGCGGGTATCCCTCTGACGCTGCGGATGCAGCCGGGGTATGATCACAGCTACAATTTCATCTCGACCTTCATGGCCGACCATGTCGCCTGGGCAGCGGAGCGGTTGCGCGGGTAATCTCAGTCCCCGTCCCAACCTCCGTTCAGCCTGAGCGAAGTCGAAGGCCACGCTGCGCCGCCTGACGCAGGCGGATTCTCTTGGTCTTCGACTACCCTTAGGCCGAACGGGAAGTTGGAATAGGACGCAGCTTTTGCACCCCGGCAATCGATCCGCTAACGCACCGACTTTGACGTGAAGGACCCACTATGAGCTGCGCCCACGGCGACCCGGACGATGGCGATCTGATCGGCGAAGACGGCAAGATCGCCGTGCCCGACCATGTCGCGGACGCGATCCGCACCCTGATCGCCTGGGCGGGGGACGATCCCACCCGCGAGGGGCTGGTCGATACGCCCAAGCGCGTCGCGCGCGCCTGGGCCGAATATTGCGCAGGCTATGGCGACGATCCGGCAGTCCACCTAGCGCGGGTGTTCGAGGAAGTCGGCGGCTATGACGAGATCGTGCTGCTGAAAGACATTCCCTTCCAGTCGCATTGCGAGCATCACATGGCCCCGATCATCGGCCGTGCGCATATCGCCTATCTGCCGCGCAACCATGTCGTCGGCATCTCGAAGCTCGCTCGCGTGCTGCACGGCTTCGCCCGTCGGTTGCAGGTCCAGGAGCGGCTGACCGCCGAAGTCGCCGATTGCATCTGGGAGAATTTGAAGCCGCTGGGCGTCGCGGTGGTCATCGAGGCGACCCACGCCTGCATGACCGCGCGCGGGGTGCGCACGCCCGGCGTCTCGATGGTGACGAGCCGGATGATGGGCGTGTTCCGCGACGACGACCGCAGCCGTAAGGAAGTCCTGTCGCTCATGGGCCTTGGTGGATGACCTCTCGCACCGTCCTGATCACCGGCGCGGCCAAGCGGCTGGGCGCGCATATCGCCCGGCGGCTGGCGGCGGACGGGCATCGGCCGGTGATCCATTATCACGGCTCGCGCGACGAAGCGGCGGCGCTGGCGGCGGAACTGGACGCGCCGATGGTGCAGGGCGACCTGGCCGAGTTGGACGGTATCGAGGCGCTGTTCGCCCGCGCGCGTACGGCAGCGGGCGGGTCGATCGATGGGCTGGTCAACAGCGCCTCGGCCTTCGTCTTCGACCGGCCGCCGGAAACGGATGCGGCCCTGATGACCAGGCTCTATGCGATCAACGCCGCTGCCCCTGCCTTGCTGGCCTCGGCGCTGGCGCGGCAGGACGATGTGAGGGACGGCGCGGTGGTCGATATCCTCGACCAGAAGCTGGCCAACCCGAATCCCGATTTCTTCGCCTATAGCTGCGCCAAATTCGCGCTGGCGGGGGCGAACACGATGCTAGCCCAGGCGCTGGGCCCGCGTATCGCGGTCAACGCGGTGGCACCCGGCCTGACCCTGCAAAGCGGCGACCAGAGCGACGCGGAATTTGCCGCGGCGGCGAGCAAGAACCTGCTTGGCCGTCCCATCGGCGCGGGCGCGGTGGCGGAGGCGGTGTCCTTCCTGCTGACCGCCAGGGGGCTGTGCGGTCAGACGCTGTATGTCGATTGCGGCCAGCGCTTCTGCCGCCGCGACGGCGACGTAATGTTCGAAGGACGGGCATGACCGCGACCTACACGATCCTGCTCGATGACATGACGGTCGCGATGCATCTGGGCATCCACCCGCATGAGGTCGCGCCGCAATCCGTCAGCCTGTCGGTCGCGATGACCGTGACCTATCCGGCCGCGCCCAGCGCCGACCGGATCGAGGACGTGCTGGACTATGACTTTCTGCGCGAAGGTATATTGGCGCTGGCGCGCGGGCCCGGCTTCGCGCTGCAGGAAAGCCTGTGCGAGGCGGTGGCGGCTCTGTGCCTGGCCGACCCGCGCGTGACGGTGGTCAGGGTCCGCTCGACCAAGACCGATATCTATCCCGACGCCCGGATCGGCTGCGAGATCGAACGCGCCCGGCGCCCTTTGTAACAGGAATTTCATCAAACGGTTGCGAAGCGGCCCGCCGCTGCCTAAGCCGCCGCGACCAACAGGGCGGGGCCGGTAGCGTGACCAAGGCGAAACTCCATCGGGCTCCTTTCGGGCTGGCCACCGCGCTTGCCATCGGTCTTGCCCCGGCCCCCGCCGCAGCGCAAACCGTACAGGAACTCCAGCGTCAGATCGACGAGTTGAAGGCGCAGATCAAGGCGCTGACCGATGCGCAGAAACCGGCGGCCACCCCTGGCCTGACGCCGCCCGCCGCCGTGCCTGCCCCTCCGTCGGTGGTGGCCGCCGTGCAGCCCGCGCCGGTGGCGTCATCGGCCGCGACGCCTGCGCCGCCGCGCGTGGCGAGCGTACCCAAGCCGCCGTCGGTGCGCGCGCCCTGGTACGAACGGTTGCGCCTGCGCGGCTATACGCAGCTTCGCTATAATGCCCTGCTCGACAGTGAGGATGCGCCGGGGACCAATGGCTCGCGGTTGCGCTCGGTCCATGACGCCTCGATCAACGATGATGGTGGCTTCCTGCTGCGCCGCGTCCGGCTGGTGTTGCAGGGGGACATTACCGACCGTCTCCAACTCTATTTCCAGCACGACTTCGGCGCGGCGGTGAACAATCAGTCGAGCACCGAGCGGCGCGAGAATTTCGGCCAGCTGCGCGACGTCTATGTCGACTGGTTCCTCGATCCCGACCGCCGCCTGCGCCTGCGCTTCGGCCAGTCCAAGGTGCCGTTCGGTTGGGAAAATCTGCAATCCTCGTCCAACCGCCTGCCGCTCGATCGCTCGGATGCGATCAACAGCGGCGTGCCGGGCGAGCGTGATGTCGGGATCAACGTCTATTACACGCCCGCGCCGGTGCAGGCGATCTGGGACCGGCTGACCAAGAACAAGCAGAAGCTGTTCGGCAATTACGGCGCGTTCGGGCTGGCCGTCTATAACGGGCAGGGGACCAACCGGACCGAGCGGACCGACAATCTGATGAAGGTCGCCATGGCCACCTGGCCTTTCGCGCTCGACGGGCTGGGGCCGCTGTTTCGGGGGCAGGTGCTGGAAGTGGGGGGCTCGGCGCTCTTCAACCGCTTTCGCCCCGAACTGCGCAGCGGCGGGGTCAGCCCTGTCGACTATCGCGACGAGCGGGTTGGTATCCATGCCATTCTCTATCCACAGCCCTTTGGTATCCAGACCGAGTGGACCACCGGCTGGGGGCCGCAATATGACAATGCGCTGGGGATTATTCGCTCCAGCCGCCTGGGCGGCGGCTATGTCCAGCTGATGGCGAATGTCGGCCAGACCCCGATTGGCCGCGCCATCCCCTATGTCCGCTGGCAGCGTTATCGCGGCGGCTGGAAGGCCAATGTCGATGCGCCGCGCCTGGAAACCGACGAGTGGGAGCTGGGCACCGAGATCCAGCTGGTCGACGCGCTGGAGCTGACCCTGGCCTATGCCCGGATGGAACGTCGGGAAGCGGATTCGCGGCGCCTGGGCCGAGCGACGGGCGACCTGATCCGGACCCAGTTGCAGTTTACCTATTGAGGGTGGCGCTGGGGGCAATGCGCGAATGGGTTCGCATTCCTCCCCTGTAAGGGGAGGGGGACCAGCGAAGCTGGTGGAGGGGTGTCCCCGCTGGCGAGGGCTCCCAGACTCACAACCGGTGACACCCCTCCGTCAGGCCTTCGGCCTGCCACCTCCCCTTGCAGGGGAGGAAAAGGCTGGTTCAATCGCCCCCGCCGGGGCCGTTGAAGTCGATGCGGATGCGCACCCATTCGCCGACCATCACCTTGCCCCCGACACGCGGCGCACGGACGCGGAATTGCCAGGCGGCCTCGCGCATCGAGCGGCCCAGGCCCAGGCCGACCGGGGACTCGCCCAGGATGCGGCAATTCTCGACGCGGTAGTCGGGGATGGTCTTGCACGCGATCAGCGCCCAGCTGCCGGGCGGCGGCGCGGCGCGGAGATAGCCGTTCAGCTCGGCATTGCTCGGCCGGTGCGGATACCATTCGGCATTGTAGAGCCGCTGGCCGCCAGGGCCTTCGCCCGGACCATAGGCCGAGGTGCTGTCCTCGCCGCGATCGTCGCCGTTGCTCGACCCGACACCCTTGCCCTCACCCTTGGGCAGCGCGGCGATGTTGCCGCCCTCGAACAGTGACTTGTCGCCCCATTGCCAGGGCGTCGGCGCGGAAGTGTCGGCCTGTTTCTCGGTCGGCGGGGTGGGCGTGTCGGGCTGTTTCTGCGTCGCGGGCGCCTTCGACCCGCCGGCGGCGGCCGGTTTGCGGGTGACGGTGCGGGTCTCGGGCACCGGCGCACCGGCGTCCTTGTCCGAGGGCGACACCGAGAAGGTGTTGAGCGCGGAGGACCGCTCGGGCTCGATCAGCTTGGGCGCAAGGTGGAACAGCAGCCAGGCGAGCAGCAGGTGCGCGACCACCGTGAGGGTGATCGACGCGCCCCGCTCGCGCAGCTTTTCGCGATAGCGTTCGGGGATGAACGCCCACCGGCCCGACGACGAAGGAGGAGCGACCACCGCCATCGTCGCCGTCTTAGCCGGGAAAGGCCGCTTGCGCGCGCATCAGGCCCGATTGGCGGCGGACAGCACCGCCCGGACGCTGGCGGTGGCGATGTCGGTATCCAGGCCCACCCCGAAGACGATGCGCCCGTCGGCGGTCCGTGCCTCGACATAGGCGGCGGCCTGCGCATCGGCACCGTGGCCGATGGCGTGCTCGTTATAGTCGATCACCTCCAGCGCCGGGCCGGTGGTGTCGGCCAGCGCGGCGATCACGCTGGAGATCAGGCCGTTGCCGCGCCCGGAGATCGAACGTTCCTCGCCCGCCACCAGCACGCGACCGATAAAGGTCCGCTGCCCGGCCGAGCCGCTTTCCTCATAGTCGCGCAGCACGAAGCGGTCGTCATCGCGCGGCAGATAGGTCGCCTCGAACCCGCCCCAGATATCGGCGGCGTTCAGCTCGCGGCTGGTGGTATCGGCCATCGCCTGGACATGACGGCTGAAATCCGCCTGGAGCCGCTTGGGCAGCTTCAGCCCCTTGTCCTGCTCGATCACCCAGGCGACGCCGCCCTTGCCCGACTGGGAATTGACGCGGATCACCGCCTCGTACGAGCGGCCCAGATCGGCGGGGTCGATCGGCAGATAGGGGACTTCCCACAGATCGTCGTTGCGCTGCCCTTGGGCGGCGAAGCCCTTCTTGATCGCGTCCTGGTGGCTGCCCGAAAAGGCGGTGAAGACCAGGTCGCCCGCATAGGGGGTGCGCGGATGGACGGGCAGGTTGGTGCAATAATTGACGGTGTTCACCACCTCGTCGATGTCCGACAGGTCGAGTTTGGGGTCGACGCCCTGCGTGTAGAGGTTCAGCGCCACGGTCACGAGATCGCAATTGCCGGTCCGCTCGCCATTGCCCAGCAGACAGCCCTCGACTCGGTCTGCGCCCGCCATCACGCCCAGTTCGGCCGCCGCGACGCCGGTGCCGCGGTCGTTGTGCGTGTGGAGCGAGATCACCACCGAATCCCGGTTCGGGATGTTGCGGCCGAACCATTCGATCTGGTCGGCATAGACATTGGGCGTCGCGCACTCGACGGTGGCGGGCAGGTTCAGGATCAGCGGATGCTCGGGCGTCGGCTTCAGCACGTCCATGACCGCCGCGCACACCTCGACCGAGAAATCCAGCTCGGCGGTCGAGAAAGTCTCGGGGCTATATTCGAAATGCCAGTCGGTGTTGGGGCGCTTGGCGGCTTCGTCGCGCAGGATCTTGGCGCCCTCGATGGCGATCTTGCGCACCTCGTCGCGGGTCATACCGAAGACGATCTTGCGCCACGCCGGGCTGACCGCGTTGTAGAGATGGACGATCGCGGCGCGCGCGCCCTCCAGGCTTTCGAAGCTGCGCTCGATCAGGTCGCGGCGCGACTGGGTCAGGACCTGGATCGTCACGTCGTCGGGGATGCGATCCTCGCGGATCAGCCCGGAGATGAAGTCGAACTCGGTCGCGCCCGCGCTCGGGAAGCCGACCTCGATCTCCTTCAACCCGACCTTGACCAGCAGGTCGAACATCCGGGTCTTCTTCTCGGCGTCCATCGGGTCGATCAGCGCTTGGTTGCCGTCGCGCAGGTCGGTCGACAGCCAGCGCGGTGCTTTCGTGATCGTGCGGTTCGGCCATTGCCGATCGGGCAAGGCGATGGTCGGGAAGGGGCGGTACTTGGTCGAGGGATCGCGCAGCATGATCGTCGGGTCTTCCAGCATTCTCGGCCGCATCTGGCCAAAGGTGCGGCGGGGACAGGCTTATCGGTTCATTCCGCCCTTAGGGAAGTCGCGCATGGCCACGCCGATCCTCCCCTAAGGGCGGATAAGTCGAAGCGAACGGAGCAGCAGCGCGGCGATCATGATGGAGCGGTTCATGCCGCGTCGGGGCGGGCTTGTCCATATCGAGATTGATGACGCGCGCCTGACGACGGCGGCACAAACGGAAGAGGCCGCCCCGATCGGGAGCGGCCTCGACGTGGAAATTGGCGTCTACCTATCCACATGTACCACCCCGGCGAAGGCCGGGGTCCAGTTGTCGAACGATCGGAGAGTCTTACGGATGTTGGCCCAACTGGATCCCGGCCTTCGCCGGGATGGTGTAAGGGAGGAGAAACGCCAAGGCGTTACTGCGCGGTGAAGGCCGCGTTGATCGTCAGGTCGACCTCGTCACCCACGACCGGCACATAGGCGCCGACGCCGAAGTCCGAACGCTTGATCTTGCCCATCGCGCGGAAGCCGATGTTCAGCTTCTTCGACATCGGGTTGGTGCCCGCACCGAAGAAGGTGGCGTTCAGCGTGACCGGCTTGGTCTGATCCTTGATGGTCAGGTTGCCGGTGATGACGGCCTTCTGGCCCATCACCTTCACGCTCGTCGAGACGAAGCGCGCGGTCGGATAGGTCGCGGCGTCGAAGAAGTCCTTCGACTTCAGGTGGTTCGCGAAGGGGGCGGCGGTGACCGAGAGGTTGTCGATCTTGAAGGTCACATCGACCTTGGCATCCTGCGGACGAGCCGGATCGATGGTCAGCGTGCCTTCCGACGCGCCGAACTGCCCCTCGAGCATCGAGAAGCCCATATGGTTCAGCGACCAGGTGACCTGGGTGTGTGCGGGGTCGACGGCATAGGTGCCCGCGACGACGCGCGAGGCGACGGCGGCACCCGGCGTGCCGGTCGGTGCGGCCTTGGTCTGGGCGATGGCGGGGGCGGCGAGGACGAGCGCCATGGCGGCGGGAAGGACGAAACGCATGGGTGGTTAACTCCCTGTTGAACGGTGGCCTTTGTGGGCCGTGCGGTTAACGCACGTCAAAGGCCAAGGTCGCAACGATGCGTTTCCGTGGGGATGGTCTCTGCTAGGCCCCTTTCCCTCCCCCATCCCCTCCCGCTTGCGGGAGGGAAGCGTTACTGGGCTGGCGTTATGCGCCACCGAAATCCATCAACGGAATGAAAGGTCAGTCGGGAAGCGTGTCGTAGCTTCTAGGCTCACCCCTCCCGCAAGCGGGAGGGGATGGGGGAGGGCCCGGTGTCTCACCGAGCCCTCCCCCCAAAGAAAATCAGTTTTTCGCCTTATCCACCAGCTTGTTCGCGCCGATCCACGGCATCATCGCGCGCAGCTCGCTGCCGACCTGCTCGATCGGGTGGCGCTTGGCGGCGATGCGGCTGGCCTTCAGTTCGGGCTGGCCGGCGCGGTTGTCGAGCACGAAGTCCTTCACGAAGCGGCCCGACTGGATGTCGGCGAGCACGCGCTTCATTTCCTTCTTCGTCTCTTCGGTGATGATGCGCGGGCCGGTCTTGATGTCGCCGTACTCGGCGGTGTTCGAGATCGAGTAGCGCATGTTGGCGATGCCGCCCTCATACATCAGGTCGACGATCAGCTTCAGCTCGTGAAGGCACTCGAAATAGGCCATTTCGGGGGCGTAGCCCGCCTCGACCAGCGTCTCGAAGCCCGCCTGGACCAGCGCGGTCGCGCCGCCGCACAGCACGGCCTGCTCGCCGAACAGGTCGGTTTCGCACTCTTCGCGAAAGTTGGTCTCGATGATGCCCGAGCGACCGCCGCCGACGCCCGAGGCGTAAGCGAGCGCCACGTCATGCGCATTGCCGCTGGCGTCCTGATGGATCGCGATCAGGCAGGGCACGCCGCCGCCGCGCACATATTCGCTGCGCACGGTGTGGCCGGGGCCCTTGGGCGCGATCATGATGACGTCGATGTCCGCGGGCGGCTCGATCAGGCCGAAATGCACGTTCAGGCCGTGCGCGAAGGCGAGCGCAGCGCCGGGCTTCATCTTGCCCTTGATGTCGGCGTCATAGATCGCGGCCTGATGCTCGTCGGGGGCCAGGATCATCAGGATGTCGGCCCAGCCGGCCGCTTCCTGGTTCGACAGGACCTGGAAGCCCGCCACTTCCGCCTTGGCGGCCGAGGCCGAACCGGGGCGCAGCGCGATCGCGACATTCTTGACGCCCGAATCGCGCAGGTTCTGCGCATGGGCATGGCCCTGCGAGCCGTAGCCCAGAATGGCGATGTTCTTTTCGGAGATCAGGTTCAGATCGGCGTCACGATCGTAATACACACGCATTGGTTTCTTCCCTTTCGATGAGGTCCGTCATGCCAGCGCAGGCTGGCATCTCTTGCGGTCAGGGCCAGTGCCCGGCCAGGAGACCCCAGCCTTCGCTGGGGTGACGATGGTGGTTGTGATGATGTTTTAGGCCGCGTCCTTGCCCCGCGAAATGGCGGCGATGCCGGTGCGGGCGACCTCGACCAGGCCGACTTCGCCCATCAGCTCGACGAACTTGTCGATCTTGGCGATGGTGCCGGTCACCTCGAACACGAAGCTGCCGATCGTCGCATCGACCACGCGGGCGCGATAGACTTCGGCGAGGCGCAGCGCCTCGATCCGGCGTTCGCCGGTGCCCGCCACCTTCACCAGCGCCAGCTCGCGCTCGACATGGTCGCCCAGCACCGACAGGTCGGTGACCTTGTGGACCGGGACCAGCCGGTCGAGCTGGGCGATGATCTGCTCCATCACCGACGGCGAGGCGCTGGTGACGATGGTGATGCGGCTGACGGCCTTGTCGGCGGTGATCTCCGACACGGTCAGGCTCTCGATATTATAGCCGCGCGCGGTGAACAGCCCGGCGATCCGCGCCAGGATGCCCGGTTCGTTGTCGACGATCACCGCCAGCGTGTGGCGTTCCACCTTCTCGGTCTTGATGTGCATATTCAATTCCTCCCCGGAACGGGGAGGGGGACCATGCGGAGCATGGTGGAGGGGGCTCTCCACTCATGCTGCCCTGCGCGGCGATCCCCCTCCACCGTGCCGCTTCGCGTCACGGTCCCCCTCCCCGCGGGCGGGGAGGAGCTAAGAGTTACACCAGCGCCTTGGCCTCGTCGTCCATGGTGCCCGATACCTCATTGGCCTGCAGGATCATGTCGGTATGAGCGGCACCCGACGGGATCATCGGGAAGCAGTTGGCGAGCTTGGCCACGCGGCAATCGACGATCACCGGGCCGTCATGGTCCAGCATCGCGGCGATACCGTCCTCCAGCTGGTCGCGGCGCTCGATCAGGATGCCCTTCCAGCCATAGGCCTCGCCCAGCTTCACGAAGTCGGGCAGCGAGTCCGAATAGCTTTCGGCATAGCGGCTCTCATAGGTCAGTTCCTGCCACTGGCGGACCATGCCCATATATTCGTTGTTCAGGATGAAGATCTTGACCGGCAGGCGGTACTGGGTCGCCGTCGCCAGTTCCTGGATGTTCATCTGGATCGAGGCTTCGCCGGCAATGTCGATCACCAGCGCGCCCGGATTGCCCAGCTGCGCACCGATCGCGGCGGGCAGGCCGTAACCCATGGTGCCCAGGCCGCCAGAGGTGAGCCACTTATTGGGCTTCTCGAAACCGAAATGCTGCGCGGCCCACATCTGGTGCTGGCCGACCTCGGTCGTGATGATCGGCTGGCGCGCCTTGGTCGCGTCGTACAGCGCGCGGATCGCCCGCTGCGGCATGATCGCGTCGCCCGCCTCGGGGAACGAAAGGCAGCCGACCGCGCGCCAGCCCGCGATGCGGCGCTGCCACTCGGTGGTGTCGGGCCTGGGATGCTGGCGCGACTTCCAGATGCGCACCGCATCTTCCAGCGCGTGGCCGACATCGGCGATGATGGCCAGGTCGACGCGGACATTCTTGTTCACGCTCGACCGGTCGATATCGACATGGACCTTGCGGCTGTTGGGGCTGAACGCATCCAGACGGCCCGTTACGCGGTCGTCGAAGCGGCTGCCCAGCGCCACCACCAGATCGGCCTGGTTCATCGCCATATTGGCTTCATAGGTGCCGTGCATCCCCAGCATCCCCAGCCATTGCGGGTCGCTGGCCGGAAAGGCGCCCAGGCCCATCAGGGTCGAGGTGACGGGCGCGCCGGTGATGCGGGCCAGTTCGCGCAGCAGCTGCGACGCGGCCGGACCCGAATTGATGATGCCGCCGCCGGTATAGAGGATCGGGCGCTCCGCCGCCGCCAGCATGTCGACCAGTTGCTCGATCTGGCTCTGGTCGGCCTTCACTTGCGGGCGATAGGTCTTGTGACGGATTGGACCCGGCTTCTGATAGCGGGCGGTGGCGACTTGCACGTCCTTGGGGATGTCGATCACGACCGGACCGGGGCGGCCCTGGGTCGCGATGTGGAACGCTTCATGCACCACCTCGCCCAGGCGCGCCGGGTCCTTCACCAGGTAATTGTGCTTGGAGCAGTGGCGCGTGATGCCGACCGTATCGGCTTCCTGGAACGCGTCGGTGCCGATCAGCGCGGTCGGCACCTGGCCGGTGATGACCACCATCGGGATCGAATCGAGCAGCGCGTCGGTGATGCCGGTGACCGCATTGGTCGCGCCCGGCCCGGAGGTGACGAGCACCACGCCGGGCTTGCCGGTCGAGCGGGCATAACCCTCCGCCGCATGGGTCGCCGCCTGTTCGTGGCGGACCAGAATGTGGCGGATGCGCACCCCGTTCTTGTTGGCGCGAAACAGCGCGTCATAGATCGGCAGCACCGCACCACCCGGATAGCCGAAGACGACCTCCACGCCGAGATCGCACAGCGCCTCGACCAGGATATCGGCTCCGCTTTTCTCGGTCATCATTCCCGTCCTCATACGTCCGTGCCCCCATGGAGCCTGTCAGGAAAAGCGCGGCTACAGGTTTAAAAAGTGCGCGTCAACCGTCAACGGCGCAATAAAGTTTCTATTATGTTGCGGCGCACATCCGGCTGCGTTTCGGAAATCACCGTCCAATCGGGGCCGGGCTGGTGACGAAACCAGGTATATTGCCTTTTGGCATAGCGCCTTGTCGCCAGTGCGCCTGCCGCTTCCGCCTCGGTCCGGGTCATGCGTCCGTCGAGCAGCGCGGCGGCCTCCGGCACCCCGATCGCGCGGCGGATCGGCGCATCGGTGGGCAGGTCCGCCCTCGCCAGCAGTGCGGCGGCCTCATCCAGCCCCTCGTCGAGCATCTCGCCGAAGCGCCGGTCGATCCGGGCATTCAGCCAGTCGCGGTCTGGCAGCAGGATGACGGCGGACAAAGCGATGCGGTCGCCGATGCCGCCCTCCTTATGCGCCTGCCATGCGTGCAGCGCGCGGCCGGTCGCGCGCACCACCTCCAGCGCGCGGGCGACGCGGGTGGTGTCGGCGGGGTTGAGCCGCGCGGCGGCCACCGGGTCTTCGCGCGACAGGGCGGCATGGGCCTCGGCGACCGGCATCGCGCGGACCTCGGTGCGGATGGCGGGGTCGATCTCGGGCACCGGCGCAATGCCGTCGAGCAGGGAGCGCATATAAAGGCCGGTGCCGCCGACCAGGATCGGCAGCGATCCCGCCGCGACGCTCGCCTCGATTTCCCGCGTTGCCTCCGCGGCCCAGCGTGCCGCCGAATAGCCGGTGTCCGCGCCGTCGACATGGCCGAACAGCCGGTGCGGGGCCTGCATTTCCTCTTCGCGTGAGGGGCGGGCGGTCAGGATCGACAGGTCGCGGTAGACCTGCGCCGAATCGGCATTGATGATCGTGCCGCCGGTCGCGTGGGCTAAGTCGAGCGCCAATGCGGACTTGCCGCTGGCGGTCGGCCCTGCAATGAGCGCGACATTCGGGAGAGCCATTGTGTTCATTGCGACCTACATAGCGGATCAGACCTTCGACGCCTCGCTGCTTTCTGACGTTGCCTATGAATTTGACGGCGACTCGACGGTGGGACGGCTGGTTTCGGGGGAGTGGCTGGACGAAGGGCGGGCCTTCGACCTGATGTTCCAGCCTGCTAGCGGCTTCTTGCCTGGCGACTGCGCGAAATTGGCCGACCGTTTGAGGCAGGATGCTTGCTCGATCGCCAAGGGTCAGTACGGACAGGAATTGTCGCTGGACGTCATCGTGCAGCCTGCCGCCAATCGCGTGAAGCGGTTGTTGGTGGCCGACATGGACTCCACCATGATCACCGTCGAGTGCATCGACGAACTGGCCGACTATGCCGGGATCAAGGATCAGGTCGCCGAGGTGACCGAGCGGGCGATGCGCGGCGAACTCGACTTCGCCGCCGCGCTCGACGCCCGCGTTGCGCTCCTCGAAGGGCTGGACGAAAGCGTCATCGCGCAGTGCCTGGCCGAGCGGGTCGTGCTGATGCCGGGCGCGCGGACGTTGGTCCAGACGATGAAGGCGCGCGGCGGCCATGCGATCCTGGTGTCGGGCGGCTTCACCCGCTTCGCCGAGCCGGTTGCGGCCCAGATCGGCTTCGACCGCGCGATCGCCAACATGCTGGAGATTGCGGACGGCAAGCTGACCGGCACGGTGCGCAAGCCCATCGTCGGCTCGGACACCAAGGAAAAGACGCTGCTCGCCGCGCTCGACGAATTGGGCATCGGTGCGGACGAAAGCATGGCGGTGGGCGACGGCGCCAACGACCTGGCGATGATTCGCCGCGCGGGGCTGGGCGTCGCCTATCACGCCAAGCCTATCGTCGCGGAAGCGGCGGCGGCGCGGGTCGACCACAACGACCTGACCGCGCTTCTCTATGCGCAGGGCATCCCGAGCGCGGAGTGGGTTAGCGCCTGATTCGGTCCGATCGATCGACGTTGCTTCGTCTTTGCCCCGCCCCCTGCCCAGGGGAGAGGGTTGCGCAGACTTAAGCTTTGCGAAAGCAAAGTCCTAGCGTCGGTCGACACTCAGGCCGCACCTCCCCCATTCCTCCCCTGTAAGGGGAGGGGGACCATCCGTAGGATGGTGGAGGGGTGTCACCGGTTGTGAGTTTCGACCAATCTCGCAAACCGGGACACCCCTCCGTCAGGCCTTCGGCCTGCCACCTCCCCTTCCAGGGGAGGAAAGGGGTAACATCGAATCGGCTTAGGGCGCGACCACGACGCAGGGCTGGCCCGAGCGGGTGCAGGCCGCCTGAGCCTCGGCGCGGTTGGCATAGCCGCCCGCCTGCAACCGGGTGACTCCGCCCGCCGCGACGTACGAAGGCTGGGCACCGCCCAGGCGACCCCGCACCCGCTGCCACAGCGTCGTCGCATTCTCCCGATCGCGGAAGGCGCCCAGCTGGATGCGCCAGCCACCGCCGCTGGCGCGGGGGGGCGCCGCCTGCGCCACGGGCTTCGCGGCACGCGGCGTCGCCGTACGGACCGGCGCGGGGCGCGGGGCGGGCGGGGGCGAGCGCATCGGTTGCGCGCCGCCCATCAGGTCGGAGGCTTCCTCGACGACCGGCTCGGTCGGGCGCGACGCTGCGGGAGCACGGCCGGGGACCGGATAGCTGGCGCCATAGCCCGGCCTGGCGGGGCGCGACGGCGCGACCGGCACCGACTGGACACTCGCGCCGGGCCGGGCCGATGCGGGCGTGGCGGCGGTGCGCACCGGCTCGGCCCCGACCATCACCCGCGTCGGGCCACTGGCGGCGGAGGTGTGCAGCGCGGCCAGACGGGCGCGATATTGCTGGACCAGGCGGGTGCCCTGCTCGCGGTCGGGCGGGGTGATATACTGGTCCATCTGCGCCAGCGTCTGCGATGCCGATTGCAGACCGGCCTGCGAGGCGAGCGTCATCAGCGCATAGGCGCGCGGATAGTCGCGCGGCACGCCGTCGCCGTTGAACAGCATCGTGCCGAGCACCAGCTGCGCGCGGGGCTCGCCGTGCGCGACCGACTTTTCCAGCCAGGGGGCGGCCTCGGCCTTCTTGCCCGACTGGAACAGCGCCAGCCCGTAATTGTCGGAGGCCGGGACATGGCCCTGGATCGCGGCCTTGCGGAACCAGCTTTCGGCAAGCGCGGGGTCGAGGGGAACGCCGCGCCCCAGCTTATAGGCCTGGGCCAGGTTGAACTGGGCATCGGGATCGCCCGCAACCGCAGGCCCGCGCCATTCCTCGACCGCCTTGCGGAAATCGCCCTGGGCCCAGGCATCGGTGCCCGCCTTCACATCGGCGAATGCCGGGGCGGCGACCAGGCCGATGGCCAGGGCGATCACGCCCGCACCGACAACCGGGAAACTGCGCATCATCTTCGGTCTTCCCCAACCTGCTGTCCGCCATCCATGCCCCGCCCCCGAGCGCGGGTAAAGCAGGCAGTTGGCGGGTTTAACCCTTCCTTAGACGCTTCGACCCTAGCGTCCGCCCCAATCGGAGACATGGCTCATGCACGCACCGTCCTGCTCGTCGCAACGCGCCACGATCGTCCGCCACAGGAGGACGATGCGGGCGACCGTATGCGGACGCGCTGGTGGCGTGGCGATGGTCGCCGTCTCCCTCCCGGCTGGCAACGGATGACCCGCATGACGACGCTCCGCACTTTCCTGACCTGCAGCATCGGCGCGCTCGTCGTCGCCGGGCTCGGCGGCTGTACCGCAACGGGCGCGCGTACCGCGCGGCTGGGCGACGGCGTAGGGCAGGCGGGCACCGCGCCCGCCACCGCCGCGCTTGCCGACCAGACCCGCCGCGTGCTGGCGCAGCGCGACGGCGTTGGTGCGGTGGCGCTGGCCGAGCGGCTGGTCGCGGCGGACCCGCACCAGGCGGCGTATCGCGCGCTGCTGGGGCAAAGCTATTTGCAGGCGGGGCGCTTCGCTTCGGCCCGGCAGGCCTTTACCGATGCCTTGCAACTCGATCCGGCGGATGGTCGCTCGGCGCTGAACCTGGCGCTGGCGATGATCGCGGGCGGCAACGGGGCAGGGGCGCGGGCCCTGCTCGATCGGCAGGCTTCGGTGATCCCGGCCGCCGATCGGGGGCTGGCCCTGTCGCTGGCGGGCGACCCGGCCGAGGGCGTGCGTATCCTGACGGCGGCGGCGCGCGAGGCGGGGGCAAGCGTCAAGACGCGGCAGAACCTGGCCTTGTCGCTGGCGCTGGCCGGGCAATGGGATCTGGCGCGCATGGCGGCCTCGACCGACATGGCCCCCTCCGATGTCGAGGTGCGGATGCAGGAATGGGCGGACTTTACCGCCGCGACGCATCCGGCGGACCAGGTCGCCGCGCTGCTGGGCATCCATCCGATCGCGGACAGCGGCCAGCCGGTCCTGTTGGCGCTGAACGCCGCCCCCTCGGCGGCGGTGATGCAGGACATGGTGCAGGCGCTGCCGCAGCCCGGACCGGAGGCTCCGGCGGTTTCCGCCGCGCCCTCCACTGCGGCAAGCGTCGATCCGGTGGCGGCGCGGATGATCTTCGCCGCACGCCAGGACGTCGTGCAGCCTTCACCCGAAACCACACCCGCCCCGGACCAAGAGGCTCGCGTTCGCCGCATGGCGGCGGGGCTTGTCACCACGCCCGCGCTGCTCCGCCGGGCCGAGGAGCGCCGCAAGGCGGTCCGTCCGCGCGGCGACTGGAACGTCCAGATCGGCGCATTCGGCCAGGAAGATGGCGCCCGGCGTGCCTGGGCCGCGCTGACCCGCCGCTATGCGGACCTGGCGAACTATGTGCCGCAAAGCGGGACCGTCCGGCTGGCCCATGGTCAGTTCCACCGCCTGTCGGTGGGCAGCCTGACCCGGGCGGATGCGGACAGCCTGTGCCAGCGCTATCGCGATGCGGGCGGCGCGTGCTTCGTGCGGCGCCAGGCCGACGACCGCATGGCGCATTGGGCGCGGCCGGGGATCGGTTCGGCGTCGATCTGATCGCGGGTTAGACGGCCTCGCCCGCCGCGCGGCCGCTCGCCCAGGCCCATTGGAAATTATACCCGCCCAGCCAGCCGGTGACGTCCACCGCCTCGCCGACGAAGTGCAGGCCGGGCACTGCCTTGGCCTCCATGGTCCGCGACGACAGCCCGGCGGTCGACACGCCGCCGACCGTCACCTCGGCCTTGGCATAACCCTCGCTGCCATTGGGGTGGAACGGCCAGTCGGCCAGTTTCGCCTGCGCCGCCGCCAGCGCCTTGTCGGTCGCGAGCCCCAGCTCGGCGGGCAGCGCCAGCCGCTCGGCCAGCGTCTCGGCGAGCCGGTCGGGCAGCGCCTGCGCCAGCACGCGGCGGGGGCTGGTTCGCGGTGCCGCACGCTTGGCCGCCAGCAGCCAGTCGGGAGCCTGATCGGGCACGAAGTCGATGCCGACCGGCTCGCCATGCCGCCAATAGGAGGAGACCTGCAGGATCGCCGGGCCCGACAGGCCGCGATGGGTGAACAGCGCCGCCTCGCGAAAGCGCGTCTTGCCCGACCGGGCGACGACGTCCGACGCGACCCCCGATAGCGAGCGGAACAGCGTCTCCTCGCCCCCCAGCGTCAGGGGCACGAGCGCGGGGCGCGGCTCGATCACCTTCAACCCGAACTGGCGCGCCAGGTCATAGGCATAGCCGGTCGCCCCCATTTTCGGGATGCTGGGTCCGCCGGTCGCGACGATCAGGCGCGGGGCGGTGAAGGTCTTGCCCGCCCGGCCGACGCGGAACTGGGTGCCGTCATGCGCGACCTGGTCGACCGGCTGGCCCAGCGCGATGTCGACCAGCCCGCCCGATCGCGTCGCCTTGTCGCATTCGTCGAGCAGCATCTCGACGATCTGCCGCGCCGAGCCGTCACAGAACAACTGACCCAGCGTCTTCTCATGCCAGGCGATGCCGTGCGCCTCGATGAGCGCCAGGAAATCGGCGGGGGTGTAACGGCCGAGCGCAGACTTGGCGAAATGCGGGTTGGCCGACAGGAAACGGTCGGGGACGGTGCCGACATTGGTGAAGTTGCACCGGCCGCCGCCGGAGATCAGGATCTTCTTGCCCGGCGCTTCGGCATGGTCGACCACCAGCACCCGCCGCCCCCGCTGCCCGGCCGTCGCCGCCGCCATGAGCCCCGCCGCGCCCGCGCCCAGGATGATCGCGTCATAATGTTGCATGGGATGGGCTTTTAGGGGGGAATGGGCGGTAGAGATAGCTCTGATGGTAGCCGCCGGGCATGCCCCTCCCACAGGCGGCGGGGATGGGGGAGGGCCTGTGCCGCGAGTGTTGGTCTCTATGAGACCCGTTTCCCTCCCCTCGATCCCCTCCCGCCTGCGGGAGGGGAAGCAGAAGAAGGCTGCGGCTTACTCCGCCATCACCAACAATGGACAACGTTATGGGTTGGCCGCCAGTGGGATTATCCCGCGGGAGAAATAGCTCCCACGGTAGCCGCCAAGCACGCCCCTCCCGCAGGCGGGAGGGGGTGGGGGAGGGCCCGTGCCACGAGGGTTGGTCTCGGTGAGACACCTTTCCCTCCCCTCGGTCCCCTCCCGCCTGCGAGAGGGGATGCAGAAGAAGAAGGCGGTATCTTACCTGACCTCCACCACTTCCACCGCATCCGCCTTGCCACCGAACGCCACCGTCTCGCCCGCCATCGCGCCCATCAGCGCGCGCGCCAGCGGTGCGGCATAGGCGATGCGGTCGTGCGCGGGATCGGCTTCGTCATGGCCGACGATGGTCAGCGTCCGCGTCTGGCCGTTCAGCCGGATCGTCACCACGCTGCCGATTCCCACCTCATCCTCGGCGGGAGCCGGGGCAAGTTCGGCGGTGGCGGCGCGAGTGTGCCAGTAGCGCAATTCACGCTGGAGCCGGGTACGGTCCTCATCATCGGTCGCGGCGGCGACGGCGGCTTCCACCTCGGCCACCTTGGCGCGGGTCAGCTCGGCCCCGCGCGGCGTGACCAGGTTGGGGCCGGGCGGGACCGGCAGCTCGAACTTGGGTTCGAGGTGTTCCTCATCGGATTCGCGGCGAAAGGCGACACTCATCGGGCATAAACGCTTGGGGTCATGACGCGGCTCCATGACGGGCCGTTCGGTTCACCGCAAGCACGCCTTGAGTTTTCCGCCAATTGGTGTAAAGGGCCACGCTTTCACGGAACGCAAACATTCACCCGTGCCGCATGGGTGTATCCGCCAACCGAGAGGGATGGGTCCCTTGGTTCGGCGGTACGCGCTCCTTTTTCTGTTGGAGTCCCCATGCCTTTTTCTGCTTTGCCGCCGGTCCTGTCGGCTGCCCTCTCCGCGCGTGGCTATACCGCGCCGACCCCCGTCCAGGCCGCAGTCATCGAGGATGACGCCCAGGGCCGCGACCTGATCGTGTCAGCCCAGACCGGTTCGGGCAAGACCGTCGCCTTCGGCCTCGCCATGGCCAGCGAACTATTGAACGGCGGCGACCACCTGCCCCAGCCGGGCGCACCGATGGCTTTGGTCATCGCGCCGACCCGCGAGTTGGCGCTCCAGGTCAGCCGCGAGCTGGAATGGCTCTATGCCGGGGCGCGTGCGCGCATCGCCACCTGCGTCGGCGGCATGGACGCCTCGCGCGAGCGTCGTGCGCTCAGCCACGGCACGCACATCGTCGTCGGCACGCCGGGCCGTCTGCGCGACCATCTGGAGCGCGGCGCGCTCGACCTGTCGTCGCTCAAGTTCGTCGTCCTCGACGAAGCCGACGAGATGCTCGACATGGGCTTCCGCGAAGACCTGGAGCAGATCCTCGACGGCACGCCGTCCGAGCGTCGCACGCTGCTGTTCTCGGCAACCATGCCGCGCCCGATCGTGCAGCTCGCCAAGCGTTACCAGACCAACGCCAAGCGGATCGAGACGATCAGCGAGGACAAGGGCCATGCCGACATCGCCTATCAGGCGGTGACGGTGGCGCCGGCCGATATCGAGGCGGCGGTGGTCAACCTGCTGCGCCTGCACGAGGCCGAAGTCGCGATCCTGTTCTGCGCCACCCGCGACAATGTCCGCCATCTGCACGCCAGCCTGGTCGAGCGCGGCTTCTCGGCGGTCGCGCTGTCGGGCGAGCATTCGCAGAATGAGCGCAACCATGCGCTCCAGGCGTTGCGCGATGGTCGTGCCCGTGTCTGCGTCGCGACCGACGTCGCCGCACGCGGTATCGACCTTCCCGGCCTGACTTTGGTCATCCACGTCGAGATCCCGCGCGATGCCGAGGCGCTTCAGCACCGTTCGGGCCGTACCGGCCGCGCGGGTCGCAAGGGCACCGCGATCCTGATCGTGCCGTACCCCCGCCGTCGCCGGGTCGAGGGTATGCTGCGCGGCGCGCGCATCGATGCCGAGTGGCGTCGTGCGCCGACGCTGGAGGAAATCCGCGAGCAGGACCGCGAGCGTCTGCTGACCGCGCTGCTGGCCCCGGTCGAGGTGGACGATGCCGATCGCGAGCTGGCCACCCGCCTGCTCGCCGAGAAGTCGGCCGAGGAAATCGCCGCGGCTCTGGTCCGTGCGCACCGCGCCGCGCTGCCCCAGGCCGAGGAACTGGTCGAGGGCGACACGCCTGCGCCGCGCGAGCGTCGCGAAGGCTTTGACGATACCGTGTGGTTCCGCATGAGCGTCGGCCGCAGCCAGAATGCCGATCCGCGCTGGCTGCTGCCGCTGATCTGCCGTCGCGGGCACATCACCCGCAACGAGATCGGCGCGATCCGCATCCAGCCCGACGAGACCATGTTCGAGATCCCGAGCGCGCTGGCGTCGCGCTTCGTCGCCGCATTGAAGCGGACCGAGGCGGATCATGCCGAGGACGATATCGCGATCGAGCAGGCCGACGGCCCGCCTGCCGGTGGTTCGAGCCATGGCGGTCCGCGTCGCGGTCCCGGCGGCAATCGCCCGATGGGTGGTCGCCCGGCCGGTGGCCCCGGTGGCGGCCCACGTCGCTACTCGCCGCGTCCGACCCAGGGCGGCCCGCGCGGTCCCCGTCGCGGCTGAACGAAGGAAAAAACGGCCGGGCATCCCCCGGCCGTTTTACCGTCAGGGCTCGACCCGGTAGAGCGCGGTGTCATAGGTCGCATAGACCGGCCGATGACCGGGCCAGAGCGGCCCCAGTCCCTGGCGACCCAGCACCCAGAGATAGTCGATCCGCCCGCGCGGCAGGATCGCGATCCGTCGGTACAGCGCACGGAGATCCGGTTTGCCGCAGCCCCGGGCGGGTATCTGTTCGGACGGATCGTTGCTGATCTCGGGCGGCAGGGGATAGCGTAGGCGGAGCAGCGGCGCGCCCAGCACCCTCCACTGGCTGTTCACCAGCGCCTCGCGCCGGTCGATCGCCAGATCGGGCAGATGCGACCAGCCCTGCGTCGTCCAGCCCGCATGACAGCCATCGATCAGCGTGACGGCATGGATGCGCGCGCCCCTCGGCACGAAATCCAGCGCCTGGAGGGCGGCCTCATAGCGTGTACCTTCGCGGTGCCAGCGCACGCCCATCTCACCGCAGCGGAGCAGGAACAGCGCGACCGCGATGGCGGCTAGCCACCGCCCGTCGCGCGCCGGGCCGACCGAACGTAGCGACACCAGCGCCGCCATCACCGCGACCGGCACCAGCCGTTCGTCGGCGGCCCAACTGCCCATCAGGGTGGTCGGCATGACCAGGCACAGCAGCGCCAGCAACAAGGCTCCGACGCCCATCCGCCGGTCGGGCGTCAGCGATCCCCGCCACCAGAGCAGTGCCATCGCCAGCCCGAGGATCATCGGCGTCCCGATATCGAGGACCGGCGACCCGCCGCGCAGCATCGCGACCCAGCCCATCAGCTTGCGCATCAGCAGATGGTCTTGATAAAGGCCCAGCGCGCTCCCGCTCCCCCCGCTCCTTGCCAGCGTCAGGATCAGCGGCGGCAGCAGGGCGAGGCCGCGAGGGATCGACCCCGCCACGCTTCGCCAGCGACGGTCCCGCGCCCAGCGCTCCCCCTCGAACCCGGCGACGAGCAGGACCAGCACGACCCACCCCATGGCATGGGCAAGCCATGTCACGAACGCCATTGGCGTCACCACGACCAGCAGGCGCCAAGGCGGTCCCTCACGCAGTCGGACCCAGGCGGCGAAGCTCAGGAAAGCGAGGCCGGTGGCGAGGCCGTAATTGACGAAGCCGAAATGGAACGGATTGCCCAGTACGAAGATCGCGGCGGCCAGCGCCGAGGGCTGGATACGACCGTGCAGCGCCCGGCTGGCCGCCGCCACGCCCGCGATGCCCAGCACCGGCATCAACGCGGCGGCGATGATCCCGGCCCGCTGCGCGCCCGTCCAGGGGCCGATGCCCCACGCGATCAGGTCGCCGCCCAGATTGCCGACCAGCCGCCATTGGAAATCATAATAGGTCGACAGCCAGGCCGAATGCTCACCGTGCAGCATCACCGCGTAGCGGCCGATATGCCCGTACAGGTCGGTCATCACCGGCAGCGGCGCGACGGCAAAGGGGATCAGCGCCGCGACGACCAGCAAAGCGAGCGGCCACGCATAGGATCGGTCCATCGGGGGGGCGGGGGAGGGAGGCTCGCGCTCTGTCACAGCCCATGCTGGAGCAGTGGGCCGCCCGATGCCAGCCCCTTCGCGCGCCGCCCGTCCGAAATCGGGCGGCTCAGGCGATTTCCCGCCCGGCCTTCCACAGCCGCAGCGCGCGGCCCTGCACTGGGAAGCCGTCGAACGGCGTATTCCCCGCCGAGGCGAAGGCCTCGCCCGACACCATCCAGGGCGTATCGGCATCGAACAGCATCAGGTCGGCGGGCTTGCCGGGCTCCAGCGTGCCGGTGTCGAGGCCGAGCACCTTCGCCGGATTGCTGGCCGTCAGCGCGAACAGCCGGGGCAGGGTGATCCGCTCGTCGCGGACCAGCATCAATGCCAGCGGCAGGAGAGTCTCGGCCCCCGCCATGCCCGCTTCGGCATCGACGAAGGGCAGGCGCTTGGCTTCGGGGCCGTGCGGGTCGTGGCCCGATCCGATCACGTCGACCGTACCGTCCGCGACCGCCGCCAGCGCGGCCTGCCGGTCGCTCTCGTCGCGCAAGGGGGGCGAAAGGCGGGCATAGGTGCGGAAATCGGTGACGGCGATGTCCGACAGGTGAAGATGCGCGGGCGTAATGCCGCACGTCACCTTCACGCCGCGCCGCTTCGCCGCGCGGACCAGGTCGAAGCCCGACGCCGTCGTCACCTGGCGGATATGCAGCTTCGCGCCCGTCTCCTCGGCCAGCATCAGGTCGCGTGCGATGGCGAGCGACTCGGCGATGGCGGGGGCCGACGGTAGGCCCAGGCGGCTGGCCGTCTCGCCCTCGGTCGCGACCGCGTCGGCGGCCAGGCCGCCATCCTCGGCATGGGAAATGACGGTCAGGCCCAGATCGCCCGCATAGGCCAGCACGCGGTGCATCACGCCCGAATCGGCGACCCAGCCGCGCCCGGTGCCGACCGCCTTCGCCCCCGCCGAGACGCACACCGCCATCTCGGCCAGGTCGGTCCCCGCCAGCGAGCGGGTCGCCGCCGCGATCGGGTGGATCCACAGGTCCGGCCGCCCGATCAGCGCGGCGCGTTGCACCACGCCCGGATCGTCGAGCACCGGCGACTGGTCGGGCATCAGGCCGATGCGCACGATCCCACCTGCGCGGCAGGCGGCCCGGTCGACCTTGAACACACCCAGATCGACAATGCCGGGGGCGAGCCACTTGCCCCGGCAGTCGATGATGGTCGCGCCCTCGGGGACATCGCCGGTGCCGGTGATGACGCCGTCCTCGACCAGCAGGGTCTGGCCTTTGATCTCGCCGCCGACCGGACAGATCAGCACGGCGTTGATGAAGGCGGTGATGCTCATGCCCAGCCCTCCAGCTTGCGGGCCCTTCGGGTCAGCACGTCCAGGCACGCCATGCGCACCGCGACGCCCATCGCCACCTGCTCGGTGATCGCCGATTGCGGGCCGTCGGCCACCTCCGAGTCGATTTCGACCCCGCGGTTCATCGGGCCGGGGTGCATGACCAGCGCGCCGGGCTTGGCGCGCTTCAGCCGTTCGGCGGTCAGGCCGTAGCGCATCCGGTATTCGCGGGTGGAGGGAATGTAGCCGCCCCCCATCCGCTCATTCTGGACGCGCAGCATCATGACGACATCGGTATCCTCGATCGCTTCGTCGAAATCGGTGAAGGGGGTGACGAACATGCGCTCGATCCCCTTGGGCATCAGCGTCGAGGGCGCACAGACCCGCACCTCGGCCGCCAGCGCGGTAAGCGCGAGAATGTCCGAGCGCGCGACCCGGCTGTGCAGGATATCGCCGCAGATCACGACCTTCTGCCCCGCCACGCTGCCCCGGCGGCGGCGGATGGTGAGCATGTCGAGCAGTGCCTGGGTGGGGTGCTCGTGCCGCCCGTCGCCCGCATTCAGCACCGGGCAATCGACCTTGTCGGCGATCAGGCGGACCGCGCCGCTGGCCATGTGGCGGATCACGATGACGTCGGCGCGCATCGCGTTCAGCGTCATCGCGGTGTCGATCAGCGTCTCGCCCTTCTTCACGCTCGACTGCGCCGCGTGCATGTTGACGACGTCCGCGCCCAGCCGCTTTCCGGCAATCTCGAAGGACAGCAGGGTCCGGGTCGAGTTCTCGAAAAAGGCGTTGATCTGGGTCAGACCCGCCAGCCTAGTGTCGGGCGTGTCGGTCGCGCCGCGATCGAGCCAATGTTCCGCCTCGTCGAGCAGGAACATGATCTCATGCGGTTGAAGGCCGTCGATTCCGGTCAGATGCCGGTGCGGGAAAACGGCGCCACCCT
>Ga0308171_1001289_pt1 | contig 35123 bp, 21 predicted proteins | sample PhyGR1_FD_202135 | JGI IMG/M metagenome (GOLD analysis project Ga0308171, IMG submission 202135) | Phyllosphere microbial communities from UC Gill Tract Community Farm, Albany, California, United States - DLSLSG.R1 | ecosystem: Host-associated > Plants > Phyllosphere > Unclassified | place: USA...
CAGCATCAGCGGCGCGAACGGCATCGTCATCGGCCAGACCGGCAACGGCTATGGCAGCACGACCGCGTCGATCGACAATAGCGGCACGATCAGCGGCACGGGGACCGGCTCGGACGGCTATGCGCTGTTGTCGAGCAACCCGAGCTATGCGGGCTTCCAGACGATCACCAACCGCGCAGGCGGCACGATCGGCGCGATCAGCGGCCCCGTCGGCACGCTGACCAATGCCGGCACCATCGATGGCGGCAGCCGCAGCGCGATCGATGTGGGCGCGACCTACAGTTCTGTAGTCTATGGTTTCAACTGGACCAACAGTGGCGCGATCCGCAGCGCCAGCACCACCGCGACGCTGGCCAATGTCCGTACCTCGACGCTGACCAACAGCGGCACGATCGCCAATACGGGCACGGGCGCGGCCATCACCGGCATCGGCGTGTCGCTCGTCAACCAGGCCGGCGGTCAGATCACCACCGCCGGCACCATCGCCATCCAGGGTAGTGGCGGGGTCAATCTGGTCAACAGCGGGACGATCGTCGGTGGCATCACGACGACCGCCAACCAATATGGCTATGATACCAGCACAGTCGACAACACGCTGGGCACGATCACGGGCGATCTTCGCCTGGGCTCTGGCAACGACACGCTCACCGTCGGCTATACGAACGGCGCGATCCGTACCGGAATCAGCGGCGCTATCGACGGTGGGGCGGGCACGGACACGCTGCGCGTTCGCCTGACGAGCGACACCAGCCTGTCCTCCGCGCTGACACTGCCGACCAATTTCGAACAGCTGACCCTGGTTACCGATGCGAAGATGACCGCCACGCTGGCAGGCGGCTTTGCAACGACGGGGACCTTGCGCGTGGGCGGCGACGGCACGCTCGTCAACAATACCGCGCTCAGCGGCACCGGTACGGTCCTGGCCGACGAATATGCCTCGTACAGCGCGGCCATCGTGAAGAATGCCGGTAGCATCAGCGGCACGGGATCGCAGGTCGACAGCTTTGCCGTATCGCTCGGTTCGGTGAAAAGCTTCGAGAATAGCGGTACGATCACCGCGACCATGGGCGGCCTTTCGTTCTCCTCGCAAGGTACGGTCGTAAATTCGGGTACGATCACGGCAGGCGGCACCGCGCTGTCGGCAATCGGGAGCTTCACCAATTCGGGCACGATCCGCTCGACCGGCGGGATCGGTGCGATATTGTCGGCCTCGTCGGGGGCCACCCAGACCAATAGCGGCTGGATCGAGGGCTCGACCGCCGGGGTCCAGCTGTCGAGCAGCCTGACCAATAGCGGTACGATCACCGCGACCGGGACCGGTCTGTTCATCAACGCCTATGGTCGGCTCAACAACCAGGCGGGCGGCGTCGTCACCGGGGGCACGCGCGGTATCGGGCCGAACGGCAATTCCACCGTGTTCAGCGCCGAGATCGCCAATGCGGGCACGATCAACGGCAGCGTGACCTTCGGCGGGACGTCGTCGGACTATTTCTACGGCACCAACATCTATTACGCGCTGCCCGGCGGTATCCTGAACGGCGATCTGACGCTGTCGAACAGCGACCTGCTGGTCGCCGAACTGGCGGGAACCAGCGGCGACCGCTTTGCGGGAATCAACGGCACGGTGTCGGGTTCGGGGGCGGGGTTGCGCCTGCGTGTTCGCAACGACACGAGCACGACGCTGCCGACCTCCACCACATTCGCCAAGATCGGCTATGAGCTGTTCGACAAGGCAACGCTGACCCTGACCGGCACACCCTCGGGCCGGGCGCTGACCCTGGCCGGGCAGGGGACGGTGGACCTGACCGCCGATATCGCCACCACCATGGGGGCGGCGATCTCCACCCTCTCGCGCACGACGGCGCCTGGCGAGGACTATGCCGCCAACGCCCTGACCATCATCAGCCGCGGCACATTGTCGCTGGTCCCGGCCAACACCAATCTCTATCTGGGCGGGGTCGTCCTGCTCGGCAGCACCGATAGCTTCACCAATATCGGCACCATCGCGGCCAGCGGGCGGACCACCAACGGCTATAACCCGATCGTGGCGATCTCGGGCGGCAAGACCGTGACCAACCAGGGCACGATCACGCTCGATGGCGCGGTCGGTGCCCAGGGCGTGCAGAGCCTTACGAACAGCGGGCGCATCGTCCAGGCCACGAACGGCCGCGCGGCAACCGGCGTCACCGGCATCGGCACGCTGGTCAACAGCGGCACGATCGAGGTGGGTGGCTCGGCCGTCCTGCTCGATTACAGCGGCTATGCCACGGTGATCGAGAATAGTGGTCGGATCGCCAGTACGGGCGGCGTCGCGATCGCCCAGAGCTATAATTCCGGTTACGGCATCACGATCCGCAATCTGGCCGGTGGCACGATCGCGGGGGCGACGGGCCGGTCTGCGATCCAAGTGGCGGGCGGCCAGATCGTCAATGCCGGTACGATCACCGGCGACGTTGATCTGGGCTACACTACCTATGGCGGTCGTTCCTACGCCAGCGCGGTCTATACCGGTAATGGGGGCACGCTGACCGGCAATCTGCGCTTCGGCGATGGCGACGACCTGTTCGTCGAGACGGACGGCCAGACCGGCGTGACCGGGACAATCGATGGGGGCGGCGGGACAGACACGTATCGTCACGCCTTCACCAAATCGGCGAGCGCAGCACTGGGCAAGCTGACCGCCATCAATTTCGAGCGCGAAGACGTCCAGGCGATCGGCGCCGATACGGTCGTGACTATCGGAGCCGACGCTACGCTGACGTCGCTCGGCCTCCGGGGCGATGGCCAGATCGTCAACACCGCCAATGTCGATGGCGACGTCACCATCGGCGACGCCAATTATTACTACTACCAGCCGCAGCCGCAGGCCATGCTGGCCGCCCTGACCAACCAGGCCGTCGTCAAGGGCGCCATTTCGGGCCAGGTTTCGCGCTTCACCAACACCGGCACGGTCGGCGATGCGGCGCTGAAGCGCACCGCCGTTTCCGTCTATGCGGTCGGCGACCTGAGCTTCGCCAATTCGGGCAGCATCCTGAACGACGCCAGCCGTCGCGGCGTCAACCTGTCGGTCAATGGGGGGGCGATCACCGCCACCAACAGCGGATCGATCGCCCAGGGGTTCAACGCCTTTGCCAGCGACTACAGCTATTATGGTACGACGCCCCCGGACGCGCCGCAGCCGCAGAAGATCGCGCTGACCAACAGCGGCACCATCGCCTCCACCGACGAGGGTCGATCGGGCGTCCTGCTTCAGCTGTACAATGACCTGGGCGGGTCGATCCAGTTCGACAACAGCGGCACGGTCACCCAGGGCGTCAACGCCTATGCGGGCCGCTACAGCTATTACGGCACGCCGGTATCGGACGCCGCGCGCTCCTATGCGATCGCCGTCACCAACAGCGGATCGATCACCGCGACCGGACAGGGCCGGTCGGCCGCCCTGCTGACGATCGACGATTACCGGGGCACGGGCGGTTCGATCCGCCTCGACAATAGCGGCACGATCGACGCCAGCGGGACATCGGCCTATGGCGTCCGCGCCGGTTTCAACGGCTCCGGCACCACCACCACCGGCGCGCAGAGCATCGCCATCACGAACAGCGGCACGATCCGCGCCAATGGCGGCGGGGTGACGATCACCGATCCCTATGCGGGCGCCAGCGTCCCGAAGGATCCCACCGCACCCACCACGTATATCGCCGCGGCCGTGTCGGTCTTCGGCAACGGCACCGCGACCGCCACGATCACCAACGCCGCGACCGGCACGATCGAGGCGACCGGGCCGCTGTCCGTCGCGGTCAGGAGCAACGGCGCCGCGCTCGACCTGACCAATGCCGGGACGATTCGCGGCGGGGCGGGGACCACGCTGGCCGCCAATGACACCCTCGTGCGCCAGATCGGCAGTCCCTATCTGGCGGGGGCGATCCACAGCATCGGCGCGACCGACGACAGGATCGTCAACACCGGCAGCATCTTCGGGTCGATCGCGCTGGGCGACGGCAATGACCGGATCGAGAATTACGGCCGGATCGAGGGCAATGTGTTCCTCGGCGCGGGCGACGACACCTTCCTGCACCGCGCCAGCGCGACGCTGGTCGGGACGGTCGATGGCGGCACGGGCACGAACAGCCTGATCGTCGACGCGACCGGGGGCGGGACGGTCAACGGCGACCAGTTCGTCAATTTCCAGCGCTTCAACCAGGTCGGGCAGGGCAATGTCACCTATGCCGGTACCTTCCGCTTCGACACGATCGGGGTCGCGGGCGGAACGGTGACCGTCGCGGCGGGCCAGACGCTGACCAGCACCGGCCCGGTCACCATCACCGGCACCGATGCGAACGAGACGGTCGTCAATTCCGGCACCATCGCCGGTTCGGTCGCGCTGGGCGGCGGGAATGACAGCTTCGTCGAGGGGCCCAATTCGCGCGTCCTGGGCACTCTCGATGGCGGCACGGGCACCAACCTGTACGGCGTGCTGCTGGCGGGCGACCGCAGCGGCATCGGCCAGCGCAGCAATTTCCAGCAGCTGGCGGTGACCGGCACCGGCACGCTGTCGCTGACGCTCGACCAGAGCTTCGACACGGTCGCGCTGGCGGGTACGGGGCTGAACGTGGCGCTGGCGGGCAACCGGATCGGATCGGTCACGGGCTCGGACGCGGCCGAGCAGCTGCGCGTCGATGGCGACATCGCCGGCGTTTCGCTGGGCGCGGGCGACGACCTGCTGGCGCTGGGCACGACCAATGCGGCGGGCCGTTACGATGGCGGCGCGGGCACCGACAGCTTGCGCTTCACCGCCAATGCGCCGGTGGTGCTGAGCGGGGTGGCGACCGGATTCGAGACTGTGTCGCTGACCGGCAACGCGCTGACCGTCACCGGTTCGCTGGGGTCGCAGGGTGCGCCGCTCGGCTTCGGTGACGGCGATACGGCGCTGACCGTCGCCAGGGGCGGCACGCTGGCCGGGGTCATCGACCTGGGCGCGGGCAATGACAGCTTCCGCCTGGCGGCGGGTTCGGTCCTGCTCGGCAGCGTCGCGGGCGGGGCTGGCAAAGACACCGCCACGCTGGAGCTGGCGGGCAACCAGATGCTGGCGGCGGGCACGCTGACCGGGTTCGAGACGCTGGCGACCGAAGGGACCGGCGCGCTGACCCTGACGGGCGCACAAAGCTATGCCCAGGTCAACGCCGCGACCGACCTGACCATCGCCTCGGGCAGCAGCCTGACCGCGACCCAGGTCGCCTTCACCGGGGGGAACCAGCGCTTCACCATCGCGGGCACCTTTGCGGGCGCGGTCGATGGCGGGGCGGGCACCGACACGATCGCGCTGTCGGGCGGCACCGCTGCCGCGCCGGTCGCCTTCACCAACGTCGCCAATGTCGAGGCGCTGGCGATGACCGGCGGTTATGCCACGGTGTCGGGCAACGCCGCCTTCGGCTCGGTCGATCTGACGAGCGGTCGCCTGGTCGGTTTCGCCGGGTCGACGATGAGCGCCGCGCAGTTCCTGGTCCGCCAGGGCGCGACCTTTGGTTCGGCGGGGACGGTCAACGGCAATGTGACGGTCGCGGGCATCCTGAGCCCCGGCGCGTCGCCGGGCACGATGACGGTCAACGGCAACGTCACGCTGGCCAGCGGCTCGCTATCCTATTTCGAGCTGACCCCGACCGTTTCGGACAAGCTGATCGTCAACGGCGCGATGACGATCGGCAGCGGATCGACGTTGCAGATCGTCTCCAGCGGCGCGCTGCGCCCCGGCACCTCCTACGACCTGATCGTCGCCAGCGGCGGAATCTCGGGCAGCTATGCCAATGTGCTGAAGCCCGCCGACCTGTTCGGCTTCATCGTCCAGCGCGCCGACCGCATCCAGTTGCTCGGCCAGTTCCTGGGCGATGCCGCCTTCGGCCCGCAGGTGGCGCGCAGCATCGACTATGCCAATGCGACCCTGGCCAAGCAGCCCGCGACCAGCACGCTGTTCGCCGCGCTGCCGTCGCTGCTGACCGCCTCGGGTGCGTCCAATCCGCGTGGCTTCGCGCAGATCACGCCGGAGGCCTATGCCTCGGCATCGCAGATCGGCGTCGACAATGCGCTGGGGCTGGTCCAGGCGGCGCGCGGGCCCGCCTTCGCCACCACGCGGGAGGATGCGGGCGTCTTCACCTTCGCCCAGACGCTCGGCCAGTGGCACACGCTGGGCGCCGACCGGGCCCAGGGGACCAGCATCGCGCAGACGCGCGGCTATGGCTTCCTGGGCGGCGTCGGTTACGGCGATCGCCAGTGGATGATCGGCGCGTTCGGCGGCTGGCTCGACACGCGCCAGTCGATCGCCCCGCTCGCCGCCTCGACCAGGGCCGATGGCGTGGTCGCGGGCGTGCATGGCCGCTATGCGATGCCGAACGGCTTCGGCTTCGGCGCGTCGATCGTCTATGACGGTGCGCAGGCGCGGACCACCCGCGCGCTGCCGGACACGGCCTCGGGCTTCGGCCGCTATGACCTGCACACATGGACCAGCGACCTGTCGGTCCATTATGCCGCCGAGATGCCGGAGGGCTGGGCGCTGACCCCGCGCGCCGGGATCACCTATCTGCGCACCCGCCGGGCGGGCGTGGGCGAGACGGGGGGCAGCCCCTTCGCGCTCACCGTCGCGCGGCGCGATCTGGTCGCGGGCTTTGCCGATGCCGGGATCACGGTCGGGCGCAGCGATGCGTCGGACGCGCCGTTCCGCCCGTTCGTGACGCTGGGCGCGCGCTACCAGATCGAGGGCAACCGCGCGGTCGCGCTGGGCGGCTATGCCGGGGGCGGCCTGGGCCTGGTCGCGCTGGGCGCCGGGCGCGCGCCGCTGGTCGGCACGGCCACGGGCGGGGTCGCCTATCGCTTCCGCAACGGGATCGACCTCTATGCGACCGGCAGCGCGCAGACCGGCCGCGACGATCATCAGGAAACGATCGCGGCGGGCCTGCGCCTGCGCTTCTGATCGACCGGGGGTGGAGCGGGCCATGTTGCTCCACCCCTTGCTCCTCGGTTGTGCCCCAACTTTTCATTGAACCTTTTACCACCTTGTGGCATTGAAGGATCAGCTACGGACAGCGGGGCTTCCGGTAACACGGTCGCCGCAGCATGTGCGCCTATAGGGCCGGTACACCACGGTAAGGCACACCCGCACCTTTGAAGGGCCTCCGCCTAAAGTGGGGGCCCTTTCTGGTTATGGCAGCCTCTTTCCTTTATACAGGCAAGTGCGTAAGAGCATGTGCATGTTATAGCGTCGCTTGACGTGACTGAAGATCACCTTGCGTACGTAACAGCTCGTAATCATCAAATTCACATCGGCTTGGTGCCCCTTGCCGGGGTATAGGTAGAAGAAGACTACCTGATGCTCTCCGTCCGTCAGTTCGCGAACACGGCCGGGCACGATATCGATAATTGCATAATTCATCGCCCGGTTGCGATCGATGGAATCCCAACAAAAGTAATTCTGCTCAACCATTCGCTTCGACAGTTCGGGCAGTCCAAGCGAAAAGGCGTAGCGATCCTCGCAGAACCGCCGTGGCTTGCCGTTCTCATCTTCCAGATGGTGCTCGCCTCGCTCACACCCTTGCGAAATGGTATGCAACCCGAGGCAAATACGGATCCGCAGATCCGCCCCATCCTTACCCTTGCCCGGCAGGGTGACCACAAAACTGCGAAGATGCCGCAGATCTCTTAAAACGCCATCGACTTCGATCTCGTCCATGTTGCCGATCATACGCCTTGTCGTGCAAGGCAGATAAAGGGCCGTGCATGGTCATCGCACATTCTGAAGGTCGCGCCCCTCGATTTCAAGGGGCGCGGATGGCGGTTCGCCACCCCATGATGACACCATTGTCATCATAAAAACCGCCGCATTCCCCCAAAACGTCATCATCCCGCAATGATCCGCCACCAAGGGACGCGCCGATAATCCTTTGGGGGGAACCACGGAAATGACTTCGTTTGACTCGCGTTTCGCGGGGCGGCTCTTTGCGTCCAGCGCGCTGGCTCTTCTGCTTGCCACGCCCGCCTTTGCGGCCGAGCCCGAACCGGCCAAGACCGCCGCGCCCGACGACCAGAAGACCAATGCCGACGGTTCGCTCAACGAGGTCATCGTCACCGCCGAGAAGCGCCCCCAGAGCCTGCAGAAGACCCCGATCGCCATCTCGGTCCTGTCCGCCGAGGATCTCCAGAACCGCCACGTCCAGTCGCTGGTCGACCTGCAGGACGGCGCGATCCCGTCGCTTCGCGTCGCGCCCTTCTATTCGCGCAATTCGGCGCTCATCATGAACATCCGCGGCATCGGCGTGCTGGCCGACAGCAACCAGCCCGCGCGCGACCAGGGCGTGGGCGTCTATATCGACGGCGTGTATCTGGGCCGCGCCCAGGGGCTGGGCACCGCGCTCTACGACATCGAGAGCATCGAGGTGCTGAAGGGTCCGCAGGGCACGCTGTTCGGCCGCAATACCGAAGGTGGCGCGGTCAGCATCGTGACCAGGAAGCCCACCGGCCAGTTCGGCCTCACCGCGACCGCCGGCATCGGCAATTTCGGCAGCCACAAGGCCGAGGCGCATCTCAACCTGCCCGAATGGCACAATTTCAGCGTCAAGCTGGACGGCATCGTCACCAGGCGCGGCGGCCTGGTCGCCAACCCGCTGCCCGGCCAGTCGGACTTCAACGGCTTCGACCGGCACGGCGCGCATGTCGAGGTGCTGTGGAAGCCCGAAAGCGGCGTCAGCGCCGACTATGCCTTCGACACCTCCTATGACGCCTCGACCCCGCTCTATCTCCAGGCGATCACGGCCGGAACGCTGGCCCGCGCGCCCGCTTTGCCGCTCCAGCCGAACCGCGTCCGCACCGCCAGCATCGGCGTGCCGCAGCAGGAGAGCATCGGCCGGACCCATGGCCACCGCCTGACCCTGGGCCTGGACATCGCGCCGGGGCTCCAGCTCAAGTCGATCACCGCCTATCGCGAGCTGGACCAGAGCCAGTATGACAATGGCGGGCAGAACAGCTCGACCTACAAGCCGAACGGCGCGTTCAGCCGCTATAGCCTGGCCGGGTTCGCGCAGAACCAGTTCAGCCAGGAAATCCAGCTGATCGGGGACACGCCGCGCCTGAAATATGTGCTGGGCGCAATGGCTTACCGCGAGCATACCGAGGACAACGCCCAGGCGTTCAACTCGATGGTTTGGAACGCCAACGGCACCGCCGCCACGGTCGCCACCTATAATATCGCCACCGTCCCCTATGACCGCGCCAGCCGGATCACGACGCGCAGCATCGGCGCGTTCGGCCAGGCGACCTGGACCCCGGCGATCGCCGACGACCGGCTGCACCTGACCGCGGGCGCGCGCTATACCCGCGACATGAAGCGGGGCGAGCTGTTCATCGTCAACGGCAAGACCCCCAGCGTCAACGGCGTGGTCGCGCCGCGCGCGCTGGACGCGGCCTGGTCGCGGGTCGATCCGCTGGTGACGCTGGCCTATGACGTGACCCAGGCGGTGCATGTCTATGGCAAATGGTCGGAGGGGTATAAGTCGGGCGGCGCCAATTCGCGCTCGCTGACCTATGCGCCGTTCAACCCGGAAACGCTGTCGATGTTCGAGATCGGCGCCAAGAGCGAGTTCCTCGACCGCCGCGTCCGGCTGAACCTGGCCGCTTATACCGGCGCGTACAAGTCGATCCAGATCGATTTCCAGGCCAATTATTTGCAGTTCGATGCGAACGGCAAGTTGCTGGAGACCACCCGCACCACGATCGAGACGACCAATGCGCCCGGCACCGGCCGCGCCAAGGGGATCGAGGCGGAGTTGACGGTGGCGCCGATGGCGGGCCTGACGCTGACCGCCAGCTATTCCTATAACGACCTGACCATCCCGGCGACGGTGAACCCCTTCCCGCAGGGGGTGAACGGCACGGTCGTCGCCACGCCGATCAAGATCTATCCGGTCTATACCCCCGCGCACGCCGCCAGCGGCGCGATCGATTATGAGCGGCCGATGGGCGATTACAGCCTGGTCGCGCATCTCGACGCCAATTACGACAGCGGCTTCTATGCCAATTACAACGACCCCGCGCCGGGGGTGAACCAGCCCAAGGGCGATCCGGGCTTCATCGTCAACGGCCGGATCGGCGTGACCGACATCGCGCTGAACGACACCGGCGCGCGGCTGAGCGTGTCGGCCTGGGCGCGCAACCTGCTGAACGAGCAGCATCTGTTCTACAAGACGCTGAACACCGCGACCGGCGTGTCGGGCTTCTTCAACGAGGCGCGCACCTATGGCCTCGAAGCCACGGTGAAGTTCTGATGCGCGCCGCGATCGCCTTTGCGGTGATGCTGGCGGCGCCTGCGGGGGTGGGGGCTTCGGCTCCCGCCTCCCATAGCGCCCCGGTCGCGGGCGCGGCCCATGTCCGTGTCCTGCCGCTGCAGGGCGGTCGCAATTTCCGGGACCTGGGCGGCTATCGCACCGCCGATGGCCGGACGGTGAAATGGGGGCTGCTCTACCGCTCGGGCCAGATGCACGATCTGACCCCGGCCGATTATGTCACGCTGCAAAAGCTGGGCATCCGCACCGTCTGCGACTTTCGCGACACGGCCGAGCGGACCAAGGAGCCGACCTTGTGGCCCGCCGGCCAGCGGCCCAAGGTGCTCAGCGACGATTATGCGCTCGACATGAGCGCGATGCGGCTGCCGGACGATCCGTCGACCTGGACGCATGAGCAGGTCGTCACCGCGATGACCGCGACCTATCCGAAGCTGCTCGACCAGTTCAACGGCCAGTACCGTCGCATGTTCGCCGAGCTGCTGGCGGGCGACGTGCCGCTGGCCTTTCACTGCACGGCGGGCAAGGACCGGACGGGCGTCGCGGCCGCCCTCCTGCTGACCGCGCTGGGCGTGCCAAGGGCGACGATCGTCGAGGATTACCTACTCTCCAACCAGCACATGGCCCCGCCGCCCGCCCACCCGACCGGCTTCTGGGCAAAACTCTCGCCCGAGGCGGCGCGCACCTTTGCCGGGGTCGACCGCCGCTATATCGACGCGGTGTTCGCGGTGACCGACCGCCATCCCGGCGGGACGATGGGGTATCTCCGGGACGAGCTGGGGCTGGACGCGGCCAAGGTTGCGAAGCTGCGCGCGCTGTATCTGACCAGGGGGTGAGGGCTCAGCCCTGCCGCCTGTCCCCCTGGCGTCGCTCGCCGAACGGCAGCGGCGCAGGGGCATCCTCGATCGCGCTCAGGATCGCGCGGCCATAGGCGGTCCGGGCCAGCGCCTGCCCCCGCGCCTCGGCCTGCTCGCGCGGGATGAAGCCCTGAAGATAGGCGATCTCCTCGAGGCAGGCGATCTGGATGCCCTGGCGACGCTGGATCGTGCGGACGAACTCCGCCGCTTCGAGCAGGCTGTCATGCGTGCCGGTGTCGAGCCAGGCGAAGCCGCGTCCCATCGCTTCGACACGCAGCGTCCCCGCCTCCATATAGCGGCGCGCCAGATCGGTGATCTCCAGTTCGCCGCGCGCCGAGGGGATCAGGGTGGCGGCATGGTCGCACACCGCCGCGTCGAAGAGGTAGAGGCCGGTCATGGCGAAGCGCGACCGTGGCCGCTCGGGCTTTTCCTCGATCGATATGGCGCGCCCCGCTTCGTCGAAGGCGATGACCCCGTAACGCTCGGGATCCTCGACCCGGTAGGAAAAGACCGTCGCCCCGCCCCTGGCCCGCACATCGGCGACCGCGCGGCGCAGCATCGGCCCCAGCCCGTTGCCGAAGAAGATATTGTCCCCCAGCACCAGCATGGCGGCCTCTCCGGCCAGCCAGTCGCGCGCGATCGTGAACGCCTGGGGCAGCCCCTCGGGCCGTGGCTGCTCGGCATAGCCGATGCGCAGGCCCAGCGCGCTGCCGTCGCCGAACAGGGTGCGGTAATGCGGCAGGCTGTCGGGGCCGGAGATGATCAGGATCTCGCGGATACCGGCGAGCATCAGCGCCGACAGCGGATAATAGATCATCGGCTTGTCATAGACCGGCAGCAGCTGCTTGTTGACGACCAGCGTCGCCGGATGAAGCCGACTACCGGTGCCGCCCGCCAGGATGATGCCTTTCATGGCGCGCATCCTACCCCGTCGCGTTGAAAAAGTGGTTAGGCGATATCCGCAAACAGCTCGGGTCGGCGCAATCGCAGCGCCTGAAGCAGCATGAAGAGCTTGGCATCGCCGACGCGGCCGCTGACCGCCTCCGCCCAGAGGTCGACCAGCGGTTCCTCGCGGGCATCGATCGTCTCGATCTCCTCCGCCGCGCCGCCACCCGCGCCGATCCGGTCGGCCGCCCTGTATTCGGCCAGGAACAGATGGACGCGCTCCGTCGTGCTCGACGGCGTCATCCAGACCTGGGCGACCGGTTCGACGGCACGCAGGGCCAGTCCGGTTTCCTCGAACGCTTCCCGCCGGGCGGTATCGGCGGGCGCCTCGTCCTCGGTGACGCCGGCGATCGCTTCGGCAAAGGGCGTCCCGCCGAGATAGAGGACGGCGTCGCGGGTCTGGCGTACCGTCATGGCGACCCGGCGTTCGGGATCATAGGCGAGGACGGTCGCGCCGGAGACATGCTCGACGATCGCCCGGTCGCATTCGATGTCGCCCAGGCGCAGCCTGAGCATCCGGAGGCTGAGCCAGCCGCGATGGAGGACATGGCTGGCAAGGACGGTGTCGGTCATGCCCGTCCGCTAGGCGCTGGTCGACCTTGCGGCAATCGCCGATGCGCGATCAGTCGACGGGCCCCGGCACGGCCAGCCCGCGCCGCTGGTCGGCCGCGCGTTGGGACAGGATCGGGCGCCACCAGGACTCGTTGGCGAGATACCAGCGCACCGTCTTTTCCAGTCCGCTCTCGAAGCTCTCCTGCGGCGTCCAGCCCAGTTCGGCGCGGATGCGCGTCGCATCGATCGCATAGCGCCGGTCATGGCCGGGGCGGTCGGCGACGAAGCCGATCTGCGCGGCATAGGACGCCCCGTCGGTGCGCGGATGCAGGCGGTCGAGGAGGGCGCAGAGCGTGCGCACCACATCGATGTTCCGCCGCTCGGCATCGCCCCCGATATTGTAGCGCCGCCCCGGCGTGCCGCGCTCGAACACGGCCTGGAGCGCGCGGACATGATCCTCGACGTACAGCCAGTCGCGCACATTCTCGCCGCGCCCATAGACGGGCAGCGTCTCTCCGGCGAGCGCCTTGACGATCATCAGCGGGATCATCTTTTCGGGGAAGTGATAGGGGCCGTAATTGTTCGAGCAGTTGGTCACGATCACCGGCAGGCCATAGGTATGGCCCCAGGCGCTGACGAGGTGGTCCGATGCCGCCTTGCTGGCCGAATAGGGCGAGCGCGGGTCATAGGCGGTGGCCTCGGTGAACCGGCCCGTCTCGCCCAGCGAACCGAACACCTCGTCGGTCGAGATATGGTGGAAGCGGAACATCGCCCGTTCGGGCACCGGCAAGCCCCGCCAATAGGCGCAGGCCGCTTCCAGCAGGGTGAAGGTGCCGGTGACGTTCGTGTCGATAAAGGCGGCGGGGCCGTCGATCGAGCGGTCGACATGGCTCTCGGCCGCCAGATGGGTGATGATGTCGGGGCGAAACGCCCGGATCGCCCCGGCGACCGCCGCCCCGTCGCGCACATCCGCCCGGACGAAGCGATAGCGCCGATCCGCCGCCACGGGGGCCAGCGCCGTCAGCGTCCCCGCATAGGTGAGCGCGTCGAGGACGAGCAGCTCATGGCCGCTATTCCGGATCAGATGGCGGACCAGCGCCGACCCGATGAAACCGGCCCCACCCGTGACGAGAATACGCATCGGGCCATGCTATCGCGTCGAGGGCGGCGGTCCAGATGCCGAATGGCCGCCTTATCCCTTTTCGGATCATCCTGTGCCGGGCCGCCCTTCGCCTCGAAAAACGATTGCGTGACGCCCGCGTCACCCAATCGTCATCCCTTTCACATCGCTTCGTAACAAACCCCCGCCACGGGGGCGGGAACGACCGGCGCCGGGGGGTGTCGGCACGACCAAAGCGCCCAGGGGAAGCATCATGCACGCCATCCGTTTCGGCATCCGCGGTTTCGCGGGGGCCTCGCTCATCGCATTGGGCTTTGCCGCCTCGCCCGTCCTGGCGAAGGCTTCGGGGGAAATGCCGGCGGGGGCACCGGCGGGGGTGCCCGTGTCGGGGCCGATCCTGTCGGGCCGCCTCTATGACGCGACCGGCGTCGCGCTGCCCGGGGCGCGCGTCACCGTCGAGGGGACGGAGGCGCAGGCGACCACCAATCTCCAGGGCGCGTTCAGCATCGTCACCCCCGACGAGGCGGGCGGCGTCACGCTGCGCATCGACTATCTCGGCCGCGCGTCGGTGACCCATGTCGTGCCCGCGGCCGATCGCGGCCGCCCGGTGGTGCTGACCATGCCGCCCGCCGCTGGCCCGGACCATGAGGTCGTCGTCACCGGCGCCTCGCTGCTCGACAATACCGCGCGCGCGCTCAACCAGCAGCGGACCGCCGACAACACCGTCACCATCATCTCGTCCGACGCGATCGGCCGCTTCCCCGATCCCAACATCGCCGAGGCGCTCCAGCGCGCGCCCGGCGTCGGGATCGAGCGCGACCAGGGCGAGGGCCGCTATATCAACGTGCGCGGCGCGCCGAGCGAATGGTCCGCCGTCTCGGTCGACGGCATCCAGATCCCCTCGGTCGACCCGACGACGCGCGCCGTCGACCTCGACACGCTGCCCTCGGACATCGTCGCGAACCTCGAAGTGACGAAGTCGCTGCTCCCCTATCAGGATGCGGATTCGATCGCGGGCGCGGTCAACATCACCACCCGCTCGCCCTTCGACCGCAAGGGCTTTGCGCTGACCGGCATGGCGGGGGCCAGCTACAACCAATATGGCAAGGGTAGCGACTATCGCGGATCGGCCGCGGTCAGCGACACCTTCGGCCCGGATCGCCAGTTCGGCCTGCTGCTCTCGGGCAGCTATTCGATGACCCATCGCCGGCCCGACAATGTCGAGAACACCTGGAGCCAGACGCCCGCCGGCTTGCGCGTCACCGAGACGCTGTTCAAGGATTACGACACCAAGCGCCAGCGTATCGCGGGCACCGGCGCGTTCGAATGGCGCCCCTCGGACCTGACCCATGCCTGGGTGCGCGGCACCTATGCCCGGTTCGAGGATGACGAATATCGCGACCGTATCGGCATATTGTGGAGCGAGGGCACGCTGCTGTCGGGATCGACCGACCGTGCCGCGACCTACCGCAACACCCGTATCGAAAAGCAGGTCCGCCACCGCAAGCAGGTCAACGAGATCTGGTCGGCGACCGCCGGAATCGAGCAGCGGCTGGGCGAAGGCACGATCCGCGCCGACGTGGCGTATAGCGAGAGTTCGCAGACCTATCCGCGTCGCGACGAACTGCTGTTCCGATCGTCGCTGCGGCCGACCTTGTCCTATGACTTCAGCGATTCGGACCTGCCCGGCTATTCGCTGTTCACCTCGAAGGAGCATCTCCAGCTCGGCACCTATAGCTTCCGCGAAAATGCCTATCGGTCGAACACGACGAAGAATGACGAATTCACCGTCGCCGTCCGCTCCGACCTGCCGGTCGGCGATCTCGTGACCTTCTCGACCGGTGGCAAATATCGCGCGCGGCATATCAATGCCGATGAGGAGCGGTTCCGCGATCGCCGTTCGTCCGCCGCGCCGAGCCAGAGCCTGGCGGGGCTGTTGTCCGACCAGGAGTCGCGCAATTTCGGCTATGATCTGGGCCAGCGTTTCGACACCGGGCTGGTCGATGCCTATTTCGACGCGACCAAGGCGGCGTCCGAGCGTCGCCTGCCGCAATCGCTGACCGCCGACTATACCGCCGAGGAGAAGATCCTCGGCCTGTTCGGCATGGCCAAATACGTCAAGGACGGCACGACCCTGATCGCGGGGCTTCGCGTCGAGACCACCGATTTCGAGAGCAGCGCGCCCAGCGTCTCGCGCACCGGCGCGGTGACGACCGCGCGGGGGCATAATGGCTATGCCGATGTCTTTCCGAACCTGACGCTGCGCCAGGCCTTCACCCCCAACCTGATCCTGCGCACCGCCCTCAGCCGCGCGATCAACCGCCCCAATTTCCCGCAGATCGCCCCGCGCGTGCTGGAGACGAGCGAGGGCAATACGGTGCGGGTCGAGTTCGGCAATCCCGACCTGAAGCCCACCTTGTCGAACAATGTCGATGCGGGGCTGGAATATTACATCCGGCCGCTGGGGGTGATCTCGGTCAACGGCTTCTACAAGGACCTGTCCGACTATCGCTACACGCTGACCAGCACGGGGGCGTATAACGGCGTGGGCGGCGCGATCCTCAGCCGCCCGGTCAATGCGCGGCGTGGCGAGCTGTACGGCGTCGAGCTGAACTGGCAGCAGCAGCTGAGCTTCCTGCCCGGCGTGCTGGGCGGGTTGGGCGTGTTTGCCAACTATACCTATACCAAGGGCAGCGCGCGCTTCGACGGGAGCTATGCCGGGCGCAGCCGCTTCGCGCTGCCGGGCCAGTCGACGCATATGTGGAACGCCAGTATCTTCTACGAGCGCGGGCCGGTGAATTTGCGCGTCGCCTATACCAAGCGCAGCGACTATCTGGACGAGATCAACGCCGACAATCCCGCGCTGGATCTGTATTGGGAAGGGCGCGGCCAGCTCGACGTGACGGGCAGCGTGCAGCTGGCACGCGGCATCAACCTGTTCGCCGAGGGCAAGAACCTGACCAACACGCCGGGCGTCCGCTATTTCGGGCAGCGTTACCGGACCTATGAATATGAGAAGTTCGGCTACACCGTGTTCGGTGGCGTGCGGGTGAAGCTGTGAGGGCGGCGCTGACGGCGCTGCTGCTCGCCGGGTGCGCCAGCGTGCCCGCCGCGACGCCGATCGCCGCGCCGACCGTGGCGGCGAGCGCCGAGACCGATCCGGTCGACAGCACCTCCGATGCGGCCGACGATCCCGCCATCTGGCGCAACGCCGCCAATCCGGCCGCGAGCCTGGTGATCGGCACCGACAAGCAGGCGGGCATCCATGTCTATGACCTGGCGGGCAGGCGGTTGTCCTTCACCCCGGCCGCGCGGCTGAACAATGTCGATCTGCGCGAGACGGGGGGGCGGGTGATCGTCGCGGCCAGCGACCGCGCGGACAAGGCGCAGGCGCATGTCGCGCTGTTCACCCTCGACACCGTGGCGCGCCGGCTGGTGCCGATGGGCCGCTATCCGGTGGGGGCGGGCGAGGCCTATGGCATGTGCCTGTGGACCCGCGCCAGCGACAAGGCGCTGTTCGGCTTTGTCGTGCTGAAGGACGGGCGGATCGACCAGGTCCGTATCGACCTGTCCGGGACGACCCCGCGCGTCGAGACCGTGCGCAGCATGAAACTCGGCAGCCAGGCCGAGGGGTGCGTGGTCGATGACCGGACCGGGCTGCTCTATGTGGCGGAGGAGGATGTCGGGCTGTGGCGCTTCGCGGCCGACCCCGCCGCGCCCGGCACCGCCACCCCGATCGCGCGGGTCGACGGCCGCACCCTCGTCGCCGATGCCGAGGGGCTGGCGCTGGCGCCACGGGGCGCGAAGGGCGGCTATCTGGTCGTCTCCAGCCAGGGCGACAATGCCTATACGCTCTATCGCCTGCCCGGCGTGACCTATGCGGGGCGCTTCCGCATCGGCGGAGGGGCGATCGACGGGACCAGCGACACCGACGGGATCGAGCTGGCGCTGGGCGATTTCGGCCCCGCTTACCCCAGGGGCCTGTTCGTCGCGCAGGACGGCGACAATGCGCCCGATACCCAGAATTTCAAATATGTCGGCTGGGACAAGGTGCTGAAGGCGCTGGGGTTGTAGGGGAGGGCGCAGCATGGTGGAGGGGTGTGCCCGGTCGTGATCGCGCCCATTCTCGCGAGCGGTGACACCCCTCCGTCAGGCCTCCGGCCTGCCACCTCCCCTTGCAGGGGAGGAAAGGGGGGCCCATTCCTTCGCCACGGCATTTGCGATTGCGGGACCGCTCATGCATGGCACGCGGGACAAGGTGCAACGCAAGCTGACGGACGGACCGATGGCCCGCCCCGTCTGGGGATGTTGAAATGAAGATTGCCGTTTTCGGCCTGGGCTATGTCGGACTGTCCAACGCCGTGCTGCTGGCCCAGCACAACCGGGTCGTCGCGGTCGACATCTCGGCCGAGCGGGTCGCGATGGTGAATGCGCGGACCTCGCCGATCATCGATGCCGAGTTGCAGGACTTCCTGACCGGCCGCGACCTGACCCTGTCCGCCACGACCGACGCGGCCGAGGCGCTGGCGGGCGCCGATTACGTCATCGTCGCCACGCCGACCAATTACGACATCGACACCAACAGCTTCAACACCAGCTCGGTCGAGGCGGTCATCACCCTGGCCAAGACCCATGCACCGGAGGCCACCGTGGTGGTCAAGTCGACCATCCCGGTCGGCTTCGTCGACGATGTCCGCGCGCGGCTGGATACGACACAGGTCATCTTCAGCCCCGAATTCCTGCGCGAGGGGCGCGCGCTGCACGACAATCTCCACCCGTCGCGGATCATCGTCGGCGAACAGTCGGAGCGGGCGCGGATCTTCGCCGAGTTGCTGGTCCAGGGTGCGGAAAAGGCCGACATCCCGGTCCTGTTCACCGGCACCCGCGAGGCGGAGGCGATCAAGCTGTTCGCCAACACCTATCTCGCGATGCGCGTCGCCTTCTTCAACGAACTCGACAGCTATGCGATCGCGGGCGACATGGACACGCGCCAGATCATCGAGGGCGTCGGCCTCGACCCGCGCATCGGCACGCACTACAACAATCCCAGCTTCGGCTATGGCGGCTATTGCCTGCCCAAGGACACCAAGCAGCTGCTGGCCAATTATACCAGCGTGCCGCAGAACCTGATCCGCGCGATCGTCGACGCCAACCGCACCCGCAAGGATTTCCTGGCCGACCAGATCATCGCGCGCAAGCCCGGCCGCGTCGGCATCTTCCGCCTGACGATGAAGGCGGGGTCGGACAATTTCCGCCAATCCTCGATCCAGGGAATCATGAAGCGGATCAAGGCCAAGGGGATCGAGGTCGTGGTCTACGAACCGTCCCTGCACGAAGACGCGTTCTTCGGCTCGCGGGTGGTGCGCGACCTGGCCGCGTTCAAGGCCGATTGCGACGTCATCATCGCCAATCGCAACGACCCCGAACTGGCCGATGTCGCGGACAAGCTGTTCACGCGGGACATCTTCGGCTCGGACTGATCGATCGGCGTTTCCCGACCGATACACCCCTCCCCTTCAGGGGAGGGGCAGGGGGTGGGGCGGTTCCACAAGCGCATCGCCCGGTAGAGAGGCCCCACCCCAACCCCTCCCCTGAAGGGGAGGGGCTCGGCTTGCCTCACGCCCGGTTTTCCATCACCGGCAGATCCGCACCCGCTCCCAGCCGCGATATTCGGTCCAGCAGCGATGATAGGGGCGATACGGCCGATAGGGCCGGTAGCCATAGCCCGCATCGCGCCAGCCATAGCCCCCGTCATAGCCACCCCAATGCGGAGGCGGCGGAGGGGGCGGGGGTGGGGGCGGCGGGGGACCCCAGCCCGGAGGCGGCGGAGGCGGGGGCGGTCCCCATTCCTGCGCACTGGCATTTGCACTGAGCCCCAGCGTTGCGATCGCGAGGCCGGCGACAATGATACGCGTCACCTTCATGACTGGTCCCTCCATGCCCATCACCGGGCATGGCACGGATGTATCACGGGCCGTGCTTCGCGAGGCTGAACGGGGTTGTTCTCTGGCGTTCAGGAATGTCGGGTTGGAGACGCGGGCACGCCTCAGGCGCGCTCCGTCGCCACCTCGCGTGCGACTGCGGCGACATCGCCAGGCGGGGCCTGGACGACCTCCAGCGCGATATTGGCTATTTCCGCGGCGGTCACCTGCAACTGCGTGATCGGGCTCGAGCTGCTGTCGACGCGGTCCACCCCGGTTTCGGAAATCTTGACCAGAAAGCGATCGACGTCGTTAAGGACGACCAGCTTGATGGACTGGTCCTCGTCAAGCGCCAGCTGCTGCACCGTGCCTTCATAGGCCACGATAAAACCGTCATGGCCGGTTTTGGTCAGGACATAGGCGACGACGAACGAGTCGCCGCGCTTGACGGCTTGAACGACCGGGTTGAGCCAGCCGAACGCGATCGGATCGGTCTTGTCGGTGACGGCCTCGCGCTGGGCCATCCACTGCGCCAAGGCTCCCGTCGCCAGGCCGATGAGCAGCATGGCCAAAAGCCAGGCCTCGAGCGCGAAGTCGGATGCGCTGCGAGCACCCGAAGCGCCGCCCAGCAAGGCCCGATAGACGTTCGGATCGAAACCGACATCGAAGCATCGAGCGGTCCAGCGACACCAGGCTGACTGCGCGGCGAAGGCGCCCGTTCCGAGCAGATGTCCGGCGATCGTCCCGAAAACGACGATGAACAGCGTCACCGTCGAATTGGGTCGATCGGGAGAGGGGCTCAGAAAATCGGTGCGCTCACCGGCTCTCCAACCCGCCCAGAAGCAAAGCCCCGGAAATATCAGCAAAAGTACGAGGAAGAGAGAATAGCTGAATGCCACGGCATTCAGGCCGTCAAGGTGCCTGACCCGTCCTTCTCATCTCTTTCGGCCCCAGCGGAGCGCACGACATAGACGCCATTCTCGATGCGCGACGCCTGGCGCACGGCCTGCCATGTGCCGAAGCGGTTCTTGACCCGGCGGGCCAGCCGCATCGAAGTGCTGGTGTTCACGCGCATATCGATCCTCCAACGCCAGATGTAGAGGTTCGTTCGACCGACGTCCACTCGACGCGTACATCGCCCCACCTCGGCCCCCCTCAGAACAATTTCCGCACCCCGATCCGGATCGAGCGGCCGATCGGGTCGAGATAGGCGGGTTGGAAGCGGTTGGGGGTCTGGCCGTCGCGGTCGGTGACGTTGATCCGGTCGTTGAGCAGATTCTCGACCGCCATGCTGACGTTCAGCCCCTTGGCCCAGGGCTTGTCGACGATCCTCTCGACCTTGATGAAGCTGTAGAGGACCAGCCAGGTCCGCCCCGAGAAATGCAGGTCCGAGGCGGCGATGTCGCTGCGGATGCGGGTCGGGCCCTGGATGCGGCCGAACACGCCCAGATTGGCGACCCCCTTCGAGACATGGGCGTTCAGCTCGACATCCCAGCGCGGCCGCCCGCCCGTGCCGTTCAGCGTCGCCCCGTCGAGCAGGTCGAGCACCGGCCCGCCGTCGCGCAGGGTCAGCCGGTCCTCCAGCCGGTAATTGGTCGTCGCCGACACCATCAGGAAACCGGGCTGCTTGCGCGGGCGCGGCGGGGGCGCGGTCTTGGCCGCATCCGGGGCGGGGGGTGCGGCGGGGGGCGGGGGGCTCTTGCCCAGCTGGGTCTGCACGTCGAAGGTCAGCCGCAGCTTGCGCTCGCGCTCGAACGCCAGATTGACCGGGCGCAGGTCGACGCGGGTCAGCGCGCCCAGCGCGTCGCGTGCGAACAGGTCGGGAAAGACGCGCTGGAACGCCGGGGTCGCCCCGCCCAGCGAGGCGGCCTGGTTGTCGATCCGCGTGTCGAGATAGTCCAGGCTGAGCCGGATCTCCTTGTCCTTGATCGGCTGCACCGCCAGGCCCAGCGTCGTCACCCGCCGCTTTTCGGGGGCCAGGTTCGGATTGCCGCCCATGATCGTGGTGACCAGCGTGCTGCGCCCGGTGACGAAATCGAAAAAGGGCGTGTTGGGCGTCGCCACGACCGGCGCGACCAGCTGGGTCACGGCGGGCGCGGCCTGCGCGACATTGACCGAGGCGCCCAGCTGCACGGGGCGGAACGGCGTCCAGTTCAGCCCCAGATTGGAGGTGCCAAGCCGCCCGAAGCCCGACACCTGCGACACGCCCGCCATGCCGCTGAGCTGCAATTCGCCCAGAAAGCCCAGCGAGCCCTCGCGCGCCGAGGCGAGCGGCACGCTGGCATTGACGCTGGCCCCGCGCGTGGTGCGCCCGATGCCGTCGGCGGGCAGCGCCAGATCGGTGCGCGCATCGCTGTCGACCCGCGCATAGTCGGTGGTGACGGTCAGCATCGCCTCGCCCGCGGGCAGGCGGGCGACCGGGCCATTGGCGGTCGCCTTGACCCCCAGCGTGTCCGACACCGCGCGGCTGTGGTTGAGGTTGCGCTCGGTGGCGAGGGCGGGATCGATCGCCGCCATCGGATCGCCCCCGGCATCGATCGACGCCTGGAGCGCGCCCAGCGGCACCCCCGTTTCCGAGGTGCCGCGCGATACCATCCGGTCGTAATTGCCGGTGATCGCCCAGCTCCAGCGCCGGACATCGCCGGTCAGCGTGCCCCCGCCATGCAGCGCCATGCTGGTCGTCCGCTGGTGCAGCACGCTGCCGGGCAGATAGCGATAGAGGAGCGTGTCGTTGGCAAAGGGAAAATTCCCCGCGCCGCCCGGCACGCGCAGCAGCGCGGGGGCCAGCCCGTTGAGCCCTTTGGTCTGGACCGCCTCCATCGACAGGATCAGCGAGCCCGACACGGTCTTGCCGAGCGGCGCGGCCAGGCTGGCCTCGCTATGGATGGTGTCGCTCAGCGGCTGGAGCGTGCGATAGGGGCCCAGGTCGGTGACCCCGGCCGGGCTGTTCGTATAGGCGGCCAGCGACCCCCGCGCGGCGGGATCGACCGGCACCCCCGCCATCGTCACCGCCCGCCCCGCCAGCGTATCGAGCCGGGGGTCCAGGCTGGCGCCGTTGACGCCCGTGACATTGCCGGTCGTCGCATAGAGCGTCTCGGGATCGGGGACGATGGCGCGCTGGCTCTGGAGCACCGGGTCCTGGCGCAGATGCGACACGTTGAAGGTCAGGCGGCGCGGCCCGTCGATCCGGGCCGAGGTGACTTCGGTATATTGGGTGCCGCCCCCGCCCTCGGGGGTGATGCCGGGCAGCACATGGACGGTGACCGCGCGGAATTTCTTCTTGGTGATGAAGTTCATCACCCGGACATTGGGCGGATAGCCGAAGCGTGCCGCCTCCTGCTCGGGCAGCACCTCGACCTTCTCGATCGCCTCATAGGGCAGCGACTGGAATTCGGAAAAGCCCGACACGCGCCGCCCGTTGAGCAGCATGACCGGATCGCCCCCGCCCGACGAGCTGGCCAGCGCCTTCACCTTCTTGAGCAGGTCGCTCAGGCTGCTCACCCCCAGCGCGTCGAGCGCCTGCGCATCGAGGACCGCGACCGGCTCGACCGCGCCGACGACCGAGCCGGGGACGCGCTTGCCGGTGACGGTGACTTCGGGTGGGGGGATGTCGGTGGTGGCGGGGGGCGGCGCGGTCTGCGCCTGAAGCGGTGTCGCCAGGCCCCAGGCCAGCGCGATCGTCGACCATCCCGCGCGACACCCGGGCCGCGCGCTCCCCTTGTAGAACATCGTCCAGCCACTCCCATCGCCGACGTGATGGGTCCTTCATACTGTGGCGATGATGTCACAATTAAGGCGAATTTCTTCGGGAGGGTTGACTTATCCGGCGGGGCCTCTCGCCCGGTCCGGAATTCCCACTTGATCGAAGCCACTTACAGGAGCGGAAGGACCGGTTCGCCGCAGAGCGGGGCGGGTGCGGCGCGACGCCGCAGGACGCCGTGCATCACGCGCAGATAATGGTCCGCGCCCTGTTCGATGGCGAAGCGCCGCGCCTGGTGGAGCGTGCGGTGCGCGTCCTGCGCCCCCGGCCGGGCCCGCGCGATCGCCGCGGCAAAGCCCGCCGCGTCGCCGACCGGCACCAGCGTGCCGAGCATCCCCTGCTGCAACAGCGCGGCCATCGACCGGCTGCAATCGGTGGCGATGATGCCGATATTGGCGGCCAGCCCCTCCAGGATCACCGCGGGCACGCCTTCATAGTCGGAGGACAGCAGCAGCATGTCATACGCCCCCAGCCGCCCCGCCGGATCGGTGACATAGCCGCGAAAATCGACCCGGTCCGCGACGCCGAGCGTGGCCGCCAGCGCCTCCAGCGCGGGCCGCTCGGGCCCCTCGCCGAACAGGGTCAGCGTGTCGGCGGGCTCGCTGCCCGCCGCGAAGCCGCGCAGCATCAGCGCAAGGTTCTTCTGGGGCGCGAGCCGCGCGATGGTGACGAAGCGCCGCCCCGCTACAGGCGGCCGCGCGGCCACCGGCGTCCGAAGCGCCATGATCTGCGCCTCGGACAGCGCCGGGTCGGGGATGATCGCGACGCGGGCGGGCGACACGCCGACGCATTGCACGATCTCGGCGCGCATCGGCTTTTCCATGCCGACGAAATGGTCGATCGCCAGCCCCTGGATGCGCAGCCAGATGCGGTAGAAGAACCGGTAGAACCAGGACGCGTCGGTGCGGTCGAGATTGTTGCTGATCTTGGCGACGATCGGCGGGCAGTTCCGCCCCAGGATCAGCTTCAGCATCACCGCGACAAAGGCATAGGTATTGCCCGCGCAGAACAGCATGTCCGGCCGCATCGCCCGCACCGCGCGCGGCAGGGTGGCGACCATCCAGATCGTCTCCCAATGCGCGATGCCCGGCCAGCGGCGCCGGGGCGTGACGAAGTCCAGCCCCGCCCCGACATCCCGCGCCATCGCGCCGTCGGTCCGCCCCAGGAACAGCGGCGCATCGACACCGCTGTCGCGCCAGCGCCGGACGAGCCGCAACGCGATCCGCTCGACCCCGCCCGGCTCGAAACTGTGAAGGAAGGTCAGGACGCGCAAAACGCCGTCCACCCCGATCGCCGCAGAGGATCCACCGAAAGCCCGCCCATATTTCTGGCCGATAGCATGACTGACGGGAAAAACGATACCCTGTCGTGACGTATTCGTTACGAGGGGGCGGTCCGATTTCGACAGGGCGGGAAATGATCGATCGGCGACGCCCCGTCCCGGCATCGTTGCGCCGTTCACCGTCTTGCGCCGGTCCTTTGCTCGGGAATGCGTGACATCGACCAGCTACGGGCCTGGGGCCGCCCTGTTGCGACCTATATTCGCCGCTGTCGCCATCGATCCGGAAAAGCATAGCGGCATGACGCAATTTGGTCCGATATGGAGATTTATGAGAGTCAGGGGAAACTGGACTATACACCTGCAAAAATCACCCCTAAGGGCTTAATTAAAGGCAAGTCACAGGGGGGATGCCATATGTTGAAGTTAAAGAACCTTGTTGTCGTAGGAAGTATATCGTTGACCGTCCTGCTTGCAGGATGTGGGGGTGATGGAAGTTCCGGGAGCGGAAATATACCGGTGGTTACCGCGCCCACGCCGACCCCGACCAACACGGCGCCGGTCGCCAATCCCGGCGCGAATCAGAATGTTCTGACCAAGACGTCGGTAACGCTGGATGCCAGCGCCAGCATCGATGCCAATGGCGATGCGCTGACGTACAAATGGGCATTCAAGTCACGGCCATCGGGTAGCGCCGCGGTCTTGTCGTCCGTGACGGACGCAAAGCCGACCTTCACGGCCGATGTCGCCGGCACATATGTCGCAACCCTGATCGTCAATGACGGCAAGGTCGACAGCGCGCCTGCCGATGTCACCATCACGGCTGCGGTCGCCAATGCGGCGCCGGTCGCCAATGCGGGCCCGGATCAGAACGTCAAGAACGGCACCACGGTAACGCTCGACGGCAGTGCCAGCAGCGACGCCAATGGCGATGCTCTCACCTATCAATGGACGATGGATGCCCGTCCTTCGGGCAGTTCGACCGCCTTGTCGTCCACCACGGCCGCGAAGCCGACCTTCACCCCGGATGTCGCCGGAAATTATATCCTGTCGCTGATCGTCAGCGACGGCGCGCTGAAGAGCGTGGCCGACAGCGTGACGATCACGTCGAGCCGGGCGAACGCCGCGCCCGTCGCCAATGCGGGGAAGGATCAGAATGTCCTGACGCGGTCGACTGTCACGCTGGACGGACGGGGCAGCAGCGACGCCGATGGCGATCCGCTGAAATATGACTGGAATCTGACGTCCAAGCCCGCCGGAAGCAGCGCGTCCCTGTCGGCGAACACACAGGCGGTCACCAACTTCACCGCCGATCTGGCTGGTACCTATGTCGCCACGCTGGTCGTCAACGACGGCACGGTCGACAGCGCTCCTGTCACGGTCGCGATCACGGCGGTGGCGCCGACCCTGTCCCTGTACCGCGTCGACAGCATTTCCACCGAGCTTCTGAAGCTGCCTTACACCACCTCCGCATCGATGCAGAAGTCGCAGAGCTGCGTGGGGACGGGCTGTCCGACCACCGTTACCGTCGACAAGTTCCGGTTCGTCGCCAATGGCGGCAGCTTCACCATCCAGAATCCGACAGCGGTCAATCTGACCACGGGTTCGACGGTTGCGGCGTCGTTCACCGGCTTGGGCAACGGCACGGTGATCGCCAACGGACAGACGGTCAACTTCAGCCTGGAGTCGGGCTTCACGCGGGGTCAGAGCGTCAACCTGCGCTATGAGTTCACGATCAAGGAGACCGGCGACAAATTCTCCTACACGGTAGAGCTCAAAACGAACTGACGGTCGGCAGCGACGCTTGGTTAAGGCGGGTTTTCCCCGCCTTAACTTTGCCGGTTTGAGAGACGCCTCTTTCCCTCCACCATACCATAGCCGCTATCCATTCGAGAATACACCGAAGGGGCGTGTCGGGCAGCACCGGCCCTTATGTGTCGCCGACGACCAAGCCACGTTGACCGATCCCCAATGATACACCATCACATCGCCATCGATCCATGATGGGCACGGGCGATGGGAGGCGCGACAGCTTGAACCGGGAGCTTCTCCTGATCCTGCTGACCGGGACATTGGTCGTCGTGGCGGTGGTCGCGGCGATACCCTGGTTCCGCACGAGCCGCCCGTTGCACGGGTCGCCGATCGCCGCGACGGGCGATGCGCTGGCCGCCGGTATCTTCCTGGGCGCGGGTCTGATCCACATGCTGCCGGACGCGGCGCAGGGCTATGCCGCTTATGGCACCGGCTATCCCTGGCCCTTCGTCATCTGCGGCGCAACGATCCTGGGCCTTGCCCTGCTCGAGCATCTGGCATTGGGCAGCGGCCGCTCCGCCGTCCCTGCGCTCGCGGCCGCCATCGCGCTGGCGGCGCACAGCTTCCTGGCCGGGGCGGCCCTGGGCGCCACGTCGCGCGAAGCCGCGGTCCTGGCGCTGTTCCTCGCGCTGATCGCGCACAAGGGGGCGGCGTCGTTTTCGCTGGCGCAGGTGCTCACCGAAAGCCCGCTCTCCCGCCGCAGGGCCCTGACGATGCAGAACATGTTCATCGCCGCCCTGCCGCTGGGCGTCGTGCTGGGCGCGGTGGCGATACGGCAGGAACAGGCCTGGCCCCTGGCCAAGCCGACCATCCTGGCGCTGGGCGCGGGCACCTTCCTGCACTTCGGCCTGCAACGCCATCGCGCCCGCGCGCCCACGTCCGGCAGGGCGCGATGGGTCATGCCCTGGTTCGGCTTCGCGCTGATGGCGCTGATCGCGGTCGTGGACTGAATTTGCGCGTCATCGGTCCGATGGGGGGCGATGGCAGCGGCGTCCCGTTTCCCCGTCGATCCGGCACCATTTCGGGAAAGAGCAATCGGGAACGGATTGCGAGACGCCAGCGGCGGAGGCAAGCGTGCTCAGGCCCATCGAGCAACGCCGTCCCGTGCGGCCATTCCCAAACGAGAATGGCTGGAAGCTACCACGAGCAGACATTCCGCTAACACCCAGTTGCAGGCACTCCGGCATGAAACTAATCTAGCTCCGTGTGGGATGAATTGCCTATTTCGACGTTGGTCGGCCTCGCCGCTGCCGCAGTGGCAGTAGGGATCGGCCTCGGCTTTCTGGCGAAGTCAAAAGCACGCACCACCCTCTTGGTAATATGGGCCGCGTTACCGTTCTTGCTTTCACTGGCTGCGAATGTTTTTACCGTCCTGGACACCCGCGTTTTCGATGCCACAGCGCTCTTCGGCTTTACCGCCGTTTTTGGCCTTTTGCTAACGCCACCTTGGGCATTGCTAATCCTGTTGCCGTTTAATCTTGTCAGGCGTTGGCGCGAGATCGAAGCGGGAATGGATTACCGGATCGGCAGCTAACCACCCAACTCGGTCATTCCCGATATTCGATCCCGATAGGGATTAGATCCTGCGCGGCAGCTGCTTTCATCCATACTGCAAGGCTGCAGCTATCAGGATCGCCACGCCGACACCGGCAAGAGCCAATCGGCCCCTTTGATGGCCGACATTGATCGTCCAGCCAAGCGCCTTGACGCGCTTTGGAACAATCACGCGGGGATCGTCGGCATCATGATAAAGCCCGAGTAGATCATACCCCTTGCTCACCGTACAGCCCCCGTCTCGATACCGGATGTTCCATATATCGCAGACGATCACCGTGCGTCGATACTTCGCATTTCCCTATCCGCCGCGGGTTTGGAGAAGCCGTATGCATTCTCCTTTCCCGATCGATTCCGGGAGTGCCCACAGCGTCTCGCTGGCCGTTCCCGATCGGGAAGGCTGGTGTATTGAGGCAATCGCGCCGGACCTGATAAACGCGGTCGAATGAAATTATGGCGGCTTACGCGACCGGAATATGTCGCCCTCGATGGGGCGGGTGCGGCGAAATCGGGTGGGCGCTATTCATCGCCCGGCGTCCCATTGGTCAACTTCGCAAGTGAACCGGGATTAGCGGTCCTGGTGGCACTGCGCTATGTCCAGGCCACCCCGGCATTCTCCGACGACGATTTCGTTTTGGGTTGGACGACCATCGATTGTGATGTCGAGCGGGTTCCCCACGCATTGAGCCGCGAGGCAAAGGTTGCTTTCGTCGACGCCTGGGCAAAGCAGCGGCGGTCGCTCGCCATTGCCGTCCAGTCCGCCGTCCTGCCCGAAGCCGACATAATCTTGATGAACCCGCTGCACGCCGACGCGGCCGACATAGCCCCTCTATCCACCCGACCTTTCCGCTTCTCCGAGTGTCTGCATCGACCGCCGATGTTGGAACGATACACCGCAGGCTGACGCCTACCGCCTCTCGGACCGCAAACCCCATATATCCACCGCCAGGCCCGCGCTCAGAAACGCAGCGGCGACCAGACAGTCATGGCGGTTGAGAGGCCATCGGCTCAAGCCTGATAACCGGCTCAACAGCCAGGCCAATCCCATTGCGGCGATATTCCATGGTGTTCGCCACCGTGGCTTGCGCATCGCTGCGCGACTCAATCGCGAGAGGAGGGATGACATGGCGCGATGCTGGTCGATGCCGTTTCCTTCGTCAAACGGGGGCGGGGCCGTTCGACATGGCCGCCTCTTTATCCTTGCCTTTGCCCGCAAAGCGACCCACCCGCGCGTCTCATGAGCAAGGGACAGGGGCAAAGCGGGTGGCGGGGGCAGGCTTTGGTCCTGCTGCTGCTGACGCTGGTCGCGCTGGTGGTGCGGGCGCGGACGTTCGGGAATCCGGTGATCGGGTTCGACGAGCAATATTATCTGCTGGTCGGCGACCGGATGCTCCATGGCGCGATGCCCTATGTCGATATCTTCGACCGCAAGCCGATCGGGCTGTTCCTCCTCTATGCGGGGGCGCGGTGGCTGGGAGGGGACGGGTTCCTCGCCTATAAGCTGGTCGCGACCGGCTTCGTCATCGCCACCGCCTTTGGTATCCAGCGCGTCGCGCGGGGCTTTGCGGGGCCGGGGGCGGCGGTCGTGGCGGCGATCCTCTATATCCTCTGGCTGAACCTGATGGAGGGGGAAGGGGGCCAGTCCCCGGTCTTCTACAATGCGCCGATGCTGGTCGCCGCGAGCGCGGTGCTGCGCGCGGTCGAGGGGCGGGGGCGGCTGTTTCCCTGTGGCGCGGTCGCGATGGCGGCGGTGGGGCTGGCGCTCCAGATCAAATATTCGGTGCTGCCAGAGGGGTTTGCGTTCGGCTGCATTCTGCTCTGGCGGGGCTGGCGTGAGCGGGTGCCGCTGGGGCGGCTGGCGGGGATGGCCTTGGTCTGGGTCGCACTGGCGCTGTTGCCGACGCTGGTCGCCCTGGGCGGCTATGCCGCGATGGGGCAGGGGCAGGCCTGGCTCTTCGCCAATATCGTCTCGCTCGGCGGACAGGCGGCGCGGCCGCTGGCCGACGAGTTGGAGGGGCTGGCGGCCTGTGTCGGCATCCTGTCGCCGCTGGCGCTGGCGATCGGTTTCGGGCGGCCCTGGCGCCATGTCCCGGCGGAGCGGCGCGAGGGCTTTCGCCTGCTGCTCGTCTGGCTGGCGGTCGCGGGCGTGGCGGTCCTGCTCTATGGCCGGTTCGGCAGCCCGCATTATGCGCTGCCCATCGTCCTGCCCGGCGTGCTGGTCGCCGCGCCCGCGCTGGCCCGCTGGCGCCGCGCCGGGATCGCGGCCTTCCTGCTGGCGATCGGCGCGGCGGGGCAGATCGTGCTCCACCTCAGCGAGCGGACCAAGGGCGGCGCGGGCGAGGCGCGGGCCGTCGCCAATGCCGCGATGCCGACGCGCGGCTGTCTCTATGTCTATGACGGCTATCCGGCGCTTTATCTGCTGACGCATAGCTGCCTGCCGTCGAAATGGGTGTTTCCGGGCCATCTCGCCACCCGGGACGAGGCGAGCGCGGCCGCGATCGGCGTCGATCCCGTCGCCGAGGTCCGCCGCATCCTGGCCGCGCGGCCCGGCGCGATCGTCGACGATTATCCGCGCTTCGCCTTCGGCAACCCGGCGACCCGCGCGGTGCTGCGCGAGGCGCTGGCACGCGACTATCACCTGGCCGCCTGCATCCCCACCGGGCCGAGCCGGGTGCGGCTGGTCTATCGGCCGGGCGCGGGCGCGGGGGCGGGGGCGGGGGCGGCGGGGTGTCCGGATGCGGCGATGCTGGATCGATAGCCGTTTCTCCCCCTCTCGGGGCGGACGAAACCGTATACTATATCGACAGACGCGACGGGCTCGGCCACTATGCCCGCCATGATCCCGCTGATCCTCCTCGCCGCCCAGCTCGCTTCCGAGACCATCCATAGCCGGGGCAATCCGATCCTGGCCGACGGGCGTTACTACTCCACCGACCCCGCGCCGCTGGTCGATGGCGACACGCTGTGGATCCTGGCGGGGCGCGATGAGGCGCCCAGCGGCGTCAACGACTTCATCATGAACGAGTGGCAGCTTCTTTCCACGAAAGACCCCGCCAGCGGCGTGTGGCGGCACTATCCCGCCATCGCCCGGCCCGAGCGCGTCTTTGCCTGGGCCGAGCGGGGCCGCGCCTATGCCGGGCAGATCGTGAAGGGGCGGGACGGGCGCTTCTATCTCTATGCGCCGGTGCTCCAGCGGGACGGCGGGGCGAAGGACCGGTTCGCGATCGGCGTGGCGGTGGCCGACCGCCCGACCGGGCCGTGGCGCGACGCGCACCCCTCGGGCCCGATCATCTCGCAAACGGTGCCGGTGGCCAACGACATCCAGAATATCGACCCGACCGTGCTGATCGACGATGACGGCCGTATCTATATCTATTGGGGCACGTTCGGGCGGCTGCGCGCGATGGAGCTGGCCCCCGACATGGTCACCCCCAAGGGCCCCGAGCAGGTCGTGACCGGCGCGACCGGCTTCTTCGAGGCGCCCTGGATCATGAAGCGGCGCGGCACCTATTATCTGCTCTACGCCGCCAACACGACCGGGCCGGGCAGCGCCTGTACGCCGACGCTCTATCATGCGTGCCAGGCCTATGCCTCGGCGCCGAGCCCGATGGGGCCATGGACCTATCGCGGGGTGGTGCTGCCCCCGGTGTCGTCGACCACCTCGCATGCGGGGGCCGTCCCGTTCAAGGGGCGCTGGTATCTGGCCTATCACACCGCGGATGCGAAGGGCGGGGGGCATTTCCGCCGCTCGGTCGCGCTCGATCCGATGGCGTGGGACGACAGCGTCTCGCCCCCCGCGATCCGCCCCGTAAAGCCGAGCAGGGCACCCGCCCCGCCGCCCCCGCCGACCCGCAACCGGGGCTTAAGCGCCTGGGCCACCGCCTCCAACGCGCCCGGCCCGGTGCAGTACTGGATCGCCGCGCTGAACGACGGCGTGGTGCGGGTAAGTCCGCTGCCGCCCGATATGTGGGGCAATTGGACGAAGCAGAATCCGGCGAGCGCCTGGATCGAATATCGCTGGCCCCGGCCGGTGACGCTGAACGGCGCACGCATCCGCTTCTTCGCCGACCATCCCGCAGGTTCGGACGAAGGCGTCGCCCCGCCCGCCGCCTGGCATCTAGAATATTGGGGGCAGGGGGGCTGGCGGCGGATCGCGGGGACCTATCCGACCGGGGTGGAGCGATTCCAGGAGGTGCGCTTCGCCCCCGTCACCACCCGCTGCCTGCGCGCGGTGATGGACGCGTCGGGGGCAGGGGACCGCCATGCGGGGCTGGCGGTGGAGGAATGGGAAGCGCTGTCGCGGGATGTAGGAATTCGACTGGCAAGACCAGGGGTCCCACCCCCGCCATGTAAGTCCTGATACTGCGAGAACAGGGGCCCGAAAGCGTTGATCGTTCGCCCGACCGTCAAACCCCACTGGACATGGGCGTGTCGCCGCTCGGCGTTTCGACAGACGGCATCGTGTCTGGCGCGGGATCGGGCTGGACGGCTGCCTGGATCTCGCTGGGCGCGCAACGCCGGAAGTCCTGTGTCTCGCCATCGGTGAAGAGCGTGGACATGGTGGTGGTGTCAGCGTCTGTAACACCAAACGACCAACTGCCGCTCGCACCAACCATGCTGACCCGGCGGCCCTATGTCGTCCAGCGAAAGCTTGCACCGTCGCCAAAGTCTGCGACGCCGCCTTTGATGAAGCCGAAATAGCCTTTCCGTGAGCAGGCATCGCTTCCCGCCTTTGCCTCCACCCAGCGGCCTATCAGCCAGCGCCAGTTTGCCCGCCGACCTCTAGCTCCATCCAACGCTGTGCGGCAAAGCCTATCATCTTGCTCAGGAAATCTGCGTCCGCGCTCTTTCGCAAAAGCGCTTGAACCCTCATCGTATCGTCGGTCATCACGGTCTCCGTTGGTTAGATGTCGCAATCCGAACCGATTCGAAAATCTTCGATGACCACTCCTCAGCTACACCACCCCATGGGACACGACATTTCAGCGTAGCGTTGCTGAAGGTGACCGAATAGACTTTGGCCAGGTCAGGCTTGGGCGCGACCATCTCGCGCAGCGTGTCTTCGACTTCCGGTGCTACATATAGCCGTTCCTGTTCGCTCCGCGTGCACAGAGCAATTTGGATGACCAGGTGCATCAAGATACTGATTTAGCGGTTACGGAGAGCACGGCCCATTACGGCCGATAATTCGGCTTGCAGAGCGCGAAAATCGAGCATCATTTTCTCCACCTCGGCAGGCTTTGCTCCAAACCCACGGTGGTCCGCGAGCCATAGCTTTAACAGACCCGCAATGCGGCCTAGGTCACCGTTGACCTTCCCCATGTCCCTAACAGCGTGGAGGTCGTACACTGACCTAATCTTATGATTGAGGCCAGCTGTTCGAAGATAGGCAGATCGGGACATGCCTGCCTGATCGGCGCGGTCCGCCAGTTCGGCTAGTTCGTCCTCCGTCACCCACACATCGATACGGGTACCTCTCGGCCTGGTTCCGCGCCCGGTTTTGGTGCCTGATCCCATCCCCCCAAAAAACTCCATGCACCCTGTCAAACGCGGCAGCGTCCGTCCGCCTCGCAGAGCAAAATGACGTCGAGCCGCAGGCGAGTAAGGATCGTGTTGTATCGGTATGTGCGCACGCGCGTACCGGTACAACACCTATCTTGCCATCTCCACGTATGCGACGATATGCGACGATGGCGCAGAATTGCCCCGCTTGGGAGATAATCGCAGATAATCGCAGATAATCGCAGATAATCGTATAACAGCGTATGTTAACACCCCGCCGCCGGGAGACGTCTGTAAAGATCATCTGTGACCACACCGCTATCTACAAAACTGAGGCGCGGCGTTCGAAGGGTCGTATTTCTGAAACACGCCGATCGTATCCGCACACCGCTAAGCGAGGGCTATCCCGCAACGAGCGATTTTCCAGGACCATCTCGGCAGCGAGAGCGGCGTCATATGCATTCAAAACACAATCGAAATTCTAGAGGCTGTTATGAACCTACGGCGAGTGCCGTAGCTTATTTCATCATGATGCAGGCGAAAGCGACGACGTGAAGTCCGGCAAGTCTTTGGCATAGCGTTCATAGTCTTAACGAGGCGGCGGAAGCGGGTTGTCCAAGCGAATGGCCGCTCCACGACCCAGCGCCTTGGCAGGAGGACGAAGCCGCGCTTGGCCTGCGGAGTTTGACGACCTCGAGCGCGATGCCGTGCAAGGCTGCGGCATCGGCGGCCCGTTGGCCGATATAGCCCTGGTCCACCCAGGCAAGGTCGACCGTATGGCCGGTGACCGCCTGTACGGTACGAGCGAGCAACTCCAACTCGCCACGATCCTCGGCGCTGGCTGGTGTGACATGGAGAGCGAGAAGATGACCCAGCGTGTCGACGGCCATGTGGATTTTCGAGCCCTTCTTGCGCTTGGCACCGTCATAGCCGGCACGCTCGCCGCTCTCGGGCGTGGAGCGCAGCGTCCGGCTGTCGAGGATCGCGGCGCTCGGCTCGGCCCTGTGCCCGGCCGCCAGCCAGCGCTGCGTCTGCTGGTGCACCGCCGCCCAGGGTGGCAGGTCGTTGGGCATCCACCGCCACGGCGCGTCAGTCTTTACGATGTAGCGGAGGCCGTTGAACACCTCCCGCAGGTCATGCTCCCGCTGCCTGGCCTCCTCGCGTTGCAGCAGCAGGTACGGTGCAACCAGCGACCATTCCTCGTCGCTGACGTCAGACGGATACGGCTTGCGGCAAATGCTCATCCATCATGAATGAGTCAGACGCCCCTACAAGTCCATAACAGCCCTAGGCCAACGAGCAGTCCCATTTTTAACATAACCATTATTATCAAATCTCATTTTTGTAAGCGCCAAATACAAATGACGCCATCCTGCTAGGTGTTCAGTCCCGGCATCTGGTGGATCGGGTTGACGATGAACCGGTCTGGCTCTGACGTCCAGATCTTGGCGATGTATTCGTAGGGTGTGAGCCCGCTGAGCGTCTTGAGCCGTCGGGCGAAG
>Ga0308171_1001290_pt1 | contig 35120 bp, 29 predicted proteins | sample PhyGR1_FD_202135 | JGI IMG/M metagenome (GOLD analysis project Ga0308171, IMG submission 202135) | Phyllosphere microbial communities from UC Gill Tract Community Farm, Albany, California, United States - DLSLSG.R1 | ecosystem: Host-associated > Plants > Phyllosphere > Unclassified | place: USA...
CGCCCGCCTCCGAAAGCTGCTTGGCGATGCCCCAGGCCAGCGATTTGTCATTGGCCAGGCCCATGATGAGCCCCCGCTTGCCTGCCATCAATCCGTTCACGCCGTTACCGCTCCTGCCGGTTCACTGTCTTCAATCCCCCTCTCTAGCGCCGTTTCCGGTGGTTCCGCCAGTGCCGCGTTCAAATGCGCACCGAAAACGAGGCCGAGGCCGATCAGATAGAAGAACAGCAGCATCACGACGACCCCCGCCAGGCTGCCATAGGTCAGGTCGTATCCGCCCAGTTGCGACAGGACGATGGGCAGCAGCGCGGTCATGCTGACCCACCAGGCGGCGGTGAACAGCGCGCCGGGCCATTTGGGGCAGTCGCTCTCGCGATATTTGCCCGGCGTCACCGAATAGAAGAGCATGTAGAGCGCGCCGAACATCACCGCGCCGGGAATGAAGCGCGACAGGCCGACCCAGCCCGCAATGTCCTGCGCGAAGGGAACGAGGCGATAGATGAACTGCTCGGCGGCGGTCAGGATACCCGCGACCAGGAAGGACAGCAGCGCGATCACCACCGAGGCGACGATGACCAGCGTCGAAGAGAGGCGCGATCGCCAGAAGGCCGCCGTCGCCTTCACCCCGTAGGCGCGGTGGAAGATGTCGCGGATCGTCTCGATGAATCCGCCCACCGTCCACAGCCCGACCAGCCCGCCCAGCCACAGCAGCGATCCGGTCCGCGCCGCCAGCACATCGGCGATCGGCTTGCGCAACAGGTCGCTGACATCGGGGGGCAGGACGTGGAGGAAGCTCTCCACCGCATGCTGCGTCTCGTTGCTCTGCCCGAACAGCGAGAGCAGGGCGGCGGTGGTGATGAAGAAGGGAAACAGCGTCATCAACGCCAGATAGGCGAGATTCCCGGCATGGATGAACCCGTCGTTGAACACGCCTAGGCTGGTTCGTTTCAGCACCTCGAAGGCATAGGAGCCCGGCCGGACCTTGGCGATCTGCCGGTCCAGCCGCTGGCGGGCCTTGCCCTGATGATGTGCACGTTCTTCGGGGGTCAGGCCATTCGCATCGCTCATGGAGCCTTCAGACGCCCATGGCGGCCCTCGGGTTCCTGCCGTCCTTCCATTCGGTGGCGAAGCGTTGCAGCTCTGCATCATCCGCCGGAATGTCGATGACCAGCGTGATCAGCTGATCGCCGCGCCCGCCATTCTTCTTGTGAAAGCCCTTGCCCTTCAGGCGCAGCGTCTTGCCGGACGTGGTGCCCTTGGGCACCGTCAGCATGACGGGACGCTCGACGGTGGGGGCCTTCACCTGCCCGCCCAGCACCGCTTCGGTCAGCGAGAGGGGCAGGTCCAGGCGGACATCGTCGCCGTCGCGGGTGAAGAAGGGATGCGAACTGACCTCGATCGTGACGATCGCGTCGCCCGCGCCGCCGGGACCGGGCTCGCCCTTGCCCGCCAGGCGCATCTGGGTGCCGGTCTCGACGCCGGCGGGCAGCTTCAGGTCGATGGTCTTGCCGTCGCCCAGCGTTACCCGCTGCGGGCTGAGCGTCGCGGCGTCGATGAAGGGGACCTTCAGCGCATAGGCGATGTTGTTGCCCTTGGGCGCGGTACCACGGCGTCCGCCGCCGAAACCGCCAAAACCGCCGCTGAACCCGCCACGCCCCGCGCCGCCGAACATGCCCTCGAAGATATCGGACATGTCGGCGCCCTCGCCGCCGAAATCGAATTGCTGGCGAAAGCCGCCGCCGCCCGGCCCCGGACGTGCGCCCCCGCCAAAGCCGCCCGCCGCGCCGCCGCCATAGCCGAAGGGCGCGGTCGGATTGCCGTCGCCGTCGATCTCGCCCCGGTCGAACCGGGCGCGCTTGTCCTTGTCGTTCAGCAGGTCATAGGCGTTGGTCACCTGGCTGAACTTCTCCGCCGCCTTGGGATTGTCCTTATTGCGGTCGGGATGCAGTTCCTTCGCCAGCTTGCGATAGGCTTTCTTGATATCGGCTTCGCTGGCCGTTCGGCTTACGCCCAGCGTCTGATATGGATCGGCCACTCTTGTCCCCGTTGACAGTGTATTACCGATCTATGTGGGGCAGTCCGCGCCGGAGCGCAATGCGTTGCCCATGCGTTGCAGCAGGACGAAGGAGACGGATCATGACCCAGCCGATGCAGGCGACAGGAAACGACGGCAAGAAGGGCGCACCCGACGGCGTCTCGGATGCGCCCGGCAAACATGGCGGCGAAAGCCAGGGCGGCGGTTACGAAGGCGTGCCGGAGCGCGAAGGAGACTTCCACGGCGGCCAGAGCGGCGCGGCCTATCACGGCAAGGGCGGACACCCGGACCCCGACAAGGACAATCCTAATGCGGTGACGGAGGAGGGGTAGGACTGGCCCGATCTCCGTTCAGCCTGAGCGAAGTCGAAGGCCATGGGAAGCGCTCGCGGCAAGGCGATGAGTGTGCACTTCGACTTCGCTCAGTGCGAACGGAGGGGGCGGGTAGCCTTACCCCGCCACCAATTCCTCTACCGGTGCGACGTCGACGCTGACGTCCATCTTCTGCGCGCCCGAGCCCAACACCACGCCGTCGACCGGCGCAATCTCGGCATAGTCGCGGCCGACCGCCACGATGATATGGTCGCCCGCCATCCAGATGCCGTTGGTCGGATCGACGCCCACCCAGCCACGAATCGGCCCGCACCAGATCAGCACCCAGGCATGGGTCGCGTCCGCGCCGACCAGTCGCGCCTCACCCGGCGGCGGCAGGGTACGGATATAGCCGGAGGCATAGGCTGCCGGGATACCTGCCGCGCGCAAGCCCGTGATCATGATTTGGGCGAAGTCCTGGCACACGCCGCGCCGCTGGCGAAAGGCGTCCGCCGGGGGCGTGTCGACCAGAGTCGCGGCGGGGTCGAAGGCGAATTCGCGCTGGATACGACCCGCCAGCGCGAATCCCGCCTCCAGCGCGCCGCGCCCCGGCGAGAGGTCGGCGGCGCACCACTCGGCGATGGCGGGGTCGAGCGGGATCAGCGGCGAGGGGAAGATGTAATTGGCCGGGCCCGCCGCCGACAGGTCGGGGCTGGACCGGGCCAGCGCCGATATCTCCGCCAGGGTCGGATCGTCGGGGGAGGGCATGGGCACCGGACGATCGACCAGCATCCGCGCCCGGCTCTCGATGGTCAGGCTGCGCACCGGGCGATCCACCACCAGGCGGGTGACATGCGCCAGCCCGGCCTCGGCATGGGCGGAGCGGGTGCGTCCCACCGGCTCGACGATCAGGTCATAGCTTTCCAGCGTCTGGCCCGGCCAGTCGATCGGCTTCAACCGCAGATTGCACCGCGCATATTTGACCTGCGCGCCATAATCGAAGCGGGTGATGTGGCGGATGTCGTAGATCATGCCAGGGTAAGTCCCCCCGCGCGCAAAGGTTCGGCACCCTGCAGGAAATAACGCCGGGCGATCGCCTCGGACAGCAGGCCCAGCCGCCGCTCGACATCGCCCAGCATGTCGGCGTCCAGGGTGCGGGCGTCCTGCGTCTCGACGGCGGCGCGGATCGCGATCGCCTGCGCCTGTTGCGGCTCGGCCATGTCGTCGTCGGACAGGACGGGCAGGCGCGACAGGCAGTCGGCGATGCGCGCGGTCTGATAGGCGAGCGCGCGCGGGTTGTTGGGGTCCAGCGCGACCAGATCGACCACCGCGACCCGCGCCAGGCCGGTTGGATAACGCTGGCGATAGCTGATCTGGCTGTTGGCGAGGTCGAGCAGCGTGGACAGGTCGTCCGCCGACGCCCCCGCCATGCCGAACAGCCGGGTCGCACGGGCCAGCGCGGTGGCGCGCTCCACCCGGCGGCCGAGATCGTGGAAGCGCCAGGCGGCGGTCCGCACCATATGCTCGGCGGAGAGCCCGGCGATGGCGGCATATCGGCGTTGCAGCGAGCCCGCCCGGTCGAGCATCCCGACATGGCTGGGGAAGGGCGCTTCCAGCAGTCGGACCATGTCGGCGGACAGGCGGTCGCGCGAGCCTTCGCTGATCCCGCGCGCCAGGCGGTTGATCCGCGCGACCGAGTGCCAGCCCTCATCCTCCATCGCGGTGCGCGCGAACTGGGTCAGCGCGGCGCGGTGCAGGCTGTCGGGATGCGGAGCGGCCCCCGCTCCGGTGATCAGGCCGACCAGCCGTCCGACCGTCCGCGTGTCGAGCGCCGCGCCGCCATCGACGTCGATCGAATTGCCCAGCATGACCCGGATCGCCGCCAGCAGCGCCTCGCCTCGTTCCAGATAGCGGCCCAGCCAATAGAAATTGTCCGCAACCCGGCTGGGCAGCGTGCCCGGATTGCGCCGGACATGCAGCGAATCGGGCGCGGCGAGCAGCGACATCGGCGCGACCGGCTCCGGCCCATGGATGCAGACATCGGCGGACCACAGTCCTTCGCCGATCATCGCGGCGGTCGCCTCCGGATGGTCGCCGATCCGCCCGAAACCACCGGGCAGGACGGTCCAGTTCCCCTCGCCATCGCGCGCCGCGAAGACGCGCAAGGTGAAGGGGCGCGGCTCCAGCCGGTCGTCGATGACGACGGGCATGGTGGACAGGCGCACCATCTCCTGCCCGACATAATCCTGCGGCCGCTTGGCCATGTCGGCGATCAGGGCGGCACGCCCCTCGGCGGACAGGCTCGCCCCGGTGCGCGCGCCATCGGGCAGGCCCAATGGCCGGGGGCCGAAGGCGGGGGCGATCAGCATCTGGTCGAGATGTTCGGCGACATGCGCGGCCTGCGCCGGTCCACCGCACCACCAGGTCGCGATGGTGGGCAGCGTCAGCGGTTCGCCCAGTATCTGCCCGGCGAGCGCCGGCAGGAAGGCGGAGAAGGCGGGGCTTTCGAGCACACCCGCCCCCGGCGCATTGGCGATCACCACCTGTCCCTCGACATAGGCGTCGATCAGGCCGGGCACCCCGATCTGCGAATGGCTGTCGAAGGCCAGCGGGTCGAGCATCCGGGGATCGAGCCGCCGCCACAGCGCGTCGATCCGCTTCAGCCCCGCGACGGTGCGGACATAGACCTGCCCCTCGATCGCGGCGAGATCGGCACCCTCGACCAGCAACAGGCCCAGATAGCGCGCCAGATGCGCCTGCTCGGGATAGCTCGGGTTGAAGCGACCGGGCGTCAGCAGCCCGATGCGTGGATCGGCGCGACGGCATTGCGCGGCAAGCCCGGCGCGAAAGGCGGCGAAGAAGGGCGCGTGCCGCTGCACGTTCAACCGGCTTTGCAACCCGCCCAGCGTCCGGCTGACCGCCAGCCGGTTCTCCAGCGCATAGCCCGCCCCCGCCGGATTGCGCAGATGATCGGCCAGCACCCGCCACTCGCCATCGGGGCCCCGCGCCAGGTCGAAGGCGACGAAGCTCAGATGATGGCCGCCCGGCGGCGTCACACCGACCATGGGTCGCAGGAAATAGGGGCTGCCGGTCGCCAGCGCGGCGGGGATATGGCCCTGGCGGACCAGATCGCCGGGGCCGTACAGATCGGCCAGGATCGTCTCCAGCAGGGTGGCGCGCTGCTTTACCCCCGCCTCGATTGCCGCCCATTCGCGCGTATCGATCAGCAGAGGGACGGGGGAGACGGGCCAGGGCCGTTCGTCGGTCTCTCCGATGATGCGAAAGCCGGTGCCGATATCCGCCGCGTGCCGCTGCACCCGTTCGCGCGCATGAGCCAGATTGCTGGCGACCGCGGCCAGTTCCTCCAGCATTGCGGTCCAGGCGGGATCGTTCGACCCGGCCAGCACGTCCGCCCGTCCGGCGGCGGCGCGATAGGCGGCGATCCAGGCGGCGGCCTGCGCGGGGCTGTCCTCGGAGGGGTCCATTGGGGGCGGAAAATCGCCGCATCGGCGCAAGGTTGCAACAGATGATTGCCAGGACGCCGGATATAGATCGCGAAATCACCGTTGCGCGGCGGGGCGGATGCGCGATCCAGCGTTTCCGTTCGCGACATTGGTTTTCGATCGGCAGGGGCGTATGGACGCGCGCATGGCCGACGATCCCTTTGCCCTGTTCGATCTCTGGTTCGCCGAAGCGCGCGACAGTGAACTCAACGATTTCAACGCGATGGCGCTGGCGACGGTCGATGCGACCGGCCAGCCCTCCGTGCGGATGGTCCTGCTGAAGGGCCATGATGAACGTGGATTCGTGTTCTACACCAACCGCGAAAGCCGCAAGGCACGGGATTTGGGCGAGGGGAGCAAGGCCGCGCTGCTGTTCCACTGGAAGTCGCTGCGCCGTCAGATTCGGATCGAGGGACCGGTGTCCCGGGTCTCGGACGCCGAGTCGGACGCCTATTTCGCCAGCAGGGGCCGGGACTCGCAGCTCGGCGCCTGGGCCTCCGAGCAATCGCGCCCCCTCGACGCCCGCGAGACGTTCGAGGCGCGGTTCGAGGCAATGCGCGCCCGGTTCGAGGGTGGCGACGTGCCGCGCCCGCCGCATTGGGGCGGATACCGCGTGACGCCGCAAGCCATCGAGTTCTGGCTCGATCGCGAGCATCGGCTGCATGAGCGCCGCGTCTTCACCCGAACCGGCGAAGGCGGCTGGGACGAAGGACTGCTGTTTCCGTGACCCAGGACGAACGCAAGAAGGTGATCCCGCTGGCGACCCGCGCGGCGCTGGCCAGCGTCGCGATGGCGCTGTTCCTGCTGGCGCTGAAGGGATTCGCCGCGTGGCGGACGGGCTCGGTCGCGATGCTGGGTTCGCTCGCCGATACCGCGCTCGACCTGCTCGCCAGCCTGGTGACACTGTACGGCGTCCGGTTGGCGGCGACTCCGGCGGACCATGACCATCGGTTCGGCCACGGCAAGGCAGAGGCGCTGGCGGCCTTGTTCCAGGTGGCGCTGATCACCGCCTCGGCAGCGGGCATCGCCTGGCGCGCGGTGATGGCACTGGGCGCGGACAACCCCACCAGCGACGCCGAGTTCGGCATCGGCGTGTCGGTGATCGCGATCCTCGCCACCATGGTCCTGCTCGCCTATCAGCGCAGCGTGATCCGGCGGACGGGCTCGGTCGCGATCCTGGCGGACAATGTCCATTATCAGTCGGACGTGCTGCTCAACGGATCGGTGATCGTCGCGATGGTGCTGGACCAGTATTTCGGCTGGCACGGCGCGGACCCCATCTTCGGCATCGCCATCGCCTTGTGGCTCGCTTGGGGCGCGTTCCAGGCGTCCTCGACCGCGATCGACCAGTTGATGGACAAGGAATGGCCCGACGACCAGCGCGCCGCCTTTCTCGACGTCGCCGCGCGCCAGCCGGGGTTGAAGGGCATTCACGACTTCCGCACCCGCCGTTCGGGCAGCCACGACTTCGCGCAATTCCATATGGAGGTGGAACGCGAGCTGACCGTCGCCGCCGCGCATGACATCGTCGAGGGGGTGGAGGGTGCGCTGCGCCGCGCCTTCCCCAAGGTCGAGGTGCTGATCCACCTCGATCCCGAGGGCCATGTCGACACCGACAATCCGCTGGTCGAGGCGGACGTGACCCCGCACTGGTTCGGCAAGCGCGTTTACTGATGCGCATTCCCTTCACCCAGGTCGACGCCTTTGCCGAGGCGGCGTTTGGGGGGAACCCCGCGGCGGTGATGATGCTGTCGTCCTGGCCGGACGATGCGACCCTGCTGGCGATCGCGCGGGAGAACAACCTGTCGGAGACGGCCTTCCTGGTCGCGAGCGACGGGGACGAGGCGGATTTCGAACTGCGCTGGTTCACGCCCGGCGACGAGGTGGAGATGTGCGGCCATGCCACGCTGGCGAGCGGGCATGTCGTGCTGTCGTCGGACACGACGCGACAACGGATACGCTTCGCGACGCGCCATGCGGGGGTGCTGGAGGTCGCGCGGGACGGGCTGGGGTACAGCCTGTCGCTGCCCGAGCGGACGCCGGTGGCCGAGGCGTTGCCGGGGGTTGTCGATGCTCTGGGCGTCGAGGGCGTGGTCGAGACGCTGCTTCATCCTGCCGGTTACGCCGTCGTCGTGTTGGACGATGCCGCGACGGTGCGGGCCTGCACGCCCGACTTCGCCGCGCTGGCCGGGGCCGGGCGTTATGTCGTGATCCTGACCGCACGGGGCGGGGCGGGCGAGGCGGATGTGGTCAGCCGGGTCTTCGTGCCCGCCTTCGCGATCGACGAGGACCCGGTGACGGGCTCGGCGCATGCGGTGTTGACGCCTTATTGGACGGCCAAGCTGGGGTGCGACGCCTTCGTGGCCGAACAGGCGAGCGCGCGGGGCGGGCGGTTGCGGTGCCGGATGGACGGCGACCGCGTCGTGCTCGGCGGTGGATGCGTCACGGTGATCGAGGGTGTGTTCCTGCTGCCTTAGGGTTGAATCGACATTCCGATATGCCTTCTTTTCCCTCTCCTCTATCCAGGGGAAAGGGCAGAAGGCGTCGCATGAATGCCGATTGGCCGTAAGGGATTCCCGTGGCCTTCGACTTCGCTCCGGCTGAACGGGGTGAGGGGCGTGTGGCCTTCTCAAAGTACTGCACAACCCCGGCGAAGGCCGGGGCCCAGGTTCCGCCACGCCGATAGTGCGCCGAGCGATGCGTGGGCGGCCAATGCACCTCGGCCCCTATAGCGCACCACCACTGGACTCCGGCCTTCGCCGGGGTGGTCTGAAGGACGCCGGCAAAACGCTATTCCGCCGCCAGCAACGTCTCCGCCGCCTGCAAATCCACCGAGACCAGCCTGCTGACCCCGCGCTCGATCATCGTCACGCCGAACAGCCGGTGCATCCGGCTCATCGTCACGGCATTGTGGGTGACGATCAGATAGCGCGTATCCGTCTCGCGCGCCATGCGCTCCAGCAGTCCGCAGAAGCGGTCGATATTGGCATCGTCCAGCGGCGCGTCGACCTCGTCCAGCACGCAGATCGGCGCGGGGCTGGTCAGGAACAGGCCGAAGATCAGCGCCACCGCCGTCAGTGCCTGTTCGCCCCCCGACAACAGGGTCAGCGACTGGAGCCGCTTGCCCGGCGGCTGCGCCATGATCTCCAGCCCCGCCTCCAGCGGATCGTCCGAATCGATAAGCGCCAGATGCGCCGAGCCGCCGTCGAACAATGTCGCGAACAGCGTCTGGAAATGGCCGTTCACCGCCTCGAACGCCGCGAGCAGCCTTTGCCGCCCCTCGCGGTTGAGCAGCCCGATCGAGCCGCGCAACCGCGCCACCGCCTGCACCAGATCCTCGCGCTCAGCGGCATTGGCCGCGCCGCTCGCCTCCAGTTCGGCCAGTTCCTGTTCGGCGACGAGATTGACCGGCCCGATCCGCTCGCGATCGGCGGACAGCTTGTCATGTGTGGCGGCCTCCGCCTGGGGCGAGCCGACGCCCGCACTCTCGAAGCCCAGCCGTTCGGGCAGCACCGGCGCGGGGCAGGCGAAACGCTCGCCCGATACGCGGCCCAGTTCCACCCGGCGGAGTTCGTGATTCTCGACTCGCGCCACCGCCCCGGCGCGCGCCTCCCGCGCTGTCGACAACAAGGCATTGGCCCCGGCATGGGTAGCCTCGGCGGCGCGCAGCGCATGTTCGGCCTCGGCTTCCTCTCCTTGCGTCCGCTCCGCCTCGGCCTTGGCGCTGTCATGCGCGGCGGCGAGGGTGGCGATCTCCTCCGCCAGTTTCGCGGGACGGTCGGCGAGCGCGGCGGCGTCGCGTTCCAGCGTCGCGGCGCGCGCGTCCATCTCGGCGATTCGCCCTGCCGCTTGCCCGGCGCGCTGGTCCCAGCTTTCGGCCTCGACCATCGCGGCGTCCCGTCGATCGCGGGTTTGCGCCAGGCTGCGCTCCAGCGTCGTCCGCTCCGACCGGGCGAGCGCTACCGCCGAACGCGCCAGTTGCGTCTCGGTCTGGAGCCGCGCCGTCTCCGCCGCACTCGCCGAGCCGTCGGGCAGGTCGGCCAACGCCACCTCGGCGCGTTCGCATTCGGCCCGCGCCTCGTCCGTCTCTGCGGCCATGCGCTCGGCGCGGGCGGCCAGGTCGGCGCGCTGGGCGGACAGCCGTTCGATCATCGCCTGCGCCCGGTCCTCGGCGCGTTGGGCATCGCGCAAGGACGTGACGGCGGTGGCGTGGAGCGTCCGTGCGCTGGCGGCGGCGGCGCGGGCGCGCGCGATGCGCTCCTCGATTACCGCACGCGCCTCCGTCGCGGCCTGGACCGCCGCCTCGGTCGCCGGGCGCTCGGCCTCCAACGCGGCCAGCCGGTTGCGCCGCTCCATCCGCTCGGCCGCCGCTGCGCCGCCGCCCTCGCCGATATAGCCATCCCAGCGCCGCAACCGGCCTTCGCGCGTGACGATCCGCTGGCCGACGCTGAGCAGCTGGCCCGAATCTACTTCGACCAGAAATATCTGCGACAGTCGCCGGGCCAGGGCAGGGGGCGCGGCGATCCGCTCGCCCAGCCGGAGCGTACCCACCGGTGGTGGCGGATCGTCGGGCAGGATCGGCGATCCACGCCAATCGATCAGCGGCGTTTCCAGTTCGTCGCCCAGCGCGGCAGCCAGCGCGCGTTCGTAACCGGGTTCGGCCTGCACCTCGTCGAGCAGCCGGTCGCTGCTCTTGCGCTCGGTCACACGAACCAGCGTTGCGATCTCGGCATCCAACGCGGCGAGCGCGGCGATGGCGCGGGCGCGGGTCGCCTCTGCCGCGTCGCGCTCGGTCGAGGCGGTCGACTCGCTTTCCTCGGCCCAGCCCAGCGCGGCCTGCGCCTTGTCGGCATCGTGTTTGGCGGCGGCTTGGCTCGCGATGGCGGCTTCTCGCGCCGCCTCCTGTTCCGCCATGTCGGGCAGCGCGTCGATGGCGGCGGCGACGCCCCGCGCATCACGTTCCGCCCGGGCATGGCGGGCTCGCGCGGCGGTAAGCGCCGCTTCCGCGATCCGGCGTTCGGCGGCCTCGGCGGCTTGCGCGGACAGCGCGCGGGCCAGCGCCACCTCGGCATCGCGATTCTTCGTTTCCGCCTCGGCCAGCAGCGCGTCGAGCCGGGGCATCGCCTGCGCAGCATGGGCGATGCGCGCGTCCAGATCCTCCCGTTCCTCGGCCAGTCGCTGGATCGCGGCGGCGGCGTCGTGCGCCAGCGCATCCTCGCGCGCGCGGTCCTGATCGATGCGGGTACGGGCGGCGGCCAGTTCCTCGATCCGGCGTTGCAGGCCGTGGCGGCGGTCGCGTGCGCGGGACAGCGCATGGCCCGCTTCGCTCAGCGCATCGCGTGCGGTCAGAGAGGCGGCCCGCGCCCTGGCGGCCCGCGCGACCGCCTGTTCCTGTGCCTTGGCAGCGGCGCGTTCGGCGGCGGTGGCGTCGGTCACCTGACGCTCGGCGGCCTCGGCCTCGGTCTTGGCGAGGGTGGCCGCCTCCGCCGCGTCGCGCCAGCGGGCGAAGATCATCCGCGCCTCGGCCACGCGGATCTGGTCGGAGATCAGGCGATAGCGCTCCGCCGCGCGCGCTTGTCGCCGCAGGGTCGCGATGCGCGCGTCCTGATCGGCGATGGCTTCGTCCAGCCGGGTCAGGTTTGCCTCGGTCGCGCGCAGTTTCGATTCGGCGTCACGGCGGCGGACATGCAGCCCCGCAATTCCGGCGGCTTCCTCCAGCATGGCGCGGCGTTCGGCGGGCTTGGCGGCGATGACCGCGCCGATCCGGTTCTGGCTGACCAGAGCGGGGGAGTGCGCACCGGTCGCGGCATCGGCGAATAAGAGGGCGACGTCCTTGGCCCGCACGTCGCGCCCGTCGATGCGATAGGCCGAGCCAGCGCCACGCTCGATCCGGCGGACGATCTCGGTTTCGTTCCCGTCGCGCTCGGCCAGGATGGTGACCTCGGCGAAGTCACGGGGCGGGCGGGTGGCGGTGCCCGCGAAGATCACATCCTCCATCCCCGCGCCTCGCATCGACCGCGCACTATTTTCGCCCATCGTCCAGCGCAGCGCTTCGAGCAGGTTCGACTTGCCGCAGCCATTGGGCCCGACAACACCGGTCAACCCCGGCTCGATGACCAGATCGGCCGGATCGACGAAGCTCTTGAAACCCGAAATGCGAAGCCGCTTGATCTGCACGGACCCGGTTGCCGTCCCCCGACGTCGATGGTGGTTATCGATAGCGCATGGGGACGCGTTGTCGAGGGGGGGGCGGGATCGCGAAGCTTGGCGGATTGTCTGGAACGGTCGGCCGATGATAAATTGCGGTCGTGATCATGATCCGCCCCGCCCTTTCCGATGATGCGACAGCCCTTACGCGTCTGATGCATGGTTCGGCGGCGTATGAAGATAGCTACGCCACGATCCTCGAAGGCTATGCCGTGACACCCCAGCAGATCGATCGGGACGTCATCTATGTCGCGGAGTTGGATGGTGAACTTTGTGGCTTCTACAGTCTGAAGCTTGAAGGGGAGCCGGAACTCGATCTGATGTTCGTAGCGGATGGTGTCCAAGGCATCGGTCTGGGTTCCAAGCTGTTCAAGCATATGAGGCATGAAGCAAGGCTGCGGGGCATCGCCTCCGTCAAGATCGTATCCCATCCTCCGTCGGTCGGCTTTTATCGGGCGATGGGGGCGATCATCGTCGGCACCAAACCGCCAACCGCCAAGGCAACATGGTCTCGACCGATCCTGTCAGTTGCGGTCTAGCTGCCCCGTCCCCTTCGGTCGGACGTCATCGAGCCGTATGGTCAAAACAGATTCCGATCAGTCGAAGCGTGTCAGACCGAACGGCTCCAATGCGACGGACGGCGTATCGCCATCCAGCACGGCCGCCACCAATTCGCCAGTAATGGGCGCCAGCGTCAGACCGAGATGGTTATGTCCGAAAGCGTAGGCTACCCGCCGCGTCCCCGGCACTTTGCCGATCGCGGGTAGGTAATCTGGTAGCGTCGGCCGCGCACCCATCCAGGGCTTGGCGTCCTCGCCGATCGGCAGGCCCAGCGCGGCGATATGGTGGCGCAGGCGGTTCCACTTGGTGGGGTCGGGTTTGGCCTCGGCGCGGGCGAACTCGACGATGCTGGCGGCGCGCAGTCCCCCGGCAAAGCGTGTGACGATCATCGAGCGGTCCTCGAACACCACCGGCGGCAGGTCGGCGGGCCAGTCCACGTCCGGCCCGGTCTGGAGGTGATAGCCGCGCTCGGCGATGATCGGGGCCTTCAGGCCGAAGGGACGGAGCAACGCGGCGCTGGCCACGCCTGCCGTCACCACCACCTGATCGGCGGACAGGCGGCGGTGGTCGGTCAGGCGGACCTCGCCGTCAGCGATCGCTTCGACGCGGCCGACAATCCGGGTGCCGCCATCGGCCAGGAAGCGGGCGGTCGCTGTTTCCGCCAATTGGGTCGGGTCGGCGATCTGGCCACTGCCCTCGAAGCGGATGCCCCCCGCAATGGGGCTGCGGGTACGGGCGCGCCAGTCTTGCAACTCCGCTTCAGTCAGCGGACGAAAGCGCGCGGTGCCGGTGTCCGCCGCCTGCCAGTTCGCCAGCCCCCGTGCGGCGCTCTCCGGGCTTTCCCACAGCACGACATGGCCGTCGGGGCGCAGCAATTCGGGCGCGCCGAGCGCGGCGACATGCCGCTCCCAGGCGGGCATTGCGTGTGCCAGCAATCCCGCCAGTGCCTGATGTGCACGCTTGTAACGGGCGGGTCGCGCGGCCTTCAGCAGGCGTAGCGAGAAGGGCAGCCAGGTCGCGATCTCGCGCGGGGGCAGGGCCAGCGCGCCGCCGCGCCAGAACAACCGCTTGGCGAAAGCGCGCACCATCGCGGGCGAGGCGATCGGCTCGGCCTGTTCGGTCGCGATATGGCCCGCATTGCCCCAGGAGGCGGCGCGGGGCGAGTCCTGCGCCTCGATCAGCGTGACCATCCAGCCCTTGCGCTGGAGCGCCAGCGCGGTGGTCGTTCCCACCACGCCGCCGCCCACGACGATGGCGCTGCGATGATCCGAGGCTAAGGCGTGATTTTCCGACTTGGGCATAAGCCCGGTCATATCGTATACGGATTTCCTAGCAAGGGAATCCCGATGACGTCACCGACCATCCGCCACACCTTTTTCTGCATCGACGGCCATACGGCGGGCAACCCCGTCCGGCTGGTGGCGGGTGGCGCGCCGCTGTTGCGCGGGGCCAGCATGGCGGAACGGCGGCTGGACTTCCTGGAGCGGTTCGACTGGATCCGCACCGGACTCTGCTTCGAGCCGCGCGGACATGACATGATGTCGGGCGGCTTCCTCTATCCGCCCTGCGAGCCCGACAGCGACGCCGCGATCCTGTTCATCGAGACGAGCGGCTGCCTCCCCATGTGCGGCCATGGCACCATCGGCATGATCACCTTCGGGCTGGAGCATGGCCTGATCACCCCGCGCGAGCCCGGCAAGCTGAAGGTCGAGGTGCCCGCGGGCACCATCCATATCGAGTATGAGAAGGAAGGCGCGAAGGTCACCGCCGTCCGTATCCGCAACGTCCCCGCCTATCTGGCGGCCGAGGGCATCAAGATCGACGTGCCGGGCTTCGGGCCGCTGACGCTGGATGTCGCTTATGGCGGCAATTACTACGCCATTGTCGAACCGCAGGGGGCTTATACCGGGCTGGACGATCTGGGCGCGTCGAAGCTGGTCGAACTCAGCCGCACGATCCGCGACCTGGTCCGCGAGAAGTTCGAGCCGGTTCACCCGCTCGAACCCTCGATCCGGGGAGTCAGCCATGTGTTGTGGGCCGACAAGCCCTCGGCGGAGGATGCCGACGGGCGCAACGCGGTCTTCTATGGCGAGCGGGCGATCGACCGGAGTCCCTGCGGCACCGGCACCTCGGCGCGGCTGGCGCATCTGGCGGCGAAGGGGCGGCTGAAGGTCGGCGACCGCTTCGTCCATGAGAGCTATATCCGCAGCCGCTTCATCGGCCGGGTCGAGGCGGAAACGGAACTGGGCGGACAGGCGGCGATCGTGCCGTCGATCCAGGGCTCGGCGATCGCGACCGGGTTCAACACGATCTGGATCGACCGGGAGGATCCGTTCTGGGCGGGGTTCACGGTGGTCTGAAGGGGTTGTCCAAGCGAAGACGCTAAGCCGCGAAGAGGAATAGGGCTCGCGCAGAGGCGCTGAGGACGCAGAGAGGTCGTGCCTGCTGCATGAGCGGCCCTTCTATCTGCTGGATCGGAAATGCCGTTCCGTTGCCACAGGCAATGCCCCTCCGCGCCCTCTGCGCCTCTGCGCGAACAAATCATCTTCGCGTCATCGCGGCTTCGCGTGAACCTGTTGCCCCGGCCTTCGCCGGGGCGGTCCTTCATCCCAAATCGTCGATCGCGGGCTGAGGCTCGGTGAACCAGGCCGCACCCGTCTCGGTGACGTAGAAGTGATCCTCCAGCCGCACGCCGAAGCGCTCCGGCACCACGATCATCGGTTCGTTGGAGAAGCACATGCCCGGCGTCAGCGGGGTCTTGTCGCCGCGCACCAGATAGGCGGGCTCGTGGATCGACAGGCCGATGCCGTGCCCGGTGCGGTGCGGCAGCCCCGGCAGGCGGTAGTCGGGGCCCAGTCCCGCCCGCTCCAGCACCGCGCGCGCGGCATAGTCCACCGCTTCGCAGGGCTCGCCCGGGCGTACGGCGGCGAAGGCGGCGGCCTGGGCTTCCTTTTCGATGTCCCAGATGCGGCGGACCTCGTCGCCGACCTCGCCGAAGGCATAGGTGCGGGTGATGTCGCTATGATAGCCGTCGATCAGCGTGCCGGTATCGACCAGCACGACATCGCCCTCGCGCAGCACATCGTCCTGCGGCAGGCCATGCGGGAAGGCGGTCGAGCGGCCGAACTGCACCGCGCAGAAATAATTGCCGGTCGCCGCACCGAGCGCGCGGTGCGCCTGGTCGATGAAGCGGATGACCTCCGACGCGCGAATGCCCTCATGCAGGATGCGCGCGGCGCGACGATGGACCTCCAGCGTCATGTCCATCGCCTGTTGCATCAGCGCGATCTCGGCGGGCGACTTGATCGAGCGGCAGCCATCGATCACCGGCGCACCGCTGACCAGCGCCACGCCCGGCGCGGCGGCGCGGATGCGGTCGACGAACAGGAAGGCGAGCGCCGGGTCGATGGCCAGCGTCTTCGCGCCGTTCAGCGCCTGCGGGACCAGCGCGGAGGGGCTTTCATCCTCTTCCCACAAGCGGATGTCGGTGGCGGGAATGGTCAGGCTCGCCTCGAACGAGCCGAGCTCGAAGGCCGGACAGATGAAGACCGGATCGCCCTGAACCGGCAACAGCATCGCCACCAACCGCTCGGTCGCACCCCAAGCGACGCCGGTGAAGTAACGCAGGCTCGCGCCCGCACCGATCAGGATCGCGTCGGCGCCCATCCGCCCCGTCAGTTCGCGCGCGCGGTCCATCCGGCGGGCGCGTTCCTCGGCGGTGATGACGGGGGCGGGGTTCGCCCAAGGGGAGAGGCTCGCCAGTTCGCGCTCCGTCGTCGAGCCGCCGATCATCCCTGCCATTCGCCTCACTCCATTTCGTATACGGTTGGGCGTCTAGCGTGGCGCGAGGCGGGACGCTAGCGGGCTCATCATACTCGCCGCCGTTCGGCCTGAGCGAAGTCGAAGGCCAAGGGAATCCCTTCGCCAAGGATCAGGCGGCGGGGCGTATGCTTCGACTTCGCTCAGCACGAACGGAGGTGCGGGCTGACGTCGTGACGGAGAGGTCCTCACCCCCCATACATCGCCATCGCGTCCCGTCTGAACGCCGCGCCGCTGTCCGACCGGCTATAGAACATATGCCCGCCCGGATAGACGTTCAACTGTACCCGCTGCGCCACGCCATAGCTGGGCATCTGGTCGACGATCAGCCGCGAGGCGAAATAGGGGCAGGACAGATCGTCCCAGCCATGGACTATCATCACCTTCATCTTCGGGTCGTTGGCGATCGCCTTGCGCAGGTCGGTGACGGGGGTGTCGTCGGGCTTGCCGCGATCCCAGGCGCTGTTCACCTCATAGGACAGCGCATGATAGCGGGCGTCGGTCTTCCAGCCCGCTTCGCGCGTCACGAAATCCACCATCGCGCTGGTCGTCGGTGCGATCAGCGAGTCGAGCAGCGGGTCGTTGGAGCGCTGCTGCGACGACCAGGGGAAGGGGTCGAAGGCGGTGACGTTGGAATCATAGATGCTGCCGATGGTCGAATCGTTGCGATGGATTTCGCGCAGATAGGTCCGCGTATCGACCCGCCCGCCCAGCTTGCGGACCAGCGCCGGGTCGAGCCCGGTCAGTTCGGTCACGCGGGTCACGATCCGGTTCACGGCTTGCGTATCCGACCGCCCGCGCATCAGGTCGCGCAGGTAATCGCCGCGCGCATAGGCCTCGACCTCGGCCATCGCGGTCGGGGTCAGTTTGCCCTGTCGCTCCAGTTGCGCCGCCGCCATCGAGGGAAGGTCGATCATCCAGGGCAGGGGCGACAGCGCGGTCGCATCGTCGCCCGAAGCGGGATCGAGATAGGGCGACACCATCACCAGCCCGTTCACCCCGACGCCGATCTGCGACTGAAGCTCATAGGCGATGCGCGGTGCCCGGTAACCGCCATAGCTTTCGCCCATGATATATTTGGGCGAGCGCAACCGGCCTTCCTTGACCAGCCAGTCATAGACGACCTTGGACAGATATTTGATGTCCGGATCGTTGGCGTAGAAAGCCTTCTTGGTCTCCGCCTCGTCCACCAGGCTGCGGCTGAAGCCGGTGCCGATGGGATCGATGAACACCAGGTCGGTGAAGTCCAGCCAGCTATTGGCATTGTCGGTGGTGACGGGGGAGTCGGACGGCGCATCGCCCTGCGCGCCGAACTGGACGCGCTTGGGGCCCACCGCGCCCAGGTTGAGATAGACCGACGCCGCGCCCGGTCCGCCGTTGAAGGCGAAGGTCACGGGCCGCCGCACATCGCCACCGGGCACGGTATAGGCGGTATAGACGACCTGCCCGATCTCCTTGCCCTTGTCGTCGCGCACCGCGATCTTGCCGATGGTCGCCTTGTAGGTGATCACCCGGCCACCGATCCGCGCGCTTTGCGTGATCGTCTTGTCGTCGGGGAGCGGCGGGCGCTTGCTATCGTCGTCCTTCTTTTCGGTCGTGGTCGTCTTGGTCTCGGTCTTCTCGGCCTTTTGCGCCAAGGCGGGGGAGGCGGCGCTGGCGGCCAGCAGCAACAGGGCGGTCAGGTGCAAGCTCTTCGACACGTTGGAAACTACTCCCCCTCGAACGGTGGTCGGGTGGGATCATGCGCGCATCTCCCGCGTTCCCGCAAGCCTGTCCCCCTCGAAATACGCCACCCCCTTTCCTATCTCCCCTCTGGCATTCCTCCCGGAACAGAAGTAGAACCTGCCCCATGCTGACCAAGATTTCCGTCCGCGGCGCGCGCGAGCATAATCTCAAGGATGTCGATATCGACATTCCCCGTGACACGCTGACGGTGATCACCGGCCTGTCAGGGTCGGGCAAGTCCAGCCTCGCCTTCGACACTATCTATGCCGAGGGGCAGCGGCGATATGTCGAGTCGCTGTCGGCCTATGCGCGCCAGTTCCTGGAGATGATGCAGAAGCCGGACGTCGACCATATCGAGGGGCTGTCACCGGCCATCTCGATCGAGCAGAAGACGACCAGCCGCAATCCGCGCTCGACCGTGGCGACCGTCACCGAAATCTACGACTATATGCGCCTGCTCTGGGCGCGGGTCGGCATTCCCTATTCGCCCGCCACCGGCGAGCCGATCGCGGCGCAGACGGTCAGCCAGATGGTCGACCGGGTGATGACCCTGCCGGAAGGCACGCGCCTCTACCTGCTCGCCCCCGTGGTGCGCGGGCGCAAGGGCGAATATCGCAAGGAAATGGCCGAGTGGCAGAAGGCGGGCTTCACCCGCGTTCGCATCGACGGTCAGCTCTATGAGATCGACGAGGCCCCGGCGCTCGACAAGAAGTTCAAGCATGACATCGAGGTGGTGGTCGACCGCCTGGTCGTGCGCGAGGACATCGCCACGCGCCTGGCCGACAGTTTCGAGACCGCGCTGAAGCTGGCCGATGGTCTGGCCTATGTTGACCCCGCCGATCCGGTCGAGCCCGCCACGCCCAAGTCGGTCGTGCTGGGCGACAATGCGCCGGCTGGCCGGATCGTGTTTTCGGAGAAATTCGCCTGCCCGATCTCCGGCTTCACCATTTCCGAGATCGAGCCGCGCCTGTTCTCGTTCAACGCTCCGCAGGGGGCGTGTCCCGCCTGTGACGGGCTGGGCGAAAAGCTGATCTTCGATGAGGATTTGGTCGTTCCCAATCACGAACTGTCGATCAAGAAGGGCGCGGTGGTGCCCTGGGCCAAATCCAACCCGCCCAGTCCCTATTATATGCAGGTGCTGGGCAGCTTGGCGCGCGAATTCGGCTTTGCGCTGGAGACGCCGTGGAAGGACCTGGACGAGAAGGTGCGCGACGCCATCCTGTACGGGACGAAGGGCAAGGCGGTCACGCTGACCTTCATCGACGGCAAGAAGTCCTATGATGTGAAGAAGCCGTTCGAGGGTGTGATCGGCAATCTCAACCGCCGGATGCTCCAGACCGAGAGCGCCTGGATGCGCGAGGAACTGTCCAACTATCAGTCGTCGCAGCGCTGCGAAGTCTGCCACGGCGCGCGGCTGAAGCCCGAGGCGCTGGCGGTCAAGATCGCGATGCAGGACATCTCTTACGCGACCCATTTGTCGGTGGTCGATGCGCTGGCCTTCTTCACCGGCCTGCCGGAGCATCTGACCGACCAGCAGCGCGCCATCGCGCAGCCGATCCTGAAGGAGATCGTCGAGCGGCTGGGCTTCCTCAACAATGTCGGGCTGGATTACCTCAATCTCGACCGGACCAGCGGCACCTTGTCGGGCGGCGAGAGCCAGCGGATTCGGCTGGCGTCGCAGATCGGTTCGGGGCTGTCGGGCGTGCTCTATGTGCTCGACGAGCCGTCGATCGGGCTCCACCAGCGCGACAATGACATGCTGCTCGCGACGCTGCGGCGGTTACGCGACCTGGGCAACACGGTGCTGGTCGTCGAGCATGACGAGGATGCGATCCGCACCGCCGACTATGTCATCGACATGGGGCCCGGCGCGGGTGTGCATGGCGGCCAGATCGTCGCGCACGGCACGCTCAAGCAGTTGCTCAAGTCCAAGACCAGCGTCACCGCCGATTATCTGAACGGCACGCGCGAGATCGCAGTCCCGGCCAAGCGCCGCAAGGGCTCGGGCAAGAAGCTGACCGTGCACAAGGCGACCGCGAACAACTTGCAAGGCGTGACCGCGAGCATTCCGCTGGGCACCTTCACCTGCATCACCGGCGTGTCGGGATCGGGCAAGTCGAGCTTCACCATCGACACCCTCTATGCCGCCGCCGCGCGCACGCTGAACGGCGCGCGCATATTGGCGGGCAAGCATGAGAAGATCACCGGGCTGGAGCATCTCGACAAGGTGATCGACATCGACCAGTCGCCGATCGGCCGCACGCCCCGGTCGAACCCGGCGACCTATACCGGCGCCTTCACCCAGATCCGCGACTGGTTCGCGGGGCTGCCCGAGGCGCAGGCGCGTGGGTACAAGCCCGGCCGGTTCAGCTTCAACGTGAAGGGCGGCCGGTGCGAGGCATGCCAGGGCGACGGCGTGCTCAAGATCGAGATGCACTTCCTGCCCGATGTCTATGTGACCTGCGACGTGTGCCACGGCGCGCGCTACAATCGCGAGACGCTGGAGGTGAAGTTCAAGGGCCACTCGATCGCCGATGTGCTCGACATGACGGTCGAGGATGCGGCGGAGTTCTTCCAGGCGGTGCCGCCGATCCGCGACAAGATGGCGATGCTGGTCGAGGTCGGGCTGGGCTATGTCAAGGTCGGCCAGCAGGCGACGACGCTGTCGGGCGGCGAGGCGCAGCGGGTGAAGCTGGCCAAGGAACTCTCGCGCCGGGCGACGGGCAACACGCTCTACATTCTCGATGAGCCCACCACGGGGCTGCACTTCGAGGATGTGCGCAAGCTGCTCGAAGTGCTCCATGCGCTGGTCGAGCAGGGCAATACGGTGGTGGTGATCGAGCATAATCTCGACGTCATCAAGACCGCCGACTGGATCGTCGATCTGGGCCCCGAAGGCGGCGTGAAGGGTGGCGAGATCGTCGCGGTCGGCACACCCGAAGTGGTCGCGGCGGAACCGCGCAGCTTCACAGGGAAATATCTGAAGCCCCTGCTCGACAAGGGGCAGGCGCAGGCGGCCGAATAACGATCCTCCCCGGCACGGGGAGGGGTACCGCCGCGAAGCAGTGGTGGAGGGGGCTCTCCGCAAAGGGCGCCCTAGGTGGAAGCCCCCCTCCGTCAGGCCTTCGGCCTGCTACCTCCCCGTGCCGGGGAGGATTGGGTTGCGTTCTGGCGGATTCCCCTGGGCCCCTTCGACGGCCTGCCAAGGCAGGCACACCCTGGCCGAGGGCATCGCCACTCACCCCCGTTCGCACTGAGCGAAGTCGAAGCGCACGCCCCACCGCCACCAGCGCCCCCTAACACATCGCAACTTTTCCGCGCTCGAAACGATTCCCCCCGCATCACTCATAAGGGAGGATGCGATGCGTGCACTGACACTAGGCCTGGTGGCGGCCGCGACCCTGGTTTCGGGCTGTTCGACCTATGGCGGCGGCGGTTATGGCGGGCCGCGCTACGCCTATGACTATAACCGTCCCGATCCCGCCTATGGCGGCTATTATGCCGACCGTTATTATGTCGACAACCAGCGCTATCGCGAACGGCGGTTGAGCCGCAACGACCGCGTCTATGTCGGCCAGGATGGTCGCTATTATTGCCGCCGCAACGACGGCACCACCGGCTTGATCGTCGGCGGCATCGCAGGCGGCGCGCTGGGCGCGGCGATCACCTCGGGCGGTTCGCAGACACTGGGTACGCTGCTCGGTGCCGCCGGCGGTGCACTCGCTGGACGGGCGATCGAGCGGAACAATGTCCGCTGCCGCTGACAACGACACCGTGTCCGCATAGCCGGACAAGGAGGCCGTTCCCGACGCCCTCTTCTTGGGGAGGGGGCGTACCGGGACGGTGATCGACCCCGCAGAGTCGATGCGAAGATGAACGAAGCGTCACGGGTTGCGACACTTGGTGACAGAATCGTCAGGTGTCTGGGACAGCTTTGCGATCATCCCTCTCCATATAGGGGATCGGGCCAGTATTCGCCCGCTTTGTAATGGGAGTAACGTCATGAAGGCCATGATCCTCGCAGGCTTGGGGTTCGCCACGATCGCGGTTCCGTCGGTCGCCGATGCGCAGCGCTGGACCCCGATCGCCCAGCGGCAGGGCCAGCTTCAGTCGCGGATCGATCAGGGCATCCGCTCGGGCGCGCTGAACCGGCGCGAGGCGCTGCGTCTGCGCACGCAGTTGCGCGATCTGAGTCAGCTCGAATATCGCTATCGCCGTTCGGGTGGCGGGCTGAGCGCGTCGGAGCGCAACGATCTCGACCGTCGCTATGCGGTGCTGACCCGTCAGGTCCGGTTCGAGAAGAACGAGCGCAATTATCGGCGCTGATCGGTGACGGGGGCCGCGCCGGGTGTTGCCGGGCGCGGTCCGTCCGGCCGTTCGATGGGGCGGCCGCTGTCCTTCCACTTGTCGAGTATCTCGCCCGACCGGGCCAGCCGCTCGCTGATGACCGTGCCACTCGCCGATACCGGCGGTGGCGCGTTCCGCGTGTCACGCGGGGCGAGGGACGGCAGGGGACTGGCGGCGGCGGCCGGCGGGGGAGGAACGGGCAAGGCATTGGCCACCGGCATCTCGCTCGTGTCCACAGGCGTCCCACCCGCCACCGGCAGGCTGGGCAGCACCTCCCCGCCACGATAGGCCCGATTCATCGCCGCCGCCGTGCCCCAATATCCCTTCCATCGATGGAACAGATGCGCGCCGACCATGTCGGTCATCACCATCGCCCGGTTCCAGGGCGGGGCGACCGCGAAGCTATGGTAATGGGTGGCGAGTCCGACCGGGGCGAAGACGCCGCCCGACAAGGCCGATGCCGCGATCCGCGCCGCCCGCGCCCAGCCGGAGACGGCGGGGGCACGCGACAGGGCGCCGTCGCAGACGAAGCTGAACTGGCAATGCGCCCGCTCCACCCCCTGATAGACGACGCCGCAAACCGTGCCCGGAAAGGCGGGATGGCGGGCGCGGTTCAGCACCACCTGCGCTACCGCGCGCTGGCCGTCGATGCTTTCGCCATTGGCTTCGTAATAGATGGCGGCGGTCAGGCACTGCATCGCGCGCGCGCGGTCGATTGCATTGGCCGGGCCCCAGAGGAAAGGGCGGGCGGCGGTGACGCCGCTGTCGGTCAGTACCGCGCCCGGCGGAATGGGCAAGGCGGGCAGGGCGACCGTGCCCGTACTGCCGTCGACCGCGGGCAGCGCATCGGCGGCGGGGGCCGCCCCAGCGACCGGCGCCGGGGCGGGGGGATGCGAAGCCGCCGCCACCGTTTGCGACGCGGACCGTCGCCACGCGCCCTGCGCCGCCAGCATCAGGCCGAAGATCAGCATCAGGCCGAGCAATGCCAGCCAGACCTGCACCATTCGCCTTACCGTCTGCCTCGCCACCCGCAACGCGTGGATTTCCTTGCCGAAACTGGATCGTTCGGCCTGCTATAGCCGAGAGTGTTAAGGATTTCGCATAGCGTGGTAGGCGTCGTCATCCTGCCGTTCGCAGGTTGCTAAGCCCGATCGACATTCAGGCCGCTCCCCTTCCCTCGCGAGGGTTGCGCAGACTTAGGCTTTGCGAAAGCAAAGGCCTAGTCGGAGCTGGGTGAGGGGTGAGCGCTCGCGACGGCGAGCGCGCGAGCCTGCGGCTCGATCAACCCCTCACCCAGGCTGCGCGAGCCAGCAGACTGGCAAGCTCCGCTAACCCTCTCCCCTGTCCAGGGGAGAGGGAAGAAGACGCGAGATGAATGTCGGTCCACTGTAGGGGCAACCGACATTCATTCCATTCCTCACCCGGAAGGGGGGCAGGCCGAAGGCCTGACGGATAGGTGTCACCGTTGGAAAGAGGACCGTCCTCGCGGGCGGTGACACCCCTCCACCAGCTTCGCTGGTCCCCCTCCCCTTGCAGGGGAGGAATGGAGGCGGTGCGGCCGGACCCGAAATCCCATCCTGACGCGACCCCGGCCTCTGCCAGCATAGTGCATGGCCTTGTGCCACGCGCCGCTCTGGGCGGAAGCCCCGGTTTCAGCGGAGCTTCGGGGTGTCGAGGTTGACCGCGTCCGCCGGGATCACCTCGACCTGCGGATGCGCGGACTTCAGAGCGGGCAGGAACTGCTTGGCGTCGCCGACCACGACGATGCTCGCCGCCTTGGGATCGAGCAGCGCGGCGGAGGCGGACTGGACCGCTGCCGAATCGACCGCCTGCACGCGCGGGATGTAGCGGCTGAGCTCGTCCAGCGGCACGCCCTGGAGCGTGTAGCTGGCCAGGATGTCGGCGATCCCGTCCGTCGTCTCGATCGTGCGGCCGAACCCCCCGACCAGCACGGCCTGGCGCGTCGCCAGTTCGTCCTGGGGCACGGGGGCGGTGCCCAGCTTCGTCATCTCGGCATCGATCAGCCCGACCACCTCGGCGGCCGACGGGTTCTTGGTCTGGGTCCGGGCGGAGATCAGGCCGATATCGCGACCGGTCGCCACCGAACTGCCCGCGCCATAAGCCAGGCCGCGCTTGATGCGGATTTCCTGGTTGAGCCGCGACGAGAAGCCGCCGCCCAGCACCGTATTGGCCACCGCCAGCGGGTAGTAGCGGTCATCGGCGCGGCGGATGCCGGAGCGCGCGACGACCACGCCTGCCTGCCCGGCATCGGGCATGTCGACGACGATGACGCGCGGCGCGGGGAAGGCCGGTTCGGCGGGCTTGGCCGCTACCGCCGTCGCACCCGCCACACGCCATGCCCCCAGATGACGCTCGGCCAGCGTGCGTGCCTGGGCGGGGGTGACGTCGCCGACCAGCAGCAGGGTCGCCTGTCCGGGTTTCCAGCTTCGGGCATAGGCGGCGGTCAGGTCCGCACGGGTCAGCGCCTTCAGCGAATTGGGCGTGCCCGACAGCGGCTGGCCATAGGCGCGCGCGCCATAGACCACGCGGTCCGCGACCATCGCCGAAAGCTGCGCGGGGTTCTTCATCGCGACGTTCAGGCTGTCGATCGACTGGGTCCGGGCGCGATCGATCTCGTCCTGCGCGAAGGCGGGCTGGGTGGCGACATCGGCCAGGATGGTCATCGCGGTGTCCGCCTGGGCCGATGGGACGGTCAGGTCGATGCTGGCCCCGTCATCGGTCGCGCTGCTGGCAATCGATCCGCCCAGGCTTTCGACCGCGCGGGCGATCTCGGTGGCGGAGCGGGTCCGCGTCCCCTTGGTCATCAACTCGGCGGACAGGCTGCTCGCCCCCGCCTTGCCTGCGGGATCGGTGGCAGCGCCGCCCAATGCGACCAGCGAGGCGGTGACCAGCGGCAGGTCATGTCGCTCGACCGTCACGACGCGCAGGCCGTTGGACAGGGTGGCGACGACCGGTTGCGGCAAAGTGGGAGCGATCGGGGCGCCGGGGGCGGGGGGCAGGATGCGCTGGCCCTCGGGCGCAGGCGTGACGACCGCGATATCGGCGGGCGGGGTGAGCGCCGCCGTCTGGACCGTCGGTGCGATCTCGATCGGCATCAGGCGCACATTCGCGGGGCGATCCGATTCGGGCAGGTAGCGGATGGTCGCGCTCTGGCTGTCCTGCAGATAGGCGCGCGCCACGCGCTGCACATCGGCGGCGGTGACCGTCTGGACGGCGGCGATCTGGCGATCGGCGGCGGTGGGGTCGCCATCGACGATGACGCTGTTAGCGATCAGGTTGGCCTTGCCCTCGGCGGTTTCGCGCTGCTTGAGCGCGGCGGTCAGCAACTCGTTCTTCGCCTCGGCCAGTTCGGCGGCGGAGACCGGCGCTTCACGCAGCCGCGCGATCTCCTTCTTCAGCGCCGCCTCACCCTCGGCGACGGGCTTGCCGCCCGCCATCATCGCATAGGCGACGAAATTGCCGGTCGATTGCTTGGTGTCGAGGAAGGTTGCAGCCGATTGGGCGAGCTGATCGCGATAGACCAGATCCTCGTACAGCCGCGAGCTTTCGCCCGCCGACAGGATCGCGTTCAGCACCATCAATGCGGGCGTATCCGTGCTGCGCTCCGGCGGGATATGATAGCTGATCAGGACGGCGGGAAGCGGGACATTCGCCTCATAGACGCTGCGGGTGACCGCCTCGGTCCGCTTGGGCTCCTGCACCGTCACGCGCGGGATCGGATTGGCGGGGCGCTTGATGGTCGCGAAGTACTGGTCGACCCAGCGGTCCAACTGCGCCGGATCGAAATTGCCCGCGACGACCAGCACCGCATTGTCGGGCCGATAATAGGTGGCGTGGAAGGCGCGGACATCGTCGATCCCCGCCGATTCCAGTTCCTCCAGGCTGCCGATGCCGGGGCGCGCATAGGGGTGCACCGAATAGGCGAGCTTGGGGTAATAGATGGAGAAGAGCTTGCCATAGGGCTGGGCCAGGGTGCGCTGGCGCAGTTCTTCCTTCACCACGTCGCGCTCGCTGGCGAAGCTCTTGGGTTCGACCACCAGCGCGGCCATGCGGTCCGCCTCGGCGAAGAGCAGGCGTTGCAGGTGGTTGGCGGGCACCACCTCGAAATAATTGGTGTAATCGTCGGCGGTGGAGGCGTTGTTGTAACCGCCGACATCCTCGGTCAGGCGATCCATCTGTTCGGGGACGAGGTTGCGCGTCGCCTTGAACATCAGATGCTCGAACATGTGCGCGAAGCCCGAGCGACCCTTGGGATCGTCCTTGGACCCGACATCATACCAGACCTGGACCGAGACATTGGGCGTCGCGGTGTCGCGAATGGCATAGACGCGCAGGCCGTTGGGCAGGGTGCGCGTGGTGAAGGCGATGGGCTTCACGCTTTCCGTGCGCGCCGGGGCTGGCGCGGTTTGCGCCCCGGCCAGCGTGGGAAGGGCGGCGACGCCGAGCAGAAGCGCGGCACGGAAAAGGCGCATGAAAACCCTCTTTATGGAATGCGGATTACTTGGACTTGTTGCGGGTGCCGTACAGCACCGCCGCCGCGACCGCGGCCGAACCGATGCCGACACCCAGGCCGATCTTGCCCAGCGGCCAGTTGCGCGTCCGCTCCTTGATCGACTCGGCGGTCGCTTCGGCGGCGGCTACGGCATGCTCCTTGGCCTCCTTGGCGGCGGCGAGGATCTCGTTGGGGGCGTCTTCGGTGTGATCGGTCATGGTTACTCTCCTACTGTCCCGCAGCGTAGCGCGCCCGGAAGTCGTCCGCAAAGGCCGTCAGCCGTCCTTCGGAAATTGCGGTGCGCAGATCGGCCATCATCTGCTGGTAGAACCATATATTATGCTCGGTCATCAGCATCGCGCCCAGAATTTCCCCGGCGCGGACCAGATGATGGAGATAGGCGCGGCTCCAGGTCGCACAGACCGGGCAGCGACAGGCGGGGTCGAGCGGCCCCTGATCCTCGGCGAAACGGGCGTTGCGGATGTTGATCGGACCCTGCCGCGTAAAGGCCTGTCCGGTGCGGCCCGAGCGGGTCGGCAGCACGCAGTCGAACATGTCGACCCCGCGCTCGACCGCGCCGACGATATCGGTCGGCTTGCCCACGCCCATCAGGTAGCGCGGCTTCTCGATCGGCAACTGTCCCGGTGCGAAGTCGAGGCAGCCGAACATCGCCTCCTGCCCCTCGCCGACCGCGAGGCCGCCGATCGCATAGCCGTCGAAGCCGATATTGATCAGCGCGTCCGCCGAGACCTTGCGAAAGCCCTCGTCCAGCGCGCCCTGCTGGATACCGAAGATCGCATTGTCCTCGGCATGTTGACCACCCGCGTCGAAGGCGTCGCGGCTGCGCCTGGCCCAACGCATCGAGCGTTCCATCGCGCTGGCCTGCACCTCGCGGGTCGAGGTGGTCGGGACCAGTTCGTCGAAGGCCATGACGATGTTGGAGCCGAGGAGGCGCTGGATCTCGATCGAGCGTTCGGGGCTAAGCAGATGGCGGGTGCCATCGAGATGGCTCTTGAACGCCACCCCATCCTCCGACCGCTTGGTCAGCTCGGCCAGGCTCATCACCTGATAGCCACCGGAATCGGTCAGGATCGGCCGGTCCCAGCCCATGAAGCCGTGCAGCCCGCCCAGCCGGTTCACCCGCTCCGCGCCGGGGCGGAGCATCAGGTGATAGGTATTGCCCAGGATGATGTCCGCGCCGCTCGCGCGCACATCGCCGGGCTTCATCGCCTTGACGGTGGCGGCGGTGCCGACGGGCATGAAGGCGGGGGTGCGGATTTCGCCGCGCTTCATGGTGATGGTGCCGGTACGGGCGCGCCCGTCGGTGGCGTGGATGGCGAAGGAGAAGCGGGCGGTCATTTTCTTTTGTCTCGGGGCGCGAGCGGGCCGGTGGGGCCATGGGCGTCGGCGGGAATGGTGCGGATGGTCAACGCCTCGGCGCGGCTGATCGCGCCGTCATGGTCGCGGTCGAAGCGCGAGAAGAGGCGGGAGAAATGCGCCTGGAGTTCGGGCAGCGTTATCCGGTCGTCGCTGTTCTTGTCGACGTCGAACGGGCTGGGCAGCGCGTTGCGGTCGCCGAGCCAGCGTTCCGCCCAGTCGGCGAACTGGAGATAGCCGATCGATCCCTGGTGTGCGGTGTCGATCAGGTCATAGGAGCGCTTGACGCCCGCCTCCATCTCCTCGCGGCTGGTCTTGCCGTCGCCGTCCGCGTCGAACGCGGCGATCATCATCGCCACCGGCTCCACCACCATGGTCGCGGGCGTCTGCGCGAAGGGGGCGGGGCGGGCGGTGACGGTCACCGTCTCGTTTGCGCCGGGCGTCACCTGAAGCAGCAGCGCGAGCAGGATCACGCCGCGCGCTCCGGCAGCAGCAGCGAGGCGTCGCCATAGGAATAGAAACGATACTCCTCAGCGACGGCATGGGCATAGGCCGCCTGCATCCGCTCCAGCCCCATCAAAGCGGACACCAGCATGAACAGGGTCGAGCGGGGCAGGTGGAAATTGGTCATCAGCCCGTCGATGCCGCGAAAGCGATAGCCCGGCGTGATGAAGATCGCGGTGTCGCCCTCGAACGGGCGGATCACGCCATCCTCTCCGGCGGCGCTCTCGATCAGGCGCAGCGAGGTGGTGCCGACCGCGATCACCCGGCCGCCGCGCGCCTTGACGGCGTTCAGCCGGTCGGCGGTGGCGGCGTCGATGCGGCCCCATTCGGCATGCATCTTGTGATCGACCGTGTCCTCCGCCTTGACCGGCAGGAAGGTGCCCGCGCCGACATGCAGGGTCAGCGTCGCATGTTCGATCCCGGCGGCATCGAGCGCGGCGAGCAGTTCCGGCGTGAAGTGCAGCGCAGCCGTGGGCGCGGCGACCGCGCCGGGCTCGTTGGCGAACATGGTCTGATAGTCGTCGGCATCCTTCTCGGTGATACCGCGCTTCTGCGCGATATAGGGGGGCAGCGGCATGGTGCCCGCCCGCTCCAGCAGCAGCTCGACCGGCTCGTCGCCGGCGAAGTCGAGGGCGAAGCTGCCATCCTCGGCCCGGTTGCGCGCGGTGGCGCTGACGCCCGCGCCGAAGTCGATCACATCGCCGTCGCGGAGGCGCTTGGCGTTGCGGATGAAGGCGCGCCAGCGGCGGGTGCCCTCGCGCTTGTGCAGGGTCGCGCCGATCTTCGCCTCTCCCCGAACGCCCTCAAGCTGGGCGGGGATGACGCGGGTGTCGTTGAACACCAGCAGGTCGCCGGGGCGGAGGCAGGTCGGCAGGTCGCTCACCCGCTGGTCGCGGGTGGCGTCGCCGTCGAGAATCAGCATCCGCGCCGAATCGCGCGGGAAGGCCGGATAAAGCGCGATCCGCTCGGGCGGCAGCGCGAAGTCGAAAAGATCTACGTTCACTTGGTGGCCGTTGCCGCCTTCTTGGCCGGAGCCGCCTTGGGCGCGGGGCGGCGCACCGCCGCCGGCTTGGTGACGGGCGCGGCGCCCGGCAGCGTCACCGGCGCACCCAGATCGGGGGCCGCGACGGGGGCGGGGGGCACATAGGCGGGGGGATTGTCCGCCGCGATATAGGCATGGACGATCTTGCTGGGGTTCGCGGGCGGCTCGCCGCGTTCGATCCGGTCGACCCACTGCATGCCGTCGATCACGCGCCCGAACACCGTGTACTTCTTGTCGAGCGCGAAGCGCGGCTGGAAGACGATGTAGAACTGGCTGTTGGCGCTGTTCGGGTCGTCGGCCCGCGCCGCCGCCACCGATCCGCGCACATGCGGCAGATAGTTGAACTCGGCGGTGATGTTGGGCAGGTCGGACCCGCCGGTGCCGTCGCCCTTGGGATCGCCGCCCTGCGCCATGAAGCCGTCGATCACGCGGTGGAAGAGCAGCCCGTCATAGAAATGACGACGGGTCAGCGTCTTGATCCGCTCCACCATCTTGGGCGCGACATCGGGACGCAGCCAGATCGTCACCCGCCCGCCGGTCGACAGGTCGAGCAGCCAGAGATTCTCCTTGTCGGTGACCGGCGGCGGGGTAGGGCGACCCGCGACATTGGCCTCCAGCACTTGTGCCGCCTTGGCGGGGGTGGTGAATTTGGGCGGGGTCTGGGACTGGGATTGCGCCTGGGCCGGAACGGCGATCAGGCTGGCCATCATCATGGCAAGAGCGGCGAGAACGCGCATCACATCTCTACGACAAGGAAAGGAATGGGGTGGCTGTAGAGCAAATCGCCCCTTGCGCCAATCTGAACCTTTGTGCCGATTTTCCTCCCCTTGCAGGGGAGGAGTCAGGGTTACGATCCCTTGCGGCCGATTCTTTCCACCCGCTCGATCACCTGGGTTCGGACGGCGGGCGTCACGAATTTGGCGATATTGCCGCCGTACATCGCGATTTCCTTGACCAACCGGCTGGCGATGGGTTGCAGCGCGACATCGGCCATCAGGAAGACGGTTTCGACCCGCGGATTGATCTGCTGGTTCATCCCCGCCATCTGATATTCATATTCGAAATCGGCGACGGCACGCAGGCCACGGACGATGACCTTCGCCCCCTCGCGTTCGGCGAAATCCATCAGCAGCGAATCGAAGGCGACGACATGGATCTCGCCCGCCACGTCCGCCACCTCGCGCCGCACCATCTCCATCCGCTCCTGAAGGGTGAACATGGGCGATTTGGAGGGGTTGGTGGTGACGCCGATCACCAGCCGGTCGACCAGCTTCGCGCCGCGCCGGATGATGTCCATATGACCCAGCGTCACGGGATCGAAGGTGCCGGGATAGACGCCGATCCGGGTCACCGGTCGCGCTCCACGACGTAAGCCGCGATGGCGCGGAGCAGATCGGCCTCGGGGCCGTAATCGCGTAAGTGCTCGATCGCCTGGGCGACCAGCATCCGGCATTGCTCACGCGCGCGCTCGACACCCAGCAGGCTGAGGAAGGTCGCCTTGCCCGCATCCTCGTCCTTGCGCAGCTTCTTGCCTGCCGCCGCCTCGTCGCCCTCGGCGTCGAGCAGATCGTCGGCGATCTGGAAGGCGAGGCCGAGGTCATGGGCATAACCGCGCAGGTGCGTGCGCCCCTCGGGCGGCACACGGCCAAGGATCGCGCCCGCCTCCACCGCCGCACAGATCAGCGCGCCGGTCTTCATCTGCTGGAGCCGGGTGACGGTGGCGAGGTCGAACACCTGGCGCTCGGCCTCCAGGTCCATCTGTTGTCCGCCCGCCATGCCGCTGGGGCCCGATGCGCGGGCGAGGTCGAGGATCAGTTCGGACCGGACGAAGGGATCGGGATGGGTCGACGGATCGGCCAGGATCTCGAAGGCCAGTGCATGGAGGCAGTCACCCGCCAGGATGGCGGTCGCCTCGTCGAACGCCTTGTGCACGGTCGGCTTGCCACGTCGCATATCGTCGTCGTCCATCGCGGGCAGATCGTCATGGATCAGCGAATAGACGTGGATCGCCTCCAGCGCGGTCGCGACCCAGCCCGCCGTGTCGCGATCGACCGCGAACAGATGCGACGTCGCGAAGACGAGCAGCGGGCGCAGCCGCTTGCCGCCGCCGATCGCGGCATGGCGCATCGCGGCGTAGAGCGAGGCGCGCGGATCGCCCGGATCGGCGAGCAGTTGCGCGAACCGCGCGTCGATATCCTCGGCGACCTCGGCCAGCGCCTCGGGCAGATTGGTGGCGGTCAGCGTCACCCCTCAGCCCGCCTGAAAGGGGCGGGTGCCGGCGGCCTTGCCCTCGGCGTCGAGGCGGATCGCCTCGATCCGGGCCTGGGCCGCGTCCAGCCGCTCGGCGCAGCGCTGGCGCAGACGGTCGCCGCGCTCATAGAGGCGGATCGATTCGTCGAGCGTCGCTTCGCCGCTTTCCAGTCGGCCGACGATCCTCTCCAGTTCCTTGAGGGCGTCCTCGAACGTCAGTTCTTCGATGGGCGTATCCATGACGCCGCTATGGGGCAGGGCTGGCGCACGCGCAAGGATGCTCGCGCCTAGTTTGATCCACTCCCGCGAAACCGGGCCGGTGTCGTCCGGTCCGGCGGCGCCGGATCGGACCTCAGCGCAGCCGGTCGACGGTCCAGGTGTAAAGGATCGAGACGCCGAACAGGCCCAGATCGACCGCGGCCTGCACGCGGCGCGGCGATCGGTCGGCGATGTCGTGGGTGATCAGGCGGAGTTCGGCGGTGGGGTGGCGATAGGCCAGCGCGATCAGCGCCAGCATCGTCATGGCCATCAAGATCCGCCGTTCGCGCACACGCCCTTCTCCCCTCGCTCCTGTCTAGGACGGGGCCGGTTATTGGGCAAGGGGGGCGGTGGATAGCCGTCGCCGGACAGCGGCACGCCCCAACAGGCCCGGTCGCGGCCGCCGTCCTTGGCGGCGAACAGCGCCTGATCGGCTTCGCGATAAACGCGCCGCCAATCCTCCTCGCTGGCCATGGGACCGGTGCACAGGCCCAGGCTGGCGGTCACCTTGGCACCCATGGGATAGCTGGCGGCGCGCAGGCGGGCGAGCAGAAGCTCGGCATCGGGCGCACGGGCGGCATCGGCGAGAAGGGCGAATTCCTCGCCCCCGATTCGCGCGACCAGCATGTCGGGGCCCAGCGTATCGGCCAGCGACCGGGCGAAGATGCGCAGCACCTCGTCGCCGCCATCATGGCCCAGGGCATCGTTGATCCGCTTGAAATGGTCGATATCGGCCAGGATCAGCGTCTGCGGCCCGCTCCGCCCGATCGCCTGGTCCAGAAAGGCGCGGCGGTTGAACAGGCCGGTCAGCGGGTCGGTATCGGCCAACCGCCGGGCGACGCGTTCATCGGCGCGCGCCAGATCGCGCTCGCGACTGAGCAGATAGATCCGATAGGCGACGCCCAGGCTGGCGCACAGGGCTTCGGCTCCCATGGACAACACCGTCGACTGGTCGATCCACGGGCGCCAGGCGATCAGATGCGCGGCGTTGAGCACCCGGAACATCGCCAGGATGATCGGCGTCCCCCATCCGATGGCGAAGGCCCAGAGGAAGTTGCTCCGCCGCCGCCATGCCTGCACCAGCACGGCGATCAGGAACGCCAGCAGGATCGCGAACCCCGCCACGACCAGCGCGTCGAGCGTGCGGATCCACAAGGGCGCCAGCAGCGCGAAGGCGAGGTTGGGAATGGCGATCAGCGCGAAGACGACCACCGCCATCCGGTCCAGCCATCCGCGAAACACCTCCCGCTCGAAGAAATAGCGGGCGAAGATCACGATGGTCAGCGCCACGCCGCCCAGCATGATCGCATTCCACCGGTGCCGCTCGTTATTGTCGAGCCAGGGCAGCCATTGGCCGATCAACCCGGAAGAACACAGGGCATAGCCGGTGATGAAGAACAGCAACAGGCAATAGACCGGCTGCAAGGGCTGGCGCAGCGCGGGCCACAGGACGATATTGTAGAGCGCCAGCGCGACGACCATCCCCATGATCGTGCCGTAGAGCAGGCTGAGCTGCCCCTCGATCTCCAGCGCCTCGGCATGATGTTGCAGCCGCGCGCCTCGGACCACGCCGCGCATGTTGGCCGCGCCGCGCGCTTCCCACAGGATGCGTACCGGTCGCGCGGCCATGCGGGGCAGGGGGACGGCGATCATCGGGCCCAGCAGCAGATAGGGCGATGTCGTCGCGCTGGTGAAGGCGATCCGCCGGATCTGCCCGTCGGCATAAAAGATATGAAGCGTCGTCGCGTCCTGCCACGTGCTGGCAAAGCCGATGGTCAGCCGCTCCTGCGGATCGCCGGGCAAGGCGGGCAGGGGTTGCGACAAGACCCAGAAGTCGCCCACGCCATAGGAGGACTGATCGTCGCGGCAATCGAAGCCTTGCGGCTGGGCGAGCATCGCGGCGGCGGTCTGGCCCGGTTCGATCGGGCGGATACAGGTGGCGATGGCTTCTCCCGCCTGGGCATGGGCGGAGGCGAATGGCCAGGCGATGGTCCACATCGCCAGCACCAGTGCCCAGATTTTAATGCGACCCACGCCGTTCATGATCGGTCATGTGTCTGCAAAAGCCCAAAAATGTAGTTAAATTCGTAAATGCCCCCGGTAAAAGGTCGGTCCGTTTCGGATGATCTCGCAGACCGGGGAACATGAAAAAGGCCGGGTGTTGCCACCCGGCCTCTTCCACGATCCTATCGAAAGCCGGATCAGCTCGCGTCGACCGAGGCGGGCTTGCCCCCCTTTTTGCGGGGCTTCTTCGGTGCGGCGGGCTCGATCGCGAAGGACAGCGCGCCGTCCTTCATCCGCACCGTCACCTCGCCGCCATGGACCAGCTTGCCGAACAACAGTTCCTCGGCCAGCGGCTGCTTGATCTTCTCCTGGATCAGGCGGCCCATCGGACGCGCGCCGTACAGGCGGTCATAACCCTTTTCGGTGAGCCAGCTCTTCGCCGCCTCGTCCAGGCTGATATGGACGTGACGATCCGCCAGCTGGAGTTCGAGCTGGAGGATGAACTTGTCCACCACCCGCGCGACGACTTCGGGCGGGAGGTAGCCGAAGGGCACGATCGCATCCAGGCGGTTGCGGAATTCCGGCGTGAACATCTTCTGCACGGCCTGCTCATCCTCGCCCTCGCGGGTGAGGTTGCCGAACCCGACCGTCTCGCGCGCCATGT
>Ga0308171_1001295_pt1 | contig 35013 bp, 31 predicted proteins | sample PhyGR1_FD_202135 | JGI IMG/M metagenome (GOLD analysis project Ga0308171, IMG submission 202135) | Phyllosphere microbial communities from UC Gill Tract Community Farm, Albany, California, United States - DLSLSG.R1 | ecosystem: Host-associated > Plants > Phyllosphere > Unclassified | place: USA...
ACCCAGATCGATATCGAAACGTCGTTCATGGAAGAGCAGGACATCCGCGACATGTTCCAGGGCATGATCAAGACGGTGTTCCAGAACACGCTGGGCGTGGACCTGGGCGAGTTCCCGGTCATGACGTACCAGGACGCGGCCTACCGCTATGGCTCCGACAAGCCCGACCTGCGCGTCAAGCTCGAGTTCACCGAGCTGACCGAGGTGATGAAGGACGTGGACTTCAAGGTCTTCTCCGGCGCCGCCAACATGAAGGGCGGCCGCGTGGTGGCCCTGCGCGTGCCTGGCGGTGCGCGGGAGTCGGGCGGCCTCTCGCGCGGCGAGATCGACGGCTACACCGAATTCGTGAAGATCTACGGCGCCAAGGGGCTGGCCTACATCAAGGTCAACGAACTGGCCAAGGGCCGCGATGGTTTGCAGTCGCCCATCGTCAAGAACATCCACGACGCTGCCATCGCCGAAATCCTGAAGCGCACCGGCGCGCAGGATGGCGACCTGCTGTTCTTCGGCGCCGACAAGGAAAAGATCGTCAACGACGCCATCGGCGCGCTGCGCATCAAGATCGGCCACAGCGAATTCGGCAAGAAGAACGGCCTCTTCGAAGACCGTTGGGCGCCGCTCTGGGTGGTGGACTTCCCGATGTTCGAGCACGACGAAGAAAACGACCGCTGGGTCGCCGTGCACCACCCCTTCACCGCACCGAAGGACGGCCATGAAGACTACATGGTCACCGCGCCCGAGAAGTGCATTTCCAAGGGCTACGACATGGTGCTGAACGGCTGGGAAATGGGCGGCGGCTCCGTCCGTATCCACCGCGCCGACGTGCAGCAGAAGGTGTTCGACGCCCTGAAGATCACGCCCGAGGAAGCCCAGCAGAAGTTCGGCTTCCTGCTGGACGCGCTGCAGTACGGCGCGCCTCCGCACGGCGGCCTGGCGTTCGGCCTGGACCGCATCGTCACGCTGATGACCGGCGCCGAATCGATCCGCGACGTGATCGCCTTCCCCAAGACCCAGCGCGCCCAGTGCCTGCTGACCCAGGCGCCGAGCCCGGTGGACGAAAAGCAGCTGCGCGAGCTGCACATCCGCCTGCGCAACCCCGACGCCGTCAAGGCCGCCTGAGGCTGCCGCCCGCGCCGATGTGCCGGGCGGGCGCACACGAGAGCGGCAGGAGCGCCATGTTCCTGCCGCTTTTTTCATGCCTCTTTTCCATGCTGTTCCCCGCCATCGCAAGGTGACCCGAATGCGGACGACCCCTCCTCGACTCCCCGCTGCGCCGCTGGCGCTGGCGGTGCTGACCGCTGCGGCCCTGCTGGCCGGCTGCGGCGAAAAGAAGACCGAACTCGGCCAGGGCGGCTCCGTCGTCACCGGCTCGGCTGGGCCCCAGGGCGCGCAGAACGCATCGCGCGAGCTGGTGCGCTGCGAGGCGCCCGTGGCCACGCTGGCGCTGGCCGAGAACCCGAACGGCTACATCATGTCCTCGCAATACCAGCTGCCGCCGTCGCCCGTGCCGCTGGTCAAGCTGCTGGCGCAGCAGAGCGGGTGCTTCCGGGTGGTGGACCGCGCCGCCGGCCTGCGCGGCACGGTGCAGGAGCAGGACCTGAAGGAAGCCGGCGTGCTGCGCTCCGACTCCACCGTGAAGAAAGGCCGCGGCTACGAGGCGCAGTTCACGCTCACGCCCAGCCTCACCTTCAGCGAGCAGGACGCGGGCCGGGGGCTGGCCGGCGTCATCGCCATGATTCCGGTGCTGCGCGACATCGCCGGCCTGGCGGGGCTGGTGGAGCAGGTGAAGTTCAAGGAGGCGCAGACCGCGCTGCTGCTGTCCGACAACGAGACCACCGAGCAGGTAGCGGCCGCGACCGGCTCGGCGCGATCCACCGACCTGGGCGTGGGCGGGCTGGTGTTCGGCAGGCTCGGCGGCGCCGCCGGCGCGGGCTGGAGCAACACCAACGAGGGCAAGGTGATCGCCGCCGCCTTCCTGGATGCCCACAACCAGCTCGTCGCCCAGGTGCGTACCCTGCAGGCGAAGGAGCTGCCGCCGCAGGTGCCCACGCGTGGCCGCCAGCCGACAGCGGCGGGCGGTTGAGCGCTGCACCGGCACGGCGTGGAGCGGCCCAGCGATGACCGGCGGCGCGGCGCCTTTCAAGATTCCCGAATCGGTGCTGGTGGTGATCCACACGCCGGCGTGGGAGGTGCTGTTGATCCGCCGGGCGGGCGACGACGACCACTGGCAGTCGGTCACCGGCAGCAAGGACTGGCCCGAGGAACCCTTCGAGGCCACGGCGCGACGCGAGGTGATGGAGGAAACCGGCATCGACACCCGGGCGCCTGGCTGCCTGCTGACCGACTGGGCGCTGGAGAACGTCTACGACATCTGGCCCCAGTGGCGCCACCGCTATGCGCCGGGCGTGGTGCGCAACCGCGAGCGGCTTTTCGGCCTCAGCGTGCCGGCCGGCACGCCGGTGCGGCTCAACCCGCGCGAGCACCTGCGCTGGCGCTGGCTCCCATGGCGTGAAGCGGCCGACGCCTGCTTCTCGCCCTCGAACGCCGAGGCCTGCCTGCTGCTGCCGCGTTTCAGCCCGCGGGCCGGTGGGGAGGTCGCCGCCCCGCTGCGGCGATGAAATTTCAGGTGTTTTCGGGCTCTTGCGCCTGATACTCCTGGGTGTAGTGCTATCAAATATGTAGCGGAATTTCCGGGTTCGTTCCCGCCGGCGAGGCGCGGCGGCCAATCCGCTTCAAGCGGCCGGCCGCAGCTGCAACGCCGCCAGCGCCCCGAGCGGGTCGACCGCCTCGGCCGGCGCTGGCGCGGTGGCGGGTGCGCTCGGCTCGGGCGCTTGGTGGGCGGGCGTCATCCGGCGGGCCGATGCGTCGGGCGCCGTGCGGGTGCGCAGCACCAGCTCCCCGGCCTTGCGCTGGCTGCCTTCGCCCAGCACGGCGCGGGGGGCGGCGGCGCCGCACGACAGCCGCAACTGGTCGATGCGGGCCTGGTAGTCGTCCGCGTCGGCGATGCGGGCGGCGTGCCGGGTCAGCATCTGCTGGGCGATGTCCAGCAGCTTGGTGTTGAGCGTGGCCTGCACGCGGGCGAGCAGCAGCTGGATGGCGCCGGCGTGGTCGCCGCCCAGGCTCTGCGCCACCGCCGTCTCGGCCGATTTGTTGACCTGCGAGAGGCAGTCGCGCAGGGTCTGCGCGTGCTCGGGGTGCATCTGGCAGGCATTGGCCAGCAGTTCGGTCAGGCCCCGGGTGTTGGTGAAGCGCAGGCCGATGGCCAGCACCCAGCCGGGCCCTTCGGGCAGGGCGATGGAGGTGGCGGCCAGCACCGACAGCAGCGCCGCCATGTTGCAGGCGGCCTCGAAGTCGAATTCGCTGTCCAGCACGTCTTGGCCCAGCAGCCGCACGCTGGCCACGGCCTGCACCACCTGGCGCTGCTGGATCTGCTGCAGCGCCCGCACCACGGCCTGGAAGCGCAGGATGCGGCGGCTGTCCGGATGCCGTTCGATGATGCGCAGGAAGTCGGCCATGCACCGCTCCACGCCCTTGCGGTCGTTGCTGGCGAAGTACTGGAACGCCAGCAGCACCAGCGCCTGGTAGTCGAACAGCTTGGAATCGATGCCCAGGACGGCCGCGCGCGCCAGGGCCTTGGCGGCGGTCTCCCGGTCGCCCATGTAGTGGGCCATCATGCCCAGCTTCTGCAGCCGGGCGATGGAGTCGGGCGTGATGCTGCTGGCCAGGCGGTAGGTGGCGAGTGCCTCGTCGAACTGGCCGGTCTCGACCTGGGCGCGCCCCAGCACGTCGTAGGCGTCGGCGAACGATGCGTCATCGCCCAGCAGCCCCTGCAGCGTGGTGATGGAGCGGGGCGCCTGGCCCGACTCCAGCTGGGCGCGGGCCACGCCCAGCCGCGCCCAGGGCAGGGCGCGGGTCTCGATCACCGCCTCGAACAGCGTGCGGGCGGCGTCGTGGCGGCCCAGCCGCAGCAGCAGCTCCGAGCCGATGCGGGCGGCGTACAGCCAATAGGGCCTGCGCTGCTCGAACCGCTCCACGCACAGCGCCGCCGCGCCCTCGAAATCCTCACGCCCGATGGCCTCGAAGATGGGCTGCAGGTGCACCTTGCGCAGGCGGGCGCTCGAGAGGCGCTCGAACATCGTGCTGGGAGTGAAGGGCTTGAGCAGGTAGCCGTCCAGCGCCGACTCGGCCGCCTCGGCGACGGCGGCGTAGGACGCCTCGGCCGTGACCATGAAGAAGACGGTGGAAAACGGCAGCAGCTGCGCGCGGCGCAGGTCGTCCAGCAGCGTCTGACCCGACTGGCCCTCGGCGAAATACTGCTCGCACAGCACGTAGTCGAACACGGTGTGTTCGAGGCGGGACCGCGCATCCTGCACCCGGCTGCACTGCATCACCCGGGTCACGCCGTACTCGCGCAGCTGCGACACGAGGATGCTGCGCGACGTGGCGTTGCCGTCGATGACCAGCGCCCGGGTCTCGGGGCCTGGCGTGGCGGAGTAGGTGAGATTCATGGGGGGCGGCAGACGCGGGGCTGCCGCAAGTTGGATGCCACAGTGTAGAGAAAGCCGGGCTGCGCGGATACAGGTGGATACGTCTGTTCCACAAAAGGTGTATCGCCGGCCGCAGGTTGCGGCTGCGACACAATCGCCGCCATGCTGCTCTTTGCCCCGTCGCTGTGCACCTTTGCCCCACCTTCGTACCGCGGGGTGCGGCAGCGCGCCCTGGCGTGGTGCCTGCAGCGGTGGGGCCGGCGGGCCGCGCGGGCCGTCCGGCCCGGCGTGCCGAGCGCGCCGGGGGCCCGGCCGTGACCGCGGCGGGCGCCGCGCCGCGCCGCGCCCGCACCTTCCTGCGCCGCCGGCAGGCCGCGCCGGTGTGCAGCGACCACCGCATCGACCTGCTGCAGGGCGCTGGCGAATTCTTCGACGCGTTGATCCGCGACATGGACGCTGCGCTCTCCGACATCCAGTTCGAGACCTACATCTTCGACTGCACCGGGGCCGGCTCCCGCGTCGTCGAGGCCTTCATCCGCGCGGCCCGACGGGGCGTGCGGGTGCATGTGGCGGTGGATGGGGTGGGCTGCATGGGCGGGCTGCCCTCGCCCTGGCCCGAACGGCTGGCCGAGGCGGGCGTGCAGTGGCAGGTGTATTCGGCGCCCGGGCGCTTCGGCCTGCTCTGGCCCAAGCGCTGGCGCCGGCTGCACCGCAAGCTCTGCGTCATCGACGGCTGCGTGCTGTACTGCGGCGGCATCAACGTGCTGGATGACTTTCACGACCCCAACCACGGCGCGCTGCAGGCGCCCCGGTTCGACTTCGCGGTGCGCGTGGTGGGCAGCCTGGTGGCCGAGGCCAGCGACACCATGGAGCAGCTCTGGTGGCGCATGCGGGCCGTGCGCGACGCCCGGCGGCACCGGCTGGGCGACGCGCTGGCCGACCTGCGGGCCGCCAGCGCCGCCCGCCTGGCGGCCGCGCACGAGGCGCGCCGACCCCAGGGCATGCGCGCCATGCTGGTGCTGCGCGACAACGTGCGGCACCGCTCGCGCATCGAGCAGGCCTACCTGCGGGCCATCGGCACCGCCAGGCACGAGATCATCATCGCCAACGCCTACTTCATGCCGGGCGCCAAGCTGCGCCGCGCCCTGGTGCTGGCCGCGCGCCGGGGCGTGCGGGTGCGGCTGCTGCTGCAGGGGCGCTACGAATACTTCATGCAGTACCACGCGGCGCGGCCGGTCTACGGCGTGCTGCTGGAGGCCGGCGTGGAGATCCATGAGTACTCGCCCAGCTTCCTGCATGCCAAGGTGGCGGTGGTGGACGCCGAGGGCGAGCGTCCGTGGGCCACGGTGGGGTCGTCCAACCTCGATCCTCTCTCCATGCTGCTGGCGCGCGAGGCCAATGTGGTGGTGGAAGACGCCGCCTTCGCGCAGGACCTGCGCGGCCGGCTGGTGCACGCCATGGCGCATGCGGGCGAGCAACTGGGCCCGGCCTGCTACGCCGGCCGTCCGCTGCGCCAGCGGCTGCTGGACCGCGCGGCGTTCGCCCTGATGCGGGCCGCGCTCTGGGTGACGGGCCACCGCTACTGACATGGGCCATTTGCTACAATAATGATAGCTGCTGGCGCTTGATGCATCGGCGCTGGACGCCAAAAACCCTTGTCATCCCGTGCGGCCGCTTCGCTGGTACCATCGCCGCCATGCTGAAAGAACTCATCGCCGCCGATAACGCCGCGCCGTCCGCCGAGGGCACGCCGGTGTCCGTCAAGATCCGCGAACGGCTGGTGGCGGCCCGCAAGCGGTTCAACGCCAACGACAACATCGCCCCGTTCATCGAGCCGGGCGAGCTGGAGCTGCTGCTCGACGAGGTCGAGGCCAAGATGCAGGGCGTGCTCGACAGCATGGTCATCGACACCGCCACCGACCACAACACGCACAACACCGCCCGGCGCGTGGCGAAGATGTACCTGAACGAGGTCTTCAAGGGCCGCTACGTGCCGCAGCCGGCCATCACCGAGTTCCCCAACGCCGAGCACCTGAACGAGCTGATGATCGTCGGCCCCATCACCGTGCGCAGCGCCTGCAGCCACCACCTGTGCCCCGTGATCGGCAAGATCTGGATCGGCGTGCTGCCCAACGAGCACACCAACGTCATCGGCCTGTCGAAGTACGCACGGCTGGTGGACTGGGTCATGGGCCGCCCGCAGATCCAGGAGGAGGCCGTGGTGCAGCTGGCCGACCTCATCATGGAAAAGACCCAGCCCGATGGCCTGGCCATCGTGATGGAGGCCAGCCACTTCTGCATGTCCTGGCGCGGCGTGCGCGAGATGGACAGCAAGATGCTCAATTCCGTCATGCGCGGCGTTTTCCTCAAGGATCCGGCGCTGCGCCGCGAATTCCTCTCCCTCATCCCCGGAAGGAACTGACCCATGCTGGTTCGCCTGCTCTACGCCAGCCGTGCGGTCGACACCTCGCCCGCCGCCGTCGAGTCCATCCTCGCGCAGTCGCGCTCGCACAATGCGCCCAGCGGCATCACCGGCGTGCTCTGCTACGGCGGCGGCGTTTTCCTGCAGGCCATCGAGGGCGGCCGCTCGGCCGTCAGCGCCCTCTATGCGCACATCCAGCGCGACCCGCGCCACAAGGACGTCGAGCTGCTGCACTTCGAGGAAATCGACGAGCGGCGGTTCGGCGGCTGGACCATGGGGCAGGTCAACCTCTCGCGCATCAACCATTCCATCCTGCTGAAGTATTCCGAGAAGCCCGAGCTCGATCCGTATTCGGTGTCGGGCAAGGTCTCCTACGCGCTGCTCGAGGAACTGATGGCCACGGCGTCCATCATCGGGCGGCACTGAGCCGCCACTGAACCGGGCCCGCCTTTCGCGGCCTCGGCCCGGGCCCGCGCGGCCGGGGCGGGCCCTCCATCCAATGTCCCTGCAGGCGTTCGCACTCATCATCCTGGCCGGGCTCATCCATGCCTGCTGGAACATCGCGGCCAAGAAGGCCGGCGGCGACGCACGCTTCGCGTTCTTCACCTCAGCGCTGATGATGTTCATCTGGGCGCCGCTGGGCTGGTGGATGGGGCGGGACGTGGTGCCCGGGTGGGGGCGCATGGAATGGGGCTTCGTCGTGGCCAGCGGCCTGCTGCACGTGGGCTACTACGTCATCCTGCTGCGCGGCTACCGCAAGGCGGACCTGACGGTGGTCTACCCGCTCGCACGGGGCTCGGGGCCGCTGCTGTCGTCGCTGGTCGCCATCACGCTGCTGGGCGAGCGCATCTCGGCGCTGGGCGTGTTCGGCATCGCGGGCGTGGTCGGCGGGGTGTTCCTCATCGCCGGCGGGCCGGCGCTGCTGCGCGCCGCGCACGACCCGGCGGCCCGCCAGCGCGTGCATGCCGGCATCTTCTACGGCGTGCTGACCGGCGTCTTCATCGCCAGCTACACGGTGGTGGACGGCTATGCGGTGAAGGTGCTGCTGATGTCGCCCATCCTCGTCGACTACATGGGCAACTTTGTGCGGGTGGGCGTGCTGGCGCCCACCGTGCTGCGCGACCGCGCCACCGCGCTGCGGCTCTGGCGACTGCAGTGGCGCTTCGCCCTGCTGGTGGCCGCCGTCAGCCCGGTGGCCTACGTGCTGGTGCTTTATGCGATGAAGGAGGCGCCGCTCTCCCACGTGGCGCCGGCGCGCGAGGTGTCGATGCTGTTCGCCGCGCTGATCGGCGGGCACCTGCTGGGCGAAGGCGACCGGCTGGCGCGCATCGCCGAGGCGGTGTTGATCGCGGCCGGCGTGACCGCGCTGGCGCTGGGCTGACGAGTGGCGCAGGGCACCGTGGCACCGCCCGGCGCGCTGCTCATCGGCTGCGACTTCTCCAGCAGCCCGAGCCGTGCCAAGCCCATCGTGCTGGCGCTGGGCCATGCGCGAGGCGGCCGTGTCGTTCTGGCCGGGCTGGAGCGGTTCGCCACGCTGGCCGCTTTCGGTGCCTGGCTGGCCGAACCGCGTGCCTGGGTCGGCGGGTTCGACCTGCCCTTCGGCCTGCCGCGCCCGCTGCTGGCCGAGTTGGGCTGGCCGATGACCTGGCGGGCCAGCATGGAGCACTACCGCACCCTGACCCGCCCGCAGATCCGCGACACCTTCGCGGCGTTCTGCCGGGCCCGCCCGGTGGGCGGCAAGTTCGCCCACCGGGCGACGGACGGGCCGGCCGGCTCCAGCCCGTCGATGAAATGGGTCAACCCGCCGGTCGCCTACATGCTGCATGCGGGCCTGCCCCTGCTGCTGGACGCGGGTGTCCATCTGCCGGGGCTGCAGGCCGGCGACCCGGAGCGCGTCGCGCTGGAGGCCTACCCCGGCCTGCTGGCGCGCGAAGTGCTGGGCCGGCGCAGCTACAAAAGCGATGACCGGCAACGCCAGACCCCCGAGCGCCTGATCGCCCGCCGCGACCTCGTCGAAGCGCTGGAGCTGGGCCGCACCCGGCTCGGGCTGCGGCTGAAGCTCACGCATGCGCAGCGCGACACCCTGGCCGGCGACGCCAGCGGCGACAGCCTGGACGCGGTGCTCTGCCTCATCCAGGCCGCCTGGGCCGCACAGCGGCATGCCGAAGGCGACGCGCTCTATGGGCTGCCGCCCGGGCTGGATCCGCTGGAGGGCTGGATCGTGACCGCGCCCTGGCCGCCGGCCGACCCGCGCTGACCCGGCCCGCTTTCGCTACCATGGCTGCCTGGCCCTGCGCCGCCCCTTTCGTGAAAGTTGTTCGATCATGACCTTCGCCCACTGGCTGCTGTTTTGCGGTGTCTCCCTGCTGATGTGCTTCACGCCGGGGCCTGCCGTGCTGCTGGCCGTGTCCAACTCGGTGGACGTGGGGCCGCGCCGCACCGCCTTCAGCTCGCTGGGAAGCGCGCTCGGCATCTTCACCGTCTCGGGCCTGGCCATGGCCGGCATGGGCGCCGTGCTGAGCGTGTCGGCCCACGCCTTCCTGGCGCTCAAGATCGCCGGCGCGGTCTATCTGGTGTGGCTGGGCGTCAAGCGCTGGCGCAGCCCGGAACCGTTGATCGGCAGCCAGGCGGGCCAGGCCCCCGCCCAGCGGCGCGAACGCAAGAACTGGCAGCTGGTCGCCCAGGGGCTGGGAGTCTCGCTCACCAACCCGAAGGCGATCCTGTTCTTCTCGGCGCTGTTCCCGCAGTTCATCGTGCCCGACGCGCCGCTCTTCACCCAGTACCTGGTGCTGACCACCACCTTCGCGGTGCTGGCGCTGGTGTCGCACGCCTTCTACGTGGCGCTGATGGCCCTGGTGAAGGATTACGTCGCGTCCCGCGCCAGGCTCTTCAACCGCCTGGTGGGCGGCACCTTCATCGGGCTCGGGCTGGCGCTGCTGCAGACCCGGCACAAGGTCGGCTGAAGACGCTGCCAGGCGCATGTTCCACCACACGCATCGACCCTTCCCATGGCCGCGGGCCGTGGCAGCTTGCGCTCGCCTGCTCGCAGGAATGGCCGCATGCGCACTGCTGGCCGCGGCACAGCCCGTGGGTTCGGCGCCTGCGCCCTGGCACTGGTGGCGCAGCAAGGTCGACGGTCAGCGGATCTGTTCGCAGACCTCGCCCGGCCAGGGCTGGACGCAGGATGGCGGCCCCTTCGAAGGACCGGGCTGCCAGCCCAGGCCACGGGTGTTCGTCGTGCCGATGCGGTAGGGCGCCGCCGCGAAGGACTGCCTGCCTTCGCGGGTGGCAGGCGAGGCGCTCAGCCGTTGCCCAGGGCGATGTCCACCTGCCGCGCTCCGCGCGTGATGGGCACCTTCAGGTGATCGGCCAGGCACTGCAGTGCGTCGGCGTCGATCGGCAGCGTGTTCTGGGCGCTGGCCGGCACCAGCGGCGGCAGGGCGTCGGGCGAGACGCTGCCCCGCGCCGTGACGCGGATGCCGCCTTCGCGTGGCTCGACGTGGATTTCCGCCGGCGGCTCGGAGAGCGATTCGCCCAGGTGGTAGATGGCCGCCAGCGTGATGTAGAGCAGCGTGTGGTGCGCCGTCGGCGCCTCGCTGTCGCCCGGCAGCGCGCCGGCCAGCGGCTGGATGAACACGCCGCGCAGCGCCAGCAGCGGGCGCGCCAGCTCGATGGCCTCCAGCAGGGTGGCGCGGGCCGGCTGGCGGTCGGTGATCTGCACGTCCCAGTTGCGCAGGCGGCGCACGTGCTCGCCCAGGGTCGTCAGCTGCCCTTCGAGCTGCTCGACGCGCTCGACCGCCTGTTCGGCGGGCGTGTCGTTGCCGGGGGCGACGCGGCGCTTGAGCACGGTCATGCCCATGCGCAGCACCGACAGGGGGCTGGCCAGGTCGTGGCGCATGGCGGGCAGGGCCCGCATCAGCACAGCGTGTTGCACGCCCGCGGCCATCCACATGCGGGCGTTCGGGTGTTCAAGGCTGCTGGTCATGTCGCGCATTCGGTGGTTGAGGTGTGCCGACAGGCACGGAAGGGTTGGAAAAAGCAGGAGTGCGGGAGACTCCGCGTCACTGGGGCGACTTCGCCTGCAGCTCGCTGACGCAGCGGGCCACCAGGGCGTCGAAGGCCTCGAAGTCGAGCGGCTTGCCCAGCACGTGATCGAAGACCGGCGTGGCCGAGCCCGTGCCGGACGCCATGCCGGTGATGGAAATCGCGATGCAGGGCACGCCGGCCTGGGTGGCGATGTCCCGCAGCTGGGGCGTCAGCACCGAGCCCTGCACGTCGGGCAGGTTCTGGTCCACCAGCAGCAGCTGCGCGGGACGCTCGCGCATGGCCGCCAGGGCCGCCTGGCCGCTGAGTGCGGTGCGCACGGGGAAATCCTGCATTTCCAGCAGTTCGCGCAGCAGCTCGGTGGCATCCAGGTTGTCGTCGATGATGAGGATCTCGGGGTGCATAGGCCAGTGTGGGGCTAAAGAGTTCTGCGGGTTACGAGGCTGCCCAGGGATTGGATCACCAGCGGGTGCGGAATCGGTGCGAGAGCCCGGGTGACCGGTGTGTTGCGGCAGCAGGCGCAACGGTTCAGCCGCAGGCCCGATTGTGGCCAATTTCGTGCGCCGGGGCGGTACCCGTCCGGTAGGACATGGCCGCTACCTGCGGCGTCACGCCGGCTCAACCCTCGTGCCCGAGGGGCGCGCGCAGCTGCAGGGTGAACACCACGCGGGGCGATGCGTAGTGGTAGCGCAGGTCGCCCCCGTGCTCCATCACGATCTGGTGCGCGATGTAGAGGCCCAGCCCCATGCCGCCCCGGTTGCGCGGGTTGTTCAGGGATGTGGGCTTGAACGGCTTGAAGAGCGCCTCCGCGACTTCCGGCGGAATCTCGGGCGCCACGTTGCTGACCTGCAGGGTGGGGCCTTGCTCGTCGGTGAAGGCGCGCACTTCGATGGCCTCGCCCACCTGGCCGTGGTGGCGGGCGTTGCTCACCAGGTTGACGATCACCTGCGCCACCCGGTCCGGGTCAGCGAAGGCCATCAGCGACGAGGGCGCATCGAAGTGGATCGCCGGCAAGGGGTGGGCGGTGCGGGACTCGTCCAGCAGGTCGGCCACCAGCGGCACCAGGTCGAGCGGCTCGGGGTGCACGTCCAGGCCCAGCTTGTTCTGCAGGCGCGACATGTCCATCACCTGGCTGACCAGCCGCTGCATGCGGCTGCTGGACGACTGGATGCGCTGGCCGATGCGGCCGGTGCGGCTGCCGGCGTCCTCGGTCTTTTCCAGCACGCGCGCGGCCATGCTGATGGAATGCAGCGGGTCGCGCAGGTCGTGGCCCAGCACGGCCATCAGCTGGTTGCGGGCGCGGTTGAGCTCGGCGTTGCGGCCGTTTTGCGAGCGCACCAGTTCGTCGAGCATCTGCTGCGCGATCTTCAGGTCTTCCGCGCTCCAGGGCACGGCGGTGGAGCGCACGGTCTCCTTCCACAGATCGAACGAGCCGCGCGGGGTGAGCCGCGGCCCCAGCGGGCCGAAGCGGGTTTCCTTGTCGGGCTTGCCGCCCCAGTGGATGGTCTCCACCTGTTCCTTGCGCAGGAAGATCAGCCAGCTGCCGGTGCTGCGGTCCAGCGGCAGCCCCAGCACGCCGCACCAGGGCGCCAGCGCCGCGGCGACGGCGGGCGATTCGAGCGGCAGTGCGTGGGTATGGAAGAGGTCGTGGCCTTGGCCGGACTGGGTGGCCTGCAGCCACTGCACCAGGATGCGCGCCACCGCCAGCGGGATGGGGCCTTCCTGGCAGAACTTGCTGCGCTCGGCCACGATGGCGCCGTCGGCATTCAGCGCGCGCGCCAGCGGGGCGGCGAATTCGCACAGCGTGGCGAATTCGTCGTCGGAATGCAACACGTTCTCCATCACGTGCGTGCGCAGCGCGGCCACTTCCTGCAGCCGCTCGGCCTGCGCGCGGGTGAGCGCCGTCTGGATGTTGGCGGCCAGCATCTGCGCGATCACGTCGCAGGCCATGCGCACGCTGTAGGGCACCTGGCGCGGCGCCATGTGGTGGCAGGCGAGCAGCCCCCAGAGCTGGTCGTTGATGACGATGGACACGCTCATCGACGCGCCCACGCCCATGTTCGTGAGGTATTCGATGTGGATCGGCGAGACGCTGCGCAGCACGCCGGCGCTCAGATCGAGCGGCTCGGCGGTGAGCTGCAGCAGCGGCACGGGCGGCGAGCCGACGTCCGCGATCATGCGCAGCGTGTTGGCCACGTAGAGGCGCCGCGCCTGCGACGGAATGTCGCTGGCCGGGTAGCGCCGGCCCAGGTAGGGGTCGAGCGTGTCGGCGCACGCTTCGGCCACCACGTCGCCGCTCGCGTCGTGCCGGAAGCGGTAGGCCATCACCCGGTCGAAGCCGGTGAGCGCGCGCAATTCCTCGGTGGCCAGTTGCAGCAGGTCTTCGATGGCGCGGGGGCGGCGCAGCTTTTCCATGGCGCGGTGCGCCTGCAGGGCGAAGCCCGTCAGCTCGTCGGACGATTGGCGGCGGCCTTCGAACTCCACCACCAGCAGCGACTGCACCGTGTGCAGCACGACGTCGAAGGTTCGGCCCGCCAGATGGCATTCGGCCGGCATGGGCATGTCGCCGCGGCCGCCCACGGCCGCCAGGCCCTCGGCGATCAAGGCGTCGAGGCGGTCGTCCTCGCCCAGCAGTTCGGGGGTCCAGCGGGTGCCTGGCTCGATGGCGTGGCCCAGCATCTCGCCCGTGTTGGCACTGGCGTAGCGCACCAGGCCCTCGGCGTCCAGGGCCAGCAGCGCGCCGTGGTTCTGGATGGCGCCCGGAATGTGGATCGGCTCGCGGTCGCAGTTGTCGAGCGTGGCCGGCGGCAGCAGGCCCTGGTAGTGCGGCGGACGGGCGGGCGGCGTCACGGGCGGCGTCACAGGGGGGCTCCCGCGGCGCGCAGATCGCGCTCCAGGCCGTCGAACGCCGCGCAGGCGCCCGCGCAGGCCGCTTCCACGGCCTCGGGATGGTCGGCGGCGAGGCTGCCGCGCAGGCGCTCGACGAACTCGCGCCAGCGCGCGCCGGTGCCGCCATGGCCCTGCAGGTAGCGCAGCGGGTGCGGGGCCAGGCGGGTGGCCAGCCGGCGGTGGAGCACCTGGCCGCCCAGCTGCGAGCCCTCGACCACGTAGGCCAGGCCCCAGCGGAAGGCGGCGTGGTGGCCGGGGGATGCCGGCCGTGCCTGCCGCAGAGCCTGCTGGGTCGCGGCGCTGGGCGCGGCCGGTGCGATGGGCAGGCCGGTGTCGCGCAGGTCGGCCTGCAGGTCGGCCAGGCGGGCCGGGTCGTCGAAGGCGAAGCCCGGCGCCTGGGCCTGCAGCGCCTGCAGCTCGGGCGCCAGCGCGGCCAGCCAGCCGCTCAGCGCCTGGGCGTGCAAGGCGTAGTCGCGCAGGCTGGCATGCGGCTGGGCGAGGGGCAGGTGGGCGTCCAGCCGGGCATGGCGTGCCTGCGTGGCCCGGCGCAGCGCCGTCAGGGGGTCGGCCGTGCCCGGGGCGGGTGCGGCGGGCGAGGGAGCGTCAGAGGGGCGCTGGGACACGGAAAGAGGCGGTGGAAGGGCTGGCGCGGGGGCCACGGAGGGTATGGCGGATCGCAATGGCGGCATTCTAGGCGTTGGCCGGAAGGCACGCTTGGCCATTCCTTGGAAGGCCCACGGTTGACCCGCGCCCCGGGCGCCCCCCACCGCACGGCCGGTAGGCTTGCCGCCACGCCATCGGTCAGCTTTGCTATGATAATAATAGCTAAATGCCTATATATGACGGGCGCGGGAGCCTGTTTTTATGCTCGAAACCGGTGGGCGGCCCGCTCAGTGGCCCACCAGCGCGGTGTAGGCCGCCCGGGTCTCGGGCGAGACCGATGCCACCAGTTGCGCATGCGGCGTCTGGTGGCGCGCCACCATGCGGGCAGAGGCCACGGTGCGCGACTTGCAGAACCAGTGGCAGGTGTGCTGCATGAGGAACAGCTCGGCCGTCATCATGAAGGCCTTGGCGCGTGGTGCGCGGCCGGCCTCGTTGCGGGCCACGCGGGCGATGCCCTGGGCGTGCACGGCCAGCGCCTGGCGCATGTCGAACGATGCGGCGGGAAAGAGCTGCAGGGCGAACGGCAGCCCCACCGGCAGGCGGCTGACCCGGGCCAGTTGCGGGTCGACGCGGGCGAACTCCGCGGCGAAGCGGCCGAACTGGTCGCTCAGTTGCGATTCGCTGCTCTCCAGCAGCGCGAAGATCTGGCTGCGCCGCTCGGGGTCCTGCTCGCCCAGGGCGCGCAGGTAGCCCTGGGTCAGCGTCTCCAGCAGCTTCTCGATCTGGTAGTTGCCGAGGTGGGCGCCGAGCAGGGCGATGCGCTTGCGCTGCTGCTGCGCGTTGACGGCGTAGCCGCCGGTGGACAGCAGCAGCGCGAGTAGAAGAAGGTCCATGGGTTCGGGTGTCGGAGCGGGTGGGGTGGAAACGGGCAGGCGCGGCCGGGCGCTGGCGCTGGCGCACCGGGCGCCACCCCGCATTGTGCGCGCCGCCCGGCCCCTCGCGCGGCTGCGGGCTCGTCAGCCGGCAGGCGGCGACGGCCAGGGCGGCAGCGCCGGTCGCAGCTGCTCGAACACCCGCGCCAGCCGCAGCACGCCCAGGTCGTCGAAGCGCGGCCCGGCGATCTGCAGTCCGATGGGCAGGCCGCCCGCCGTGTGCGCGCAGGGCACCGAGGCGGCGGGCTGTTCGGACATGTTGTAGGGCACCGTGAAGGCGATGTGCTCCAGCGGCCGCAGCGGGTCGTTCGTGGGCGAGGCCGCCTCGGCCGCGAAAGCCGGCATGGGCGCGACGGGCGAGAGCACGTAGTCCACCGCGCTGCAGGCGCGCACCGTGGCCACGCGGGTGGCGTGGAACTGCTGGCCGGCCTCGAAGACTTCCATGCCCGTCATGCCGGCCGCGCTGTCGGCCCAGGCCTGGATGTAGGGCAGCACCCGCGCACGGCGCTCGGGCGGCAGGGTGCGCAGATCGGCCAGCGAGCGCATGCGCCAGAAATGGTCCATGCCCGCCAGCATGGCCGGGGTGAGGAAGGGGCGCATGGGCACGATGGTGGCGCCGGCCTGCTCGAAGAGGCGGGCGGCCTGTTCGATGGCGGCGCGCACCTCGGGCTCCACGGCGAGGCCGCAGCCGGCGTCCAGCAGCAGGCCCAGGCGCAGGCCGCGCACGCGCTCGGGGCCGGCCTCGAAGCTGTCCCAGGCGATGGCGGCGGGCGGCAGCGCCATGCTGTCGCGCGCGTCGGGTTGCGACAGCACCTGCATCATCAGCGCGGCGTCGCGCACCGTCCGGGTCATGGGGCCGGCGGCGCGGCCGGTGGTCGGCGGATCGATGGGCACGCGGCCCAGGCTGGGCTTGAGGCTGAAGATGCCGCACCAGCCCGCCGGCAGCCGCAGCGAGCCGCCGATGTCGGTGCCCACGTGCAGCGGCCCGTAGCCGGCCGCGGCCGCCGCTGCCGCCCCGGCGCTGGAGCCGCCCGGCCCGCGCGACAGGTCCCACGGGTTGCGCGCCAGCGGGTGGAAGGACGACAGGCCCGACGACAGCATGCCGTAGTCGGGCATGGTGGTCTTGGCGATCAGCACCGCGCCGGCTTCGCGCAGGCGGGCGGCGGGCGGGGCGTCTTCCGGGGCCGGCGCCAGCACGGTGGCGGCGGTGCCGAGCGGCGTGGGATCGCCCCGGGTGGCGATGTTCTCCTTGATGGTGGCCGGCACGCCGTCGAGCAGGCCCTGCGGCGTGCCGCGCAGCCAGCGCGCCTCGCTGGCGCGGGCCTGTTCCAGCGCGGCCTCGGGCCGCAGCAGGTAGGTGGCGTGCAGGTGCGGCTCCCAGCGGTCGATCCGGGCCAGCACGGCCCGGGTGACGTCGACGGGCGAGAGCGCGCGCTGGCGGTAGGCGGCCAGCAGCGCGTGCGCGGGCCAGTCGTGCAGGGGCAGGTCGGTGTCGGTCATGGGGCGGCCTCGCGTCTTCAGGCCCAGGAGAGAGCTGCGAGGTCGTTGACGAACACCGGCATGTCCTTCCAGAGCCCGCGCAGGTTCTTCTGCGCCACCGTCACCCACTGCGGCTGGTAGAGGAAGGCGTGCACGCTGTCCTCGGCCAGCAGGCGCTGCGCGTCGCCCAGCAGGCGGGCGCGGTCCGCAGGGCGGGTGGCGTTCTTGATCTGGTCGTAGAGCGCGTTGAATTTCGGCGACTGGTAGCCCCAGTAGTAGTCGGGCTTGGCGAAGTTGCCCAGGTCGAACGGCTCCACGTGCGAGATCAGCGTCAGGTCGTAGTTCTTGCTGCCGTAGGTGCCGCTCAGCCACTGCGCCCATTCCACGTTCTGCAGCCGCGCCGTGATGCCCACCTGCGCCAGCTGCGCGGCGATCACCTCGCCGCCCTGGCGCGCATAGGGCGTGGGCGGCAGCGTCATCGTGAGGGCGAGCGGCGTCTTCACGCCCGCTTCGGCCAGCAGCCTGCGTGCCTTGTCGGGGTCGTAGGGGTTGATGCCCGTGGTGTCGATGTAGCCGAAGGCGCCCGGCACGTAATGGCTGCCGATGGGCACGCCCAGTCCGTCGCCCGCGCCTTCGATGACGGCGCGGCGGTCGATGGCGGCGGCGATGGCGCGGCGCACGCGCACATCCTGTAGCGGCTTTCTCGCATGGTTCATGGCCAGGATGGTCTTGGCCCGCGAACCGCTCACCACCACCTGGAAGCGGGCGTTCGACTTGAACTGCGCCAGGCTGCGCGGCGTGACGCGCGGGAACACGTCCACGTCGCCCGCCAGCAGCGCCGCCACCTGGGCGGCCGGGTCCGGGATGAAGCGGAAGGTGGCGCGGCGGATCTTCACGTTCGCGGCGGCGCGGTAGCCCGGCCAGGCGGTGAGCGTGATGGACGCGCCCCGGCTCCACTGCCCCAGCTGGTAGGGCCCCGTACCCACCGGTTGCGTGGCGTTGGTGGCGGCGCTTTTCGGCTCCACGATGACGGCGGTGGCCTGGCCCAGCAGGAAGAGCAGGTCGGGCTCGATGTCCTGGTTGATGACGACCACGGTGTGCTCGTCCACCACCTGCGTGCTCAGCGCGGCGAAGGTGCGCTTGTCCTTGTTCGTGCTCTTGTCGTTGCCGGCGCGGTCGAAGGAGAACTTCACGGCAGCGGCGTTGAACGGCTCGCCGTTCTGGAACTTGACGCCCCGGCGCAGGCGGAAGGTGGTGGTCTTCAGGTCGGGCGACACCTCCCAGCTTTCGGCCAGCAGGGGCGAGACGCTGCCGTCGGCGTTGATCTTGGTGAGCGGCTCCAGCACGTTGTAGAGCACCACCTCGCCGATCGACGAGGCCGCGCCGGCGGTCGGGTCCAGGCCCGGCGGCTCCAGCGTCATACCCAGCGTCACCGCGTCCTTGCGGGTCTGCGCCAGCGCGGCGCCGAAGGGCGCGCACAGCGCGGCGGAGGCGAAAACGCCGGTGGCGAGAACGGAACGGCGGTCGGGCATGGGGGCAGGTCTCCAGTGGTTTGTCGTGCACGAGCGAGGTCGGCGAGGGGCGGCGCGGGGCGCCGGTACCCGCCCGATGATGCCAGCCCGCGCCGGCATGCCTCGGCTCAGGCAGGCTCAGCTTGAACGCACTTCGTCCGGCAGCCGCGGCACGGCCGCCACCAGCGCCTGCGTGTACGGATGGCGCGGCCGCGAGAACAGCTCGGCTGGCGCGCCGCGTTCCACGATCCGGCCCTGGTGCAGCACGATGGCCTCGTCGCACACCTGGTGCACCACGGCCAGGTCGTGGCTGATGAGCAGCAGGGCGATGCCGTGCTGCTCGCGCAGGTCCAGCAGCAGGTTCAGCACCTGCGCCTGCACCGAGACGTCCAGCGCGCTGACCGGCTCGTCGGCCACGATCAGGCGCGGCCGGGTGACCAGGGCGCGGGCGATGGCGATGCGCTGGCGCTGGCCGCCCGAGAACTCGTGCGGGTACCGGGCCGCGTCGCTGGCGCGCAGGCCCACTTCGGCCAGCGCCTGCAGCACACGCTCGTGCTGCTCGGCGCGGGGCAGCGGGCGGTCGTGGCCGGGCAGGGGCAGGGCGTCCAGCGGCTCGGCCACGATGCGGGCGACGGTCTGGCGCGGGTCGAGCGAGCCATACGGGTCCTGGAACACCATCTGGAAGCCCGCCCGTGCGGCGCGCAGCTCGGCCGCCGGCATGCGGTGCAGGTCCTGCCCCTGCCACTCGACCGTGCCGCTGCTCGGTGCGTCCAGCGCCATCACCAGCCGCGCCAGGGTGGACTTGCCCGAGCCCGATTCGCCCACCACGCCCAGGCTGTGGCCGGCGGGGACGGAGAAGCTGACGCCTGCCAGCGCGGCGACCTGCGGGCGCGGGCCGAAGAGGCGTTCACGCGGCAGCGGGTAGTGGCGCGCCAGGTCGGTCACCCGCAGCAGTGGTGGCGCGTCGCTGGAATGAGGGTCAAAGGTGCCGCTGGCGCTTGATGGATCAGCGCTGGCAGCTATTGAATCAATAGCAGATTCAGGGGTGGACGTCATGGAGCGCCCTCCCGCGATGCCGCCACGGCATCCAGCCGGATGCAGCGGGCAAGGTGGTCCTGGCCCTCTTGCTCGCCGATGCGGCGTGCGGCGGGCAGGCCGGCATGGCAGTCCGGGATGGTGAAGCCGCACCGCCCCGCGAACGGGCAGCCGGGCGGCAGGTCCGCCAGCGCGGGCACCGTGCCGGGAATGGTCGGCAGGCGCGTGCCCGGCCCCCGGGGCCACAGCCACTGCGGCCGGGCGGCGAAGAGGCCCTGCGTGTACGGATGGGCGCGGTGCTCGAACACCGCCTGCGTGCTGCCGCTCTCCACGATGCTGCCCCCATACATCACCAGCACCCGGTCCACGTTCTGCGAGATCACGCCCAGGTCGTGCGAGATCAGCAGCAGCGCCATGCCGCGCTCGCGTACGAGGCCGGCTATCAGCTCGAGGATCTGCCGCTGCAGCGTCACGTCCAGCGCCGTGGTGGGCTCGTCGGCGATCAGCAGGTCGGGCGCGCACGCCAGGGCCATGGCGATGGTGATGCGCTGCCGCTGCCCGCCCGAGAACTGGTGCGGATAGGCATCGAAACGCTGCGCCGCCTGGGCGATGCCCACGCGCTCCAGCAGGGCGATGGCCTCGCTGCGCGCGGCGCGGGCACCGAGAGCCCGATGCAGGCGCAGGGGCTCCGCCACCTGGCGGCCGATGGGGTGCACGGGGTTCAGGGCGGTCATCGGCTCCTGGAACACCATGCCAATGCGGTTGCCGCGCAGCCGGCACCAGTCGGCGTCTGGGCGGCCCAGCAGTTCGTCGCCGTCCAGGCGAACGCTGCCGGTGACGGCGGCTCCTTCGGGCAGCAGCCCCATCAGCGCCAGCGCGGTGAGCGATTTGCCGCTGCCCGATTCGCCGACGATGCCCAGCGTCTCGCCGCGCCGCAGGCTGAACGACGCCTGCCGCACGGCCGTGGCCATGCCGCCGGCGACGGGCAGGCGCACCTGGAGGTCGTCGACCTGCAGCAGGGGTGGGGCGGACAGGGGCGGCGACATGCTCATCGCTGCCTCGCCAGCCGGGGGTCGAGCCCGTCGCGCAGGCCGTCGCCCAGCAGGTTCAGCCCCAGCACCGACAGGGCGATGGCGAGGCCCGGCCACACGGCCAGCAGCGGGGCCTGGAACATCAAGGTCTGCGCCTCGCTCAGCATGCGGCCCCACGAGGGCTGCGGCGGCTGCGTGCCCAGGCCCAGGTACGAGAGCGCTGCCTCTGCCAGGATGGCCAGCGCGAAGTGCGTGGTGGCCTGCACGATCAGCACCGGCAGGATGTTCGGCAGCACGTGCTCCCAGGTGATGCGCCAGCGGCCTTTGCCGCACGCCCGCGCCGCCAGCACGAAGTCGCGCGACCAGACGGCCACGGCCGACGCCCGGGCGACCCGCGCGAAGGTGGGTATGTAGAACACGCCGATCGCCACGATGGCGTTCACCATGCCCGCGCCGAACACCGCCGCCAGCATGATGGCGAGCAGCAGGGCCGGAAAGGCGAAGGTGAAATCCGCCAGCCGCATCACCAGTTCCTCGACCCAGCCGCGCCGCGCCGCGGCCAGCAGGCCCAGGGCCACGCCCAGGCCCGCGCCAATGCCCACCGCCAGCGCGCCCACCAGCAGCGATGAGCGCGCCCCCACCAGCAGCAGCGAAGCCACGTCGCGCCCGAAAGCGTCCGTGCCCAGCCAGTGGCCCGCGCCCGGGGGCTGCAGCTTGGCCGCCAGGTCCATGGCAAGGGGTGGGGCGGGCGTCCACACCAGCGAGAGCAGCGCGGCGGCCACGAGCAGGGCCGTGAGGGCGGCGCCGAGCGCGAAGCTGGGGTGGCGCAGCAGGCGCGCCGCCCAATGGGCTGGCACCAGCGCCGTCATGCCGCGCCCACCTTCACCCGAGGGTCGATCACCGCGTACAGCACGTCGACCACCGCGTTGACGATGACCACCAGCGCGGCCAGCAGCATCACGCAGTTGCGCACCACGATCAGGTCGCGATTGGCGATGGACTGGAAGATCAGCCGGCCCAGGCCCGGCAGGTAGAACACGTTCTCCACCACGATGGTGCCCGCCAGCAGGTTGGCGAACTGCAGGCCCATGACGGTCACGACCGGGATCATCGCGTTGCGCAGCACGTGGCCCCAGAGGGCCGCGCGGCGCGACAGGCCCTTGGCGCGGGCGGTGCGCACGAAGTCTTCCCGCAGCACGTCCAGCACGGCCGAGCGCGTGATGCGCGCCAGGATGGCCGCCTGCACCACGGCCAGCGCGATGGCCGGCAGCAGCAGGGCCTGCAGCGCGGGCAGCACGCCGCCGCCCGCCGCCTCGGTCCAGCCCGGAAAGCCGCCGGCGGAGAACCACTGCAGCTTCACCGAAAAGAGCAGGATCAGCAGGATGGCGAACCAGAAATTCGGAAGGGCGATGCCCAGCTGCGCCAGCCCCATTACGCCCACGTCGCCCCAGCGCCGGTGGTGCGATGCGGCGTACAGCCCGGCGGCGAGCGCCAGCACCGTGGTCAGCGCCATCGCCATGACGGCGAGCGGCACGGTGAGGGCCAGGCGCTCCCACACCAGCTCGGCCACCGGCGTGCCATAGGCGGCGCTGGTGCCCATGTCGCCCGAGAGGAGGCCGGCGACCCATTGCGCGTAGCGCCGCGGGGCCGGCTGGTCCAGGCCCAGCTGCGTGGCCAGCTCCGCCACGGCCTCGGGCGCTGCGTCGGGCCCGAGCAGCACCTGCGCGGCGTTGCCGGGCAGGATCTCCAGCACCACGAACACGACCAGCGACGCGCCCGCCAGCGTGGCGGCGAGCGTCAGCAGGCGCCGAAGAACGAAGAGGCCCATGGACGGATCGGGTGTGGCATGGTGGCGCAGGATAGCGGCAAAACGGCGCTCGGCTGCAAGGCACAGGTTGGTCACGTCGTGGTGAGGGGCTTGCGGCGGCGGGGATAATCGCGGCATGCCGTCTGCCCGCCACCGTCTCGTTCTCGCCGCCCCTGCCCGGCGCCCCCTGGGAGGCGCGCCATGGCATTGATGATCACCGGCGAGTGCATCAATTGCGACGTCTGCGAGCCCGAGTGCCCGAACGGCGCCATCACCATGGGCGAGGAGATCTACGAGATCGAGCCGTCCAAATGCACCGAATGCGTGGGCCATTTCGACGAGCCGCAGTGCGTGCAGATCTGCCCGGTGGCGTGCATCCCGGTCGATCCGCGAAACACGGAAAGCCGCGAAACGCTGTGGCAGAAGTTCCACCGGCTGCAGGCGGCCAAGACGGCCTGATCCACGCCCTGATTCACAGCATTTTCAGTCGGTAGCGCCCATACATTCAGCGCGGGTTGCTATCGAATAAGTAGCAAATGCTCATCCCTCCGTGGGACGGGGCTCTGCCGGTGGCGTGGCTGCGGGGCGGGGCGGCTTAGGGCGAGGTGGCTTGGTGGTGTGCACCAGCAAGGTGGCTTTTTCCATGTCGCCCGCCAGCATGGCGGTGTGCGCCTTGAGCGAATGCACGATGCTGTCCTCGATCAGCACCCGCTGGTCGGGAGAGGGCTTCTTCAGCACCCAGTTCACCACCTCGGCCTTCACGCCCGGGTGCCCCACGCCGATGCGCAGGCGCCAATAGTCGGACGAACCCAGTTGCGCATGGATGTCGCGCAGGCCGTTGTGACCGGCATGGCTGCCGCCGCGCTTGAGCTTGACCTGGCCGGGCGCGATGTCCAGCTCGTCGTGTGCCACCAGAATCTCCTCGGGCTGGATCTTGAAGAACCGCGCCAGCGAGGCCACCGACTTGCCCGACAGATTCATGAAGGTCTGCGGTTCCAGCAGCCACACGCTCTGGCCCTGCACGTTGACGCGGGCGGCCAGGCCCCAATAGCTGCGCTCGGGCACCAGCGTGGCCTTGAGCTCACGCGCCAGCGCGTCGATCCACCAGAAACCCGCGTTGTGGCGGGTGGCTTCGTATTCCGGGCCGGGATTGCCCAGGCCCACAAACAGTTTGATCATGATCTGCCCGATTATCCGTGCGGCACCAAAAGCAACGGCCCACGCAGAGGTGGGCCGTCGAAGACAGCATCGCCCCGGGGCGAGCTGTCGGTGAGCGAAGCAGGTCGAATTACTTCTTCTTGCCCTTGCCCTTGGCGGGTTCGGCGGCAGGAGCGGCCGCGTCGGCTGCCGGTGCTTCTTCTTCCACGACGGGGTTCGTGACCGACACCAGCACGGGGTTGTTCTGGCCGCCGCGGATCACGGGACGCAGGCCGCGGGGCAGCTTGATGTCCTTGAGCTTGAGGGACTCGCCCTTCTTCAGCTTGCTCAGGTCCACGGAGATGAACTCGGGCAGCTCGGAAGGCATGCAGGTCACGTCGAGTTCGTTCACCACGGGGTTCACCAGGCACTTGTCGACCTTGACGGCGTCGGACTCTTCAGCGCCGCTGAAGTGCAGCGGCACCTTCACGTGCAGGCGGGTCTTGGCATCCACGCGCTGGAAGTCGATGTGCAGCACGAGTTGCTTGTAGGGGTGGTATTGCACGTCGCGCAGCAGGACCTTGCTGGTGGCGCCGGCGATTTCCATGTCCAGCACGCTGGAGTGGAACGCTTCCTTCTTCAGGGCGTGCCACAGGGCGTTGTGATCGATCTCGATCAGTTGGGGTTCGGCTGCACCGCCGTAGACGATGCCGGGCGTCTTGCCCGTGTTGCGCAGACGGCGGCTCGCACCCGTACCTTGCTTGGCGCGCTCAAAAGCGACGAAGTTCATAGTTGGCTCCTGATAGGGCAGGCCGCGACCAGCCTGTGCCCTGTTGAAAAAGACCCGTGCCACACGGCGGCGGGCCTGCTGGGTGTCCTCGAACGCACAGGCCTCCCGAAGGAGGCCTGGTGACGCTCACCGCCCGAAGGCGGCTGGATCAGAAAAGATTTTCCTGGTCCGAGAACAAACTCATGACCGACTCACCCTTGGCGATGCGCTGGATCGTTTCGGCGATCAGTGGGGCCACGGAGAGTTGGCGAATCTTGGTGCATGCCCCGGCGGAATCGCTCAGGGGAATGGTGTTGGTCACGACGACTTCATCGAGCGCGGTGCCCTTGGCAATGCGCTCGATGGCCGGGCCGGAGAAGATGGGGTGCGTGCAATAGGCATACACCTTCTTGGCGCCGCGTTCCTTCAGCACTTCGGCGGCTTTGACCAGCGTGCCGGCGGTGTCGATCATGTCGTCCATGATGACGCAGTTGCGGCCCTCAATCTCGCCGATCACGTGCATCACTTCGGACACGTTGGCCTTGGGGCGGCGCTTGTCGATGATGGCCAGGTCGCAGTTCAGCTGCTTGGCGAGCGCCCGTGCGCGCACCACGCCGCCCACGTCGGGCGAGACGACGATCAGGTCGTCGTACTGCTTTTGCCGCAGGTCGCCCAGCAGCACCGGGGACGCGTAGATGTTGTCCACCGGGATGTCGAAGAAGCCCTGGATCTGGTCGGCGTGCAGGTCCATGGTCAGCACGCGGGCCACGCCTACGGCCTGCAGCATGTTGGCCACCACCTTGGCGGTGATAGGCACGCGGCTGGAGCGTGGACGACGGTCCTGGCGGGCGTAGCCGAAGTAGGGGATCACGGCGCTGATGCGTTCGGCCGAGGCGCGCTTGAGCGCATCGACCATGATCAGCAGTTCCATCAGGTTCTCGTTGGTCGGCGCGCAGGTGGACTGCACGACGAACACATCGCGGGCGCGGACGTTCTGCTTGATTTCGACGGTGACTTCGCCGTCGGAGAAGCGGCCCACGTCGGCGGAGCCCAGCGTGGTGCCCAGGTGCTGGGCGATTTCAGCTGCCATGCCAGGGTTGGCATTGCCCGTGAAAACCATGAAATCGGGGTGATTGGCTTGCATGAGCGACTCAGCAGTCTGAAGAAAAAAGCCTGAATGCAAAAAGAATTTGGCAGGGGAAGAAGGATTCGAACCTTCGCATGCCGGAATCAAAATCCGGTGCCTTAACCAACTTGGCGACTCCCCTACACAGGTCGATTGCCGAGGGCAATCAACCGAAACTTTCATCTGCTGCCCATCCTTCCAGAGGATGAACCGCGAGATTCTCACATGACCGGACCTGCCAGGCGCTGGGCGCATCCTGCAAATCGACCGCATGCGGCATTGGTGCGAACACTGCACTTCCAGAGCCGGTCATTCGCGCCTTCAAACCCTTCGATTCAAGCCACTGGAGGGCTTGCTCGATCTCCGGGCAAAGTGCCTGAGCCACCGGCTGCAAGTCGTTTCTACCAAACTGGTAGTGTGCTGCAGCAAAGCCTGAGATTGTAGCACATGCCGAATCGCGCTTGAGTAAATGATGCGAAAAAATTGATTTCGTATCCAACCCGGCTTCCGGCTTCACTACGGCGAAGCGGCTTCGCGGCAGTGCTTGCTCCAATTCAAGAGGCCGAATTATGTCACCAATTCCTTCGACCCAAGCGTTCCTGCCGCGTAAAAAAAACGGCACGTCCGCGCCCAGCCGCAGACCGATGGCCGCCAGCTGCGCGCGCGGCAGGTTCAGCCCCCAGAGGCGGTTCAGGGCGAGCAGCGCCGTCGCGGCATCGGACGAGCCGCCGCCCATGCCGGCCTGCGCCGGCACGCGCTTGTGCACGCCGATGTGCGCGCCCAGCGCGCAGCCGGTCGCCGCCTGCAGAGCACGCGCGGCGCGCAGCGTCAGGTCGTCGGCCGGCAGGGGCGTGGAGAGGTCTTCGCGGGTGATGCGGCCGTCGGTGCGCACCTCGCAGTGCAGGGTGTCGCACCAGTCGATCAGCATGAAGACCGATTGCAGCAGGTGATAGCCGTCGCCGCGCCGCCCGGTGATGTGCAGAAAGAGGTTGAGCTTGGCCGGGGCCGGCAGGTCGTAGAGCGCCTGCATCGTCAGCGGCTCAGCACGACGCGCAGCGTGGCCTGGGGCGGCGGCGCGAGGCGCTGGGCCATCAGCCGGCCCTCATCGATGCGGCTGAGGTCGGCCTCCCAGCCCGTGACCTGCACCGCTTCGCCGCGCAGCCAGCCGAAGAGGGCGGAGACGGGCAGGGCGCTGCCGGTCAGCTCCTGCACCAGCGCGTCCAGCGAGGCGGATTCCCGCCGCGTGCCGCCATCGACCAGCACCGCCTTGCCGGGCGACCAGTCGATGGTCGCCATGACGTTGCCGAGCGGGTTGAGCACGATGAGCTGGCCCTGCTCGGGCCGCCCGTTCAGCTCGAAGCCTGCGCTGAAAGACTGCGCCGCGGCGTCATCCACCTGCAGCGACAGACGGCCGCTCCACGCGCCCATGGCCGGGTCGGCACTGGGCTTGGGCGCGGGCGGCTGTGCGCAGGCGGCCAGCAGGCCGAGCGCGGCGCCGGCCAGCCACACGCGCCCGCCGCGCAGGGCCGCAGCCGTCACGGCCTGGCCCCCAGGCGCTTGATCGTTTCCTTCAGCGTGTCGTTGTCGGCATTGATCTTCAGGCCGTCGCGCCACACGCTCAGCGCCTGGTCGCGCTGGCCCAGGGTCCAGAGCACCTCGCCCCAATGCGCGGCGATCTCCGCATCCGGCTGCTTCTTGAAGGCTTGCTCCAGCAGGCTGGCCGCTTCGGCGCGGCGGCCGAGCTTGAACTCTACCCAGCCCAGGCTGTCGGTGATGAACGGATCGCCCGGGGCGAGCTCGAGCGCCTTGGCGATCAGCTCCTTGGCTTCGGGCAGGCGGATGCCGCGTTCGGCGAAGGAATAGCCGAGCGCGTTGTAGGCGTGGTGGTAATCGGGCTGGCGCGCGATGACCTGGCGCAGCTGGCGCTCCATCAGGTCCAGCTTGCCCAGCCGTTCGGCCAGCATGGCGTGGTCGTAGGCCAGGTCGACGTCGTCCGGGTACTTGGCCACGGCCTGGGCCTGCAGGTCGTAAGCGGCCTGGAAGTCCTTCACGTCGCGCAGCAACTGCACTTCGGCGATCAGCTTCTGGCGCTCTTCTTCCGGCGTCTTGGCGGGCAGGGTGCGCAAGATGGCGCGCGCCTCGGTCACCTTGCCCTGGCGGGCCAGCAGGCCAGCTCGGCGGCTTTGCGCAGTGAGCTGCGCGGAGGGGCTGTCGATGCGCGTGAGCCAGGCTTCCGCCTGGGCGACGTCGCCGCGCTTCTCGGCGATCTGCGACAGCATCAGGTAGGCCTGCGTGCGGGCATTGCTGCGCGGCTCGCTCGCGGGCAGCGGCTCCAGCAGCGTCAGGAACTTCTGCAGCGAGGCCTCGGCCTGCGGCAACTGGTCGGCCTGCAGATCCAGCGAGGCCTGTACCAGCCAGGCCTCGGGCATGTCCGGCTTTTCGCGGGTGACGGCTTCGATCTGCGTGCGGGCGTCGGCATAGCGCTGCGCCTCGAGCAATGCGCGGGCGTAGGTCATGCGGATCTCGGCGAGCGGCTTGCCGGCCAAATAGGGCGTCAGAAGCGCCTCGGCGTCGGTCACCCCTTCTTCCATCAGCTGCAGCGCCAGCAGCGCGGCGCCGTCGTTGGTGGGCTCCAGCGTGCTGGAACGGCGAGCGGCGTCGAGCGCGCCCGGCTTGTCGCCCGCAGCCAGCCGCATGCGGCCGATCGTCACCCAGGCGGTGGGTGCGACGGCGGGATTGTTCAACTCCAGCGCGAGCGCCTTCTCCACCACGGCGGCCGCCTGCGCCTTGTGGCTGGCGCGCCCGTAGAGCTGGGGAAGGGCCTGCACGGTGCCTACCCGGGAGCGGGCCGAGGAACTGGCCAGCTCCTGCTGCAGCAACTCGGGCGTCTCGCCGATGCGATTGAGCGCGATCAGGATCTGCAGCAGGTAGCGGTTGGCGTCGCGCGACTGCGGCAGCGCTTCCTTCCAGGCCTTGGCCGCGACCAGCGCGTACTCCGCCGACCGGGATTGCAGGGCGATGTCGGTCGCGCGGCGGTAGAGCTGGCCGTCGCGGCTGCGCCGGGCGGCTTCCAGCATCAGGGCGTAGGCCGTGCCCGGGTCGCCGTTGCTGGCGGTGATCTCGCTCAGCAGAAGTTCGTAGAACAGCTCCGCGTTCAGCGCGGCCGTCGCCTCTTCCGATGAGACGGCGGCCTCGGTTTCGGCCGCCGTGGGGGGCAAGGGTTCGGCAGGAACAGTTTGCGCCTGGACCGTGCTGGCGCCTGCAGCCAGTATGCAGGCCAGCGTAATGGCCCTTGAGCGAAGTGTTTGCACCATCGACCCATAATAATCCATGCCCCTTATACCGATTGACGAGTGCCGATATGCCTGAGTTGCCCGAGGTGGAGGTCACGCGGCGCAGCTTTGCCGACCGCATCGCCGGCGCAGAAATCCGATCCGTCACCCTGGGCAAGCCGCTGCGCTGGCCGCTGGGCCGCGACCCGGCCGGCCTGGCCGGGCGCCGCGTGCAGGCGGTGCGGCGCCGGGGCAAGTACCTGCTGGTGGATCTGGACGACGGCAGTCTGCTGCTGGTGCACCTGGGCATGTCCGGCAGCCTGCGCTTTGCCGATGACCTGCCCCCGCCCGGCGTGCATGACCACTTCGAGATGGTCACCGACCGCGGCGTGCTGCGCCTGCACGACCCGCGCCGCTTCGGCGCGGTCGTGTGGGCCGCCGGCGAGGACGACCCCGCCGCCCACAAGCTGCTGAAAAACCTGGGGCCGGAGCCGCTGGACGGACTCTTCCCGTTTGACGCCTTCTTCGCCGGCCTGCAGGCGAGCCGCGCGCCGGTCAAGCTGCTGCTGCTCAGTGGCAAGATCGTCGTCGGCGTCGGCAACATCTATGCCTCCGAAGTGCTGTTCCTGTCGGGCATCCGGCCGACGGCGCGCGCCAGCAGCATCGGGCCGATCCGGGCACGGCGGCTGCATGCCGCGATCCAGCAGGTGCTGGCCCGGGCGGTGGAGCGGGGCGGCAGCACGTTGCGCGACTTCTCCAGCGCGGACGGCAACGCCGGGCACTTCCAGGTGGAAGCCAACGTGTATGGCCGCGAGCAGCAGCCCTGCCGCGTCTGCGGCACCCCGATCCGGCTGTTGCGCCAGGGGCAGCGCAGCACTTTCTACTGCATGCGCTGCCAGCGCGGCTGAAGGGCGGCCCGGCCGAATGGCCACATGGGCATGCGCCTCCCAGGCGCGATGCTATATTTTGATCAACAGATCGCCCGCACGGGCCGGTTGAAGCACGCTATCCCGGGAGCACAGTGGGACCCTCATTCAACGAACAGTTCGACCAGCATGGCGCATGGAGGCGGGCCTTCGCCTTGCAGCTGCAGCAGCTGGCCGACTGGATGGGTTCCCACGAACTGATGGACGCCGCCGTGCAGGAGCGCCTGCGCCGCCTGGAAGAGCAGGTGCGCACCGACAAGGTGATGGTCGCTTTCGTCGCCGAGTTCTCGCGCGGCAAATCCGAGCTGATCAACGCGGTGTTCTTCGCCGGTTACGGCCGACGGATCATGCCGGCGAGCGCCGGACGCACCACCATGTGCCCGACCGAGCTGGGCTACGACCCCGCCGTGGCGCCCAGCCTGCGCCTGCTGCCCATCGAGACACGCCTGCAGCCGCAGGGCCTGGCCGACTGGCGCCTGCGGCCCGAGCAGTGGGAGGAGGTGGCCCTCGACGTCAAGGACGCGGAGCAGCTCTCCCGCTCGTTCGAGAAAGTCTCCGAAGTGCGGCGCGTGTCGGTGGACGAGGCGCGGGCGCTCGGCTTCTGGAGCGACGACGACCCCGCCGACAACCCGCTGCCCGACGCCGAGGGCCGGGTCGAGGTGCCCCGCTGGCGCCACGCGCTCATCAACATCGCGCACCCGCTGCTCAAGCAGGGCCTGGTCATTCTCGACACGCCCGGGCTCAACGCCGTCGGCGCCGAGCCCGAACTGACGATCAACCTGATACCGCAGGCCCACGCCGTGGTGTTCATCCTGGGCGCCGACACGGGCGTGACGCGGTCCGACCTGGCCATCTGGCGCGAGCACCTCGCGGCGCCCGGCCAGGCGAGCGACGCGCGCCTGGTGGTGCTCAACAAGATCGACACGCTCTGGGACACGCTGAACACGCCCGAGCAGTTGCGCGCCCAGCTCGACCGCCAGTGCCGCGGCTCCGCCGAGACGCTGGGCGTGCCGCTCGCGCAGGTGCTGCCGGTGTCGGCCCAGAAGGGGCTGATCGCCAAGATCCAGGGCGACGACGCGCTGCTGGCGGCCAGCGGCCTGCCGCGGCTGGAAGAGGCGCTGTCCGAAGGCATCATGGGCCGCCGGCAGGCCATTCTGCGCTCGGCCGTCGCGGCCGGCGTGGCGCAGCTGCAGGCCGAGGCGACCCGCACCATCAACATCCGCCAGCGCGACCTGGACGACCAGATGCTCGAGCTGCGCAGCCTGCGCGGCAAGAACGCGTCGGTGATCGATTCCATGCGCGGCCGCATCGAGCAGGAGCAACAGGATTTCGAGGCCAGCGCGGCGCGCATCCAGGCGGTGCGCGCCGTCCACCTGCGGCTGCTGCGCGAGGTGTTCCAGCAACTCGGGTCGCGCTCGCTGCGCTCGGAGCTCACCCCGCTGGCCGAGGCGTTGAAGGCGCGTGGTCTCAAGCTGGGGGTGCGCAAGACCTATGCGGACACCTTCGAGCGGCTGCGCGTGCTCATGCAGGGCGCCCAGCAGGCCGGCACCGAGATCCATGACATGCTGGGCGGCACCTTCCGGCAGCTGAACGCGGAGTTCGGCTTTTCGCTGCAGCCGCCCGCCCCGGTGCAATTGGGCCATTTCGTGCAGGACATCACGCAGATCGAGGAACGCCATCTGCAATATCTGGGCATGGGCAACGCCTTGCGGCTGGCGCAGCCGGAATTCACGCAGCGACTGGTGCGCGCGCTGGGGATGCGGCTGCGCACCGTGTTCGAGTCGGCCGCCAACGACCTGGAGCTGTGGAGCAAGTCGGCCACGGCGCAGCTCGATGCGCAGCTGCGCGAGCGTAAGCGCAGCTTCGCGCGCCGCATCGAAGCGGTCGATCGCATCCAGCAGGCCGCGAGCGGGCTGGTCGACCGCCTTGCCGAGATCGAGCAGGCCGAGCGGGCGCTGGCCGAACTGGAAGGGCGCCTGCGCGACCTGACGCGGCAACTGGTGGCGCTGCCGATGGCGGACGCCCCTGCGCGCGACGCCGGCGACACCCTGCCCCAGCCCCTCTCCGCATGACGCTGCCTGACGACGATATCGCCGGCCTGGTGGTGCGGTGGCAGCAGGAGCATGGGCGCAACCACCTGCCCTGGCAGAACACCCGCGACCCGTACCGCGTATGGCTGTCCGAGGTGATGCTGCAGCAGACCCAGGTGGCGACCGTGCTCGACTACTACGCCCGGTTTTTGAGCCGCTTTCCCGACGTGCGCGCCCTGGCCGAGGCGCCGCAGGACGACGTGCTCGCGCTCTGGAGCGGGCTGGGCTACTACAGCCGCGCCCGCAACCTGCACGCCTGTGCGCAGCAGGTGATGGAGCGCTTCGGCGGACAGTTTCCGCGCACGGTCGATGCGCTGGCCTCGCTGCCCGGCATCGGACGCTCGACCGCCGGTGCGATCGCCTCTTTCTGCTTCGGCGAGCGGGCGCCCATCCTCGACGCCAACGTGCGCCGGGTGCTGACCCGGGTGCTGGGCTTCGGGGCCGACCTGGCCGTGGCGAAGAACGAGCGGCTGCTCTGGGCCCAAGCCGAGGCGTTGCTGCCCACCCATGACCTGGCAGAGACCATGCCGCGCTACACGCAGGGCCTGATGGACCTGGGCGCAAGCCTGTGTTCGCCGCGCAAGCCGGCCTGCATCGTCTGCCCGCTGCACGCGCGCTGCGTGGCCCGCCGTGAAGGCAATCCGGAGGACTACCCCGTTCGCACGCGCAAGCTCACCCGCAGCGCGCAGGCGTGGTGGCTGCTGCTGCAGCGCGACGCCGATGGCCGGCTGTGGCTGGAGCGGCGCCCGCAAACGGGCATCTGGGCCGGGCTGTACTGTCCGCCGGTGTTCGAGGATCGCGAGGCGCTGGAGCAGGCGCTGGAGCAGGGGCTGGAGCAGTGGCAGGCGCTCGGGCAGGCGCCAGCGCCGGCGGATTCTATGGATTCGTTCGGTGTGGGCGGTGCGGCGCCCGCCGCTGTGCCGGGCGCTCGTCCCACGCTGCACGACCTGCCCGCCTCGCTGCACGTGCTGACCCACCGCGACCTGCACCTGCACCCGGTGCTGGCGACGGGTGGCGATGCCGGGCGGGCGGGCGGCAGCGTGCCGGCGCGGGAACCGGAGCCCGAGGCCGCAGGCAGCGGGTGGTTCAGCCCTTCCGACTGGGCGGCGCTGGGCCTGCCGGCACCCATCCGCAAGCTGCTCGACGCCTTGCCGCCCGGCTGACCCCGGCGCCACGTCTCGGCGCCACCTGGTTTGCCATTGGCTTGCTATTGGTTTGATAGCTGATGGCGCTTGTGTGGCAAGCCATTGACGATAAAAACCACTTGAAAATCCGGCTGGACCAGCGCCACCAGCTTCTGTTTTGATAGCGGACCGGCGTGCGGCGACGGCCGCGGCCCTGGCTGTCGGCACGCCGGCCGCGCCGGGCAAACGCCCGGCCCGGATCAGCGCGCGTCCAGCTCCCGGTGCCGCCGCAACGTGGTCCAGAGGGGGCTGAACTGGTGGGCCAGTTCCTCCACCAGGTACACCGAGCGGTGCTGGCCGCCCGTGCAGCCGATGGCCACCGTCACGTAGCTGCGGTGGTTCTGCGCCAGGGCCTTGAGCCAGTGGCTGAGGAAGTGGCCGATGTGCGAGCGCATCAGTTCGACCTCGGGCTGCTGCAGCAGGTAGTCGATCACCGGCTGGTCCCGGCCCGTGAGGTCGCGCAGGCCCGCTTCGTAGTGCGGGTTGGGCAGCATGCGCACGTCGAACACGTAGTCCGCGTCCACCGGCACGCCGCGCTTGAAGGCGAACGACTGGAACACCAGCGTGAGCCGGCCTGGCGGCATCGCCATCAGGCTCTTCACATAGCTTTGCAACTGCGACGAGCGGATGGCGCTGGTGTCGATCACGTGCGACTGCTCGCGCAGTTCGGCCAACAGCTCGCGTTCCAGCTCGATGGTCTGCAGCAGGGCGCGCTGGCCTTCCCGCAGCTCGTCCTTGGAGAGCGGATGGCGGCGGCGGGTCTCGGAGAAGCGCCGCACCAGGGTATCGGTGGTCGCGTCCAGGAACAGCGACTGCACGTGCACGCCCTGTGCGCGCATCCGCTCCAGCTGCTGCGGCACCAGCGGCAGGGCGGTGGCGCTGCGCACGTCCATGGCGATGGCCAGGCGGTTGCCGTGGTGTTCATGCTCCAGCGCGACGAACGAGGCCAGCAGCTCCGGCGGCAGGTTGTCCACGCAGTAGTAGCCGGCATCTTCCAGCGCATGCAGCGCCACGGACTTGCCGGAGCCGGACATGCCGGTGATGAGAACGATCTCGAGCGCCATCGGTCAACCGCGCCGCGCCGTCGGGGCCGGGCGCGCCTCGCCCAGCATCTCGCGCGCGTGCGCCAGCGTGGTGGCCGACACCCGCTCGCCGCCGAGCATGCGGGCGACCTCGCCGGCGCGCGCGTCGCCCTCGGCGGGCTGTACCGAGCTGCTCGTGCCTCCGGCGCGCTTGTGCTTGGCGACGACCAGATGGTGGTCCGCGCAGGCTGCCACCTGCGGCAGGTGGGTGACGGCCAGCACCTGCCGGTCGCGGCCGAGCTGCTGCATCAGTCGGCCCACCGTTTCGGCCACCGCGCCGCCCACGCCCGAATCGACCTCGTCGAAGATCAGCGTCGGCGCCTCGCCCAGCTCGCTGGTGGTGACCGAAATGGCGAGCGATATGCGCGACAGCTCGCCACCGGAGGCCACCTTGCCGATCGGCTTGGGCGTCATGCCCGGGTGGCTGCTGACCAGGAAGCTGATCGCATCGACGCCGTGCGGGCCGGGCTCGGCGGCCGCGTCCACGGCCACTTCGAAGCGGCCGCCGGTCATGCCCAACCCCTGCATCGCCTGCGTGATGGACTGCGCCAGGCGCGGCGCGGCCTTGGCGCGGCGCTGCGACAGGCTGCGCGCGGCCTTGTCGTAGGCGGCCTCGGCGGCCCGTTCGGCGGCCTCCAGCGTGGCCAGGTCGGTGGCGGAATCGAGCTGCCTGAGCTCGCTCGTCCAGCCCTGCAGCAAGGCCGGCAGATCGGCCGGCGCACGCTTGTAGCGGCGCGCCAGCGACACCCACTGCGACAGGCGCGCATCCAGCTCCTGCAGCCGGTCGGGGTCCAGGTCGGTGTGGCGCAGGTAAGCCTGCAGCGAATGCGCGACGTCGCTGGCCTGCGCCAGGCACGACGTCAACACCTCGTTCATCGAACGAAACGCCTCGTCCACCTGCTCGTAGTCCTGCATCAGGTTCTGCGCCTGCGACAGCCGGCCCAGCGCGCCGCTGTCGTCGTCTTCCAGCGCCGCCAGGGCGCCCTGGGCGCTGTCGAGCAGCGCCTGCGCGTTCGACAGGCGGCCGTGCTGCGCGTTCAGCTCGTCCCATTCGTCCGGGCCCGGCGCCAGCTTGCCGACCTCGCCGATCTGCCACTGCAGGCGTTCGCGTTCCTGCTGCAGCGTGTCCTGCGCGTCGCGGGCCTGGGCGAGCGCCTTCTGCGCCTCGCGCCAGGTCGTCCACAGGG
>Ga0308171_1001299_pt1 | contig 34964 bp, 31 predicted proteins | sample PhyGR1_FD_202135 | JGI IMG/M metagenome (GOLD analysis project Ga0308171, IMG submission 202135) | Phyllosphere microbial communities from UC Gill Tract Community Farm, Albany, California, United States - DLSLSG.R1 | ecosystem: Host-associated > Plants > Phyllosphere > Unclassified | place: USA...
CCTCCGGCACGTCGCCTGATCGTCGGATCGGACAGCGCACCGTCGCAATAACAACGCCGCTGGGAATCGGGCTGGAGCTAACCGACGTCGCCGAGCATGGCCGCGTGCTGGGGCTGAGCGGCGGTCCTGACCTCGGGTTGGAGGGGGCCTCCACCACGATGGCGACGCTGACGATGCGGCGGACCGTCGCCGGGCTGATGCTGTCCGCGCGGGCGACAGCTGCCAACACCCGCGTGCGCGGTGGGTCCGAACTGATGCGCTTCGACCAGCCGGTGCTCGGCACCGCTTACGCGGTCGAGGGTGCACGCGGCCTGCTCGGCGGCGTCGCGACGCTTGGCCTGTCCTCGCCGCTCCGCGTCGAGCGTGCGCGGGCGACCATGGTGCTGCCAGTCACCTACGACCTGATGTCGGGGGCAATGGCAACGCGGATGGCGGTGGTCGATCTGGTCCCGAAAGCGCGTGAACTTGATGTCGAACTGGGCTGGTCGGCGGCACTGTCGCCGACCTCCTCGGTGCGGTTTGGTGTCGCCCACGCCTTCGATGCCGGGCATGTCGCAGGTGCGACCGACACGGCAGGCTTCGTGACGCTGGTGGCGCGATGACCTGCCACCTCGCCGCACGCGCACCGCCCGCGGGCTGACGCCGCCAGCCAGCAGGAACACCCATGACAGTCAGGACCGCGACGCCGGGAGGCCTCCTCGGCGAACGATGTCGCGCGTCCGCGAAACAGGAAGACGCAAGATGATCAAGACAATGACGATCCCCACCATGCTGCTGCTGGCGGTAAGCGGCACGGCCAGCGTACCGAGCGTAGCACACCCGCTGGAGACGGCGCTCAATTCGGTCAAGACGTTCGACATTGCCGGTATCCGCCCCGGCATGAAGGCCGCCGACGCGGTGGCGCTGCTGCGAAGGACCGGTTGGACGGTGAGCGCTGATCCCGGCAACAGCTGGTTGGAAGTCGTGGAGGAAGCAGTTGCCAGACGGCGCAATGAGATACCGCCGACGTCCGCCCGATCCGGCGTTTACGCTTACAACGCCGCTAAGGGCGAAGAGACTGTCCGGGCCAACATTGTCCCCACGCCGGACGGTGGCCGGGTTGGCCTGGTCCAATATCGGGCGCCGCAGGCTGGCCGCAGCCACGAGCAGATTCGCGCCGAAGTGATCTCTCGCTACGGCCCATCGATCTATGGCCCGCGCCAACGGGTACTGATCGCACCCCAGGGCAAGCTTGGCGAGACGATGTCGCTCGAGGTGGACTCGACCGGCATGCGCCTGACGCTGTCGCCAAGCAGCGCGGCGGATCGTGAAGCCCGCGCGCTGGTCGACCGGGCGGTCACTGCCCGGCTCGGCGCGGTCGGCACATCTTTTTAAGCGGAGCGGCAGATGCCCTACCTCATTGGCATGATCCTCGGCGATTTGCTCGGTCGGATCGGGTTTTTCCGAGCCGCCGGTGCTGCGCTGCTGCTGGGCGGGGTCGCGTTCTTCGCCTATCGTCTGGTCGCGGCGAACGTGGACCCGACGATGGCCTATGGCGCTGCGATGGTCGCGCCGCTGGCGGTGTTCGGTTGGGCGATCTGGCGCCCGGCGGCATCGCGACTGCGGCTATGGATCGTCGACGGCGTCTATCTCGCCGCGCGGCTGGCGATGTGGTGGGCTGGCATCGCTTTCGCCATTGGTCTCGTTGCTGCCGGGTTCCGTGTCGACCGCTGGTTAGCGGGGGAATGGCCGCAGGCGGCAACCGCCGGGTTCTTCTGGCTGGTGCAGCGGGCGCTGGGCGCGCAGGTCGCCCGCTCGCACCGGATTTTGGGCGAGCGCAGCGTCATCGAGCTCGATGCATGAGGGGGCCGCTGACGCTTCGGATCGTCGCGGCGCTGGTGCCGGTGCTGACGTCCATCGCCACAGTGGATGCGGCACCTCGCCCTGCGGTGCTGGAGGCAACGACGAGGGCGGATTGGCGGGCGGCTGGCCTTGACGGTACCGGCTGCTACTGGTCGCCCCGCCGGGGCGGACCGATCCACTTTGTCGCCGCCGGTAACACGGCGATGGCCAAGGTCGGCGGTCGCATCGTCATCCTGAAACCGCGACGCGATGCAAGGCCCCTTTTCCCGTTCACCCATGACGCTTGGCGAGCCGATGACCTGACCATCCGGGTCGTGGATACCGCCCGGATCCGGGCGATGGGTTACGAAACGGTCACTACCGACGCGGTGCTGATCGTCACTCGCCGCAACGTCACGACCCGGCTGCGCGGGTCGATGATCTGCGGGTCATAGCCCGGCCGAACGGCGGCTACGAACGACCGGCGGCTATGCCGCCGGAGGGGTAGGAAAGCACAAAAAGAGCCCGGGCAAGAATAGGAGAAGGACAAGAGAGAAAGCTGGAGGCGCAACAACGCAGATTGGCGGGCCAATCTGCCGTGCGCCGCCCGCCGCCGTGACGATCGGCAGCGGGCGGTGTCCTCCAGCCTGTCGGCTTCCGGAAGGCGGAGGCAACGTGTTCGTCGAGGGGGTTGCCCTATCCCGGCCGGTCCGGGACAATATGTACATGGCGTCACCCGGCACAGATAGCGGCGGACGCGCGGTCTATGCCCACCACGTGCGGGCATTGCTGCGGCGTCAGCAGCAGGACGATCGCGATGCGATCGGTGCGACGCTGTCCCGTGCCCATTTCCGCGTGCAGGGGGTGTCCGAGCAGACCGGCAAGGGAAGGACGCGGCGAGCCAAAGCGCCGACTGATCAACGCGTCGTCGACTTCTTCACCGCCAGCCCGCTGACCGGTCGCGACCGCCAGACCGGCGGCTTCCGGATACCGCATTTCGACGTCAAGCCGATCACGCGAACGTTCGCGCCGACCCGCAGGGACGGCCACGTCCGGCACGGCCACAAGACAACGGCCATGACGGCAGGCGAGCATTTCGATTATGTTACCAGCGGCGCCACGATCGGGATCGCGGCGCATATCGACTATATCCGGCGGGAAACAGGACTGCAGGATCCGGTCGGAGATTTGGCGATCGACCTGCTCGACGCGCAGGATCTGCGCGCCGAAACCAATCGGCTGGCGATGTTCACCAATATCCTAGGTGACAGAGGTCGGCAACGCGGCCTGTTCGAGGCGGCGGAACGGTACGAATCCTCGCCACGCACGCATTATCTGACCGCCTCGACGGCGCAGGTCGACGGATTCCGAATGTTCGAGCGAATGGGGATCGCCCCGGACTGGCTGCGCGCGATGAGCCGTCGTCTCCGTGATGGACGCGATGAGCTGAAAGAAAAGGCTGCAAAAACAGGAAAGCTGTTCAGGGATCGCGAAATCCCGGTGGCGGAGGTAACCGAAGACGAAGCCTTCGACCGACTTGCCTGGCTCGACGCACATCCGGCGGGCAAGGACCTGTTCCAATGGAAGCAGGGCCGCGCCGGGCGGGTGCAGCACCGCTTTGTCGGTGAACTGCCCGACGGACTGTCGGTCCATGATCGGCACGAGATCCTGGCCCGCTTCTGTGGCGAGCTTGGCGACGACGGCTGGATGGTGATCGGCGCGATCCACCAGCCCGACCGGCATAACGACCGCCGCAATTTCCACATCCATGTCGATGGCTATGACCGGCCCTGCCGATGGCTGGACGAGCATGGGTGTTGGGACTTCGAATATGTCGAACGTCGAGACGGCAAGGATGTACGTCCCTTCGCCCAATCCAAGGTCCGCTATGATGCCGACATCGGTACGGATGGCATGGGGCGGCCGAATGTAGCGGGCCTGATGCGGCGGCGGTTCATCAGCATCGTCAATCAGGTGGTTGGCGACCGGCCCGACATCGTTCGGTACCTGCACGGCACCTATGCCGATTACGGCATCGCCATGACCCCGCTCGAGCATATGGGCAATCGCGCGACCGGCCTCGAACTCCGGGGTATCGTGACCGAGGTCGGATCGCGCAATGCCCGCAAGATCGTCACCGACGAGGCTGCTGCCTGCGAAGCGCGGGCGATCGCCGCCGAAGCAGCGCTGGAGAAGGAAGTCACGTTTTCCCGTTCGGCCTTGGCACATGATCGCGATGCGTTGGCGGCCCTTGATCGCTGCGAGAGGCTTGAACGCCGGTTGATCCGGCGGCGGTTGCAGGCGGAACTGGCCGATGTCGTCGTCGCGATGGCACGATCCCGCGCCGATGCGGTGATCCGTACTCTCACGCCCGAACCCGGCCGGCCAGTAAAGAAGAGAGTTGGTGACGACGATCTGCGCGCTGCAGCGCTGGAGCACCTCGCCTGGGTCGAGCGGCACAGCCCTTCTCTGGCGGAGCGTGACGCCGAACGCCGTGCGCTGGCGAAGGCGGAGGCCTGCGTGGCGGCCGAGTGGCATGTCGTGCAGGCCGCGACGCAGCAGGCGTCACAGGATCAGACCCGCAGACGCGCCATGACATATCATCCGCGTGTCCGGGTGAAGCAACCTGCCACACCGATGCCGTCGCGCTACGACGACCGCAAACGCGAGCGGCTGCACGCGTGGCTCGTCAAGCACGCGGCGGACCCGGCGCTGTTGGTGATCGACGGTGACGCGGTGCGGCTCGGGCAACGCGTCCCGGTCGCCATCGACACGCTGATGCGCCTATTTTCGGCGGAACGCCCGATCCAACGCATTATGCTCGCCGAGCGCGCCCGGCGAAAGACGGCAATGTTGGCTGGCGCGTCGAACGAGACGTCCGGGATGGTCGAGTATCAGCGCATGATGCTGGCTCCTTTCAGCATCGAACCCATAGTCTCGGAGACTGACGGGGCTAAGAAAACGGGCGATCAGCAAACCACGCCTGTAAGGGAAGTGGCTGAACCGTCCTCATGGGCATCGGTGACGCATCAGCCAGATCGAAAAGAGATTGAAGCCGCTGCCGTTCAGCCGACCATTGCAGAAGCGAACCGTGAAGCTCGGAGAAAAGCAGCCCGCCATCAACAAGCCCTGCTTCGCGAACAGGCATGGGAGATTTTGCGCCGGAAAAACGCGGCCGTCACGGCCGTTGGCGATCGATACAAAGTCGACATGACGGGACTGAGCGCGGAGGATCAAAGGGTGCTGACGCATCCCGATTATCACGCGGAATTGCAAGCGCGCCTGGCCGAAAGGTACGCTGAGCAACAACAGCGGCAATCCGATCTGCCATCCATTATGCCGCCGCGGCATGCAGGCCCGCGCAAGCCTATCCTACCGATACCTCATGTCGTGACGATGCCGCTAGAACCGCCTATTGGGCTGCGGGCCGTACCTGCGATGCGTGATACCGGACGCCTCGGGAAAGTCGCGGCCTTGGGGGCCAGCGAGCGAGCTGCGCCTGCGTCACCTGTAGGTGTGGTCCGTCGGCGCGACTTGATTGAAGGCGCTGAACGGCAGATACCGAACGCATCGCCGCCAAATCAGGAAAAGCCGCAATCCCCCCGTGGCGTATCCGGTCAGCTTGGTCGATTGGCCAAAACGCTTGGGCCACATACTGACGATGCGAAGTCGAAAGGCAAAGCGGAACCGACGGTTCCCGATGTCAGGGGCAAGGGATCGCACGAACGCTGATTGCGCTGGTCTATCACCCGCTGCGGTGAAGCGGGAACGCTAGGCAATCTGCTACGCCCTTCAGGCGCGTCGCCTTCATCGCGAAGGCGAGGGATAGACCGGCCGGGCCGGCCGGGGATAGGTTTGGAAGGTGCCTGCGGCTGTGCCGTAGAGGCGAAATGATGGTGCGGGGCCGGCGAGCAGCCCGCCGCTCCCGCGCAAAATCAAGGTCTTCCATGTACATCGTAAATCGCGAGCGCGAGCTCGCACAGGCGCGCGCCCTGTCTGGCGCGCTGGCCATCGCCCAGCGCGCCGGTTGGCGGATCGACCGATCGGTGCCGATCCTGCCCGCCGCTTTCCGAAATTTTCTTCACATTGCCGCGGCGGAACTGCTCCTGGTGCCGTCGATCGAGCCGTCACGCGGGGATCTCGACACCGTCGAGCGAGGAACCCGCGTCGCCAGGTGCGATGCACTGGTGGTGAAAGCGTCGAGCGCCGGACATCGGACCATCTACTGTGCCGTCGGCGAATGGCAGCGCCACGGCACCGTCTGGCACCACGCGCGTAGGTTGTGGCTGTCACGCAGCAACGACGGTTGGCTGGTGCCTGACCCGGCGGAGCCGGACGAGAGCGGCGCGGTTTTCCGCCTTTCCCCCGGACGTCTTCGCCCGATGATGCCGGCCTGGCTGTCCGCCGCCGATGGCGTCTGCGATCTCGCGCCGGGACTGGCGAGGGCCGACGCTTTCCTCGCTGCCGTATGGGGGGATTGCTGATGAGCAAGCCGCTGCCCTGGATCAGCCCGTCCGACGCCGACGACATGCTCTACGATGATCCGATGGGGTCGATGCCGGATTTTGGCTACGCCTTGCTGCGCAAAACGGCAAAGGGAAAGACCAATTTAGTCGCTGATCTGGCCCGCGCAAAACTCCAACCCAGCAAACCGAACGACCACGACTGGCTAGCGGATGGCCTATGGCCGATCACCTGCGCATCACACCGCATCTTCACGGCGCCCGGTGTCGCGGTCGAACCCGGCGTGTTGGAGGGCATCTTCCACGACTACGACGCCAAAGCGAAAGCGCATCAGAAATTGCTGGCGGTCGTGCTGACGTACCGTTTCCCGCATAGCTGGCAACCCGCCGACATCCTGTCGCTGGTCGGCACGTACGCGCTAGAAAAACTGGCGCTGCAGCGGCGGCTGACCAGCATGACGGTCGTCCATATGCCGGGCGACGAACTGTCCGCCCGCCGGCCCCACGCTCATGTCGTGTGCCTGTCGCGCGTTCATCGCTCGTCGGGCTGGGGCGAGGTGCATCCGGACCTCACCGCCAATAACGCGCAGTTGGACTTCCAGCAAGAATGGGAAGCTTTTTACGACATCTGGGTGCCACGCTACCGCGATGGCTGACCACTTGAGGGCGGGATCCGCAGCGGTCCCGCCCGCCTGCCGGGGGCAAGAGACGAAGGAAGGAGGACGGTCCCCGATCCGGGGATGAAAATGGAGAAGACGATAATGACGACCGACAAGACCGCGATCATCCGCCGCTACACCGAAGCTGTCGCTCAGATGCTGGTCGGCAGCCGCACGATGAAGCCCGGCGCGGCGATCCTCGCCGGCGAAATGGGCGGAGCCGAAGGGCGGCTGCGGATGGGCGCCATCGCGCACAGCAGCGGCAACGATCTGGTGTATCTGGATTTTGCCGATGGCGAGGCCGGCTATCACCTGTCCAGCATCACGCTGTGCGCCGTACGCGACGGCATCTGCCACCTGCAGACCGACTGCCGCCTGTATCTGAGCCGCAATGGATCACGGGCGATCATCCTGCCTCAGCCCGGCATCCGCAAGGCGTACCGGCTGGCGCCGGGCGAGCTGATCCAACTGGCCCACCAGCCGGCCGACCGCGACGACGGCATCGCCCGCGCCGAGGCGCGGCTCGCCAAGCTGGTCGCTCGCGACGCAATCTTCACCGATCGCGCCGCCGTCCGGACCCGACAGCTGGCGGCCTGATCCCAGCCGGCTGACACGGTCGGTCGATCATTGCGTCTGCCGATCGTGACGGCTCAACACCCCGGTGACATAACCTCTCTACCTATAAAGCGGACGACCTCACAAATTCGGACAGCGGCCAATAAAAATTTCATGCTTCTGTCCGAGAATGCCGAGCCGTCCGCTTTATAGAGTAAGGGAGGCCGTCATCTCCGCCGTCACACCGACAGCAACACCGGTTCAGCCGCCCGCCGATGTCTATTCGACTGCCGAGGTCAACGCGATGCTGGGGGCACTGACGACAACCGACCATCAGCGTCTGCTGCGGCGATCGCACTATCTGGTGCAGGGCCACTACATGCTTGCCGGTGACCTGCGGCAGGAGGCGTTCGTCCGGGCGCTCGATGGTCGTCGCCAATGTCGGCGCGGCTACGACATCGTGAACTTCCTGATCGGGATCATGCGCAGCCTGACCTCGCAGGAACGCGAAGCCGAACGCGACGGCCTGCACCCGGTCCCAATCGACCTCGGCGACGATACGCTGGCGATGGCCTCGTTGGCGCCCAGCCCGGAGCAGGTCGGGCATGATGCGCTGCATTACCGGCGGACCCTCGCTGCGATCCAGGAGTCGATCGGGAACGACCCGCAGTTGGTCACCTTACTGGATGCGGTGCTCGATGGCGAGAAGGGCATCGCCTTGCAGAACCGGCTGGGGCTCGACGCGAAGGGCCTCGCATCGTTGCGCAAGCAATTGCAGCGCAAGCTGGCGGCCGCCGCCAAGGACAGGAGCATACCATGACCACCGATGTGGACGAACTGATGCAGCTGCGCCTGTTGGACGACTTCCTCGACGGTGAGGATGTCGAACCTGAACTGGCCGACCTGCAGGCCGAGATCGCCCAGGCACAGCTGGCAGTGAAGAAGGCGAACCTGCGCGCGATCCGCGCCAAACTCGATGCCGGCACCGACGCCCGGGTCGTCCCGATCGATCGGGCGCGTCTCCGGGCACAACTGCAGCAAGCCATGTCGGGCGATGCCGACCTGCGCATGACGCTCGCCGCCCGTGGCAACGATGACCACGACATCGACGACCTGATCGATGATCTGGCCGAACTCGATTACGAAACAGGCGACCGCCCTGCGTGACGGACGCGGTTGATCCGCCTGCCGAACGTCTGCTGCATGACCTCGGCATCACCGAACCGGGCGAGATCGATGTCGAGGTCATCGCCTGTGCCGTCGGCGTGATGGTGCGCTATCGTCGTCTTGACGTTGGCGATGCGCGGATCGTCGGTTTGGGTGAAAGGGCAATCATCACGGTCGACGACCGGGGCAGCCGCGTCCGGCAGCGTTTCTCCGTCGCACATGAACTCGGTCATTGGCACCACCATCGCGGCCAACAGCTGATCTGCCATGGCGCCGCCGACCAACAAGTCGGTGCGGCGGGCTGCGAACGCGAGGCGGACGGGTATGCTGCCGACCTGCTCATGCCCCGCTTTATGCTGGAACCATTGGTCGCTGGCGTCCCGATGTCATTCGGTCTCGTCTATCAAGTTGCCGCCACGTTCAGCGTCAGCGCGATGGCTGCCGCCTTGCGGCTTGCTGAAATTCATCCTGCGGCATTCGCCCTTGTCGTCGAAGAAGCGGACGGGCGCCGATGGTTCAGACGGTCAGCCGCCCTGAACCCTCTTTGGTTTGTCCGGTCTGCGGCATCAGGCCTTAGCGCGACCGCTGATCGCTATGGATGGTCTCGCGCGAATGTCGCGTTCGCTGCACCAGCGCAGCAATGGTTCTTGGGCCAAGGCGCGAAAGACACACAGGCGCTCTACGCCATCGACCGGATAGCATGCGGTCGGGCCATACATCTTATCGTGGTGGCATAGTCTCAGGGTAAGCTACAGGGCATACCGGTAGGAAGCCGACCGGCATTCATCTGGTGGAAGCACGAACCCGCTGCGCGGGAGGGTCGTGCGGGGCACGGTTGAGGTGATGTAACGAGCGTTGCGCGCCGGTTGAGCGTTTCGGGAGGCAGGCAGAGCATCGGGGTTCCACGAAAGGAGCCCTGCCATGACCACCCTCGTTCCTGTTGCCGTCAGCCCGCTACGCCAGCGTCTCATCGACGAGATGGAGATACGGCGCTTCGGCCGCGAGACGCAACGCAACTACATCCGCGATGTCGGCCGGTTCGCGACGTTCTTGGGGCGCTCACCGGACACCGCAACGGCGGAGGACGTCCGGCGCTTCCAGATCGAGCAAGGCGAGCTGGATGTTCCAGCGCCGACCATGAACGCCATCGTGTCGGCGCTGCGGTTCTTCTTCACGCAGACGCTCGACCGGCCGGACCTGGCGCGCAAGCTGGTCCGGATGCGGCACGAGCGCAAGCTGCCGGTGGTGCTGAGCCGGGACGAGGTGGCGCGGCTGCTCGACTCGACCACGTGCCTCAAGCATCAGGCGGCGCTGTCGGTCGCCTATGGTGCGGGACTGCGCGCGGCCGAGGTCGCCGCCCTCAAGGTCCGTGACATCGACAGCGAGCGCATGCTGCTCCGGGTCGAGCGCGGCAAGGGCGGGCGGTATCGCAACGCCATGCTACCGACCGGACTGCTGGCGTTGCTGCGAGAGTGGTGGCGGGTCGGTCGGCGGGAGCGCGTGTTGCACGTCGACGGCTGGTTGTTCCCCGGCCAGCACTACCTCAAGCCGCTCAGCACCCGGCAGCTGCACCGCATCGTCGTGGAGGCAAGTGTGGCGGCGGGTATCGGCAAGCGCGTCGGGCCGCACACGTTGCGGCACTGCTTCGCGACCCACCTCCTCGAGGACGGGATCGACGTTCGCATCATCCAGACGCTGCTGGGGCACGCCAAGCTGGAAACCACCGCTTATTACACCCAGGTCGCCACGCGGGTGCTGCGCAACGTGACCAGCCCGTTCGACCGGCTGGCGACGACCGCGGCGGAAAGGGGGGCACCCAAGGGCTGAGCGGGTGTTGCGCACCTCGATCGAGGTTGCCGACATCTTCCGCGCTGCCGGTCCTGCGTACCGGGCCACTCGCACTGGCCATCTGAGCCTCGACCAGCTCAAGGTCATGTCGGCCATCGAACATTGCCGCACCGCTGTGATGGGCGGACACGTCGAGGCCTGCACCGACTGCGGGCACTGGCGGGTCGCCTATAACTCCTGCCGCAACCGGCATTGCCCGCGATGTCAGGGAGCAGCGGCACGAACGTGGCTCGCCGAGCGTGAGGCCGACCTGTTGCCGGTCGGCTACTTCCACGTGGTGTTCACGTTGCCAGCGGAGATCGCCGACATCGCGCTCCAGAACAAGGCGGCGGTCTACGGCCTGCTGTTCCAGGCAGCGTCCGAGACGATGACGACCATCGCTGCCGACCCGAAGCATCTCGGCGCCCGCATCGGCATCACCGCCGTGCTGCACACGTGGGGCTCGGCCATGACCCACCATCCGCACATCCACATGATCGTGCCGGGTGGTGGCCTTTCGCCGGACGGCAAACGCTGGGTGTCGTCGCGTCCGGCGTTCCTGCTACCGGTCAGGGTACTGGGCAAGCTGTTCCGCCGCTTGTTCCTCACCCGGCTGATGGCGCTGCACGATGCCGGGCGGCTCGCGTTCTACGGCAGCCTCGCCCACCTCGGCGCCCGGCGCGCCTTCCTGCGGCACCTGGCGCCGGTCAGGAAGAAGCGCTGGGTTGTCTACGCCAAGCCGCCGTTCGCCGGGCCGGAGACGGTGCTCGCCTACCTGTCGCGTTACACCCACCGCGTTGCCATCTCGAACAGCCGGCTGCTGCGCTTCGACCAAACCGGCGTCACCTTCCGCTACAAGGACTACCGTCGGGGTGGCGCCGACCGGCAGCAGGTCATGACCCTTGCCGCCGACGAGTTCATCCGCCGCTTCCTGCTCCACGTCCTGCCCAAGGGCTTTCACCGCATCCGCCACTACGGTCTGCTCGCTGGAGCCACCCGCAAGGTCGTGCTCAGCCACGTCCGTCAGCTGCTCGGGGTGGCACCGCCGGCCACGGTCGATGCGCCGGCCGAGCTGGACGACACTCGTCCGGCATGTCCGTGCTGCGGCGGGTACATGGTCGTCGTCGAGACCTTCGAACGTCAGCGCCACCCCCGCGCGCCGCCATCTGCTGCGCGGTCACCCGAGAGACTGGCGTCGTGACCCGGCACGGCTTGGCAGCACCCCACTCCGCGGCTTCCATGCTTGCGGTGCTGATGCCACCTGCGCAGATCGTGATCAGCGGGGTCGCCACCTTGACCCAAGCCGAACTTCCCGCGCTGGTGAGCCCGTCGTGGCGACCTAAATACAGACCGTCCGCATCCAGGATCCTGCCTGCAACCGCCGTGCCGACCAACACCCGAGCAGGCCAAAACCCGAATTCCCCATAGGTCAGCGCTTGTGGCCCGCGGCTTCGGGCTTCCAAGACTTTCGTACGCCTGCCGGCATCCGAAACCCTTCAGGGGAGCGGCCTGTCCGCTTTCGGGCGTTGATCACGATAAAGCGGACGCCTGTTCAAGCGGGAGGGAATGGGGCGAGAACGGGTCGTCCCCTCGAACCGTGAGCGGACTTGTGATGTGCCCTTTTGACACTTTCAAACCGGCGCCAACCCGTACGTCGACGGACAGGATCACAACCGTCCGGTTTTGACACCCCGGCTCCGTCGTCATTGGTGTAAAGAGCCGTCCCTTTCCGCTTAAAGCGCGGAAAGCTGTCGCTCGTTCATACGCGTAGGCAGAGCCGCGCATGCAGCCCCATTTAGCTATAAACTGCCCTGCCACTTGCTATTGAACAGCCTGAGGTGCCGAGCCGGCCACGCCAGCTTGCACGTTCTCGAGATCTTCCACAGCGTCTTCGGTGACGCGCATCATCATGCGATAATGGGCACCCTGGCCAGTCTTCTCAAAGACCTGTTCGAAGACCCGCAGGTAACCCTCAACTGCGTTCTCGTCGATGGCGACGTAGAGATCATCGTGAGCACTGTGCGAACCATCGTTGATCCACGAGAACAGGGACGCGCAGATCTGCGAATCCCGGCCATCAAATCTGGCGACAATCTCGTCTTGCTTCAGGCCACCGAGATGAATGAGGTAATTCTCCACGATCCTGCGCATCGTGTTCTGGATGGTCAGGTTCGGACGGTTAGGACTGCGAACCTCCTCCCAAAGCAGTTCATAGGATGTTTTCACTGGGTTGTGATTGTAACGATGCAGCGAGGAGACGTTGTCGCGCTTGCGCACGATCCAGAAGGTCTCGGATCGTAGGCATCCCTCCAGCGGGCGGCTTCGGTTGTAGCTAACCTCCTTATGAAAGTAGATGTTGTGGGTGAGCACAAAGACCTGCTTGATGTTGCCCTCGTCGTCGCAAACGTCGGCAATCACCTTCCGAATGAGAGCGCTGACGATGAACAAGACGTCCGCATCAAGGCTTGAGACGGGATCATCGAATACTACAACTCGCGCGGCCGACGTCTGGGTGCCGGAGGTGCTGCCGGCCAGGCACTGATAAAAGTATAAGAAGGTAATGAAAGACCGCTCGCCCTCGCTGAGCGTACGAGCCGCATCGCTGCCGTCGAGCCGGACGATCCGGTACATGTCGTTGTGGTCGCCAGCGACCTCAAGCTTGAAGTTTGAGAAACCGAATGAGCCCAAAATGCGGTTAATCGTATTGACCGTCGGGTGGACGCTGGTGATCGATTCCTCGATCTGCTTGCGCTGCCGGTCCTTCTCCGTCCGACGCGCCGCTTTGTCCGTGATGCTCGCCTGAAGTCCGTCGATCGTGCGCTGTATGGTGCTGGTCGTGCCGATGTATGTGTCCAGATCGGTCCGGCGCTCCTCAACCACGAACCGCCAAACCTGCGAGGTAACACGCCGTTTGGCAGAGCCGAGATCACGGATGGTCTCGTTGTATCGGTCGGCTGCTTCATTCGCGGCGACGATCATCGCGACAATCGCCTCTGTGACGGCGGCTGTCGGCTCGAGCACGAATAGGTTGCTGGGCTCCCGCTGCTTTGCTTCGATGCGGCCCTGGTTCAGCTCAAGCAGCGCCTTGAGCGCGACATAGTGTTCCTCAAGGGCCGCGCGCTCGATAAATCTTCCGGGGGCTGCAAGCAAAGTGTCGATTTGATCACAGATGGTGTGGACCGCTGCCGAGTAGTTGCGCGCCAGATCGGCGATCGCCGATAAATCCTTCAGGTACTGCTCGTCAAAGAACTCGTTCAAGTCTTGGGCTAGGCCCGGCGGGGTGACCTGCTGGCAGAAGGGGCACCTGCCAGCTGTGGCGTCTAGATAGCTCACGCCCTGCTTGACCCAGTCGCTATTCCCAAGGCGCCGGATCAGCTCGGCCACGACCACGTCGTCCCGGCCAACTACTCGGCGATTTAGTATCGGCGCTTCCCGAAATTCAGTCAGCCGGTCGAATGAGATCGCCGGTATCGGTCCCTCCACGGGTGCTGCTGATTGGAAGACCGTAGCTGCGTGCGCAACCAGATCGTCCAGAGTTTTCAGCTCGACGCCCTCAACGCGCGCCTCCTGCAGCAGCTTGTTGCAAAAGGCGGCCTTGCTGCCACGGTGCCCGGCGAAAGCAGTCTCGAACTTGTCCTTATGATTTTGCTGGGACGTCCAGCAGGCGTTCTCCAGCGCCATACGCGCCGATGTTAGATCTCCCTGGCGTCCACCCATTCCGTTCTCGCCTTGCAGCTGCAGGCGCAGGTTGCCAAGTTGGCGATCAATCGTCTCAATTTCCTGCGATAAGCGCGCGATATCCGCAGCGGCTTGCGTCGACTCCTCGCCTAAGGTGAAGATGCCAGGCATCTGTTCACCAAAATTAGCCTCGGCGAAATCGCGATTGTAGACGAGAGTCTCCAGGGCACGCCCATCTCGCCAAGTTACTGCATAGCCGGGTCGGCTGTCGGGATCGTGGACGGCGCGTGAGATCGTCGTCTTGCCGCAGCCGTTATGGCCAAACAAAAAGTTGACCTTCTTGAGGTCAGCCAGTTGCTCGCCCGCAGCAGGATAAGTGGCCTCGCCGGCGATCTTGATCGCGGTAATCAAGCTACCCCCCTCATTGTTACTTTGCCAAGGATGTATCTGCATCCATTGGACGTCGCCAGAGGATAGAAATTTTTGGGTCTCGTCGCCGGTGTCACAACCGAGCGGTTGTGACACCAGGAAGCCGCGCCAACGTGAGATAAGCGAACGGCAGAAACTGCGACTGCGAAAATGGGGCTGCCAACGACTCTACTTGGTCGCCGGGAAAGAAGGGAAAAGCGGCAGATCCCGACCAGAACCAACCGTTCGCACTACCTTCCGTGAATGTCCGATCTTGATAATAGCCGCCTATCGTCCCGATCAAGGTCAGTGATCAGCAACACTAATAGTCGCAGATCGTCCGCGCTGGCCCGCAATCCAAGTTGCGGCGCCCGCCATGTCCGAAGAAGGCGAGGAAAGACGAATTCATCTTCCCGTCAGCGAGCCGTAAGGTAAAGAGAGCATAGGGCAATGCTGTCATGCTCGCTGCATTTTTGCTCTTCGCCGCGCAGGCGGCCCATGCGGCCACGCCGCCCTTGCCGTTCCCCGATTACGTTCACGACGAAACGGTAGCGCAGGCCGAAGCGCGCGCCATCGCCTTCCACAGCCGGATGGATGCGGACGGAGACGGTTATGTTACCCAGGCCGAGATGGCCCGTTACACTGCGAGGCTATTGAAGGGCGCTGCAATCCCCGGGACTGATGCGACGCATCCGCTGCCTGCGCAGTCGCTCGCGTATTTTACCGCCACCGATACCAATCACGACGGTCGCATATCGCTCGCCGAAGCGGTCACGGCAGCGCGCCGGGATTTCGACCTGCAGGACACGAACCACGACGGCTTGGTGACGTCGGCCGAGCGGATGGCGTTCGTCATGACGATCGCCAAGACCGGGAAAACGCCGGAAGGCGTGTCCGTTATTCCGACGGCGGACCACACCCGACCGGTTCCGAACCCGTGGAGTCCGCCTGCCCAGGCCGTGTGGCCGGGAGCCGTCGCTCCGGTCCGGGTGACGATCGGAGCCGGCACCGCATCGATGAGCGACGACACCTCACTGTCGCTTGATATTCTGGCCACCGACGATGGTGTGGCCGTCTCACCGTTCCTGCAGGCCACACGGGGTATCGCGTTGGATGTCAGAACGATGTCCGGTGAGCCGGTCGCGGCTGCGGAGCCCATGCCGGGGTCACCGCCCCCGCCGCCTCTCGGCGTGGACCAACTGACGGCGCTCGGGCGCACCACGCCGTTTCGCATCGCTATTCGCGAGAAGACACGGACGATCTTCCCAAGGGCGGGCCTCTATCGGCTCAGCGCCGTCGTCAGCCTGTTCGATCCGAACAGCACGCCCGCACGCTACGCCAGGGTCGTGTCGGCGCCGGTCACCATCAGGGTAACGCAATAGGAGCAACAATGCCGGGATCGTCTTTCGTTTCAATACTCGCCCGTCCGTTCACGACCCTGGGATCAGCCGTCGCGCTTGTTGCGACTGTCACGTTATCGGCGTCCGCGCCGGCCGCAGCCCACGATCCGATCGATCCGCCAAGGCCGATGGGTGACATGTCGCAATGGTTCAGCGGTGACAATTATCCTCCTGCCGCAATGCGTGCCGGGCAGGAAGGCAACGTCTCCGTCGCCCTGTCGATCAATGCCCAGGGGTTGGTGACCGGGTGTCAGGTGACCAAAAGCAGCGGTGTTCCGGCCCTTGATGCCAAGACCTGCATGCTGGTGACCCGCCGGGGCCGCTTCGTACCGGCCAAGCAAGGCGATCAGGCCGTGGCGTCCACTTACGATCTTCACGATGTCGAATGGCGCATCCGCGACATGTCCGTACACGTGCCGTCATCGGCACCTCAGGAGCCGGCCGGACAGTGATGGAGCAGGACATGGCTATGGCATATTTCCCGCGGCGACTGGAGGGCCTTTTACTGCTCGGGCTGATGTCAGCGTCGGCTGTTGCCCCTGCGTCGGCACAGGTCGGCACTCCCGATCCGCCAGCCTCGCCCGGTCTGGTTTCTCCGTCTGATCATGTCGAGTCCACGCCCACGGACGCCGCGATGACGCAGCGCGCAGTGGCGACGCTCGGTGACTTGCTCAAGGGAATGGCGGAGGGGCTGAAGGGGAGGAAATTCCGGCCACCCTGCCTCTGACGCCGCAGCGAACAGCCGCGGCGCGGACTGCGCTGACGGAGATGGGGGTGACCGATGGGTTCAAGCCGCTGGCCGAGATGCACTATAAGCACGCCCTCCCGGCCATGCAGCAGGCGAGCGTCAACCTTCCCGCTGCGAAACGTCAGATGTTGTTCGACGCGATGCACCGCGCGATCGACACGGCGATGGCTACGGCGACGGCGATGCCCGAAACTCTCTCGCCTGCGGAGGACGGTAGCGGAGATCCGCGTGCATTGATGATGCAATAGCGAAGATTTATTCTTGGGGGGCAGGCGGACCATAAATGGGGAATATCACCATCTCCGATCCGGACGAGATCGTCATCATTCGAAGCGTCACGAAAAGCTTCGGCGACAAGGTGGCGCTTGCGGGCATCTCCTTCGACATTCCGAGCGGTCAGGTCTGCGGACTGCTGGGGCCGAACGGCGCCGGCAAGACGACCCTGTTCCGCCTACTGATGGGAATATTGAAGGCGACTGACGGCACGCTTCACATCGCCGGGTTGGACGCCTTCGAGGATCGCGTCGCGACCAAGCGACTGATCGGCTTTCTGCCGGACGATCCGATCTTCTATTCCTATCTCTCCGGCCGCGAGTTGCTGGCGCTCAGCGCCGGGATGCACGGGCTCGATCCTGCGGAAGCGATGGAGGAGATCATGCCCGTCGCACAGCGACTCCGGCTGGCGAACGATCTCGACAACTATGCCGAGGATTTCTCTCGCGGGATGAAGAAGAAGCTCGGCCTGCTCCTGGCGATGCTGCATCGTCCGCGCCTGCTGATCCTTGATGAGCCGACCAACGGCCTCGATGTCGAGTCGACGCATCTGTTCTATGACATGATCGTCGAAGCCGCGGCGGGGGGAACGACCGTCGTCTTCTCCACCCATCTGATGGACCATGTCGCACGATTGTGCTCGCATGCGGTGATCCTCAACGAAGGGACCGTGGTCGCGAAGGGCGCGCTTGGCGACCTGAAGGCCCGGTACGGCGATGACGATCTCGAAACGCTTTTTCTGAAACTGACGGCCAGACCGCAACCGCTATGACCGGCGCTGCGATCGGCTTCTGGCGCACAGTCCGGCTGCTGTCCCGGACGGCGCGACGGCGCTCCCGTGGCCGTAGGGAACGACAACGGCAGCTGCTGAACAATCGCAGCGGTCCCTGGGCAACCGACTGGGGCTCCGCTGGCGTGGTGCTGGCACTAATCATCATGGTCTTCCTGCACGGGGCTGCGGCCTATGCGGTGATCTCCGCCGTGGAGGCTGGCCAGCGGGCAGGCATCGAGGCGCTGGGCAAACTCGTCGTCGGCGACCGGTTCTACACCGACGCTATGTCGGAGGGAGGCCCCCGGTTCAGCGACAGTGAACTCCGCGAAGAGGCGAGACGTATCGCCGACCACGACGGTGGCGATGAACGAGTGATCGGCAATCGCCTTCGTGACATCATCGCATCGTCCGGCAACCGCCGGCTTGTCTCGCGTGACGAGGCTGAGCCGGGCCTGGCTGCGCTCGGGCGATCCGGGACGCTGGCGACGATACTTGGCTCATTCCTGCTTCTCTGGTGGTTCGCCATGCTGGTGTGCCAAGGCGAGGGGCTGGAACTTGATCTGCAACGCCGGCGGCATCCAATTTGGGAGTGGCTGCTGAGCCACCCGATCGGTGCAGGCGCGATGTTCTTTGCGGAGATGCTGTCGCCGATCGCTGCCAATCCTACTTTTTGGGCGGCTCCGGTCTTTCCCGGCATCCTGTACGGGGTCGCGGAAGGCCCCGAGGCCGGGCTGGCGGCAGCGTTCCTCATCGGCGTGCCGTTGTCCTTCGCAGCGGCCTGCGTCGGTAAGGCGCTGGAAATCGGCGCCATGCTGCGCCTGCCGACGCGCAGCCGCGGGGCCGCGATCGGCGTCATGAGCTGGTTCGGCTATGCATCGCTGATCTCGATGTTCTTCGCCTTGAGCCTCGCTCCGCACATCGCGACGGTAGTCGGGGGATGGGTCGGCGATACGACAATGCCGTGGCCGATATTGAGGCTGTTTCTTGGGATCGGTGCCGATGGTTCGGTGTCCCTCCTGCGAGGTACGCTGACATGTGGCATAGTCAGCTGCGTTCTGGTGGCGGCATCGCTCATGTTCAGTGCGCATTCGATCCGGCGGGGGTTGAGCGGCGCTTTCGCTGCGGATGCGCTGCCCATTCGGGCGGCGGGGCCGGCGCGCTTCGGTCGCGAACCGCTGTTCCGCAAGGAGTATCTCTGGTTCGTGCGGGATCGCAGCGCGATCGTGCAGACGATCCTCATCCCGATCACCGTCGCCGGATTTCAACTGTTCAACCTCCGCGCGCTGCTGCTCCACGCGGGTGATTCCTGGAATTATTTGGCGGGCGCCGCCATCTTTTTCGGGACCTACTTCCTGTGGGTTCTTGGCCCTAAATCGCTCACCTCCGAGGGCGCGGCGCTGTGGATCGCCATGACCTGGCCGCGTGGCCTGGAGAGCATGTTGAAGGCCAAGGCCTGGCTCTGGTCGATGATCGCGTCCGGATTGGTCGCGATCGTGCTGCTTTTTGCTTGCTGGCTGTTCCCCCATGCCTGGTGGCAGATCGGGCTGGTCGGGATCGGCTGGTTCCTCTTCGCGCGCACCATGGCGGACAAGGCGGTGACGCTGGTCACGATCGTCTCCGAATCCGGAGAAGCACAGAAAATCCCGCTCGGCCGTCGATGGGCCGCGCAGCTGGGCATGCTGACGTTCGCGATCGGGATCGTCTCGCAGCAATGGCATCTGGCGATCGTGGGGATCGTCTACTCGTGGATCACGGCTGCCGCGATGTGGGAGCATCTACGCGCGCGGCTCCCCTATCTTTACGATCCCTGGTCCGAACGCCTGCCGCCCCCGCCCACGCTGATGCACGCGATGGTCGCGATCAGCATCCTGGTCGAATGCACATCCGTCCTGACCGGGGTGATGTTCGGCTTCGGCGGCAAGAACATCCTGGCTGTCGCTCAGGGCGTTAGCTACGCGGTCTGCGCGGTCGGGGTTTCGATCGGCGTGGCGCAGTTCCTGTCCGACCGCGGCGTTAGGCAGGCCGATATCTGGTGTTGGAATGAGGCGGCACCCGAAGCACGGGTCGAGAACCGGTCGTGGCTACAGCGCTACGTGGCGGGAAACAGGCGCGAGCTGAGTTGGCTTGCTGTCGGCATCCTTGGTGGGCTGTCGATCGGCCTCATCGCTCACCTCTACCTTGATGCCATCGCGCTGATCCCGTCCGTCGAGCATGCAATGCGGGCATCCAGGCTCCAGATGCAAAGCATACCCGGCATAGCAACGGCCTATGCCGTGCTGGCTATCGGGTTCGCACCGTTCGCCGAGGAGTATCTGTTCCGCGGCCTGCTGTTCAGAACGCTTGACCGGGAATGGGGTGGCTGGCGGGCCGTGGCGGGGGCCGCGGCGTTCTTCGGGATCTATCATCCGCCTACGTCATGGTTGCCGGTCGCGCTGGTCGGGGCAGCGAATTGCCTTCTGTTTAAACGGTCGGGGAAGCTGGCGCCTGTGATCCTGCTCCATATGACCTACAACATCGTCGTCATTCTATGGACGTAGCGGTTCAGATTTTCAAAGCGTTGACGACGCAGCGGCACGGGGTAAAAAGGCTCATCGCTCTATTTTTAGCACCGGCATGCTGCCCGAAGCGATGTGAACCGCCCCGGGTTTGTCGGAGGCTCCAACTCCTGAGAAGGTGGAGCCTGTATGAGCAAGACGACGAACAAGTTTGCGCCTGAAGTCCGCGAGCGAGCGGTAAGGATGGTGCTGGATCACGAGCGCGATCACCCATCGCGATGGGCAGCGGTAGTTTCCATTGCCGAGAAGATTGGCTGCGTTCCGCAGACGCTGCATGAGTGGGTAAAGAAGGCGGAGGTGAACAGCGGCAAGCGCGCTGGCGTTCCGACCGAGGTCGCTGACAAGATGAAGGCGCTAGAACGCGAAGTCCGCGAGCTTCGACAGGCCAACGAGATACTGCGCAAGGCATCCGCATATTTTGCCCAGGCGGAGCTCGACCGCCCATTCCGGCGATGATCGCCTTCATCGACGATCACCGTAAATCCTATGGGGTCGAGCCGATCTGCCGCGTCTTGCCGATCGCCCCATCGACGTATTTCGAGCGTGTCGCGCAGCGGCAGGATCCAATGCGCCTGGCGGCGCGGGCACAGCGGGATCAGGTTCTCAAGCCCGAGGTGGCGCGTGTGTTCGCCGAGAACTTCGCGGTCTACGGCGTCCGCATGGTCTGGCGGCAGATGATGCGCGAGGGCTTCCCGGTCGCCCGCTGCACTATCGAGCGGCTGATGCGCGATATGGGTCTACAGGGCGTGATCCGGGGCAAGCCGGTTCGCACGACGATGAGCGACAAAGCAGCGCCGTGCCCGCTGGATCACGTCAACCGCAGGTTCTACGCGCCAGCGCCGAACATGCTGTGGGTGTCGGATTTCACCTACGTCGCTACCTGGGCGGGGTTCGTCTATGTCGCCTTCGTCATCGACACTTACGCGAGACGCATCGTCGGCTGGCGGGCGAGCAGGACAGCGCATGCCAGCTTCGTCCTCGATGCTTTGGAACAAGCGCTTCATGACCGCCGGCCGGCCCATCGAAGCGGTCTCGTCCATCATAGCGACCGTGGGTCGCAATACGTCTCCATCAAATACACCGAGCGCCTCGCCGAAGCCGGGATCGAGCCATCGGTTGGCAGCGTCGGCGACAGCTACGACAACGCTTTGGCCGAGACGATCAATGGCCTCTACAAAGCCGAGGTGATCCACAGGCGTGGGCCGTGGCGCAGCTTTGAAGCCGTCGAATACGCCACGCTCGAATGGGTCGACTGGTTCAACCATCGCCGGCTGCTGGAGCCCATCGGCAACATCCCGCCTGCCGAAGCCGAAAAGCAATATTATGCTGCCGCGGAGAACCTGGATATGGCAGCGTAACTCACAACCCACGGCCTCCGGCAAACCCGGGGCGGTTCAGTCGGGCAATTCTCAACAGATGTGAGCGACGAAGCAAGGATGACTAGCGGCAGCATGGCTTAACCCAATACCTGATGGGTTCCCAATATTCGATCCCATTGGAGACGGCCGCGCATGTCTCGATCGCCGTTCCCAATCGGGATCAGGGTTTTTGAGCGGTCGAGCGGCGCGGTTTGAGTTCGCTCACCACGACGCCGGCTACGATAAAGGCCGCGCCAAGCAGCGCCAGCGCCGGAAGGCGATCGCCGGCCATCCGACCGACTACGCCGCCCCATACCGGCTCGCTGGCATAGATGATGGTCGCGCGCGTCGGTGATACTGCCTTTTGCGCCCAGTTCATGGTGAGCTGAATGAGGGCGCTGGCGGCACCGAGGCCCAGTGCGGCCACCAGCCAGACCCAAGAGAAGGATGGCAGCGCCTCACCGGCAAGGGGCATGGCAACAAAGGATAACAGCCCGCCTGCCAGCACCTGCACGACGGTCACGCGTGTGCTGTCCACCCGCGAGGCAAACTGACCGATCAGGATGATCTCGCCAGCGATGGCAGCCGCGCTGACGAGCGTCGCGATCTCACCTCTGCCAAGACCCACATGCAATGCGTCCGGTCCGGCGAGACAGACCAGGCCGAGGAATGCCAAGCCGATACCGGCCCAGGTCATCGCCTTGGGTGGACGCCGCAGGACGGCCCACTGGATCAGTGGAACCATCGGCACATAGAGCGCGGTCAGGAAGGCCGACGTACTGCTGCTGACGGTTTGCAGCCCATAGGTCTGTAGCGCATAGCCAAGGAAGATGGTGACGCCAACCGCGCCGCCCGCGACCAGCTCGATGCGCGTCACGCCGCGCATTATCCGCCCGAACAACGCTAGCCCGATCAGGCCCGCAGTGACGAACCGCAGCCCCACGAAGAACAGCGGCCCACTATGCCGCATGGCGATATGGACGATGAGGAAGGTGGCCCCCCACAGCATCGTGACGCCAATCAATGCCAGTTCTTCACGCGAGAATAGGGCTTTACGGTTGATAGGAATGTGCAGCATAGTGCGCAAATCGTTATGAGCAATATATTGCGTAGTCAAGATAGCCGGGGGGATGTCCTGGCGCATGTGGCGAACAATCTGCGTCGGCTTCGGCGTGCCGCTGGCCTCAGTCAGGGTGCCTTGGCAGAGGCGTCGGGGATCAGTCGGCGGATGATCACGAACCTGGAGGGGGGCGATACCAATATCAGCCTGTCGAGCCTCGACCGGCTTGCCGAGGCGCTGGGCGTCGATTTCATCGCGATTGTCACCGACCCCGACGCCAGCAGCCGTCGTATTGAGCAGGTGGCATGGCGTGGCCGAGACGCTACCAGCGAGGCGGTGCTGCTGGGTAGCGTGCCGGCCTCACGTGAGGCGCAGCTATGGCGCTGGTCGCTGGCCCCCGGCGAACGCTACACCGCCGAGCCCGATCCTGCGGGCTGGCACGAGATGATCACGGTTACCGAAGGCTGCCTGCGGATTGAACTGGCGGAAGGGGGCCTGACGATCGAAGAGGGTGACTTCGCGATCTACAGCAGTGCGCAGGCTTATGCCTATGTCAACAAAGGGGACGTCCCTGTCCGCTTCATCCGCAACGTCGTTAGCTGATTCCCGATTCACCATCCAGACCGTCCGAAAACTTGTCTGCTGTTAGGTCCTGGATGAGCGGCGAGGCGAGAAGTAGCGGGAAGGTCGGTATCTGGCCTTTTTGTGATGGTGAGGCCGCTGGGGGCTGTCGGAAGGTCATATCGAGCGTCATGACGGCGGATATGGCGGCGCGGATCAGGCCTGCACCGCCCGGATCAGGCCCGGTACGCCGATGAGGGTGATGGCCCGTCTGAGATTGTAGGCGAGTGCCGTCAGGCTGAACTCGGCCCGCACCTTCTCCAGCCCGCGCATCAGGAACGCGCCCTGGTTCATCGACTGCTTGATGGTGCCGAACGGGTGTTCGACCGTGGAACGCCGGATGATGAGGAGGTCTGGCCGCTTCGCGAGGCGCTCGGCCATGCGCTCGATGAGGTGTTCCTTCTCCCAGCGGTTGACGCGTCGCCAGCGTCCCGTGGTGCATAGCGGCTTCATATGGCACCCAGCGCAGGCGGCAGGGCTGGAATACTGGACCGTCACATGCCCGCGCGTGATCGAGCTGTGGCGGGTATCGAGTATCTGCCCGTCGGGACAGTGATAGGCGTCGGCTGCCGGATCGTTAGCGGAACCGCTCCTTGGGAAAGAGGCCGTTGCTGACGTTGACGCCCCGGTGCGGCCGCGGAATGTACGGCGTGATGCCGACCGCCTCGCAGGCCTCGATGTTCTCGCCCTTGTGGTAGCCCATGTCCGCCACGGCATCGATCCGCTCGACCCCGAGCACCTCCATCGCCGCGCTGGCGATGGGTGCCAGCTGACCCATGTCGTTGCAGGCGTTGGTGACGTGCTGCTCGACGATCAGGCTGTGCTTCGCATCGACTGCCACCTGCGCATTGTAGCCGATGGTCACCTTGCCATGGGCGACCATCGCGCGCGCATCGGGATCGGTGAGCGAAATCTGTCCTTCGCCGCTTTCCTCCAGCTGGCCCATGAGCGCTGCGCTGGCCTGACGCTGCTCGCGCAATTTGGCGATCTTGGTCGCCAGCGCCTCAGCGCGGCCGGTGCCGGCAGCATCCTCACCGCGGTCGATCTGGTCCAGTTCAGCCAGATAGCGCGCCAGTCGTGCATCGGCCGAGGCGAGATAGGTCGCCAGACGCTCGCGGCTGAAGTTGCGTGCACGACCGTTCACCGCCTTCAGCCGCGTCCCGTCCACCGCCAGCAACTCTCGCCCGAACAGGTCGAGCTTGCGGCACAGCATCACGAATGCGCGGAACACCGCCCTTGAACGCGGCCCGGTTGTCGCACCGGAAGTCGGCGATGGTCCGAAAGTCTGGATGCACCCCGCGCAAAAGCCAGATCAGCTCGAGATTGCGGCTTGCCTCCGCCGCCAGGCGACGGCTTGACCGCACGCGGTTCAGATAGCCGTACAGATACAGCTTGAGCATATCTGACGGATCGTAACCGGGCCGCCCGGTTGCCTTCGGCTGCGTCCGCTGAAAACCCGCGCTACCCAGATCGAGGTCGTCGACGAAGGCGTCGATGAACCGCACCGGGTTGTCCGCCGCCACATAGTCCTCGACCGATGCCGGCAGCAGCAGCGCCTGGTCCCGGGCATGACCTTCGATGTATGCCATGGCACCAGGCTACACCGTCCCGCCACACCGTGGAATCCGCAACACCGTTTTCGGACGGTCTGCATCCCAATCGGGATGCTCGTAAGCGGCTGCCCCCGGTTGAACCAGCCGGTCGGCTAGACGTCAGCGTACGACGGCTTTGTTCCAAACCAAGTCGTTTCGAACATTCCTTTTGGGGAGGCCGTCGTAAATTTGGAAATTGTGGTGACGATCCGCCCTGTTGCGTCCGTCATAAAATCTTAGCGCGCGCATGGGATGGAAGTGGGTAATGGGGCTTGAGCAGTGACTGGATCGCCGTCGCGCGCTGGCTGCACGATCAGCTATCTTTGCGCGCATTTTGGCAAGAGCCAGCTGTGGCATACGAGCGGCCTCCTTTTTGCGTTCTTTCTGACGCAAGCCTGTGGGCTGACGCCCCGAGTGATGGGATGGGTCTTGAGCTCGACGCTGATCCTCAACGGGCTGGTCGACCTGTTCGTCGGGCGCTGGACGAATGGCCGGATCTGCGATGCCACCGCGGCGGTACGGATGCAGGCGCGGGCGGCGCTGGCGGTCGCGGCCTGTTTCGTGCTGTTCGCCGCGACGCCGCTGGTGCCACCCGGCTGGCGCCCAGGCTGGGCGCTGGCGACGCTGGGCGGGTACCGGCTGCTCTATCCGCTGGTCGATGTCGCGCAGAACGGGCTGGTGCCGCTGATGACCGGCGATGGGCCACGGCAAAGGCGTCTGCTGGCGGCGCGCAACATCGTATCGAGCCTGGCCGCGCTGGCGGTGGCGTTCCTCGCGGCGCCGCTGCTGATCCACCGGCAGCCGCCGAGCGCCTATCTCCTGTGGTCGGCGGCGGTCGCCGGGCTGATGGCGGTGAGTTCGGCGTCGCTGGCGCGTGCCGCCTGGTCGACGAAGCCGATGCCGGTCGTGCCCATGGGCACGACCGGCGCGCGGCGCGACTTTCCCGTCGTCCTGTTCGCCCTGGCCGTGATGATGATCGCCACCACGCTGTTCAGGACGATGGAGCCCTATTTCGCGGCCTTTGCCAGTCGACGGATCGACATCCTGCTGTGGGGCGCGGTCGGCGCGATGATCAGCCAGCCGCTCTGGGTGCTGGCGATCGGGCGGCAGGGCATGGCGCGGGCCCTGGTCGGCATGGCGGCGATGTTGGTGCTGGCCGCGCTGCTGCTGACCGGGCCGGTTCGCACCACTGGCCTCGGCATGATGGTGGTCGGGATCGTGTTCGGGGCGGGGACGAGCGGCCTGTGGCTGGCGCTATGGGCGATGATGGCCGAGCGGGCGGTGCCCGGCCGCGCGCTGCGCTATGTCGGGACCTTCACCTGCATGTCCAAACTGGCGCAGGGGGCAGGGGTGCTGCTGGTCGCGCGGGTGCTGGCAAGGACGCCCGATGGCGCGACGACGCTGTCCGACCCGTCGTCGCTGTCGTCGGGGGCGATGGTGATGGCGCTGGCCGTCATGGCGGCGGTGGCGCTCGCGCTGGCTGCCTATGGGTGGGGGATCAGCCGAACAGGGTCTGGTGGAACAGCAGCGAGGCCGCCCCGACCGGTGCGCTCCATTCCGGTTCCAGATCGGCCACGACCAGCCGCGTAGGCGGCGCCCGGCGGCCCCGCCGGGCGGGCAGGGTTTCCTCGGGCCAGCGCGCGCCCTCGACGATCGTCTGGGCGAGCGCGCGCGGGATGCGGCCGCCGACGATGATCGCCTCGCAGTCGAGCATGAAGCGCACCGCGTTGAAGAAATAATCGAAGTCCCCGCGATGCGCCGCCAGCCACGCCGTCACGCCGGGCCAGGCGGGTTCGAAGCGCGCGACCAGATCGGCGATACTGTCGGTCGCAACTCCCTGCGCCGCCAGGGTGGCGCGCAGATCGGTGAGGTTGGGCGTGGTCCGCCCCGACAGCGGGAACAGCCCGGCGATCTCCCCGGCATTGCCATGCTTGCCCCGCCACAATCGACCGTCGATCACGATCCCCGCGCCGAAGCCCGCCGCGATGTTGACATAGCAGAAGCTGTCGAACCGGGCCCCGGCGCCCAGCAGCCGCTCGCCGACCGCTGCCGCGCTGGCGATATTCTCGACCTCGCAAGCCAAGCCCAGCCGTTGCCCGACCGCCTGGCGCAGGTCGACCAGCCCCCATTCACCGATCTCCTCGGCCGGGTTGAGCATGTCGGGCGCGACGAAATAGCCGGCCACCGCCACGCCGATCCCGCATAGCCGGTCGCGCGCGACGCCCGCCTCGGCCAGCGCCTCCTCGCCGAACGCAGCGGCGGCTGACAGGATCGCCTCGCGCGCCATGCCGGGCTGGGTCAGTTCGCGACGGGCGCGGACCTCGCCGCCCAGATCGACCAGCACGACATCGGCCCGGTCGGTCATCACCGACAGCCCCAGACTGAATGCCGCATCGGGGACGATATGGACGGTCGCGCTCGGCGCGCCGCGCCCGGCCGCCACCGTCTTCCCGATCCGCACCAGCCCCGCCGCCGCCAGTTCCTCGGTCGCGCGGAAGACGGCGGTGCCCGACAAGCCGGTGTCGCGCACCAGCACCTGCCGCGACACGGCTCCGTGGCGGCGGATCATCCCCAACATCATGCGCGCGCGCGAGGTCAGCGCCTCTTTCATCATGCAGTCCTTCTAGCCCCGTTCCGCACCTCTTCGACACCCATCTTCAAACTGTCAAATTAATTACGTACAGCATGTAACGAATCAGAAAGCAGAGGGGGTTTGGAGAAATGGCGAAGATGATCACACAAGGTCGGGCGTGGCTGTGCGTGCTGGCGGCGAGCGGTGTGTCCTGGGCGACGCTGGCCCAGGCGCAGACGGCATCCCCCGCGACACCTTCGTCCGAGACGCAGGATGGCGATGCCGCCAAGCCACCCGCCGACATCGTCGTCACCGGCTTTCGCGCGTCGCAGCGCTCGGCGACGGACGCCAAGCGCAAGTCCGACGTGATCCTGGACGCGGTGGCGCAGGATGATGTCGGCCGCCTGCCCGACCTGAATATCGTCGAGGCCAGCCGCCGCATCGCGGGCGTCTCGGTGGTGGGCGGCGCGGATCCTACCAAGAATCGCGATATCTATCAGCGCGCGACGATCCGCGGGCTCGATCCGCGCTACAACCTTGTCACCATCGACGGCATCCCGCTCGCCTCGCCCGACTGGGTGTATCGCGGCGCGCGGCTGGAGATGCTGCCCGCCTCGCTCGTCTCGCGGATCGAGGCGATCAAGAGCGTCACCGCGCAATATGATCCGCACGCGCTGGGCGGCCAGATCAACATCGTCTCCAAGAGTGCCTTCGACCAGCATGGCGAGCGCTTCTTCGTCATGAACGTGAACGGCGGCTATAACGACACGACCGGCAAGCTGGTGCGCGGCGGCGGCGCCTCGGTGCGGGCGGATGCCACCGCCTCGACCCTATTCGGCGCGGACCGCAGCTTCGGCGTGGTCGCCTCGGTCGAATATCAGCGGCTGCCCTCGACCGCGCGGGCCGAGTTGCCCGGCGACACGCTGGGCGCGGGGTGGAGCTATTATACGCCCAAGGGCACGGCGACGCCCTTTCCGAACCTGTCGACCGGTTCTCTCGTGCCGATCCGTAACCAGGATTATTTCTTCGAGAATATGCGCACCCGGCTATCGGGCAATCTGAAGCTGGAATGGCGACCAGACGATGCGACGCAGGTTTCGCTGTTCGGCGGCTATTATCACGATACCGACACAGAAACCCGGTACGAGACGCTCGCCTTGCCGACCGGAGCGCCGTTCAATGTCACACGCGATAGCGGCCAGTTCGCGCTGGGCGATTTCCAGCAGGGCCTGACCTTCCAGCCGGTGACGCGTGACACCTATCTGGTCGATGCCAAGGGGCATCATGATTTCGGCGGCGGGCTGGTGCTCGACGCGACGCTGGCGCGGTCGATGGCGACCTATCGCGAGAATCGCCAGATGATCAAATGGGACTCCAATCCCCGGCCCGGCAGTTCATCCGTCGGCTATCTGCCCGCCTTCGGCTATAGCTACCGGATCGTCGACGGACGGCCGCGCCTGACCTTCAACAACCCCGCCGTGGTGGCCGATCCCAACAGCTACCGTGCGCTCTATTTCCGCAATATCGAGCGCGACCTCGACTCGACGGTCGACTATGCCAAGGTCAATCTAGGTTATAACAGCGGCGCCGACGACCGGGGTTTCGGCGTCAATGTCGGCGCGGCGGCAACCCGTACCGACCTTTCCTACGACCAGCGCTATGTCGAATATGTCGCGGCGAGCGCTGCCGATCAGGCGAAGATCGGCGGCCTGTCGGGCCTGATCTATCCGCAGATGCCCGCCACCTATGAGACGCCGGGCATCCCGTACATGCTCATCAACCGCGACGCCGCGTGGCAGCGGTTCAACGCGCTGCGCTCGTCCTTCGTCACCACGAACCAGATCGCGAACAACTTCGCCGACGATTTCCACGATCTGGAGACGGTGCGCGCCGCCTATGTCCAGGGGCTGTTCCGCGCCGACCGCTTCAACATGCAGGCGGGTGTCCGCTACGACCAGACCAACCTCGTCATAGGCACCAACCAGGCGCCGACAATCAGCGGCACGACCGCCTATACGCCGGTGCGCCGCCGCACCGAATATGGCTTCTGGCTGCCCTCCGCGCTCGCTACCTATGAACTGGGCGACGGCATGCGGCTGCGCGCGGGCGTGTCGAAGACGATCGGGCGGCCCGACTATAGCCAGTATGCCGCGCGCACCTCGTTCAACGTCGGCAGCAACAATGTCCTGACGATCAGCACCGGCAATCCGGCCCTGAAGCCCCGCGAGGCGTGGAATTATGACCTGTCCTATGAATGGTATATGGGCAGTGCGGGGATGATCTCGGTCGCCGGGTTCGTGAAGGACATCCGCAACGAGATCTTCACCTCGACCCAGCAGGCGCCGCCCACGACCTTCCAAGGCGTCACCTATCAGAATGTCTTCGTCAGCACGCCGCTCAATTCGGCCAAGGCGAAGGTGAAGGGGCTGGAGGTGAGCTATACGCTCGACAAGATCCCGGCGGTGCCGGGGCTGGGCGTCAATGCGAACTTCACGCTGCTCGACGGGTCGTTCAACCAGCCGGTCAGCGCGGCGGGCCAGGCGGCGGGGCTGCCGGCCACGCGCGCCACGACCGGGTTGATCCAGCAGCCCGACTATATCGCCAACATGACGGTGTTCTACCTGACCGGGCCGGTCGAGCTGCGCGCGTCCTACAACCGGATCGGCCGCGCGTTGCAATCGGTCGATGGCGACACGCCGACCCGCGACCTGTATCAGTCCCCGCGCCAGCAGCTCGACCTGCAGGCGCGTGTCGCGGTGCGCTCCGACCTGGAGGTCGTCGGGCAGGTCCAGAACCTGACCAAGGAACCCTTCGTCGTCCGCCAGGGTATCCGCCAGCAATATGTGAACTATTTCTTCCCCGTGGGCCGCACCTTCTGGCTGGGCCTGTCGTGGAAGCCGCACCTGTGAGGCGGGTCGTCCTGACCGCGGCGGCGGGCGTGATGCTCGCCGCCGCTCCGGTCGCCGCCGCGCCGCGCGGGGACGACATGGTGCGCGTCGTGCTGAAGTTCGTGAAGGGCGATGCGGGCGCCGGGGTGCGGTTCGACCCCGCCACCTGCCCGGCCTGCGCGCCCATCACCGACGCCTATTGGAACCCGGACAACCCGCGCGAGACGGTGGTGGCGCTGACCGTCCCCCGCCGCCGGACGCTGGAGCTGGGCTTCGACGGTGCGGCGACGAATGTCCGGCGCGTCCTTCTGGAAAGCGGAGAGATCGCGTTCCGGCGCGAGGGCGGCCGGGTGATCGTAGCGCTGCCGCCGCTCGACCATGACGCGATCACCGCAGGCGAGGTCGCGACCCATATCGTCGAGCCGGGCATGGTGCTGCGCTTCGAGCATGCCGATCCGGCGCGGCGCGCAGGCGTCTATGCCAGCGGCGCCTTTCCCACGCTCCAGCGCGACGCCGCCAACACGCTGGAATTCGCGCAACGCGAGGTGGTGCGCCGCCTGAAGCTGGGCGAGGAGGTGGAGCGGCGCGGGATCGGGCGGATCCAGATCATGGGTTTCGACACCAACGCCCCCCATGGCCATGTCGACGCGCCGCCGCATATCCATATGCATCTGCGCTGGCCGGGCGATGCGGGCACCCAGATCGGTCATTATTATATCGGCGCGGACGGCCTGCTGAGCCACAACATGGTCGGCATCAAGGGGATGGGGGCACCCGACCGACGCTTCGATCGCGGCCAGACGTTCACGACCATCGGCGCGGACGACCATCCGGTCTATACCAACCGCATCACCGAGCAGGGCTGGCTGGAGATCGGTCGGCCGGGCGAGGCACCGTGCATGATCGCGCCGCTGAGCCCGCGCGGCTTTGCCGATGGCGCGCATGTCCGCTGTCCGGGCATGCCTGATGTGCCGATTACCGTGCGCGACGATCTGGCGCGGGGTGTTCTCACCGTCGCGACCGGGCCGGTGGTGGAGACCTTCCGCTACGCGACCGACAATGGCGCATTGCTGTCCCCGACCGCGCCGCCGCCCGCCGCCCCCTCCGTCCCACCCGCCGACTAGACCCGGAGTTCGATGATGTCCCCGCGCGCTTCCGTCCTGCCCCACCGCCCGCTGCTGATCGCGGCGATCATGCTGCTCGTCGTCATCGGCCTGTCCGTGGCGCTGTGGCATCACCGGGCGTCGGATGCGGGAGGACAGGCCATCGCCGTCGTGGCGGGGCGGTCGGCGGACACGCCGTCCCCGGCGGCGGTCCCGGTCGCGCCGCCTTCGGCCGCACCGGCTACGCTGCCCGATTTCGACAAGCTCTCAGACCCCGAACGCCGGGCGGTGTTCGACATTCATCCGCGTGACGAAGCCTGGGCGAGCATCCAGGAGGCGGCGCTGCGCCGTCGCCTGTCCGGGCTGGCCGACGGGCTGTCCATCACCGGCGTGACCTGCACCGATCGCCTGTGCGTCGTCGAGGGACGGCTCGCCACCTCTCCCGCTCGCGGTCGAGAACAGGCCGTCGCGCTCCTCAAGAATGGCCCGCTCGACCATGGCTATGGCGATGCGGGCATGACGAAATTGGGTGTGGGGACGATCAATGCCGACGACGACGGCACCCTGACCTTCACCCAATATATCGCCCGCGCCGCCTGACGGCGCTGGCCCCGACTGTCCAGCCACCGACTGTCCAACAGGGAAGGATTGTAGATGCGTCTCTCGAAATTCCGGCTCGCCGTCCTGTTCGCCGCCACGGCCCTGTCCTCCGCCGCGATCGCGGCCACCAACTATTCGCCCGCCAAGGTCATCCAGGCGATGAAGAAGGACAATGCTCGCCTGCGCATCATCGCCGAGCATCGCGGCTATTTCCATCAGGACTGCCCCGAAAACTCGATCTGCTCGGTCGAGGAGACCACCCGCGAAGGCGTCGAAGCGGTCGAGATCGACGTGCGCGAATCTGGTGACGGCACGCTATGGCCGATCCACGACACCACGCTCGGCCGGATGACCAATTACAGCCTGAACGGTCGGCTGTTCGATCCCTATTCGACGTCGCAGGAGAACGAGTACAGCAATCCCGAGATCAGCCGGGTGCGCGACGGGCTGCTTGAGAAGCTCAAGCTCCGCGATCCGCTGGGTGCCGTCACCAACTATGATTTCCTGCCGCTCGAGACCATGATGCACAAGGTCGACCAGTGGAACCGCAACCTCGTCTATATCTTCGACATCAAGACGAAGAGCGGGATCTCCAAGACGGCGGACATGATCCGGCGGCTGGGCATCCAGGACCGATCGATCCTGAAGTTCAACAGCAATCTGACGACGCCCAGCTCGGTGCGGGCGCTGACCGGCGGCCTGTACTTCGTGCCGGTGATCGGCACGGGCAGCCTCGACTATATCGCCGACCATTTCCATCAGGAAAAGAGCTCACCCGCCGACCGGGTGGGGGCCTATGCGCTCGACTATGCGCACACGGCGGGCTTCGTCTATTTCGAGCTGCGCAATAAGATGCTGCGCGGCAATACTTCCGGCTCCAATCTGGACGGCGTCTATTTCGACGGGCCGATGCTGAAGCTGGACTCGATCCTCGCGTTCAGCGGCGTCCCGATCGGCGGCTTCTCGCCTCAGGTCGAGCATTATGGGCGCAACGGCCAGCCGGGTACGGGCTATTATTCGGTCGACGGCCATTGCTGCACCCCGCTCGAGGCCCGGCTGGATAGCTCGCGCTATTTCGGCAACGACACGCGCGACGACCGCAGCAACACCCACCAGATGATAGCGGTGAACCAGGTCATCATCGCCGAACGCGCAGGCGATGCGCTCGCCGAAGCCCGCCGCACCGGCGCACGGGCAGACCAGAACAGCATCCTGTACTGACAGGAATGTGCGGCACTTGTCTTCCCGGGCGAGTGCCGCATGCCTATTTTTAAGCTCAGTTGACTTAGTGCCGTTCGCCAGTAGTACCGCGTCAGGGAGTGTTATAGGCCAAAGGCAGCTCGACAAGTCAGCGGTACCTCCGCCAGCGCCTGGCTAAATTTGCACTTGAACGAATGGCGGATGATGGGAAGCATTCGGAGCGCTATCAACGTCGGGTTTTTGGGTCATCGCGGCGAAGGGGAGGGCGGCAGCTCTCTCTCACTCGCAGACTCTACTCCCCCAAGATGCAGACCCCAGAAGCGGACATTGTGCTATTGGCAAGATCGCAAAGTTGCGGACTAGCGGGGTGGGTCAGATTCGCCCTTTCGCCAAGGCACGCTTCGTAGTCTGAAATGCCTACGTCAAACTTCTGGTGTTCTCTCGGCGGTTCGAGCAGGTGCTTGCAAGCCTGACGAGCCGTTTTGATTGCGGCAGGCTCCCTCGCTTGTGGGCCATCGCGGGCTGCGGCTGTTTGCTCGTCTGGACCTGACCAGCAAGCAGTCAGCATGATAGGTAAGCAAAGGAGCATGAAGAGACGCATGGCGAGAGGCTCTGCGCGAACGGCTGTCTTTGCAAGATGCTCGTCGCAAGCGGCCCGTCCGCTTTCCACCCATTGCGGGCGGGCAGCTCACGCCCAAACCCGGTCATTCGTCATGCAGAAATGATAGGTTTTGCATCGGAGAGAACTGGGAGAGCAGCTCCGCTATCCGCGACCATCTGACAGGGCATTATCGATGGCGGGCCGCGGCAACAAGGGCGGTGTGCTATCTGGATAGGTCAACCAGTCGCGCCAGATCATATAAGTGCGGATGCGTGTCAGGCGTATACGACACCCATTTTCCATACTCGTTCTGATCGTACCGCCCCGATATTTTTCATAGGCAGCGCTGCATTCGGCCTCCCTATACGAGAGCCATGATCGTTCGGCTTGTACAAGACCGTGGGCTGCGTCGGTTCCGCTTTCTTTACGAGCTCTCTGAATTGCCATGTTGTAATAGCGGTTTAGATCAGCATCTGCCTCAACGAAGCGGGCTGCGAAGCAGGCATTTACTTCAATCGTTGTTTTGCCGGGGCAGGGAGTGGGGCCGGAGCTGTCAGTAATAATCATTGCCAGAGCCATGAGGGACAGCACGGGATTTCTCCTTCGAGTGGGCTACGGACTCTTAACCCGCTAGATTAAAAACGAAAGATCGCTTTTTGTTTGATTCAAAACTCACGGATTTGTATCGGCCAGAGAACGGCAGAAAAAGCTGAGTACCCGCGGACGCAAAAATCTGATGCTTTTGGCGGGCGCGTTCGGTGACAGGTTTCTCAGAGAGCGGCCGAAAATTGCCCGTCTGCTTTCCACCAACGCCGGACGTTCATACGTCCATCGCGGCCATGGATGATGCGCTGTTTCCGATATGAACGAATGGCAGAAACGGGGAACGCTGGTGAGTGTCTCCAACGACCGGATGTGGGTCTGTCAGGCAGCGCAGCTGCATCGGCCGTCACGCAAGGTGGCAGCCAATAAGGCTGGCAACCCTTGCTGGCACCGAGGCGAGATCGTCCGTTTGCCCATCGACGAGTTCGGACGTGACCACC
>Ga0308171_1001300_pt1 | contig 34963 bp, 33 predicted proteins | sample PhyGR1_FD_202135 | JGI IMG/M metagenome (GOLD analysis project Ga0308171, IMG submission 202135) | Phyllosphere microbial communities from UC Gill Tract Community Farm, Albany, California, United States - DLSLSG.R1 | ecosystem: Host-associated > Plants > Phyllosphere > Unclassified | place: USA...
CGCTCTTGGCGAAGGGGGCGTCGAGCGTGTTCTCCAGCGAGCGCAGGACGTAATTGGCGTTGAGCACCGCATCCTCGGCGACCTGGCGCAGGCCGTCGGCGCCGTGGCTGAGGATATAGGTCAGCGCACGGGTGAACATGCCCATCTGGCCGTGGAAGGCGACCATGCGGCCGAAGCTGTCGGCGTGATGGTCGTCGGCATTTTCTTCCTCGACCAGCCGGAAGCCCTCGCCCATCTTCTCGACGAAGGGCAGCGGGGCGAAGGGGGTCAGCGCCTCGGAGAACACCACCGGCCCCGAACCCGGCCCGCCACCGCCATGCGGGGTCGAGAAGGTCTTGTGCAGATTGATGTGCATCGCATCGACGCCCAGATCGCCCGGACGCACGCGCCCGACGATGGCGTTGAAGTTCGCGCCGTCGCAATAGACATAGCCGCCCGCCGCATGGACCGCGTCGGAAATGTCCTTCAGGTCACGCTCGAACAGGCCGCAGGTGTTCGGGTTGGTGATCATCACGCCCGCCACGTCCGGCCCCAGCCGCGCCTTGAGCGCCGCCGTGTCGACACGGCCATCGTCGGTCGCGGGGATGTCCTCGACCGAGAAGCCCGCGAACGCCGCCGTCGCCGGGTTGGTGCCGTGCGCCGATTCGGGCACCAGGATCACCTTGCGATGGCCCTCGCCGCGCTTCTCCAGCGCCGCCTTGATCGCCAGGATGCCGCACAGCTCGCCATGCGCGCCCGCCTTCGGGCTCATCGCGACCGAGGTCATGCCGGTCAGCGTCACCAGCCAGTGCGCCAGCTGGTGAATGACCTCCAGCGCGCCCTGCACCGTGTCGACGGGCTGGAGCGGGTGAACGTCGCTGAAGCCCGGCAGCCGCGCCATCTTCTCGTTCAGGCGCGGATTGTGCTTCATCGTGCAGGAGCCGAGCGGGAACAGGCCCAGGTCGATCGCGTAATTCTGGCGCGACAGACGGGTATAGTGGCGGACCGTCTCCGGCTCCGACAGACCCGGCAGGCCGATCGGGTCCTTGCGCGACAGGTCGCCCAGGCGCGAACCGGCGACATCGCCGTCCGCGAAGTCGACGCCGGTCGTCTCGCTATCGCCGATCTCGAAGATCAGCTTTTCTTCCAGCATCAGCGCGCGGTTGCCGGTGAAGGTCGCAGGGACCGTCGCGTCCTTGGCTTCGGGGCTCGTGGGCTTCCAGCCGCTCTGGTTGATCGTCATGCCAGCACCTCCTCAAGCGCTTGGGCAAGCGTCTCGATATCCTCCGCCGTCACCGTTTCGGTAACCGCCACCACCAGTCCGTTCGCGAGCGCGTCCTCGCCCGGATAGAGCCGGCCGAGCGACACGCCCGCCAGCACGCCGCGCTCGGCCAGCGTCCGCACGATCGGCCGCGCTTCGCGACCCAGATCGAGCGTGAACTCGTTGAAGAACACGTCGTTGACCAGCTTGACGCCCGGCACCTTCGCCAGACGGTCCGCCGCGCGGCAGGCGTTCGCGTGGTTGATCCCCGCCATGCGGCGCAGACCCGCCTCGCCCAGCAGCGTCATGTGGATCGAGAAGGCGAGCGCGCACAGGCCCGAATTGGTGCAGATGTTCGACGTCGCCTTTTCGCGGCGGATATGCTGCTCGCGGGTCGAGAGCGTCAGCACGAAGCCGCGCTTGCCGTCCGCGTCCACCGTCTCGCCACAGAAGCGGCCCGGCATCTGGCGGATATATTTGTCCTTGCAGCCCATCAGGCCGACATAGGGACCACCGAACTGGAGCCCGACGCCCAGCGACTGGCCTTCGCCGACGACGATATCGGCGTCCATCTCGCCCGGGCTGCGGATCGCGCCCAGCGCAACCGGCTCGGTCACGACGGCGATCAGCAGCGCCTTCTTGGCGTGGCACGCCTCGGCCAGCGGGGTCAGGTCGGCGATGCGGCCGAGAATGTCGGGGTACTGGACAACGACGCAGGACGTGTCGGCGTCGATCGCCGCGATCATCTGGTCGATATCGGTCTGGGCGGTCAGGACGGGCGTGCCGGTCTCCAGCGTGTCGCCGGTATATTTCGCCATCGTCTTGGCGACCGAGACATAATGCGGGTGCAGGCCCGACGACAGGATCGCCTTGGACTTCTTGGTGATGCGCCGCGCCATGCCGATCGCTTCCCAGCAGGCGGTCGAGCCGTCATACATGGAGGCGTTGGCGACATCGGTGCCGAGCAGACGCGCGACCTGCGTCTGGAACTCGAACAGCATCTGGAGCGTGCCCTGCGCGATTTCCGGCTGATAGGGCGTGTAGGCGGTCAGGAACTCGCCGCGCTGGATCAGGTGATCGACGGATGCGGGGACATGATGGCGATACGCGCCGCAACCCAGGAAGAAGGGCACGTCGCCCGCTACCATGTTCTTGCGGGCGAGCGCGGTCATGTGCCGCTCGACCGCCAGTTCGGAGGCGTGGTTGGGCAGGCCCTCGATGGGGCCGGACAGACGGGCGGATTCGGGCACGTCGACGAACAGATCGTCGACCGAACCCGCGCCGATGACCGAGAGCATCTCGGCACGGTCGGAAGAGGTAAGGGGCAGGTAGCGCATGCGTTCCATTTCTCCGCCCCTCACCCCGAAAACCTCGCGGATCGAGGGGTCATCGCCCTTCCCCTTCTTCTCCCCTCCCGCAAGCGGGAGGGGTCGGGGGAGGGCAGTCGGCTTCAACGAGCCTGATGATCGGGGGCGAGCTAGTCCCCTCCCCCAGCCCCTCCCGCCTGCGGGAGGGGAGCAAGAAGATTAGAGCTTGGCGACGAACGCGGCGTAGGCGGCTTCGTCCATCAGGCCGTCCAACTCCGACGCGTCCGACAGGGTGATCTTGAAGAACCAGCCCTCGCCTTCCGGATCGGTGTTCACCAGCGCGGGCTCGTCGGCCAGCTGGGCATTACCCTCGATGACGGTGCCCGACACCGGCGCGTACACGTCCGATGCGGCCTTGACCGACTCGACCACCGCGGCCTCGTCGCCCTTGGACAGCTCGCGGCCTTCCTCGGGGACGTCGACGAACACGATGTCGCCCAGCGCACCTTGCGCGTAATCGGAGATGCCGACCGTGCCGACATCACCGTCGACGTCGATCCACTCATGATCTTCGGTGAAATAGCGGCTCATGGTCACTTGGCTCCTGAACGAACGTAACGATGGGGGACGAACGGCATCGCCGTGACGGTGGCGTCATGGGTCTTGCCGCGCTGAAGCAGTTTGAGGGTCGTGCCGGGCGTCGCCAGCTCGGTCGGCACATAGGCCATGGCGATCGGCGCGCCCATCGAGGGGGCAAAGCCGCCGCTGGTGACGCGCCCGATGACCGATCCGTCCTCGGCGACCACCGACGCGCCCTCGCGCACCGGCTGGCGCCCCGCGACGGTCAGGCCGACGCGCTTGACGGCGGGACCGTTCTCGCGCTCGGCGAGGATACGCTCGGCACCCAGGAAGTCGGCCGCCTCGCGGCGCTTCTTGGCGAGCGCGAAGCCGAGATCGGCCATCACCGGCGTCGTCTCGGGATCGAGGTCATGGCCGTAAAGCGGCAGCCCCGCCTCCAGACGCAGCGAGTCGCGCGCGCCCAGACCGATCGGCTTCACTTCCGCCTGCTCGCACAGCAGGTCGGCAAAGGCCGCGGCGTGCTCGGCCGGAATCGAAATCTCATAGCCGTCCTCGCCGGTATAGCCCGAGCGGCTGATCCACAGCGGCACGTCGTTCCAGCGGAAGTCGGCGGCGGTCATGAACACGAGCGCCTCGACGCCCGGCACGATCCGCGACAGCGCGTCGACCGCCTTGGGCCCCTGAAGCGCCAGCAAAGCCTGCTCGTCGAGCAGGTTCAGCGTCGCGTCGTCGGGAATGAAGTCGAGCAGATAGGCGATGTCGTCATATTTCGTCGCACCGTTGACGACCATGTACAGCTCTTCCGCGCCATCCAGCGTGCGCTTGGTCACCATCAGGTCGTCGAGGATGCCGCCCTCTTCGTTGAGCAGTAGCGAATAGCGGTTCTTCCGGTCGCCCAGCCCGGTAATGTCGCCCGGCAGGACCTTTTCCAGCGCGGTGATGACCGGGGCCAGACCATTCTCGCCGGTGAAGACCACCTGGCCCATATGGCTGACGTCGAAGAGCCCTGCCGACTCGCGGGTCCAGAGATGCTCGGCCATGATGCCTTCATACTGGACCGGCATTTCGTATCCGGCGAACGGGACCATCCGGCCGCCGCGCGCACGATGCCATGCGTCCAGCGGCAGCGCCTGGATGATCTCCTGACCCTCGGGGGCGTCTTCTACATTCAGGTCGGTTGCGTCGCTCACGGGGCCGGTCTCCGTCAAAAGGGTGTCGGCTAGGGACGCATGTCTCCTACCCGATCCGATCCCCCTCTGTCACGGAACCTGAGAGCTTTCGCCGGAATATCCGGCTTACCCCTTCGGTGGCGCCATGACCCCAAGGCCAAGTCGCGCTTTCCAGAGTGTCGATGGCGATCGCGCGGTCCCATTTGCCTGAGAGATTCCGGGGTGGTTGCTCCTTCGGCGGCCGGGGTGTGACGGCCTGAAAGGCCCACCCGACGCTCTCCCGCGCGCGCCTATGCCGGATATGTCCGACATCGACGTCGCGCCCTCTGCCGGGCGGGTTGCGCCAAGTCAATCGGGGAACGATGACGGGAGGCGCAAACATGTGGATAGGATCACATCCTCCCCGGCACGGGGAGGATCATGTTACCGAGTCGCGTTGTACTTCAGTTGCGCGTCGGTCAGCTGGAACCCGACCAGTGCCTCGAAGCTGGCACTCGCCACCGCCTGGCGCACTTCCGGGTTGGTCAGCGGATCGACCGCCGCATCCTCGTCCCCGGCCTTGCGACGGCGGGTCAGCTTTTCGCGGACATCGTCGGGCAGCGTCGCCGCCGAGCGGGCGACGGTGGCCGATGCCTCTCCGGCAACCTGACCGCGCGCCTGGCCCGCATCGAAGTGCACGTTGACCCGGCTGATCCGCTTGGCGACGACATTGGTCCCACCCCGCACGATCGCGATATAATAGGGCAGGACGACATCGCGCGCGGCGGTAGTGTCGGTGCGCCGAGCCTCGACATTGAAGGTCACGCTGGTGACGATGTCGTTGCCCGAATCCGCGCAGTTGCCCCGGACATTGGTCATGTTGGCGACCAGATCGATCGACCGCTCATCCGTCGCGCCCGGCGTCTTGAACAGGGTGATGTCGCCGGTTCCCGCCGCGACTCCGACCACCGGACAGGCCGAGCGCACGGCGGTGATACCGCCCGAGGCGTCGATCTCACCGGTACGGGCGCAACCCCCGACGACGAGCGCAAGGGCGACAGGAACGAGGAGCGATGCTTTCACAGGTCGAAACGCCTATTCTGGATGCCGAAGCAGGATGCCGGTTTGGCCGCCAGCATAGGAACCGGGTTGGACGCACGCAAGCAATGGCGTAGAGCCGTCCCCATGACTGATGCCCCGAAGCCGCCGCTGGACCTGTTGATCGCCGCACCGCGCGGATTCTGCGCCGGGGTGGACCGCGCCATCCGCATCGTCGAGCTGGCGCTCGAAAAGCATGGCGCGCCCGTCTATGTCCGGCACGAGATCGTCCACAACAAGTTCGTGGTCGACAGCCTGAAGGCCAAGGGCGCGATCTTCGTCGAGGAACTGGACGAAGTGCCCGCCAATGCGCATGTCGTCTTCTCGGCGCACGGCGTGCCCAAATCGGTGCCCGCCGACGCGGAAAACCGGGGCCTGGCCTATTTCGATGCCACCTGCCCGCTGGTATCCAAGGTGCATCGCCAGGCCGAGCGGCTGGTCGAGATGGGTCGCCACATCGTCTTCATCGGCCATGCGGGCCACCCGGAGGTCATCGGCACCTTCGGCCAGGTGCCGCAAGGCTCCATGTCGCTGGTCGAGACGGTCGAGGACGTCGCCCGCTTCACCCCGGCCGATCCCGACAATCTGGCCTTCCTGACCCAGACCACCCTGTCGGTCGACGACACCCATGCGATGGTCGAGGCGTTGCAGCAGCGCTTCCCCAGCATCCAGGCCCCGCGTGGCGAGGATATCTGCTACGCGACCTCCAACCGCCAGGCCGCCGTCAAGGCCATCGCTGCCGAATGCGACGCGGTGCTGGTGATCGGTGCGCCCAACTCCTCCAACTCGCTGCGGCTGGTCGAAGTGGCCGAGCGTGCGGGCAAGCGCGCCATGCTGATCCAGCGTGCGGCCGATCTCGACTGGGCGTTCCTGGACGGAGTGAAGACGCTGGGCCTGACCGCCGGCGCGTCCGCGCCCGAGCTGCTGGTCCGCGAGCTGGTCGATCGCCTGTCCGAACGCTTCACCGTCAGCGAGCGCGAGGAAGAGACGACCCGCGAGACGATCGCCTTCAAGCTGCCGCGCGGGCTGGAAGCGGCCGCCTGAACCATGGCCGTCTATACGCAGGTTTCGGCCGAAGCGCTGTCGGCGTTTCTGGAACACTATGACGTGGGCGAGCTGATCTCCGCCAAGGGGATCGCCGAGGGCGTCGAGAACAGCAATTATCTGGTCGACACCACGACCGCCCGCTTCATCCTGACGCTGTACGAAAAGCGCGTGGCGTCGGGCGACCTGCCCTTCTTCCTGGCGCTGCTCGACCATCTGGCGGCCAAGGGGCTGGCCGTCCCGCCCGCGATCAAGGACCGGCAGGGCGTGGAGATTCAGGAACTGGCCGGTCGCCCCGCCTGCCTGATCCAGTTCCTGACCGGCGTATCGCTGTCGCACCCGACCCCGGCACAGGCGCTGGCGGCGGCGGATGCGATGGGGGCGATGCACCGCGCGGTCGCGGATTTCCCGCTGAACCGGCCCAATTCGATGGGCCATGCCAGTTGGCGGCCCCTGTTCGAGCAATGCGGGCGCGACCTCGACCGGATCGAGCCCGGCCTGCACCATGCCATGGCCGAGGCGCTCGATACGGTGCTGCCCGGTTGGGAAAGCCAGTCGCTCGATACTTGCGTCATCCATGCCGATCTGTTTCCCGACAATGTGCTGGTGCTCGGCGACCGGGTGACCGGGCTGATCGACTTCTATTTCGCCTGCACCGATTTCCGCGTCTACGACCTCGCCATCATGCACTCGGCTTGGAGCTTCGATGCGAGCGGTGAAACCCATGTGCCGGAGATCGGCGCGGCGCTGATCGAGGGATATCAGCGCCACTTCCCCCTGTCCGACGCCGAACGGGCGGCTTTCGCACGGCTCGCCATGGGCGCGTGCATCCGCTTCGCTTTGTCGAGGGCCTGGGACTGGCTCAACACCCCTGCCGACGCGCTGGTGACGCGCAAGGACCCGCTGGCCTATTGGCGGCGCTACCTCGCCTATCGCGACGGAAAGGCGGGCCTGTGACCCCGGTCGAGATCGCCACCGACGGCGCGTGCAAGGGCAATCCTGGCCCCGGCGGCTGGGGTGCGCTGATCCGCTCGGGCGCCCATGAGAAGGAATTGTCAGGCGGCGAGGCGCTGACCACCAACAACCGCATGGAGCTGATGGCCGCGATCGAGGCGCTCAACGCGCTCAAGCGCCCCTGCGCGGTGACCCTGTCGACCGACAGCCGTTATGTGATGGACGGCCTGACCAAGTGGATTCACGGCTGGAAGCGCAACGGCTGGCGCACGGCGGACAAGAAGCCGGTCAAGAATGCCGAACTCTGGCAGGCGCTGCTCGCCGCCGCCGAGCGCCACCAGATCGAATGGAAATGGGTGAAGGGCCATGCGGGCCACCCCGACAATGAGCGCGCCGACCGACTGGCGAGCGATGCTGCGGATGCGTTTCGCAAATAGCGGAAACCGGATCGGCCCATGCGCTCGGTTTCGTGCCGAGGAAGCCCGGAGAGGAAATCGGCTTGAGCGCCCAATTGAGCGATGGTACGAAACGCGCATGATCCGCGTGACCGCCCGCATCCAACAACAACACCGCAATCGGACGGCGGTGTTTGTGCGCGCGCACGGTTCATGGGATAGCTAAAGACCTTATCCTTATACGTGATGCTGACCACCCCGCCCAATCGGCGGGGTTTTTTATGCCGGTTGGGCCTGATCATAAGGACAACAGGGCCATGTATTACCGGGACGAACCCGCCATCGAACGCATAGCGTCGGGCGTGATCGATCGCACCTTACCCAAGAGCGAATGGACCCATGCGGGTCATTTCGCGGCGGCACTCTGGCTGTGCCGCCATCGCCACGACCTTATCGAAACGAGCGCGATACGTAGGCTCATCTGCCGCTACAATGAGGCGACCGGGACCGCGAACACCGACACGGGCGGCTATCATCACACGATCACCCTGGCATCGATGCGCGGAGCGGCTGCCCATCTTGCGAGCCACCCAGAAAATGCGCCCATCCATGTGGTGCATTCGGCCTTGATGGCATCCTACTTCGGTGATCCGAATTGGCTGTTCGCCTATTGGAGCCGCGAATGTCTGTTCAGCGTCCCGGCTCGCCGGGATTGGGTAGAGCCGGATATCGCTCCGCTGCCTTTTTAAAGCGGAGCGACATTCATCCATTTCTCCCCTTGCAGGGGAGGTGGCAGGCCGTCAGGCCTGACCGAGGGGTGTCGCGCTCTCGATAGGGTGACACCCCTCCACCATGCTTCGCATGGTCCCCCTCCCCTTACAGGGGAGGATCAAGGCGGATGTCGAGCGGCTCCGAGCCTCAACACCGATCAGGAAGGCTTGGCGAGCGGCGTTATCTAGGTCGAGAACCTCTCGACCCCATAACGCCCCGCATCCACGCCCTCCGGCACGTCCCCCTCACCCAATAGCAAAGCCGCCGCCATCGCCGCCGCCGCGGGGGCGGTCTGGATACCGAAGCCGCCCTGCCCCGCGCACCAGAAGAAGCCCGGCACCTTCCTGTCATAGCCGTACACCGGCGCGCGGTCGGGGGCGAAGCTGCGCAGGCCCGCCCAGCGACGCTCGACTGCCTCGACGCGCCAGTCGAGGACCTTTTCCAGCCGGTCGATCGCCACCGCGACGTCCCATTCCTCGGGCGCGATATCGCAAGGAACGCTCGGCGTCTCGTCATGCGGGGTCAGCCACAGCCGCCCCCCCGCCTCGGGTTTGAAATAGAAGCCGCCCGCTATGTCCACGACATGCGGCAGCCCCGCCGGGGCGAGCGGCTCGGTGCGCAACTGCACCATGGTGCGGCGATAGGGGGTGATGCCGATGGGCGCGACGCCCGCCATTGCGGCGACCCGGTCCGCCCAGGCTCCGGCGGCGTCAACCAGCAGGGTTGCCGCGACCGGACCTGCGCGAGTGTCCAGCCGCCATGCCCCGTCGCGCCGCTCGGCACGCAGTAGCGCAGCGTCGGTCAGCACCACCGCGCCCGCCGCCTTTGCCGCCGCCAGATAATTGGCATGCAGCGCGGCGACGTCGATATAGGCGCAGCTTGGCTCCCACACCCCCAGCCGCCATTCGGGACGCAGGCCGGCAACACGATCGGCGGGATTGACCCGCGACAGCGCCACGCCCGCGCCCGCGAAATCGGACAGCAACCGCTCGACCCGATCCGCATCCTGCGCCCGCCCGATATGCAGCGAACCCAGCGGGGTCAGATACCCGCCCTCCCGCAGCGCCGGGCCCGAGGCGGTGGTCAGCGGCTGCACCGCCGGACCGCCATAGGTTTCGGACCAGAAGGCCGCCGAGCGCCCCGTTGCGTGGCGGCCCGGCATATCCTCCGCCTCGATCAGCACGACCCGCGCGCGGCGTCCGATCGCGGCGGCCAGACTCGCCCCGGCCATCCCCGCCCCGACGATCGCGATGTCATAGGTCACGCCGCGATCCCGCTCAGGGAGGAATCGATCGCCGCCAGCGCCCGCAGCCGGACCGGATCGACCTCGCGCAACAGTTCATGCGCCGCCTCGGGCCCGAAACGCTCGACCTGCGCACCGATCCGGGCGGCTACCCGAAGCGAACAGCCGGGATCGACCAGCCGGTCCGCCTCGGCGATCAGCATCAGGATCGGGATCGACAGCCGGTCTAGCCGGGGATCGCGCAATAGCGCCCGCATTGATCGCGATGCCGAACGCAGCCACCCCCAACTCGGCGGGCCCAGCGCCAGGTCGGGGAATCGTCCATACCAATAGGCTTCGTCCTCGAACCGCTCGACATCATGGGTCAGGTTGCGCTGGCGGGTGTGGAGGCCCGGCTTCTCCCCCGCCCGCCAGATCGCACGCTCGCCCCGGCCCAGCGCGTTCATCAGGCCGATGATCCCCGTGCCCAGCAGCGGCCCGGTCGGCAGGCGAAGCCCCAGCATCGGCGCGACCAGGATCAGCGCGTCGGGCGCGACCGCCCCCTCGACCGCCGCCCGCAGCGCCAGATGCCCGCCCATCGAATGGCCGAGCAGGACATGGCCCCCCGCGCCGTCCCCTTCCGCCCGCCATTCGGTCCAGAAGGCGCGAAGATCCTCGACCAGCACCGAAAACTCCCCGACATGCCCGACATGGCGATCGGCGAGCAGCCGCCCCGATCCGCCCTGCCCGCGCCAGTCGAAGGCGGTGACGCTCCACCCGCCCGCGACCAGATGGGCGAATACCTCCAGATATTTCTCGATGACATCGGCCCGACCGGTCTGGAACAGCAACCGCCCAACGGGCCGCGCCGCCGCCCAGTCGAAGCGCCGGTGATCCCATCCGTCGGGCGCGATCCACCGCGTCACCCGCGCATCGGCGGGAAAGGTTCGGCGAAGGGAAAGGCTGTCGATCATCCGCTTCCCGGTTACGGTTTCGAAAGCCCTGCCGTCTAGGGCGTTGTGCCATGGAATGGACCATTGTCCGCATCGCCCTGCTCGTTGCGCTGGTGCTGCTGCTGCTGTCGGCGGGGATAGAGGATGCGCGGACTCGGGAGATCGCGGACCGCAAGAATATCGCGATCGCACTGCTCGCGCCGCTGTGGTGGTGGGCGAGCGGCCTGCCCCCGTGGCCCGACATGGCGTTGCGGCTGGCCGTGGGGGTCGGCGTCTTCCTGCTGTTCGCGCAGGCCTTTCGCATCGGCATGATGGGCGGGGGCGATGTGAAGATGATCGCGGCGATCGCGCTGTGGCTGCCGCTGCCGTCGCTGTTCCGGATGCTGCTGATCATGTCGATCGCGGGCGGGGCGATCACCTTGGCGATGCTGGTCGACCACCGCCTGCGCCGTGGCGCGGCGACGGGGGAGGCCCGCGCGATCGAGGTGCCCTATGGCGTCGCCATCGCGGTCGCGGCGCTGCTGATCCTGCGGGAACCGATATTTAACCCCTTCCTCCATACTTAACGTCACATACAGGCCGAGCGACGGGCTCGGCATCGAGGCCGAAGAGACAGGATGGACAGTCGTAAAGTCTTGCTGCTGGTGGGTGCCCTGCTGATCGCGGGGGTGACCGCCCTATTCGCGCGGGCGATCACGTCGGGCAACAGTGCGCCGCCGGCCGAGGCAGCCGTCATCGCCGCCCCCGCCGTGCCGCAGGCCGAAGTCCTGGTCGCCACCCGCACCCTGCCGGTGGGCACCATCATCGACACGACCGCCTTGAAATTCCAGCCCTGGCCCAAGGACATGGTCGCCGGCGCCTATTATGTGAAGGGCCAGGCCGACATCGCGAAGCTGCAGGGTACGGTGCTGCGCTATGCGATCACCGCCGGGCAGCCGCTGACCCAGGGTGCGGTGGTGCGTCCGGGCGATCGTGGCTTTCTGGCCGCCGCGCTGACGCCCGGCATGCGCGCCGTCACCGTCCCCGTCTCCGCCCAGACGGCGGTGGCGGGTTTCGTCTTTCCCGGCGACCGGATCGACATGGTATTGACGCAGGACGTCGCGGGCGGTGGCGACGGCCCGCCGCTGAAGGTTTCGGAAACCATCCTGCGCAACGTCCGCGTGCTGGCGACCGACCAGCGCACCGACAACATGGCGGGTGATGACGGCAAGACGCCGGTTCACACCTTCACCACCGTCACGGTCGAGGCGACGCCGAAAATGGCCGAGCAACTGGCAGTCGCGCAGACGGTCGGCACCCTGTCGCTGTCGCTGCGCGCGCTGGCCGAGCGTCCCGACGACATGGCGGACGGCCGTTCCGATGCGATCGCACAGCCGGTGATCGACCGCGCCTCCTTCGCGACCGGCGGCGACGTGTCGCGCTATCAGCGCCGGACCGTGCCGGGGCGTCAGTCGAACGCCGCGCCGAACCAAGGCGGGATGCTCGGTGCGCCCGGTGCCGCGCCCGCCGCCGGTATCCAGACGTCCGCGCAAAATGCCGGGGTGCGGGTGATGCGCGGCAGTTCCTCCGGGACTTCCGGCGACGCGTCCAATGCGGGGAAGAATTGACGATGGCGATGCGATCCAGACTCTCGGGCTCGGTGCGGGGGGCGGCCTTCGCGCTGATACTCGCGCCTTTGCTCTTCGCGCCCGCCCCCGCCAGGGCCGACGCCGACCCCGACGGGTCCACCGTCGCGCGTGACGGATCGGGCGCGCTGGAGATCAATACGGGCCGCGCCCGCCTGATCACCCTGCCCCGTCCGATGACCGACCTGTTCGTCGCGGACGACAGCATCGCGGACGTGCAGGTCCGCTCCCCGACCCAGCTCTATATCTTCGGCAAGAAGCCGGGGGAGACCAGCATCTCCGCCACGGGGCGCGGCGGCGCGGTCGTCTATGCGACGACGGTGCGCGTCGGCAACAATCTCGATTCGATCGGCCGGATGCTGAAGCTCGCCATGCCCGAGGCGACGATCACCGCGACGCCGATGAACGGGCTGATCCTGCTGACCGGCACGGTCGCGGCCCCCGATGACGGGGCGGAGGCCGAACGCCTGGTCCAGGCCTATGTCGGCAAGGACACCCGGATCATCAGCCGGTTGAAGACCGCGACGCCGTTGCAGGTAAACCTCCAGGTGCGCATCGCCGAGGTGAACCGCAACTTCGTCAAGTCGATCGGTGTGAACCTGCTCAGCCGTGACAATAGCGGCGGCTTCATATTCGGCATCGGCACGGGCCGTAGCAATGCGGGATCGATCACCACCGTCACCAATCCCGCCGGACAGCCGGCCACCCAATATACGTTCAATCGCGGTGCAAGCTCGGGCACGACCCTGGGCCTCGCCGGTCGGGTGCTGGGCATGGACCTGCTCGGCGCGATCGATCTGGGCGAGACACTGGGCCAGGTTTCGACGCTCGCCAATCCCAACCTGACCGCCTTGTCGGGCGAAACCGCGACCTTCCTGGCGGGCGGCGAGATTCCGATCCCGCTCGCCACCGGCTTCGGCGCGGTGTCGGTCGAATACAAGCAATATGGCGTCAGCCTGTCCTACACCCCGACCGTGCTGGCGGACGGACGCATCTCGCTGCGCGTCCGGCCCGAAGTGTCGCAGATCTCGTCGGTGGGCGCGGTGACGGTCGGGGGCACCTCGATCCCCGCTTTGACCACGCGGCGTGCCGAGACCACGCTGGAACTAGGGTCGGGCCAGAGCATGATGATCGGCGGGCTGCTGTCCAACAGCCGAGACAATTCGATCGAGAAGACACCGTGGCTGGGCGACCTGCCGCTGATCGGATCGCTGTTCCGGTCGAACGCCTTCAAGCGGAGCGAGACCGAGTTGGTGATCATCATCACCCCCTATCTGGTCAAGCCGGTCAGTTCGCCCTCCGACATCGCGCTGCCCACCGATGGCCAGCGTGCGCCCAACGACGCCGAGCGCGTCCTGCTGGGCCAGATCGGCGCGGCGACCAACCAGCCGCGCCCGGTCCCGACCATGGCCGCCCCCGTCCAGGGTCGCCCGACCGCCGGTGCCGCCGCCCCAGTCCCCGTCACGTCCGCGCCCGTCACCTCGGTGCCGGTCGCCCCGGCGCGGACCACGCCCCCCGCCGCCGCTCGCAAGGGCGCACCCACTCCCGGTTTCTACGAATGACCGCCCGTCCAAGGATGCCCCGCCCCATGCGTCGCACCTCGCTATCCCTGATGCCGCTCGGCCTGATGCTGATGACCGGCGGGTGCATGGGCACCGGCCAGCCGCAACTGGAAACCCGCCATCAGCCGGTCGTCGGCCGCACCGACTATGCGCTCGATCTTGCCGTGTCGGGCGGACGCCTTGCCGCAGACGAGGACCGGCGACTGGACGGCTGGGCGCATAATCTGCGGCTGGGCTATGGCGACCGGGTGACGGTCGAAGACCCCGCGGGCGACGCACCCGGCGCCTACCGTGAAGTGGCGGAGGTCGTCGGTCGCTATGGCCTGTTGATCGGTCAGACCTCCGGCATCACGCGCAGCCCGGTCGCGCCCGACACCATCCGCGTCGTCGTGACGCGGGCGCGGGCCTCAGTCCCCGGTTGCCCGGATGCGAGCAGCGACGCCGCCCCCGCCGACTGGTCGGGGCAGACGGCGTCCAACCATGGTTGCGCGGTCAATCGCGATCTGGCGGCGATGGTCGCCAATCCCAACGATCTGGTTCGCGGCGTCGATGGTCCGGCCACCGCCGACCCGGCGATGGGAAGCCGGGCGGTCAACGCCCTGCGCGCCGCCGCGCCGACCGGCAATGGCGGCACCGCCCTGCGCAATGCCAGTGCCGGCGGGGGCGGCGCGAGTGCGAGCGGCGGAGGCGCGCAATGAACGCCCCCTGGACTCCCCATCTGATGACTCAGCGCGACGCGATCCAGGCCTATGTCTGCGACGACTGGACCGCCGAGGCGATCCGGCCGATCATCGTCGAACAGGGATGGTCGCCGGATAAGGTGCAGAAGGGCGGCCTGCGCGGCGCGATCCAGGCGCTGTCGGTCAGCGCGAGCCCGCAAATCCTGCTGGTCGATCTCAGCGACACGCCCGACCCCGCCAGCGAGATCAACAATCTGGCCGAAGTGTGCGAACCCGGCACGATCGTCATCGCGGTCGGTCAGGTCAACGACGTGCGACTGTACCGCATGCTGATGGCCAGCGGGCTGCACGACTATCTGCTCAAGCCGATCAACGCCGATATGCTGCGCGACGCGATCGGCCAGGCGCGGACGATCCTGCACGCCCCGCGCGCGATGGATACCGCCCCCGAAAAGGCGCCGTGCAGCGTCGCGGTCGTCGGCGTGCGCGGCGGCGTGGGGACCTCGACCGTGGCGACCTCGCTCGGCTGGCTGATGGCGGAGCGGCTCGACCGGACGACCGCGATCCTCGACCTCGACGTGCATTTCGGCACCGCCGCCCTCGCGCTCGATCTGGAGCCGGGGCGCGGGCTGGTCGATGCCATCGACAATCCGGGGCGGATCGACGGGCTGTTCCTGGAACGCGCCATGGTCAAGGCGACGCCCAAGCTGGCCATCCTGTCCGCCGAAGCGCCGATCAGCGCGCCCATCGTCCATGACGGCCTCGCCTTCGCGCAGTTGCAGGAGGAGATGCGGATCAATTTCGAGACGACGATCGTCGACCTGCCCCGCAACCTGCTGATCCAGCAACCGATGCTGGCGACGAGCGCACAGACCCTGGTGCTGGTGACCGAATTCACCCTGGCCGCCGCGCGCGATACCATCCGCATCCTTTCCTGGCTGAAGACGCACGCGCCGCAGACCAACGTGCTGACGGTCGCCAACCGCGTCCTGCCGACGGGGCAGAGCGAGATCGCGCAGAGCGATTTCGAGGGATCGATCGAACGCCCGCTCGACTTCCTGATCCCCTATGACCCGAAGCTGGTCGTACAGGCCGCCAAGGTCGGCAAGCCGATCGCCGAACTGGGCCGCACCTCGCGCACCATCGCGCCCCTGGTCGAATTGTCGCAGCGTATCTGCGCCTCGTCCGAAGGGCCCGATCCGCTCGCATCCAACCGGCGCGGGCTGCTCGACCGGTTCGATCTGAAGGCGCTGCTCGCCAAGCGGACACGGGCGAACTGACGCGATGAGCATGACGGCGACCCTGATCCTGGCCCTGGGCGTCTTCCTGACGCTGGTGCTGGCGATGGCGGCCTTTGCCACCCCCGCCACATCGCGGGGGCAGGCCCGGCGGCTGGCGGGGTTGCGGGACCGCGTCGCGCTCGACCTCGACCGGCCCGCCCAGGCCGCAATCGCCGCGTCGCGTGGCATCGCGCTGGCGGGCGACACGCGGATGGACAAGGCGTTCGGGCGCCTGCTGCCCAATCCGGCACGGCTGGGCAAGATGCTGGATCGGACGGGCCGCGACTGGACCGTGGGGCAATATGGCATGGCCAGCGCAGGGCTGGCGCTCGTCACCATGATCCTGCTGCTGGTGCTCGGGCTCTCGCTGTTCCTCGCGCTGGTGATCGGCATGGTCGCCGGGCTGTGGGTGCCGCATATGGTGGTCAAGCGGTTGATCGCCCGCCGGGTCGGCAAGTTCATCGCGCGCTTTCCCGATGCCATCGAACTGCTGGTGCGCGGCCTGCGCTCCGGCCTACCCATCGCCGAGACCATGGCGGTCGTCGCGCATGAGATACCGGGGCCGGTGGGCGAGGAATTCCGCGCCGTCGCGGATCGGATGCGGATCGGCCGCACCATGGACGCCGCGCTTCAGGAGACCGCCGACCGGCTGGACATTCCCGAGTTCCAGTTCTTCGTCATCGCCATCGCCATCCAGCGCGAGACGGGCGGCAATCTGGCCGAGACGCTGTCCAACCTGGCCGATGTGCTGCGCAAGCGTGCGCAGATGAAGCTGAAGATCAAGGCGATGTCGTCCGAGCCCAAGGCGTCCGCCTATATCGTCGGGTCGCTGCCCTTCTTCGTGTTCGCGATCATCTATACGATCAACCAGTCCTATATGGCGCGCTTCTTCACCGATCCGCGACTGATGCTGATCGGGGTGCTGGGCTTTATCTGGCTGGGCCTGGGGGCCTTCATCATGTCGCGCATGATCAGTTTCGAGATTTGAATGACCAGCCCCGCCAATACCGTCCTGGGCCTTGAGCCCGCCTCCGCCGCCACCCTGTTGTGGGGGATATGCGTCTTCGCCCTGCTGGTCGCGGGCTATCTGCTGATCGGCACGCGCGATCCGATGACGCGCCGGGTGCGCGCGCTCAACGAACGGCGCGAGCTGCTCAAGGCCGGGATCGCCGCGCCGCCCAAGCGCCGCACCCAATGGGTCGATCGCGCCGACATGCTGGAGCGGATGCGATCGGTGCTGAGCGCGCTGAAGATGCTTCAGGACGAACAGGTCAAATCGATCCAGCTTCGCCTGCTTCAGGCGGGTATCCGGTCGAAAGAACTGGCCGTCGCGGTGATCTTCGGACGACTGGCGCTGCCCATCGTGCTGGGCGGCGGCATGGCCTTGTGGGTCTATGGCACCGACAGTTTTTCCGACTGGAGCGGCCTGAGCTGCTACATGCTGGTCGCGGGGACGCTGGTCCTGTCCTACAAGGCGCCCGACCTCGCGCTGAAGAACCGGATCGACAAGCGGACCGCCGCGATCCGCAAGGGCCTGCCCGATGCGCTGGACCTGATGGTCATCTGTGCCGAGGCCGGGTTGACCGTCGATGCCGCCTTCGCCCGGGTGGCCCGCGAGTTGCGCCGCGCCTATCCCGAACTGGGCGACGAGTTCCAACTGACCTCGGTCGAGCTGGGCTTCCTGACCGATCGGCGGCAGGCGCTGGAGAATCTGTCCATCCGGGTCAATCTGGACGCGCTGCGCAGCGTCGTCACGACCATGGTTCAGACCGAGAAATACGGCACGCCGCTGGCCAGTGCGCTCCGCGTCCTGTCGGCGGAATTCCGCAACGAACGCATGATGCGCGCCGAGGAGAAGGCCGCGCGGCTTCCGGCGATCATGACCGTACCGCTGATCCTGTTCATCCTGCCGACGCTGTTCGTCGTGATCCTGGGCCCCGCCGCCTGCTCGATCAAGGACACGCTGATGTCGGGGCAGTGACGCCCCCACATCGGCCCCGCGCAACCAGCGACGTCGCCAGTCGTTGACCGGTCGTAACAGACAGGAAACGATGCGATGTTGTTCACTTCGACGACGCAATTCGCCGTGCTGGGGCTGGTCCTCATCGCCGGGTGGCTTTTCGGACTGGCGAGCCATCCCGGCGGACGCAAATGGCGGACCCGCTATGCGACCGAGCGCGATGCCCATGCGGCCCAGGTGAAGGACACCGAGACCAAGCTGTCCGCCGCGCAGGCCCGCATCGCCGAGCTGGAGCGCGAGAACCATCGCCTGGCCAGCGCACAGCCGGTGGCGGCGGCCCCGATCACGGAGCGGGTCGCGCCCGCATCGACCTATCGCCCCGTGGCGGCGACGGCGGCGCGTCCAGCCTATCCGGCGGGAGAACGTCGCGGCTGGTTCGATTTCGGGAATCGCGTTTCGACCAACGGGTGAGGTTTGGTCTTAGGGGTTATTGCGGTTGGTGCCGGTCTCGGTGAGACCCCGCTGCCCTCCCCCAGCCCCTCCCGCCTGCGGGAGGGGAGCGGTGTGGGGTGGGGTGCCGTCCTCCATCACCCAGGGGGGCGGACCAGCAGATGGCGCGATCCGGCGCCCCCAGGCACGCCCCTCCCGCAAGCGGGAGGGGATGGGGGAGGGAAAGCCGCAGACGAAGACCTCAACGAGACTCCCCTCCCGCAAGCAGGCGGAAGAAGAACGCCCCCTTACGTCGCCTTCAACGCCGCCTGCGCCGCCGCCAGCCGGGCGATCGGCACGCGGTACGGGCTGGCGGACACGTAATCCAGCCCCACCTGCTCACAGAAGGCGATCGACGCCGGATCGCCGCCATGCTCGCCGCAGATGCCGAGCTTGATCCCCGGCCGCGTCGCGCGCCCGCGCTCGGCGGCCAGGCCGACCAGTTCGCCGACACCCTCGACATCCAGGCTGACGAACGGGTCCTTGGCGTAGATGCCCTTCTCGACATAGACGCCCAGGAAGCGCGCGGCATCGTCACGGCTGACGCCCAGGGTCGTCTGGGTCAGGTCGTTGGTGCCGAAGGAGAAGAACTCGCCCACTTCGGCGATCTCGCCCGCCTTGAGCGCGGCGCGCGGCAGTTCGATCATCGTGCCGACCAGATATTCGACCGTCCTGCCCCGCTCGGCGAAGACCGCCTGCGCCGCCTTGTCGACCACCGCCTTCATCAGCTCCAGTTCGCGGCGGGTGGCGACCAGCGGGATCATGACCTCGGGAATCGGGGCCTCACCCGATTTCTCCGCGACGTCCAGCGCCGCCTCGAAGATCGCCCGCGCCTGGATCTCGTAGATTTCGGGATAGGTCACGCCCAGACGACATCCGCGATGGCCGAGCATCGGGTTGAACTCGTGCAGTTCGTTCGCCCGGCGCTTCAGCGTATCGACATCGACGCCCGCCGCTGTGGCGACCTCGGCGAACTCGGCCTCCTGCTGCGGCAGGAATTCGTGCAGCGGCGGGTCGAGCAGGCGCACCGTCACCGGCAGGCCCGCCATCACCTCGAAGATCGCGGTGAAGTCGGCGCGCTGTTCGGGCAGCAGCTTGGCGAGCGCGGCGCGGCGGCCCGCTTCGTCCGAGGCCAGGATCATCTGGCGCACCGCCGTGATCCGCGCGGCGTCGAAGAACATATGCTCGGTGCGGCACAGGCCCACACCCTCCGCGCCGAACTCCCGCGCGGTGCGGCAGTCGAGCGGGGTCTCGGCATTGGCGCGGACCTTCAGGCGGCGGACCTGATCGGCCCATTCCATCAGCGTGGCGAAGTCGCCCGCCAGCTCGGGCTGCACCGTCGCGACCGCGCCGACCATCACCTCGCCGGTCGAACCGTCGAGCGTCAGGATGTCGCCCTCGCGCACCTCGCGGCTGCCCACACGGAGCAGCTTGGCCTTGTTGTCGATGGCCAGCGAACCCGCGCCCGAGACACAAGGCCGCCCCATGCCGCGCGCCACGACCGCCGCATGGCTGGTCATGCCGCCGCGCGCGGTCAGGATGCCCTTGGCCGCATGCATGCCGTGAATGTCCTCGGGGCTGGTCTCGACGCGGACGAGGATCACCGCCTCGCCCGCCGCCGCCGCGCGCTCGGCGGCATCGGCGTCGAACACCACCTTGCCCGACGCCGCACCGGGCGAGGCGGGCAGGCCCTTGGTCAGCACATCGCGCTTGGCATTGGGGTCGAGCGTCGGGTGGAGCAACTGGTCGAGCGCCGCCGGATCGACCCGCGCAATCGCTTCCTCGCGGGTGATCAGGCCCTCGTTCGCCATGTCGACCGCGATCTTCAGCGCCGCCTTGGCGGTGCGCTTGCCCGAGCGGGTCTGGAGCATCCAGAGCTTGGCCTGTTCGACCGTGAACTCGATGTCCTGCATGTCGCGATAATGGTTTTCCAGCCGGTCGAACACGGCGGCGAGCTCGGCATAGACCTCGGGCATCGCCTCTTCCATCGAGGCAGGCTTGGCCCCCGCTTCCTCGCGTGCCGCCTTGGTCAGATATTGCGGCGTACGGATACCCGCCACCACGTCCTCGCCCTGCGCGTTGATCAGGAACTCGCCATAATAGGCATGGTTGCCGGTCGAGGGATCGCGCGTGAACGCCACGCCCGTCGCCGAGGTGTCACCCATATTGCCGAAGACCATCGCCTGCACATTGACGGCGGTGCCCCAGTCGGCGGGGATGTCGTTCAGGCGGCGATAGACCTTGGCGCGCTCCGACTGCCACGATCCGAACACCGCGCCGACCGCGCCCCAAAGCTGGTCCTGCACATCCTGCGGGAAGGGCTTGCCCCATTGCTCCTCGACCAGGCCCTTGTAGACGGTGACCAGCTTCTTCCAGTCCTCAGCCGACATCTCGGTGTCAAGGGTGAAGCCGTTATCCTCCTTGGCGATCTCCAGCGCTTCCTCGAAAGCGCCGTGATCCAGCTCCAGGACGACATCGGCATACATCTGGATGAAGCGACGATAGCTGTCCCAGGCGAACCGCTCGTCGCCAGCCTTCTTCGCCAGCCCCTCGACGGTTTCGTCGTTCAGGCCCAGGTTCAGCACCGTATCCATCATGCCCGGCATCGACACGCGCGCACCCGAGCGGACAGAGACGAGCAGCGGATTCTCGGGATCGCCGAAGCGCTTCTCCGTCACCGCCTCGATATGCGCGATGCCGTCGGCCACCTCGTCGCGCAGTTCCTGTGGGAACTGCTCGCCATCCTCATAATAGCGGGTGCACATCGCGGTCGAGATGGTGAAGCCCGGCGGCACCGGCAGGCCGATCGAGGCCATCTCGGCCAGGTTCGCGCCCTTGCCGCCAAGCAGATTCTTGTCCCCCTTGCCGCCGTCCGAAACGCCGCCGCCGAAACGGTACACATAGGTCATCGGTTCGATCCTTTACTGGTCGTATCGTCCGACGCCCTGGGGACACAGGCGTCGGCTTTAATAAGGCGATATTGCCGGAGGGGAAGACAGGAACGTCGAATTCCGTTTCCCGATCCGGTGCTTAGTCATCCCTCGATCCGCGAGAAATCCGCCACCGTGTGGACGGCAGCCCGAACGCGGGCGAGCAGCGCGAGGCGCGCGGCACGCTTGGCCGGGTCGGCGTCGTTGACGGTCACATCGTCGAAGAACCGGTCGATCGGCGCGCGAAGCGAGGCGAGCGCGGCCATGGCGGCCTCGAAATCCTCGGCCTTCACCGCCGCGGCTGCCTTGGGCTCGGCGACGTCGAGCGCGGCGATCAGTTCGGCCTCGGCAGGCTCGGGGGTGTAGGTCGGGGTGGTCCAGGGCTGTTCGCCCTCGACGCCTTCCTTCTTCAGGATATTCGCGGCGCGCTTGTATCCGGCGAGCAGGTTGATGCCGTCGTCGGTGGTGACGAAGGCTTGCAGCGCGTGGACGCGGGCGAGCAGGCGGACGAGGTCGTCCTCGCCGCCGAGCGCGAACACCGCGTCGATCAGGTCGTGACGGACCCCAGCTTCGCGCTGCTGGACCTTCAGGCGGTCGGCGAAGAAAGCGAGCAACTCATCGGCCGCGCGACGAGCATCGGCAGTAAAACGGGCAGCGTCATCGTTTGCGCCACGAGTGGTCGCTTCAATCAAAGGATGAAAAACTTCTTCCCAACTTTGATTGGTCTTCAAACGTGCGATTTGGTCGAGGGTCGGAAACGCCCGAGCGATAGGGCTGACTTGATTACGGAACGTAACATTCGCAGCGGCAAAAAAGGCCGAGCTGTGAAGTGGTAATCGCAAGCCGTTATTGAGCATCAAGCTAAGTACGCCCAACGCTGCACGACGCAGCGCAAAAGGATCTCGCGAGCCACTTGGCGGCATGTTTTCGGCAAAGAAGCCCGCCAGTGTATCCAGCTTATCCGCCAACGCCACGGCCACCGTCACCGGCGCGGTGGGGACGTCATCGCCCTGCCCGATCGGCTTGTAGTGATCGCGAACCGCCTCGGCCACGCGCGGGTCTTCGCCCTGCGCGGCGGCGTAGTAGCCGCCCATCAGGCCCTGCAATTCGGGGAACTCGCCGACCATGCCGGTGACGAGATCGGCCTTCGCCAGATACGCGGCGCGCTCCGCCAGATCGGCAAGCTCGCCCCCCCCGTTCACGGGGGGGGATGGGGGGGGGACGGTTCCGCTGGCTGCGTCGCCCGTGGCACTGCCCTCCCCTAGCCCCTCCCGCTTGCGGGAGGGGGATTCGGTGACGATCCCCTCTTCGACCAGCCAGCGGGCCAGCTTGGCGACCCGCTCGACCTTGTCGGCGACGGTGCCGAGCTTTTCGTGGAAGACGATCTTTTCCAGCTTGGGCCGCAGATCGTCGAGCTTCGTCTTCAGGTCCGTCTCGTAGAAGAAACGCGCGTCGGACAGGCGGGCGGCGAGCACCTTGCCATTGCCCTCGACGATCTTCGCGCCGCCGTCGCTTGCCTCGATATTGGCGGTGCAAACGAAAGCGTTGGCGAGCTTGCCGTCGGCGGAGCGGCAGACGAAATATTTCTGGTTCACCCGCGCGGTCAGCTGGATGACTTCCGGCGGCACGTCGAGAAAGGCTTCGTCGAACCGGCCAAGCAGCGGCACTGGCCATTCGGTCAGCCCGGCATTCTCGGCGACCAGTCCTTCGTCCTCGACCAGTTCAAGCCCGGCCTCGGCGGCCAGCGCCGACGCACGTTCGCGGATGATCGCCGCGCGCTCGTCCTGATCGACCAGCACCTTGGCCGCGCGCAATTGCTCGACATAGGTATCCGCGCCGGTCAGCACGATCTCGGCTGGTGCGTGGAAACGATGCCCTCGCGTCGTGTTGCCGCTGGTGATCCCGGCGATCTCGAACGGCACGACCTCACCGCCGAACAGCGCGACGATGGCGTGGAGCGGGCGGACCCAGCGCATCGACTCGGTCGAGGCGGACTCCGCGCCCCAGCGCATCGACTTGGGCCAGGGGAAGGCGCGGACGATCGCGGGGATCGCCTCGGCCAACACCTCGGCGGTCGCGCGGCCGGGTTTTTCGGTGATCGCGAAGAGCACGCCGTCGCGCTCGGTCAGTTGTTCGCGGGTCAGCCCCGTCTTGCGGAGAAAGCCCTCCAGCGCCTGTGGCGGCGCCGAGGCGCGCGGGCCCTTCACCTCTTCGGACACGGCCTCGGTCGCGGACGGAAGGCCGCGCGCGATCAGCGCCAGGCGACGCGGGCCCGCATAGGTAACGATCTCACCCGCCGACAGCCCAGCCTTGGCGAGTTCGGCGGCGAACAGCTTGGCGAGGTTCTCGCGCGCCCCCGCCTGCATCCGGGCGGGGATTTCTTCGGAGCGGAGTTCGAGCAGGAAATCGGTCATCACGCGGCCCAGCCGTTCTTGTCCATCCAGGCGCCGCACGCGCCCTTCGCGAGGTCGCGGACGCGGCCCATATAGGCCTGGCGCTCCGCGACCGAGATCACGCCGCGCGCTTGCAGCAGGTTGAAGGTGTGGCTGGCCTTGATCGCCTGTTCATAGGCGGGGATGGGCAGCCTGGCCTCCAGACAGCGCTCGCACTCGGCGGCCGCCTTGCGGAAGGCGTCGAACAGCGTCTCGGTATCAGCGACTTCGAAATTCCAGGTCGACATCTGCTTCTCGTTTTCGAGAAACACGTCGCCGTAGCTCACGCCCGCATCGTTGAAGCGCAGGTCGTACACATTGTCGACGTCCTGGATATACATGGCCAGACGCTCGAGCCCGTAGGTCAGCTCGCCCGCGACCGGCTTCATGTCGTATCCGCCCATTTGCTGGAAATAGGTGAACTGCGTCACCTCCATCCCGTCGCACCAGACTTCCCAGCCCAGGCCCCAGGCGCCCAAGGTCGGGCTTTCCCAGTCATCCTCGACGAAGCGAATGTCGTGCTTGGCCATGTCGACGCCGATCGCCGCCAGGCTGCCCAGATACAGGTCCTGCAGGTCGGCGGGCGAGGGCTTCAGGATCACCTGATACTGGTAATAATGCTGGAGCCGGTTGGGGTTCTCGCCATAACGGCCATCGGTCGGGCGGCGGCACGGCTGGACGAAGGCGGCGTTCCAGCTGTCCGGGCCCAGCGCGCGCAGCGTGGTCGCGGGGTGAAAGGTGCCCGCCCCCATCTCCATGTCATAAGGTTGCAGGATCACGCATCCCCGCTCGCTCCAATAGTCATGGAGGGTGAGGATCATGCGCTGGAAGGAAAGTGGTCCTTCCGGGGAGCCGTTTCGGGTCTGCATAATGGCGCAGGCTTTGGCTTATGCCCCCTTCGCGGTCAAGGCGAGCGCCGCGCCTCTCCCAGCCCGAAGTCAATCACGCGTGATATTTTGTCAGGTCTTGTTGACAATGTCGCGACTCGCTGTCATCTTGTCATGGTCACCTGACATAAGGTCATGGAGTGATGACAAGGGAGGCCAGCCATGCCAGAGGAGGTGGAGATGAAAAATCGCCTCAAGGTACTGCGCGCCGAACGCAATTGGAGCCAGGCGGAGTTGGCCGGGCGGCTCGACGTGTCGCGCCAGGCCGTCAACGCCATCGAAACGGGGAAATACGACCCCTCGCTGCCGCTCGCGTTCCGCATCGGCCGCCTGTTCGCCATGCCGATCGAGGAGATTTTCGATGACGAGCATGAAGGTGAGTAAGCCCGCCGGATGGGGCGAAGCACGTCTAGCCGAGAAGGCGGCACGGACGAACCGACGGCGGGTTGCACTCGCCATCGTGACGACAGCGGTCGTGCTCGGCTTTCCCTTTATCGACGGCTTTATCGATAGGGTGCGTGGCGGCGGCGCCCATCCGACCCCTGAATGGGTCCTCGATGCGATGCTGATCCCGGTGCTGCTGCTGGCCATCATGGTGGCCTGGCACAATTGGCGCGATGCCGACGAGGTTCAGCGACTGCTGGCCGTGCAGACATGGGCGGTGATCGGGTTCAGCAGCTTTCTGCTACAGGCCGTCGTGACGATCGCGGCAAAGTACATAGCGCTGTCCAATCCAGGCTATGTCGCGTGGCTGATGTCAGCAGCGCTCGGCTTGGGCTTCTACTTCATCCGCCGCGTGCGGTCATGAGCCGCCACCTGATCGGCGCAGGCATCGCCCTGTCGCTGCTCGGCTGGGGCGTCGGGCGGGTCGGCGATATCACGCTCGGCGTGCTTCGCCCCGCCCCGGTCGCCGCCGACAAAGCAGCGTTGCCGCATTTCTCCGTCCATCTTTCCATCGAGGTGCGACCATGACCGACCTTTCCAAACGCGATAGCCGGGGTCCCAGCGAGCGTGCCAACCACCGGCTGCTCGCCCTGTGCGGCGGTATCGGAAGTATCGCCGGGCTGTCGACCGCCATCATCGTCCTGCGCCAGACGCCGGGCGGCGATGCCCGACCGGATTTGTGGTCCTCGCCACTGCCGCTCTGGTTCGCCATACTCATGGCGCTGATCTGGGGCGTGGTCGTGCCCGTCATTTCGTGGCGCTGGCACCGTGTGGTCGATGAGCATGAACGCCAGGCCTATCGCGACGGCGCGGTCGCCAGCTTCTATACCGTCGGGCTGGGCGTACCGGTCTGGTGGTTCCTGTGGCGCGGCGGCGCACTGCCACCGGTCCGGATCGAGTGGGTCTATCTCGCGATGATGGCGGTCGGCGGGCTGGTCTGGCTCTACCGCAAATATGCCTGATCCGCTGCTCATCCCCTTTTCTTATCGAAAGCCCGATCCCATGAAGACGATCATGAAAGCCGCCCTCTCCTCGCTCGCGCTGATGCTGGCGCTCCCCGCTTGTGCACAGACCACGCCCGCGAAGGACCCCAATGATGCCGATCCCGCGCTGTGGGTCGTCAAGGACGCCGACACCACCATCTATCTGTTCGGCACCATCCATGTGCTGAAGCCCGGCCTGAGCTGGTTCGACGAGGCGGTGAAGACCGCCTTCGACAAGTCGGACCAGTTGATGCTGGAAATGGTGCAGCCCGACCCGGCGACGATGCAGCAGATCGTGCTAAAGAACGGCATCGTCACCACCGGCCCGACCCTGACCGAGCAATTGCCCGCCGACAAGCGCGGTGCCTATCTGAAGGCGGTGGCCGATCTGGGAGCCGACCCGCGCAATTTCGACCGGATGAAGCCCTGGCTGGTGGGCGTCACCCTGTCGCTCGCGCCCATCCAGAAGCTGGGCTATGATCCGAAGAACGGGCCCGAGACGGTGCTGGCCGATGCCGCCAAGGCCGCGAACAAGCCGGTCGCCGGGCTGGAGACCGCCGAGCAGCAGATCGGCTATTTCAACGGCCTATCGCAAAAGGCGCAGATCGACTTTCTGACCTCGACCATCGACGACCTGCCCAAGGCGGGCGAGGAAATGGCCGAGATGGTCGACGAATGGGCCAAGGGCGATCCCGACGCGCTGGCCCGCACCATGAACGAAAGCCTGAAGGACTCGCCGGAGGTCGCCAAGACCCTGCTCACCGACCGCAACGCCCGCTGGGCGACGTGGATCAAGGAGCGGATGGCCAAGCCCGGCACCGTCTTCATCGCGGTCGGCGCAGGGCATCTGGCGGGCGGCGACAGCGTCCAGGCGCAACTCGCCAAGCAGGGGATCAAGGCACAGCGCATCGCCTATTGACGGTGCCTATTGCACTGTGGGGGCAGGCCACCTTGCCTTTCCCCGTCATTGCCGCTATGCGCCGCCGCTTCCGATCATGGTCATCCCTGGAGGCGTGGTCGGAAGCCTATATCCATTTTGTTTCGGAGTTACTGGAATGAGCGACACCCTTACGCTCGCCGCCGAGACGCGCGATCAGGTTGGCAAGGGAGCCTCCCGTTCGCTGCGTCGTGAAGGCCGCGTCCCCGCCGTGATCTATGGCCGCAACCAGGCCCCCGCGTCGATCCATCTCGAAGAGAAGGCCCTCGTCAAGGCTCTGATGACCGGTCACTTCTTCACCTCGGTCATCATGGTGGACGGCCAGCGCACGCTGGCGAAGGACGTCGCGTTCCATCCGGTCAGCGACCGCCCGCTGCACGTCGACTTCCTGCGCATCGGCGAGCATGAGACCGTCACCGTCGCCGTTCCGGTCGTCTTCACCGACGAAGAGGAAAGCCGTGGCATCAAGCAGGGCGGTGTCCTGAACATCACCCGCCACGAGATCGAGATCGTCGTCGACGCCGCCGACATCCCCGCCGAGATCACCATCTCGCTGAAGGGTCTGGAAGTCGGCGACTCGATCCATATCTCGGACGTGAAGCTGCCCAAGGGCGCCACCCCGGCGATCGACGACCGCGACTTCGCGATCGCTACGATCGTTCCGCCGACGGTCCCGACCGCTGCGGACGACGCCGACACGGCTGCCGACGGTTCGGAAGAGGCCTGATCCGGCCTCGCTTTCCCCTTCGGGTGAGCGAACGAAATCAGGGCAGGTGGCGGCGACGCCCCTGCCCTTTTTTCTTGTCCGATCGACATCTTCTCCATCTTGCGATGGGAGGATTGGCCATACGCAGAAGGGCCGCCGAACCCGAAGGTCCGGCGGCCCCGCTTATCCCCGCTCAGGGATCATGTCGGAACGGAGGGAATGTTCCGATTCGGCTTTAGCCCTGGCCTTGGCTCAGGAAGCCGGTGAGCTCGGTCTTGGACACCGTCTTGCTCTTGTCCGTATCCGCTTGGGCGAAGGCAGTGCCGACCCACTTCTTGGTCGCGGGCGCTTCGGCCTTGGTCGACGGATCGGTCTGCGACTTCAGCGCGACCATCCACTGGGCGAACTCGGCCTTGCTCAACTGGCCGTCGCCGTCCTTGTCATAGGTCGGGAACTGGGTGTCCACGACCTGCGCGATCTGATCACCCGTGGCCTGGACCTGACCCTGTGCCGGAGTCGCGGCGGCCGGATCGGTCGCAGGCTGTGTCGCCTGAGTCGGATCAGCCGCCGTTGCGGGCGCGGCCTGGGCCGGGGCGGGTGAGGTTTGGGCGGGCGCGGTCGTGTCCTGCGCAAACACCGGAGCCGACACCATCATGGCACCGGCAAGAAAAGCATATTTCATCATCTCGTCTCTCCCTTACTCTGGTCGAACGATGACTATGAAGATCGGAAAAGCATCTTCGTCGTTAGAGATACGTATCCAATCTGCATTTTACCATATGGGGATGGCCCCTTCGGATTTGAAGGCTCGGCTCGTCCCTGCTAACGGCACGGCATACCGTGATTCCGAGAGGAAGTGCACGGTCGCCCGTGCCGATTCCACGACCAGAGGTATCCCATGATTCCGCGCTATTCCCGTGCCCCCATGACCCGGATCTGGGATCCGCAGACCCGTTTCCGCATCTGGTTCGAGATCGAGGCGCACGCTACCGACGCGCTCGCCGAACTGGGCGTCGTTCCCAAGAAAGCCGCCGCGCGCATCTGGGAAGCCGACAAGGCCGCCGGGGACTTCGACATCGACCGCATCGATTCGATCGAGGCGGAGACCAAGCACGACGTCATCGCCTTCCTGACCCATGTCGCCGAGCGGACCGGGCCGGAAGCGCGCTTCCTGCACCAGGGCATGACCTCGTCCGACGTGCTCGACACCTGTCTGGCGGTGCAGTTGGCCCGCGCCTCCGACATCCTGATCGAGGATCTGGATGCGCTGCTCGCCGTCATCAAGCGCCGGGCCTATGAGCACAAGCTGACCCCGACCATCGGGCGCAGCCATGGCATCCATGCCGAACCCGTCACCTTCGGCCTCAAGCTGGCGCAAGCCTATGCCGAGTTCGACCGCAACCGCGCCCGCCTGGTCGCGGCGCGCGCCGATATCGCCACCTGCGCCATTTCGGGCGCGGTCGGCACCTTCGCCAATATCGATCCGCGCGTGGAGGCGCATGTCGCCGAGAAGATGGGGCTGACCGTCGAGCCCGTCTCGACCCAGGTCATCCCGCGCGACCGTCACGCGATGTTCTTCGCGACGCTGGGCGTCATCGCCAGCTCGATCGAGCGCCTGGCCACCGAGGTCCGCCACCTGCAGCGCACCGAAGTGCTGGAGGCCGAGGAATATTTCTCGCCCGGCCAGAAGGGCTCGTCGGCGATGCCGCACAAGCGCAACCCGGTGCTGACCGAGAATCTCACAGGTCTCGCCCGCATGGTGCGCGGTTACGTGACGCCCGCTCTGGAGAATGTCGCCTTGTGGCATGAGCGCGACATCAGCCACTCCTCAGTCGAGCGCTATATCGGCCCCGACGCGACCATCACCCTGGACTTCGCGCTGGCCCGCCTGACGGGCGTGATCGACAAGCTGGTCGTCTATCCGGCGCGGATGGAGAAGAACCTCAACAAGATGGGCGGCCTTGTCCATTCGCAGCGCGTCCTGCTGGCGCTGACCCAGGCGGGTGTGAGCCGCGAGGACAGCTATCGCCTGGTCCAGCGCAACGCGATGAAGGTGTGGGAGTCCGATGGCGAACTGTCGCTGATGGAATTGCTCAAGGCCGATGCGGACGTGACGGCGGCGCTGTCGCCGGAAGAGATCGAGGCGCGGTTCGACCTTGGTTATCATTACAAGAATGTCGACACGATCTTCGCGCGGGTGTTTGGCGAAGCGTGATGATGGGGGGAGTTCCAACGACGTAAGGATGCGCCGAACGGGCCTCCCCTCCCCCAACCCCTCCCGCCTGCGGGAGGGGAGAGGTTACGGGCTGCCGTTTTCCCACCTAACTCCCCTCCCGCAAGCGGGAGGGGTTGGGGGAGGGAACTCGGTCAGCCAGAACCGATCGGCCAATGAGGCCTCACAAATCCGGCCAGTCCCAAACCACCCGGCCACCGAGCCCCCTCACCCCACCCAACCGGCCAACCAATCCGCCACCGCCTGCGGCGTCATCGCCCGCGCATCGGCCAGCGCCGTTTCCCGCCCGGCATTGATCAGCTTGTTGGTCCTGGGATCGACGATCAGGACGGCGGGCACCCCCTTCAGCCGCCCCTGGATGCCATAGGCCGCCGGAATATCCATATTCTGGTCGAACCGGCCGACATCGACCGTCACCACCTCGAAATGCTTGGCGATGAAGGGCCGCATCTGCGGCGTTTCCATCACCCCCGCCAGCAACCGGCAGTCGAGGCACCAATTGCCCCCCAGATCGATCAGCACCCGCTTATGCGCCTTGACCGCCCGTGCTCGTGCGGCAGCGATCGCCGCCTTGGCCTCCCCGGCATGATAGGGCAGCGGCAACGGCTTGGGCAGCGCCTCGAAGCTGGCGATCCCGACACGCGGAGCCGATACGGGCGCGGCGGCGGGAAGCATCATCGCGGCCGTCATCATGGCCACGCACGTCATCACTCTACGCATCGGCAATCTCCTTATCTTACCGCCATCATGGAGGAGCGCAGCCCTTACTGGCAAGCGCTCCTCCTCCGCCCTCAGATGCAGGTGTTGATGCGACGCTGATGCCGCTCGATGGCAATCAACAGGAAGAAGAACATCAGGATGAGGAATCCCGCAAGCACGTATAACATGAGGTGCAGCGATCCCCAGCCGATGATCTGGCCCTCTGCAATATCAGCGCGTTTGGCGCTCACGGACGCCGCTTCCCGTTCACGCCGTTCGGTCAGCAACGCAAAATAGCGATCCTGCATCCCCCGGAAAATCTGCGTATGGGATAGTAATCCGTCGGGCAGAGCCATGGACGTGACCGTCTGCGTATAGGGCACGCTGACCTGCCGCGTGACCGCACAGCCAATGGGCGCCTCGTACCAGCTTTCGCAATTGGTACTCAGGCTGTCCCAACCCCGGCGGGACTCGATCCGGAAACGCTCGACCTGGCGTCGAACAGGCTTTTTGACGGCCTCCTTATATTGTTTCAACCGCGCCATCGTTTCGGGCAGCGTCGACGCCTGGGTCATGGTCTGGAGCAATTCCTCGAGATCGGTGCGATCCTTGGCGAAATCGCCCTCGCCGCGCGCCAGCGCCGCCAGCCGCTCGCCCGACTTTACAAAATTGTCGTCGAACTCGTCGCGATTGAGGCGCTTGTCCTCAGCCCGGCGAAACGGCTCGAACCGGGTCTGGTAGAGCGAATGATATTGGTCGACAAAGCGGCTGTAGAATTGCCGTTCCGCCTTGAGCGACGGACCTTCGTTCCGCTTGGCGGCCGCCTTGGCCGCTTCCGGTGCGATGGCCGATGGCAATTCCGATGCCGCGACCGACACCGGCTGCTCGACGACGGATTCGGGCGACCGCATGATCCGGACCGTCGCCGATACCGCCAGCCACGCCGCCCAGATCAGGACGCCCGTGGCGATGATCAGGATCGCGGCTCTCAACAGCAACAGATAGAAGCGTTCGATGCGGTCCAGCGTGGTCGCGAACCGAGACGCAGGCGGCATCGCCTCAGCAATATCAGACATGATTTCCCCCAGTTTAAAAAACGCCGGGGGGAGTACGGTCATGTCCTGCTTAACGCAGACGGCGGGAGAGTCGAGAACCAGTCTTGGCAGACCTGTCCCGCTTTGGGGACATCACTCCCCCGCGAAGACGCTCTTCAACTTGGCGAAAAAGCCTTGGCTCTCGGGGCATTCGTCGCCCGTCTCGGTTTCGCGGAAGAGTTCGAGCAGTTCGCGCTGGCGGGTGGACAACCGGGTCGGTGTCTCCACCTCGATCTGGATGACCAGATCGCCGGTCCCGCGCCCTTGCAGGACGGGCATGCCCGCGCCGCGCTGGCGGAGTTGCTTGCCCGACTGGATACCCGCCGGGATCTTGATCTCATGGGTCCGCCCGTCGAGGCCGGGGATGGACAGCGATCCGCCCAGAGCCGCCGTGGTGAAGCTGATCGGTGCGCGTGCGAACAGGGTGGTGCCCTCGCGCTCGAAGATCGCGTGCCGCTTCACATGGAGGAAGATGTAGAGGTCGCCCGCCGGTGCTCCGCGCGCGCCCGCCTCGCCCTCTCCGGACAGGCGGATACGGGTGCCCTCGTCCACACCCGCCGGGATATTGACCGCCAACGTCTTCGTCTTCTCGACCCGGCCGTCGCCGCGACAATCGGGGCAGGGATCGGCGATGATCTGGCCCGCGCCCTGACAGACCGGGCAGGTCCGCTCCACCACGAAGAAGCCCTGCTGCGCGCGGACCTTGCCATGCCCGCCGCATTGCTGACAGGTCTTGGCGCTGGTCCCGGCCTCCGCGCCCGAGCCGTCGCAGGTGTCGCACACGGCCGAGACATCGACGGTGATCTCGGTCTGCTTGCCGTGGAACGCCTCCTCGAGCGTGATTTCCATGTCGTAGCGCAGGTCCGCGCCGCGCCTGGGACTTTGCCGCCCGCCGCCGCGTCCGCCGCCCATGAACTCGCCGAAGACGCTTTCGAAAATGTCGGAAAAGGCGCCGAAGTCCTGTGCGCCGTGGCCGCCGCCACCGCCGCCCATGCCCTGCTGGAAGGCGGCATGGCCGTATCGGTCATAGGCCGCACGCTTCTGTGGGTCCTTCAGACAGTCATAGGCTTCGCTGATCGCCTTGAACTTGGCCTCGGATTCCTTGCAGCCCGCATTGCGGTCCGGATGGTACTGCATGGCCAGCTTGCGGTATCGCGACTTGATCGTCGCATCGTCCGCATTGCGCTCGCATTCGAGCAATTCATAATAATCGATCGTCGTGCTCATGCCCGGTCTCGCCCCGTCCGCCCGTGCGCGCCTCGCTGGCCGACCGCGCCCGACAGGCCGGACGGAGCGACACCGCGAAGCGCTTCGTCATGGGCCCCGGCTCTACACACCGGGGCGGTATTCAAAACGGCGATGGCCCGGCCCGCGCGACGGCGGACCGGACCCATGCGCTTTACTTGGTCTCGTCGACTTCCGAGAATTCGGCGTCGACGACATCGTCCTGCTTGGGCGCACCCGCGTCGGCAGCGGGCGAGGCATCGGCCTGCTGCTGCTTTTCGTAGATCGCCTGGCCCATCTTCATCGCGACCTGAGCGAGGGCCTGCGCCTTCTCGTTCATCGTGTCGGGGTTGCCACCCTCGACCGCGGTCTTCGCGTCGGCGATCGCCGCCTCGATCTCCGACTTCAGCGAGGCGTCGATCTTGTCGCCATTGTCGGCGAGCTGACGCTCGGTGGTGTGGATCAGCGATTCGGCGTTGTTCTTCGCCTCGGCCTCGGCACGACGCTTCTTGTCCTCTTCGGCGAACTTCTCCGCGTCACGGACCATCTGGTCGATGTCGTTGTCCGATAGGCCGCCCGATGCCTGGATGCGGATCTGCTGCTCCTTGCCGGTGCCCTTGTCCTTGGCCGAGACGTTGACGATGCCGTTGGCGTCGATGTCGAACGTGACCTCGATCTGCGGCACGCCGCGCGGCGCGGGCGGGATGCCGACCAGGTCGAACTGACCCAGCAGCTTGTTGTCCTGCGCCATTTCGCGCTCGCCCTGGAAGACCCGGATCGTCACCGCATTCTGGTTGTCGTCGGCGGTCGAATAGACCTGGCTCTTCTTGGTCGGGATCGTGGTGTTGCGGTCGATCATCTTGGTCATGATGCCGCCCAGCGTCTCGATACCCAGCGACAGCGGGGTCACGTCGAGCAGCAGCACGTCCTTGACGTCGCCCTGCAGCACGCCCGCCTGGATCGCCGCGCCCATGGCGACGACCTCGTCGGGGTTCACACCGGTGTGCGGGTCCTTGCCGAAGAAGTTCTTCACCACCTCACGGACGCGCGGCATGCGGGTCATGCCGCCCACCAGCACCACGTCGGCGATCTCGTCGGCCTTCATGCCCGCATCGGCCAGCGCCTTCTTGCAGGGCTCCAGCGTGCGCTGGATCAGGTCTTCGACCAGACGCTCCAGGTCGGCGCGGGTGATGGTCTTCACCAGATGCTTCGGGCCGTTCTGGTCGGCGGTAATGAAGGGCAGGTTGACCTCGGTCGACTGGGCCGAGGACAGCTCGATCTTCGCCTTCTCGGCCGCTTCCTTCAGACGCTGGAGCGCCAGCTTGTCCTTGGTGAGGTCGATGCCCTCTTCCTTCTGGAAGCCAGACGCCAGGAAGTCGACGATCTTGTTGTCGAAGTCCTCGCCGCCCAGGAAGGTGTCGCCGTTGGTCGCCTTCACCTCGAACACGCCGTCGCCGATCTCGAGGATCGAGATGTCGAAGGTGCCGCCGCCCAGGTCATAGACCGCGATCGTCTTGCCGTCCTGCTTCTCCAGGCCGTAAGCCAGCGCAGCCGCGGTCGGCTCGTTGATGATGCGCAGCACTTCCAACCCTGCGATCTGGCCGGCGTCCTTGGTCGCCTGGCGCTGCGCGTCGTTGAAATAGGCCGGAACCGTGATGACCGCCTGGGTCACCGTCTCACCCAGATAGCTCTCGGCGGTTTCCTTCATCTTCTGGAGCGTGAAGGCGCTGATCTGCGACGGGCTGTAATCCTTGCCGCCCGCATTCACCCACGCGTCGCCGTTCGGCCCGCGCGCGATGGTGTAGGGGACCAGCTCGGTGTCCTTCTTGGTGACGGGGTCGTCGAAGCGACGGCCGATCAGGCGCTTCACCGCGAAGATGGTGTTGTCGGGGTTGGTCACCGCCTGGCGCTTGGCAGGCTGGCCGATCAGGCGCTCGCCATCCTTGGCGAAGGCGACGATGGACGGCGTGGTGCGCGCGCCTTCCGCGTTTTCGATGACCTTGGGCTTGCCGCCCTCCATGACAGCGACGCAGCTGTTGGTGGTGCCGAGGTCGATGCCGATCACTTTTGCCATAAGTCTCTAAATG